>JAAUYD010187625.1_pt1 | contig 49754 bp, 53 predicted proteins | sample 7278101 | NCBI WGS metagenome assembly JAAUYD01 (sample SAMN14350128, study PRJNA611818) | marine sediment metagenome | isolation source: surface marine sediment (0.6m) | place: French Polynesia: Moorea | collected 2018-08
CTGCAGCGCTTCGCCCGTGGCCGCATCCCACAAGCGAACGGTATTATCCTCAGAGCCGCTGACAAGTGTTTGCCCGTCAGGGCTGAAACTTACACTCCTGACAGAACCAGTATGTCCTTTGATTTCTAGCACCGCTTCGCCCGTGGCCGCATCCCAAATCCGCATGGTCTTATCAGCTGAGCCGCTGGCAATGATCTGGCCGTCTGGGCTGAAACTCACGCTCCAGACATAACCAGTATGGCCCTTGAGCTCCTGCAGCGCTTCGCCCGTGGCCGCATCCCACAAGCGAACGGTATTATCCTCAGAGCCGCTGACAAGTGTTCGCCCGTCAGGGCTGAAACTCACGGCCCTAACGGCACCCACGCGGTGATCGGAAGAAGGGGAAAACCAACGGCAGGGCAGTGCCTTCTTGATGTTCAACGGATCCATTAACAACCCGATGGATGCCGGTTTGAGTGCATCCTGATCTGATGGAATCTCCTGTGCCAATGCCTCCGTGGCGTAGAGGAAGGCCCGCTGGTACTGGCCTGTGTCATTCGTTGATAGGGCCTTGGCCAAAGCGTCCAGGGCCTTTTCCTCGAACACCTTGGCCAGATTGTAATTGGCCTCAAGGCGTTTGGCTTCGGCCCTTTTCTGCTGTTTGAAGGCCTGCCAGCCCAACCAGCATGCTGTTATGGCGGTGACAATCATCACCAGGGAAACAAGCGTGGCATTTCGAAGGGCTCTTTTTCGCCGATGTTCCTTTTCTTCCCGCTCACGGCGGCTCTCCACCAGAAAACTGATGGCGACATCATAGCCCGGGGCATAGCGTTCGGCCCATTGGGACGTGGGCCGGGATTCTGCCTCCCATTGTAGGGCGACCTCCAGGTCAGCGTCCCGGTAAAGGCTGGCTTTCTCTTCAGAGTGCCGTCGGGCGGCGTCTGCCAACCGCCGGTAAATGCCCGCAGCCTCGGCTTCATCCTTCGCCCAATTTCTCAGGGTGGGCCACTGGCGAATCAGGCTCTCGTGGGAGATGTCGATGAGGGGATCGTCTGCGATGTTTTTCGACGACAAGACGATGAAATTGCGCCCCCCCTGGCGGAATCGGTCGATCACGGCCATGATACGCTCCGGCGCGTCGTCGCAGCCGCAGATCGCGGCCACCTCGTTCAAACGGGCCTGACGCCGTACCTGACGGTTGGCGGCGTCGGTGGTGGTGATGGCCTGGAAAAACCGCCGGGTCAGCTCCCGGTCGGCTTCGCCAAGTTCTTCCAGGGCCTCGTCGGCGTGCCGGCTCAGGGCCTCACGGACGGTGCCCACGGCCTCGTAGTGGCGAGAGTCAATAGGGCCGGAACCGTTTTGAGACCACATTTCCCAGGTGCGCATGAGGGCGTGCTGGAGAATGGGCAAGTCGTCGCGGGTACCTATGTCCTCGTTGAGCAGGCGGTCCAGCAGGCGGGGCGCGACAGTGGCGCCGCCGAGGCGGGCCGGGCCTTCGATGGCCTGGCGGCGCTGGTCGCGGGTCAGGCGCGGCACCAAATACTGGCTCTGGTTCATGGCTTCTGGCAGGCCGCTGAAGCGGTCGCACTCCCCCAGGAAATCGGACCGCATGGTGAGACAGACGTGCACCGGCATCTTCGTCTGCCGGGCCAGGTGCAGCAAGATACCCACGAAATCGGCGGCGGCCTCCAGGGCCTCACCGGTCTCCATACGCCCCTCCCGGAAGAGCTCCTCGAACTGGTCCACCACCAGGAGCAGATTGGCCTCCGCACCGGTCAGGGCCGGCCCGAGGGTGTCGAGGATTCCCAGGGCACCCCTGGCGCGAATGGCATTCAGCAGGGTTCCTGCACCGGAGGTTGGGCCGTCCGTGCCCACGGCTTCGGCCAACGCCGCGGCCAGGTTTCGCCGGGGCGAGACCCCCGGCTTCATCACGGCGATGTGCCACAGGTCGCGGTCCTGGACCAGGAAGCCGGCCTCCAGGTTGGGGATCAGGCCGGCGCGCACCAGGGAGGACTTGCCGGTGCCCGAGCTGCCCACCACAGCCACAAAGCGGTGGCGGTGGAGCTGCCGCAGGAGGGCCTTGGTCTGCTCGGCCCGGCCGAAGTAGTAGACGCTGTCCCGGCTCTCGAAGGGACGCAGGCCCACATAGGGATTGGGCGGCATCTGGGTCGGTGTCACTGCCCAACTCCCGGGCCGCCGGGCACCTTCAGCAACTGGTCGGCCACGGCCGGGTCGATGGCGTCGGCATGGCTGTTGTCGAGAACCTGGATCTTGATGATGGGGGGCAGGCGCGGCAGGGCGATCTCACCCCGGCTGGCCGGGACCTTGTAGACCCAAATCTTTTCCAAACAGCATTCCTGGTCCCCCTGAAACTGATCGCAGATGGCCTTGAGGGCCAGCTTGATGCGCGCCTGCAGCCAGCCGGGGGCCACCCGGCCGAACAAAATGATCAGGTGCTTGACCTGGCGGATGGCGCGCTCGAACCTCTCCAGGCTCACCAGGGGGTCGCGGGACTCCTGATTGAAATCCACGTCCACCCCCAGCTTGGCCAGGTAACGGGCCAGATCGAAGGCGTATTCATTGTCATTCTGGTGAGTGTCCACCAGGTAGGTTTGCCCCGCCTGGCCGGACACTGGGGCCGGCAGGGGCTGGGCCAGTTTTTCAAGCACCAGGTCGATGAAGGCGCTCCGGGGTGCGCGCACGAACTCGAACTGGCCGGCCTCCCGCTCGCCGTTGGCGCAGTCCAACAGAAATTGCCGCTGGACCGGATTTTCGATGGTCTCGAGCTCGAGCGCCGGCGGCACCCAGACCAGGGGCAGGGCCGGGCTCTCCCTGGCGAGGGTGAATTGTTCCTGGGGATAGTGGGCCGCCGGCCGATCGATGATGGTGCCGCCCTGCCACTGGTCGAAGAGGTGGATCGAAAACCGGGCCGTTTGCAGCAGCCGCCGCACGCGCTCGCCATGGCCGTCGAACTCCCAGGGTGGGGGGATCTCGCTCAAAACGGTGCCCTGGCGGGCCTGAATCTCGTCGATGAGGCGCTCTCTGAAATCTTGCAGGGGTTCGGCCACGGCGGCCATGTAAAAGGTGTTGGCCGGGGGTGCGCCACTCCCACCGGTGGCAACTGCAGCAGGCGTTTTCGCCTCCATTGTCTCCAGGATGAGCTCCACCGCATCCACCAGGGGGCGCATCTGCTTCTGAAAGCGGAGATCGTTGATGGCCGTGAAATCGCCCACCTCGGTTTCGTCGGCGGCATCGTGAAAGGCGAATCCCGCGGTGCCTTCGAGGGCCGGGGACCATTGCTGGCAGTGACCGTAGGGGATATTGTTGAGCAGTAATGTGAAGAGGCGGGACTGATTGCCCACGCGCAGACCGCCGGGTGTGGCGCTGTTGTAGTGGTGGAAAAAAGTGAGTTCCTCGCGGCAGTAGGAAGAGTTGAGATAGTTGCGGGACACGAGAGCGAAAAAGAGGGCGGAGCCCTCCAGCGCCTCTCGGATGGCATCGTCGAAGAGGGTGTTGCCCCTCATTCGACCGGTATCGCGCCAGATGGACAGTGATCTCTTTCCCCGGCGCTTGATGAGCAGGCTTTCCAGCCAGGCCTTAAACTGATCCACCCAGCCGGGCGCATCGCCCGGGGCGTGGTTGTCATCGTGGGCGTAGCTGATGAAGATATCGTGGTCGTAACCGGCGGCGTGGGCCATAGGCTTCTGTCCCTGGCAGCGGGTTTATCCAACCGATGCAATCAGACCAAAGGTAGTCAGGAAAATTGAGTGGTGTGGAGATGGGTGGCTTTAGTACTTGTTAACAAACCACACCTAGAAATTCAATAAAATTGACGGTATGGCGGAGGGGAAGCGCGTCGTTGAAACCATCATAATATGCCATCGGTGGAGTGTATTCACACGACATTCGTACCACCGACGCTTTGGAAAGCGAGCATCTCATCGCCCGCATCAACACCCCTCTTCGAAGGTCCACGTCAAGATGGCCTGATTTGGCCTGGCGACCATCTACTGATGGTCCCGGTCATTTTTCACCTGGTCGAGCCCCATGGCAATCGACAATGACAGTAGAAGAGATCGGCGGCATCACCACCTCTAGGGAACCACTTCCATGGATGGCACGGCCTGGCCGCTACCGCACCCGCATCGATTGCGCGTCTCCCATTGATGCTTATCCTCAGTGGGGTGCAACCAACCGATACCTGCGAGGAGACGGGCATTAGCATGGAGTGGACAGCGGAAGCGGAAACGGCCATCAAGAAGGTCCCCTTCTTCGTGCGCAAAGAGGTTCGCCAGCGGGTGGAGACGGAGGCCGCGGCGGCCGGCCACGACCGGGTGAGCCTGGCCGATGTGAAGGCCACCCAGAAGCGGTACCTCAAGAACCAGACCGCCGAGATCAAGGGCTACCAACTGGACGCCTGCTTCGGTCCCTCGGGTTGCCCCCGACGGGCCGTTCCCGTTGACAGCCTAATGAAGCGTATCGAGGCCCGATTGGCGGCAGCCAACCTGCTTGACTTCCTCAAGCGGGAGGTGGGCAACGATCTCAAATTCCACCATGAGTTCCGCATCAGCCTGGCCGAGTGCCCCAACGCCTGCAGCCAGCCCCAAATCAAGGATATCGGCATACTGGGCGCCGCAACACCCAGGGTTCACGCGGCGGCCTGCGACGGCTGCGGGGCGTGTGTGGAGGCCTGCCCGGACGCGGCCATCACCCTCGATGAGACGCCCCGGCCCATCATCGACGCTGACCGCTGCATGGCCTGCGGTCAATGCCCGCGGCACTGCCCCACGGGCGCCCTGGTGGAAGGCGACACCGGCTACCGCGTACAGCTGGGCGGCAAGCTCGGCCGCCACCCCCGCCTGGGCAGCGAGCTCCCCGGCATCTTCACTGAAGCGCAGGTGGTCGCCATCGTCGATATCTGTCTCGACCACTACAAGCGCCACAGCAAGCGGGGCAAACGCTTCGCCGAGCTGGTGGACAGCGACTTTCTCCACAGCCTTCAGCGGCAACTAATGCCGCACACGGCCAACCCTTCCGACCCGTAAAAAAGGGGCGGCCGCGATCGATGATCGCAGCGCGCCCCTCATCTCATCCTGTCCAGGCCACGGCCCAACCTGCGGGTTGACCTAGATTCGGAAGCGACCGATGGTCTGTTTCAACTGCTGCGCCATTCCCAGGAGGCCCTGGGCGCTGTCGTTCAGGGTGGCACTATTGCCCGACATCTCGTTGGCCGATGTGTTGACGTCGCCAATATCCCGGGCAATCTCCTGGGACACCGTGGAGCTTTGGGCCACGTTTTCGTTGACCTCCTGAATCCCCTGAGAGGCCTGGCCCACATTGGTGGCGATCTCTTTGGTGGTCTGGAGCTGCTCATCCATGGCAGTGGAGATTTGCAGAACGGTGTCGTTGACCGTGTGGATCACTTTGGCCACATGCTCGATCTCGGAGACGGTTTCGGCGGTGGAGGACTGAATACCGGCGATCATTTGATTGATCTCCTGGGTGGCCGTCGCCGTCTGTTTGGCCAGTTCCTTGATCTCGTTGGCCACCACGGCGAAGCCCTTGCCCGCTTCGCCGGCCCGGGCGGCCTCGATGGTGGCGTTGAGGGCCAGCAAGTTGGTCTGCTCGGAGATGTTGGTGATGGTCTCGGTGACCTTGCCGATGGCCTGGGCCGCTTTGCCCAACTCATCGACCCGATCCGAGGCCGATTTGGACTGGGCAACCGCCTCTTCGGTGATCTGCTTGGCGGTTTCGGTATTGCGGGAGATGGTGTCGATGGTTCCCGTCATCTCTTCTGTGGCGGTCGCCACGATGGTGACGTTGGTGGCGGCCTCCTCCATGGCGGCGGCCACGGAATTCATGTTGGCACTCATCTCCTCCGCCGCCACGGCCACGGTGTTGGATTTGCCGGTGGTGGTCTCCGCACCGGTGGCGATCGATTCCGCCACCGTGTTGACCCCAGTCGAGGACGCCAACAGGTCACCACTCGTTCGCGTGATCTCGTCGACCATCGCCCGCAGCTTCTGGGCCATGCCGTTCATACGGACGACCATCTCACCGAATTCATCCGCCTGATCCAGGTCGATGGTGTGGGTCAGATCTCCTTCGGCCACCCGCCCCACAAAATCGCGCGTGCGGTTCAGGGGACGCAGGACATTGTAGCGGACCAGGCACCAGGCCACCGTGAAGATCACGCTTAGGATGGCGCCCGTCCATCCCAGGACGCCCAGCTTGGCCTTGGCAACCATGGCGTTGGCTTCCCTGAGCGAATAGGCGACTTCAAAGGCGCCGTGAATCTCGCCCGTCTTCCAGCCCTCCTTGATACCGCCGGTGGGATCTTTGGCCCCGCGCGGTTCTCCATGACAATACAGGCAATCGGCCGTCAGTCGAATCGCCTTGTAGTAATAAACATGGGTGTCGCCGATGACCACTTTCTCTTCGAGGTTCCGCGCCTTCATCTCCTTGAGGACCTCGGCCTGCAGGGGGGAGGGCCGGTTGTTGGGATTGCGCGGATCGATCTTGGGCACCGTCAGTTCATATCCGGCCTTGCGGGCATTCACCTGAGCCGTGTTGATGGCCGTGATAACGGGGACCGCTTCGAGGACCTTGTCGGCCGGGATCTCCTCCAGGGGTCGCATGAGGCCCATGCGAAGCTTCTTGGCCATCTCGTCGCGGGCCGCCTCGGCCATGAGAATGACGGCGCGGCTTTTTTGGACAATGGCCGCTTCCGCGCCGGCGCGGATATCATGGACGCGCTGGACGCCCAGGAAGATGGCCACCAGCAGGGGACCGATGCCGACGATGAAGAAGATCTTCCACTTGATACTAAGTCGTTTAAGCGCCATTTACCTCTCCCGGTCTTCAACCAGTTGATCGATGGTCAGGGGTGCAACTGTGGGGTGCGGCCGAATTCTGACGCAGCCACCGCAGGAGGTGGGTGGTGACCGCCAGTCTGCCTTTGAAATGGTATCGGGCGGGTGGGGGCGAACTTTAGGAGTGACAGCCGCCAGTGCCGTCGGTCGACCTCATCGGCACTGGCGGCCAAAAAGTGGTCCAGGAGAGATCAGGGAACGATCCAGACGGCCTTCTCCGCCAAGGCGTTCAGCACATGGTGGCTGACCCGGCCGGTGAAGCCCTGGCTGTCGGCGCCGCGGCGGCCCAAGATCACCGTATCATAGTCGCCGGACTGGGCTTCTTTGACGATGCCGCCGGCCACGGTGGTCAAGGTATCCAGGGGCTTGAAGGTCGCCCGATCCGGATCGAAGCCGAACTCTCGCAGCTTCTCCTGCACTTTTGGGAAGAAGGCGTCCACGCAGCCCAGGGGATCTGTCTCCACGATTTTGGCTTCAGCCTCCTGGGAGGCGGCCTCATAGTCGATCTCACAATAATCGCGCAGCCGCGGCCGCATGTGCACGAGGGTGAGGCGGATATCCTTGGGCGGGCCCAGCATGAAGGCCACATGGTCGAGGGCGCGCAGCGCATTTTCGCGGCCATCCACGGCGACCAGCAGGTTGGCCGGAGTGACCTTGCCGCCCACCACCCAAACGGGGATCTCCATACTCTGCTGAACGAGGTTGTTGCTCACACTGCCCATGAAGAAGGCCTGCAGACCGGAGATGCCCCGTCGACCGGCGACAATGGCGTCCAGGCGTTGCCTCTCCGCATAACCGATGAGATCCTGGGCGATTCCGCGACCGTAGGCCAATGCGGTTGTCTGGATATTTGCTTCGGCAACACCGCCGCGCATCAGGGTGTCCTGTCCCTCCTGCAGAAGGGCCTTGGCGGCATCCTGCTGTTTGCGCGACAAGCGTTCCACCTCTCGACGAACTTTGACATCGGTCCTGGCCTCCTCCATCATGATGGGGGAGATCTCCGGATGGGCCCAGACCAGGACAAAGTGGAGATCATCGACCACCTTGGCCGCTGCCAGGCCGTACTTGAGGGCGTAACGCGAATGGGTGGAATCATCCAGCGCGATCAGTATTTTCTTTTGCATGGTTCACCTCCGCCTGCGTAGGCCCCTGCTGGGCCGTCCGCAGTTGATCGATCTTGGTTTTCGGGGACAACGGTACACCGGCGTGATAGGCCGCCCGGCCGATGAGATGCGCCGCCACGGGCGCCGTCAAGAAGATGAAGAGGGCCACCGTCAGGGCCCGCAGGGTCATGCCGATCTCGGCAAAATAGAGGGCCGCCGCCAACACCAGCAGACCGACGCCGAGGGTGCCGGCCTTGGTGGCGGCATGCATGCGGGTCAGCAGATCGGGCAGCCGCAGCATCCCCAGGGCGGCCACCAGGCAGAAAAATCCGCCCAGCAGCAGTAGTACCGAGAGCAGTAAATCAGTCATGTGCGGTCTCCTCATCCGAGTGGGGTTGGGGGGCACGCCGACCAGCGGAATGGTGGGGAACACCGGCGCGCCAATGGATGTAGCGTGCCAGGGCGACGGTCCCCAGATAGGCCACCAGGGAGTAGGCAATGGCCACATCCAGGTCGGCGCTCTCCTCGCGTAATATGGCCACCACCACCAGGATGGCCACCACCAGCACACTGAAGAGGTCCAGCGCCACTACGCGGTCCGCCGTGCTGGGGCCCCGCCAGAGCCGGATCAGCACCAGCAGCACGCTTACCAGGAGCATGGTCAGGGAGATTCCGCAGGCCAGGGTCTGCAGGTTGGCAAAGCTCGCCGTCATCGCAGCACCTCCAGTATCCGTCTCTCGATGCCCTCTTTGATGTGGGTGCACGTGGCCGTAACATCGTCCAGAAACATCACGTGCACGTACAGATACCGACGATCTGCCGAGACATCGAGGCTCAGGGTTCCGGGCGTCAGGGAGATCAGGTTGGCCACTAAAAAGATCTCCAGATCGCTCTTGGCGGTGAGGGGCAGGGCCACGATGCCGGGCTGGCTGATATGGGTGGGGGTGAGGACATCCCAGAGCACCATTAGATTGGAGCGCACCAGCTCTTTCGTGAAGTAGACCAGAAGGCCGAAAATACGCGGAAGGCGCTGAAAATACTTGCTCGGCCCGTATAGCGGCCGGGTCAGCCAGAGGGCCAGGTAGCCCAGGGCGAAGCCGGCCAGCAGCCCGCTGCCCACCGGGCCCCCGCTGAAGAGGGCGAACAGCAGGGCGAAGACCAGATTGAGGGCGAAGACGTGCATGCCTAACCTCCCAAAACCGTTTTCACATAGATCTGTGGATGGACCAGCTGCTCCGCCGCGTGGGTGGCGAACTGAAAGATGGGTTCGATTCCCAAGCCGAAGAAAATGGTGATGAGGGCCAGCAAGGCCACCGGTGCCCCCATCCAGAGCGTTGCCGCCCCCGGGGCGGTGCCGGCCGGCGGCGATGCCGCCGGATGCCAGAACGCCGCCTGCCAGATCTTGGTCATGGAGTAGAGGGTCAACAGCCCCACGGCCAGGGCCAGTAGCGCCAGCGACAGGTGGCCGGCATCCAGCGTGGAGCGGATCACCAGCAGCTTGGCCCAGAATCCCGACAGGGGCGGAATCCCCGCCAGGGACAGGGCCGCCACCAGGAAGCCGGTCGCCAGAAGCCCGCTCTTGGCGTACAGACCGCCCAGCCGCTCCAGCTGGTAGGCCCCCCCCAGGTGCCGCATCAGACCGGCGATGAGAAACAGATTGGTTTTCACTACGATGTGGTGCAGCAGGTAGACGATGGTGGCCGCCAGTGCCAGGGGGGTGAAGAGGGCGATACCCAGGGCCATGTACCCTACCTGGCTGATGATATGGTAGCTGAGGATCCGGCGGACGTCGCCCTGCGCCGCCGCACCGAGGACCCCCAGAAGCATGGAGAGCGCGGCCGACACCAGCAGCAGGGGCAGGATCGCGGCCTGATGGGCGGCAAAGAGCAGTGTGGTGACCCGCAGGAGGCTGTAAACGCCCACTTTGGTGAGTAGGCCGGCGAAGAGGGCGGCGGTGTAGATGGGCAGCTGGGGGTAGGCCGCCGGCAGCCAATGATACAGCGGAAACAGCGCCGCCTTGATGCCGAAGGCGAAAATCAGCAGCATCGCCACAGCGGTCACCGTTGCGTCTCCGTCGACAAGGGCCAGCTGAAGATGCAGGTGGGCCAGGTTGAGGGTGCCGGTGAGGCCGTAGAGCAGTCCGATGGCCATAAGGAAGCACAAGGTGGCCAGCAGGTTGAGCACCACGTAGGCCGTCAATCCTTTCACCGCCCGCCAGCCCCGCCCGCCCGTCATGAGGGCGAAAGAGGCCATCAGCATCACCTCGAACCAGACGTAGAGATTGAAGAGATCGCCGGTGAGAAAGGCCCCGCAGATGGCCGCCAGCAATACGTGGGCGAAGGCCAGCGGGCCGCCGCCCGCTCTGGCAACGGCCGGTTGGGCATAGAGGATAACGGCCAGCCCCATCAGGGCGGTGATCACCACCATGGCGGCGCTCAGCAGGTCGGCGACCAGCGTGATGCCGAAGGGGGCCGGCCAGTTGCCCGTCTGGGCGCTGAGAATGCCCGCATCCAATACCCCCTGCAGCAGCAGCAGTGTCACGGCCAGCTGCGCCAGGCTGCCGGCAAGCGCCGTTGGATACCGGAGGCGGTGCGGCAGCGCCGGCATCACCATCAGACTGGCGGTGGCCAGGGGAAGCAAAATGGGCAGGTAAAGCAGAATCATCGGCGCCCCTCCTCCGCTGCCGCCGCTTCGGTCCGCTGGTGGCGGTAAAAGAGTGCCAAGACGAAGGTGATGATGGCGAAGCCGATCACGATGGCGGTGAGGATCATGGCCTGTGGCAGGGCGTTGGCCACCGGTTCCGTAGGGACGGTCTGGCCGGCGGCGATGAGGGGCGGCCGCCGGGCGCTCAATCCGCCGGCGGTGAAGATCACCAGATTGACGGCGTTGCTGGCCAGTCCCAGCCCGAAAATCAGGCGCAGAAAATTGCCACAGAGAATCAGGTAGATGCCGGCGGCGAAGATCAGACCGGTGAGAAGGGCAAGCAGGGTCGACATATCAGAACTCCTCCAGCGCTAACAGGACGGTCAAAATGGCACCCAGCACGGCCAGAAAGACCCCCACGTCGAATAAGAGCGGTGTGCCCAACTCGATGGCCCCCAGGGCGGTGTTTCCGGCGGACAGCCACAAACCGGTCAAGAAGGGCCGCCCGCTGAGCGGCCCCAGCAGGCCGGCAGTCAGGGCCGTCAAAAGGCCCAGGCCGGCCACGGAGGCCGGGTGCACCCGCAGGGTGCGCCGCACCGGTGCGGTGCCCTCTGCGATGAAGTAAAGAACAAAGCCGGTACCCGCCACCAGGGCCGCCGCAAAACCGCCGCCGGGTGAGTGGTGCCCGCGCAGCAGCAGGTAGATGGCGAAAATCAGAATCAGACCCACCATCAGCCGGCTGGCCACCTTGAGAATCAGCGTATTCATCCTTGCTCCTTCATCCGCCGCAACAGTGCGACGGCTCCCAGGGCCGCCAGCACCACCACGACGATCTCCCCCAGGGTGTCGAAACTGCGGAAATCCACCAGGATCACGTTCACGATATTGCGGCCGTGGGCGGCCACATAGCTGTATGTTTCGAAGAAATGGGTCACGTCTCTGTCCAGTTCGCTGCCCGTCACCAGTAGCATCAGCAGCGTGAGGGTCGCGCCCAGCAGCAGGGCCAGCCCGGCCTTGAAGTAGCGGCCGCTGGAGCGGGGGGTGGCGGTGAGCTTAGATTTGCGCAGTCGTATCAGGACCAGGGTGATGATGACCAGGGTGAGGGTCTCCACCAGGAGTTGGGTCAGGGCCAGGTCCGGCGCCCCCATAAGAAGGTAGATCAGAGCGGCCCCGGCGCCCACCACCCCCAGAGCGGCGATGGCCAGAATCGATCTGCGGGTAAAGAGCACCAAGCCGGTGGCCACCACCACCACCGCCACGATCCCGGACTCCAGCAGGGGCGGATTTGTGGCGGGCAGCGGTGGCAGGCGACCGCCGCTAAACAGCCAGACCGCCGCCACGGCCAGCCACCCGGTGAACAGGACAACCGCCGCGTGGGTTTGGGGACGGCCCCGATCGAAGGGCAGGGCCGCTCCGGCGGCCGAGCGCTGGACGGCGGCGAGAATAATGGCGTAGGCGCCCTCGCCCGAGATTGGCAGCAGGCGATGGATGGCGGTCAGCAGACGGCGCAAGCGCTCGCGCTGCCAGAGGAAGAGCCCCCCGAGGATCAGGGTGGCGATGCTCAGCAGGAGGGGGGCGTTGATGCCATGGAAGAGCGCCAGCTCGATATTGTCGTCGGTGAGATGAAAGCTCATCACGGCGGGTTCGATCAAGGTGGCGACCACCCAGCCGGGAATGAGACCAAAGAGGACACACAGCCCGCCCAGCAGCAGCGGTCCCGCCAGCATCTGCCAGGGCGCCTCCGACGTGTCATCGAGCGCTTCCGGCCGATGACCGAAGAAGGGGCGCCAGATCAAGTAGCCGGACACCGCCGTCATGAAGGCATTGGCCACCAGGGCCGCCACGGTGGCAAAATGGGGAAAAAGCTCCTCGGTCAGCACGCCCTTGTAGAGAATCTCCTTGCCGATGAAGCCGAAGAAGAGGGGGAAGCCCGCCATGGAGAGCGACGCCAGTGCGGTGGCAGCGGCCGTCCAAGGCAGGTGGCGCCCCAGGCCGCCCAATTCATCCAAGCGGCGGGTGCCGGTTTGGTGGTCGATGATGCCGGCCGCCAAGAAAAGGGCCGCCTTATATAGCGCGTGCACCAGCAGAAAGGTGGTGGCAGCCAGCAGGGCCGGCAGGCTGCGGCCGCCCAAAAAGAGGGTCAGCAGGCCAAGTCCCATGAGCGTGGTGTGGGCGAGGACCCGTTTGAGGTCCGATGGTCCCATGGCGCACCACGCCCCCCACAAGGCGGTCACACCGCCGATCACCACCAGTGGCCCCATCCAGAGATAGGTGCCGCCCAGGAGAGGATGAAGTCGCATAAGCAGATAGATGCCGGCCTTGACCATGGTAGCACTGTGCAGAAAGGCGCTGATGGGCGTGGGGGCGCTCATGGCGTTGGGCAGCCAAAAATGGAAGGGGAATTGGGCCGATTTGGTGAACACGGCCACGAACATGCAGCCCAGGATCAGGGGGTAGAGGCGGTGCTCGTGAAACCCCCGGGGTGCGTCCAGCCAGGCGTGCAGATAGGGCGTTACACCGGCGCTCTCCAACAGCAGCAAGCCCAGCAGCAGGGCCAGCCCGCCACCGCCGGTGACGAAAAGGGCCTGGCGCGCGTTCTCCCGGGCGCTGTCCTCCTCATGGTAGAATCCGATCAGCAGAAAGGAGAGAACGGTGGTCAGCTCCCAGAAGATGAAGAGGAGCAGGAGGTGGTCGGCCAGCACGATGCCCAGCATCGCCAGGAGAAAACTGTGCAGGAGCAGAAAATAGCGGTTCTCGTGGGGATGGCCGGCCAGGTAACTCAGCGAGTATAGCGTCACCAGCACACCGGCACCGCTGATAATCAGGCCGAACAGCATGCTGAGTCCGTCCAGGCGCCAGGCCAGGTGCACACCGAGGCCGTGCGACCATATCCATTCACCGCCGAAGACAGTTCCGCGCACGCTGTGGGGCACCAGAGCGGCCAGGAGAGTGAAGATCAGCAGGGATGGCAGCAGATGCAGGTAGCGCAATGGGCCGCCGACCGTGGAGGACTGAGCGCTCGTCATCGAGGGTCTCCTGTCACTGGGGTAGGTCTCAGACGCGTGTGCGGCAAATCTATTGGGTCAGAAACAGCGGCCGGTCCGCCTTTTGGATCGTGTCCAGAACCGTATCCCCAAGAACCTTGCGGACCATCAGGCGACGCATACCATTGCCCATGACGATGAGATCCGCTTTGGTCTCCTGGGCGTAGGCCAGCAGGCCGTCCCGAGGATCTTCGCTGCGCACGACCGTGTCGACGGTGAAACCATGGGCCTGGCAGTATTCGGAGGCCTCCACCAAATCGCGGCGGTCCTCTTCGGTGGGGGACGGTGTGAAATGGACGATCTCCACCGCCGTGCCCGGCCAGGGATTCAGCTGGACGAAGCGCCGCAGGGCCTTGGCCGCGGACATGGTGCCGTTGAAGGCGATCAGCGCTTTGCGGATCGGCCGGAAGCGTTCCGATACGGCGATGATGGGCCGCACCCCCTGGGCCACCAGGTTGATCAGGGCCGCCTTGGGTTCGGAGGTGATGCCGTAGTCGAAGAGGCTGCGCAGGCCAAATATGGTCACGTCGCTAAAGCGTGCCCGCTTCGCCATGAGGGTGAACGGATCGCCCTTCTCCTGCTCGACACGCGCCGGAATGCCGCCTGTCCGACAGCGGGAATGGAATCGCTCTATCGCTTCCGCCACCGTTTCTTCGGTCACCTTGCGCCGACGATCCCGCATCCGCTGGGCGTAGGCCCCGCCACCGACGGGAACCGGTCCGACGCGCTGAATTGCTTCGGGATTGAACACCGTCACACCGGTAATGATGGCCTGGTGGATCCGGGCCAGTTCCACCGCTCGTTCGATGGCCACGTTGGTGAAGGGTGTACCTCCCAGACCTATCAGGATGGTGCGTATCATGGCAACCTCCATACGTGTGTTGTCGTCGCCACCGGTATGGCCCGGGGGCGGATGGCAATTGCAGCGGGCTGGCGCTGGCGGTGGCGACGATTCTCGGGCAGCCGCAGCCGCATGGTCGTCCGGCGATGGCGCCGGGATCGCCGGCCGTGGCGGAGCGGATTAGATCGGGCCTGCTTGTGCTTCTCTCGCCGCTGCGCCCTGCGCCGCTGCCGACGGGCCACCCGCCGCAGGCGTTTGCGCACCGCCGCGAAGGGTGCATCACCTTCCGCCCGGCGCCGACGTCGGTGGCGATAGCGCCGGATGGTCCGCAGGGCGATGACGTAGCTGACGGCGCCGCCGGCCAGGCCGACGATGGCGCCTCCCACGAAGAGATTGGACAGCACCTGTGGCGAGCTGTGCACGAGATCGCCCAGGTCCAAGCCGCCGGAGCTTGCGATCGTCACGGGATTGCCCAAGATGGTCGCACCCAGCGTATAGGTCAGCGGATAGATGAGGGGCGCCGTCACCGGATTGGTCACGAAGACGCCGATGAGGGCAGCGATCTTGCTCCACTTGAGCAGGGCGGCCCCCGCCACGGCGATCACCGAGTGGAGGCCCATCAAAGGCGTCAGGCCGACGAAGACACCAAATGCCAGCCCCATGGCGATGGCATGGGGGTCTCCGCGCAGTTTTAAGAACCGACGATAGAGAATGCCCATGCTGTGCTTGAGCCGTTCCTTGATGGAGGTCGCCATTTGGTCTCCTCTCGGCGGTCCCGCTAAAGGGGCCGGTCATTGGGTTCGATGCGACACCAGCCAATAGCTCACCCCGAGGGAGAGCACCACGGCGGCGATGGCCATGACGTAATCCGGGGTGATGTGGTCCAGATCCAGGACGATCACCTTGCGGGCGATGGCCATCAGGGCGGTGGCCACCACCAGTTTCACCGGAATGACGCCGGTGCCCAGATAGAGGCGGATGTTGATGAAAATCTCGATGGCGATCAGAACCGCCAGAAAGGCCCCGAAAGTGGCGAGAATATCGCTGATGTTGAGCAGGAGGACGGGCGGCTGGGCCAGTCGCTTGTACAGCACGTAGATGACGTCGCCGATCCCCCAGATGATGACCAGCACCATGAGGACGGCCAGGATACGCACCGCGAAGCGAATGATGCTGTGCAGCCATCGCAACAGGGAGTCTTCATGCAGCACCGGCAACTCTTCATGGCAGTAATCACAGGTATTGAGCGGATCCGTTTCCGTTCGCATAGATTCTTCCTTTGGTTCGGGGAGATTCCCTGTCGCCCTACTCGGACAGCAGCAGGCGCAGATCGATGATGGCCGAATTGGCCCGTGAAACATAGGAGGCCAGCACCAGCGAATGGTTGGTGAAGATGCCGAAGCCGCTGCGGTTCAGAATGACGGGGCTGAAGACCGGCGTGAGGGCCAGTTCCAATTTGTGCAGGATGCGGTGCAGCTGACCCAGTGCGCTGCGCGAGACGAGGATGTCGTGAAAATCCTTCTCGATGCCCTGCAGGGTATGGAAAAGGGCCCACACGTAACCGCGCGCCTCGAAGAAGACGTTGTCCACTTCCAACCAGGGAGTCCGTTGTTGCAGTTCACCCGACCGCAGCAGTGAGTCTCGAATGCGGGCGATGTTGGTGGGGTCGTCCTGAAACCGCAGTCCCCGAACACTGCTGCTCAGCCGCTGGGCAAAATTGCCCAGCCGTTTCTCCACCACGGCGAGATAGATCTGCAGGTTGTCGGAACGCGCGAAAAAAAGGCCGTCACTGGGCACATCGTCCGTCAACCGCTGGAGGTAGCGCTCCATGGCGACGATGCCCTTGCGGTATTCACCCTCTGTGGCGGGCAGGATCCAGCTGTTGTCATCGAAGAAGAACTGCGCCTCGGCCAGCATCAAATCCGGGTCCTCCACCGATTGGGACTGGGCCCGCCCGAAGTCGTTGCGCATGGTGCGAACGGCGTCGCGCAGTTCCGTCACGACGCCGAACTCCCAGCTGGGAATGTTGTCCAGAAACCATCCGGGCGGGAAGCGGTCATTGCGCAGGTAGCCCCCCTGCTTTTTGAGCAACACTTCGGCGGTACCGATGACGGCGACGGTGGTGGCCACGCCGGCGCCGGTCTCCTCGGGCGCCAGTCCGGTTCGCTCGGCCACCATCTCCATGACGTCAAAGACTCTGGGCTGACGACTCCAGGCGAACATGACCAGTGCGCAGAGAATGACGGTGGCAGCCACCAACCCAAGGATAATCTTGCGGAAAGTCCACAGACGCTCCACGTTGTCCAGGATGAGGTGCTCCTCCTCTTTAAGAGGCGTTTCGGGCAACGGCGTGTCGTTACGCTCTGTCGTGTATGCGGTCATATCCACCTCCTTGATGCGAGGCCAGCCAAAATACGTATGGTAAAAATTTGCGACTTGAATTCGTCGGAAAACGACCTTATTGTTGAAATGTATTTGACGAATTAAAAAACACGAATTTAATTTCGTTATTCAATCCAAGCCAAATGTAAGTTGTCTTTGATCGGTGTCAAGGAGGTCGACATGGCGAAACAACACCCCCGTAAGAAAGGCACAGGCGGCGACTGGACGTTTTTCAGCAACTACGGCCATGTGCTCTTCTGTTTGGCATTGGATTCAACCGCCCGGCTAAGGGATATCGCCGAACGGGTGGGTATCACCGAGCGGGCCGCTCAGCGCATCGTGGCAGAGCTGGAGCGCGGCGGTATCCTCACCCGCATCCGGGAGGGGCGGCGCAACCGCTACGAGCTCCACCCCCAGCAGCACCTGCGCCACCCGCTGGAGGAGAAACACACCGTGGGTGAATTGATCGATCTGCTGGTCGGATGATATAATTCCTGCTGGATTCGAGCGATCCCTACCATAGTAAGCAGACCGGTGGAGGGTGAGGATGCTGGCAGCGCTGAAACGATTGCTTATGTTACAGCTGCGCCGAAACAAGCGCTACAAGGCCAAAGAGGGGCTCTGCGTGGTATATGACCGCTCCATGAGCATGAACCAGATCGATACCCTCAGCATGGGAGGCCTGTCCTTCTACTATGTCGACAGGGGCATGCAGATCGAAAGAGGATCCTACAATCTCTCCATATTCAACCGCAACAAACTCTGTCTGCGCAATGTGCCGTTTAAGGCCGTATCCGATCAAGCGTCTGGCGAGATCCTGACGAAGCGCAAAACCGTCAAACGACAGAGTGTCCGCTTCGGCAAACTGACGCGAGACCAGAAGAGAAGACTGAAAATCCTCATTGCCAAACTGACCGAGTAACCTGCCTCGAATCGAGTCGCCTGCCTCGAAAGGATGCTGCCTGGGTCGAGACGGCAGGTTGGGGGATTGCGAGAACTTCGAGAGAGCGGTGTACAGACGATCAGCCGCCGCCAAAGTTTAATTCGGGATAGTGAATTTTGGCGCATTCCCGGCAGATACTGTGGCTGAAAACCGCTTCGCTGTGCTCCTGAATATAGGCCTCCAATTGTTGCCAATAGCCCTGATCGTTGCGAATCTTCTTGCAAAAGGAGCATACCGGCAACAATCCCCGCAGCGTCTTGACGGTGGCAAGCGCCGCTTTCAACTCCTTGATCAGGCCCTCCTTCTCCGCTTCGGAACGCTTGCGGTCGGTGATGTCCAGCATAAGGCCAACGGCGCCGGACACTTCGCCATCCGATGCCGTGATGGCGGCTTTGCTGACGATGAAGGCGTGTTCACGGTCGTCGGCGCATTTCAGTGCCACCTCGGTCTGCACGACCTCGGCGCTGGCGGAAGTCGTATTGAGCGGCTTGAAAAGATCCCCGGGCAACCGCCGACGGGAACGGGTTTGCAGTTCGCTGAGGGGCTTACCGAGGATCTTGCCGCGGGGATGACCGACGACATTGTCGGCGAAAGATAGATTGCAGCCCTGCAGGACCCCATCCACATCCTGAAAAAAGACCGGATCGGGAATGGTGTTGAGCAGGACGTCCAGGAGCCGCATATTCTGTCTCAGCGCGCTCTTGTGCTGACGGGCGGTATGCACCTCCTGCTCCAGCGTGGCGATGCGCGCCGCCATCTCGGCCAACTTGTCCGTATGTACCAGGCGCCATTTGAACATGGGAACCATCCGTTTCGAGGGCCTCGCAACTGCTGTCCAACAGGGGTGGTATCGCTGTAGCGGCGATCGTCCGGGCCGGGCATCACTGCGATGGGGAAGATCTGCAAACGGACCCATTATACCCGCCTTGATTGAGATGTGTCCAATCCCAAATTGGGCCGACGGCGGATTCGAAGTGGCGACACCATAATGGTTCCCGGCAAGGTGGCGTCACGATCGGACATGGTGCCTACATTAAGGAGAACCGCATGCAACTCCAATTGATTCGCAACGCCACCATGAAGCTCCAATTCGCGGGGTGCACCCTGCTCACCGACCCCATGCTCGCATCCGTGGGCGCCTACGACGGTTTTGCCGGCATCGCCCGCAATCCGACGGCGCCGCTGCCCCTGCCTGTGGCGGAGGTCCTTGCCGACCTAGCGGCGGTGCTGATCAGTCACGATCACCCCGATCACATCGACCCGGCGGCCCTGGAGCTGATTCCCAAAGTGCTGCCCATTTTCTGTCAGCCCGGTGATGCGGACACGTTGCGACGCCACGGTTTCAAAACGGTTACGGCCATCGAGGACCGGCTGACATGGGGGCCGATCACCTTCACGCGTATCGTGGGAGCCCATGGCCGCGGCCAGATCGGTGATCGAATGGGGCCCGTATCCGGTTTCATTCTTCAGGCGGCACAAGAGCCGACCCTTTATTGGGTGGGAGACAGCGTCTGGTGTGGGGCGGTGCAAACGGCCATCGCGGCGCATGCGCCTGAGGTGATCGTCACCCACAGCGGCGGGGCCACCCTGCCCGGGTTCGATCCCATCATCATGGATGCCGAGGAGACCCTGGCCGTGGTTCGCGCCGCACCCCAGGCCGTGGTAGTGGCCATCCATCTCGAATCCCTGGACCACTGCCCGGTGACGCGCGCAGACCTGCGACGCAGGGCGGCGGATGCCGGCATCGACGCCACTCGGCTGATGATCCCCGCCGATGGCGATGTTATCCGGCGACCGCCGCTTTGATACTCTCGAGGTGCTGGGCAGCGCTCTGGAAGACGACGAAGTCGATCAACTGCGCCACGGTCACCTCCCCGCCGAAGGCCGGCATGCTGCCCTTGCGGTCCAGATCGGTATCTTCCAGCCCGCGGAGGAAGCGCGTCATGCCGTCCCGGTTGCGCTGCAGCAATTCGAGGGCCTCCGCTTGGGTACAGTCGGCATGCGCTTGGCTGTCCTGATTGGACATGGCGTTGATATCGTCCATGGTCCACTGGGGCAAAGGCTCCCCCCGAACGATCATGGCGGCAAGCTCGAAAATGCCCAGATGGTTGCCGATATGGCGGGCAGTGACGCCCGCCGACCACTCTTCCCATTCGCAGGTTTTACGCCACTCTTCGGCCGTCAACGCCGCCGTATAATCGATTACGTCTCCGGCGAATGCCTCGATCCGTGCCGCCAGCTCTTCGCGTCTGTCGCCCATGGTCCCCTCCTCCTGGTTAGCATTGCTAAGCGGTTACCGCCAGCGCCGCAACGTGGCGCTGGCGGTGCCCTCACTTCAGAAAATTTAAGCACGTCTGAAGGAATTTACAGCAAGCGGACAGAGCGGCGGGCGACATTAGGGCTGCTTGGGCGCTCGCTGGACCGCTTCGCCGGATTCCAGCCTGTCCGCTTTCATGCCGGTGTCGGTCATTCGATTCTCCTTGTGGGGTGGGCTCAGGTGACCAGCCGTGCCACGATTGGCTGATCCTGGTGAGCCTTCAGAAAAGCACCGATGCGGCCCAGGTCATCGTAGGGATCCACGCAGGTGGGCGGGTTGTGGAAGGCGTCGGCACAATCCGGGCTGTCGATGAGCTTGGAGAGCGCGAGCGCGATCTCCGCCGAGGTCAAGGTCCGCGCTTCGAAGATTTTGAAATTCTCCTTGTAGGAGGTGGTGACCGTCTCTCCAGTCTGCGGACACGTCAACTCGTAGTAGGCCCGCACAAAACCGTCGCCATCAAAAGGGTAGCGTTCCAGTTGGTCCCAGTCGAGATGGGGGCTTTCGTCGTCATGATCGGTGCTCAGCTCCACACGGTGGCCCTGATGCGCCTCCAGAAAAGCGCAGTAGGCTTCCACCGTATAGGGCCTCAGCGATATGGCCTTGAGGCCTGCGTGGAACCAGCCGAAGTTGTAAGTCGTGATGCCCCAATCCTCGTTGGCGAACTTCTCATCCGTCAGATTGGGCTGCCCCATCATGCCCTGATCCCCGATCTCCGGTGCCGCGATATTGCAATCCAGGCAATAGGTACTGCATGCAACGCCCATAGATCACCTCACTTGTGGAGTTGGTGCCACTTCACGAGCGGCACGTTCATGGATTGTTCTGGACGGTTTGGGATTCCGTCAGGCGTCCCTGCCCGATGTCTGAAACCGGCGCACCGCCGCCGTGACGATCGTGCCCCGTGCCATGGTCCCCTCGCCCCCTGTGACGATGCACAGGTGCTGCTGAACGCCAGGGGTCTGAAAGTCTCAGCGCCACCGAAGATTACCGGCACGGTCCCGTCACCAGTGTCGGCGCATGGCGGCACTTCACATGGGCCAGTGGTTCTCTGCGAATAGTCGCAAGATTTTATTCCGGCTGAAGAAGTCGGCCATAATAGTGAATTCGACGCCGTTCACCGTCACGCGAAGGGAACCCCAGAAGGGATAGGCGATCTTCTCGGCATCCGCTTTGCGGATGATGATGGCCGACGGCAATTCGGGCGGTGCCGGCCAGTGAGGATCTTTGCAGACCGACTCCGGTATGGGCACCGCGTACGCCAAGGGGTCGGCCTCCTTTTTGACCAGCGTTGACAGGACGGCGCCGGCAGCACCCAAATTGCGTTGGAGGGTATTACCGACGCCAATAACCTTTTTGCAGGTGAGGTAGATGCAATCTTCCGAAACGATCACGGGGCCGACGTATACATCGCTGCCGTCGGCATATTTAAACGACTTCGCCGCCTGAATGAAAGTGGCCATCCCACAGCTCCTTTTTCGGTGAGTGCAGGTCCGCTGGCAACGCACCGTCGGGCCGTAAGAGGGACCTGCTGGTTTGCACCGCCCGCCCATGATTGGAAGGTATCGAACCATTCGGCGTCGGGCGAGGGGCCCAGCCCGATCTTCTCGGGCAGGCCTAAATTGCTTTGCTTCAGGATCAGACGGCCGGCAGTGGCGGGGAAGTGGGGCGTTGCCAGCCTGTCGGGTGGAACTGTATTGTTTAAATGATATCGGCAGCTTGGGCGGAGAGATTAAAAAAAAGTGGATCTGGCCTTGGTGCGCGGGAGACAGCTCGTTCAGGGCGCCTGGTAGTTGTAGCGCCGGATCAGATTTTCAAGGGCCCGTGACTGGACCTGTTTGCAGGCCAGGGCCTGCTTGAGGGGCGGCAGCTTGACCAGAACGCCCAGCACGGCCGCCAGGGCCCGATGGTGCCAGAGGACCCGGTTGTCGAAGAGTAGGTCCTGCAGGTTGCCCCGCTCAATGGCCATCACGACTGTGCGGTGGACGCCGTTCATGGGGGGGATTACCCGCACGGGCCGTGATTGAAGTCGGATCGCACCTTCACGGCAGTCCCGAACGCAAACACCACAGCCGATGCAGCGATCGGTGTCAATTTGCGTCGTTTTGAGCTTGGGCCGCTGGGGCTGGTTGGCCGACACCAGGCTCAAGGCGGCCACCGGGCAGCGATCGACACAGCGGCCGCAGCCCTTGCAGGCGCTGGTGTCGAACACCGGCAAGAAGGGGCTGGTATGCACGGGGCGGAAGATGGCAAAGCGCCGGGCGGCGATCATCGCTTCGCAGCAGCACCCGCAGCAGTTGCAGATGAAGTTAACCCGCTCGCGCACATTCTCCCCAAACTGTACCAGATTGTCCGCGTAGGCCACGGCCAGTAGGTCCAGACATTCGGCCCTATCCACGGCGCGGGCGTGACCGTGGCGTATCAGGGAGCCGGCTGTCGTATTGAAGGTCATGCAGATCTCACGAGGTGCATCACAGCCGCGGTTCACATGGTCCATCTTGTGGCGACAGTAGCAGATCCCGATGGCCCGGTGGCTGGCGGTGCGGATCACCTCGCTAGCCCGCTCGTAGTCGAGCACATGGAGCGCGTTCGCCTCCGACAGCGCTGGCTCCTGGACGAAAGTGCGCCCAAGTTGGGTCTCGCCCCGGGCGAAGAGCGCGCGGATGAAGTCCTCTTCCAGGTTGAGGTACTGGTAGAAGAGTTCGCCGAGAGCTCTCTGGTCGATGTCTCCCCGCACCCGCATCAGTGAGAATTCGAAAAAACCGGCCATGGGCGGCGGCAGCACGTAGCGGGTCTTCCCATTCTCGGGTATGTCGATGAGGATGGCGCGACCGGCCAGGGTGTCGAGTACACGGTGCGCCTCGCTCAAACTCATCTTCCAAATGCGGGCGGCCTTCTGGGCCGTAAACGGCTTGATGGGCAGGCGGGCCACCAGGGCCGCCTCCCGTTCGCTGAAGAGGATCTTCAGGATCTTGAACAGCAGTTCGGAGGGCGGCGCCCCCTGTGGGAAGCGATTCAGCCGTTCGGTCAGTTGGCGGTAACCGGACCTAAGGGTGTGATGGGCCAATTCGATTCACCTGGCAGCGGTATGCTGCCGTGCCATCTGAAGAGGGCGCCAAGCAGCAACCACGCTATCTGTGACGAGCGGCAGTGCCGCTCATGGGAGCCGCAACCGGGCCGCTTGCGCGTCGGCCAGAACACGACAAGCGGCACCGGGAGGGCGCGTTTCCACGGCGAGTGTCCACGATGCCAACGGCTTTTTCTGAAGAGAGCGGGGCACCTTCGCCCCATCATCATCTTTCCAAAGGATGGGGCGCCACGTCAATGGGTCTGCGGTCGAAAAGGGCGCACCCGGGGGATACGGGTAGCGCCCACTGTCCCCGGCATGTCGCTGGGCAGGGTCCGCTCGGGTGGAGAGGGGATGACGGCCAACTGCCATTGGGGCGCTGTTCTGTGCGGCGGCGGCGTCAGGGCCGGTGCCCATCGTCTTTGGAATCTGACGAGGGACGGGCATCCTCCAAGCGGGACGTACCGACGCCGCCCGCTTCGGCGGCCATGCCGCCGTCGTCCGAACCATATTGCCGTCGAATGTACTGGATCACCGCTCGATCCAGCGGAAACTGGCCCGGGAGCTGCGTCCCGCTGGCGCCGGCCGTCGCCAATGCTTCCCGCGGCACGACGACCTGAAGGCCGAAGGGGGTCCGAATTGCGACAGCAGTCTCATCGGCCACGCGATGGGCGCCGTCCAGGGTCAGTGCGGCGCAACCCGATTCAATGATGCGCCTGCGGTTGGCAATGCGCTCCTTCCGGCGGGGCGCGCAAACCGCGCGGCAATAGCCGCATACCGTATAGTAGAAGTAGTTGGGATCGAATACGGCCTGACGATAGTCATTGAAGCTATTGCGCTCCGCCTGCATTTGGGGATCCGCCTTTTGCAAGCGAATGCACAGATTATCGAGCGCTGCTTTTTCTTCCGGCAAGGGGTGGCCGAGACGATATGGGCTCCAATTGGACCAGGTGCCGGCGGTGGACAAGCCTTCGTACCCGGTACAGCCGATCCAGCAGCAGGTGTTGGCCCGTTTGCGCGCGATGGTCTCCGTGACACCGGCGATGGTGACGGTCCTCTCCGCGCGGGGGTCGATCATCTCCACCGGGCAGACCCGGGTGCACATCCGGCAGCGGTCGCAGGGGTGATCTGCATCGGCAATGGGATCGTCGGCGATCAGATCGGCGGTGGTCAGAACGCTCCCCAGCTCGACCCGGGCGCCGAAGTCCCGGGTGAGCAGATTGCCGCTCCAGCCCAGGCGCCCTACCCCGGCAGCAAGCGCCGCGTAGCGGTGGGCGAACTCCGGGTGAAACGCCGTCATCTCGGTCACGTCGGCGGCACCCGCCTCCGGCCGGTAGTTGTTGTTGAGGTCCACATTGAGCGCCGCGTGCCCCCTGGCGCGCAGGTGATCGACGAGGGCGTCCCCGATCGTGTAGAGGGTCTGGGCAACAGATTTGCGGTCCTCGCAGTGGGGACGCCAGCGCTGCTTGGCGATGAAATCCTGGAGACGATCCCCATCCAGTGCAACGGCGAAGGCAATCACCGCCCTGGCGCCGGGCAACAAGTAGGCGGGCTCGGCTGAGGGGGGACCGTCGGCAAGCCGCCGCCGGGTTGTGATACCGACCAAATCCGCGCCGACGCCAAGGGCGACGGCTTTCAAATCGTTTTCGATGTTGCCCATGCAATCTTCTCCACTCGCTGGTATCGTTTAGGAGCCCAGCGGAGATGTCTCCGAGGCCGCCGCGTCCGCGTAATGGCGCGCCTCGACACGGTTGCCGTCCGGATCCCGGAAATAGATCGAGGTGCCTGTGCCGTGCGCCCCCCAGCGGGGAACGGGACCCTCTTCGATGGCCACCCCAGCAGCGGCGAGGCGCGCCATCAGCGCTGTCCATTCCCCCTTCTCCAGGGTGAGGCAGAGATGGTTGAGGTTGCTGCGGCCCGCGGTCTCCGTCGCTGAAGGCCGCCACATCTTTGGAGGAAAGAGATCGATGATGGTATCCGCGTTCAACCGCACCGATGGAAAGGGGACCGCTTCGGCCCGGTATTCTTCCAGACGCTCCCCCGCGAGCTGCAATATCTCCGTGTAGAAAACGATCATCTGGGCTTCATTCACCACATTGAAGACAATGTGGTCCAGCGTGCACTTCACTTGTCGACCTCCCGAGTTGACGAAGGTTACCCCGGCGACGCAAAGGGCCGTGTGGTCGTCGGGGTCCAGCGGGATAGCGCCGCTCAGCCGGCCCGGACTCCGTTGGGCACGGGCATTTCAGGAACGGCGAGGCAGGGCGTGATCCCATCGGCGTACCCAATGTCGAAGAGCATTCCCTGGGAGATCTCCCCCGCCATGCGCCTTTCCGGCAGATTCACGACGAAGAGCGCCTGCCGTCCTTCGATCTCCCGAGGATCGGCGCGCTCCTGCTGGATGCCCGCGAGAATCGACCGACGATGGTCGCCGAAGTTCACCGCCAGCTTGACCAGCTTGCGGGACCCCGCGACCGCCGTGACCTTCTCGATGGTGCCGACGCGGATATCGAGCTTCTCGAAATCCGCGAAGGCGATCGTTGCCTTTACCGGGGCAGGTTGCATGCAATCACCTTGTCTCAATTGAGGGTCCCTGACGGCCGTCTGACGCCCCGTCGGGTCCGTCGGTTGCCGCTGGGCTGATAAAGGGACGAATCTGTTCGATCAGCCGACGGGGCTGTTCTTCAATTACCAGATGCCCAGCATCCGGGATGACCTCGAGACGGGCGCCCGGAATCATACGGTGCAGCATCTCACCGCGCTCCAGCGGTATCCACGCGTCCTCGCGCCCCCAAAGGATCAGCACCGGTCGGACAATCTGGCCGTAGAGGGGCTGCACCGCGTCTGTGTAAGCAGGGTCCGCCTGGGCGATCTGGCGATAGAAAGCCGCTTTGCCATCGGCGCCCGACCAGGGTCGCAGCGTCATCGCCAGGATGGCCTCATCCAAGGGCGTGTAGGCCGCCGTCGCCACATAGGCCTTGACGATGGCGTCGTGAATATAATCCGGTACGCCGGCAAAGGCGGCCTCGTGGGCACGGACGTGGCGAAAAAAGGGCGACCCCCATGGGGAGATGGCCACGGGATCGATCAAAACGATCTTGCTGAAGTCGCGCCCATTGATCAGATGGGTGCGCAGCACCGTCGTGCCACCGAAGTCATGGCCCAGTATGGCGGGGCAGGTCAGTTCCCAGTGATCCAGCAATCGCGCCAGCACCTGGTTCTGAATCCCCAGAGACACGTCGCCAGGGGATTTGTCCGACTGCCCATACCCGATGAGGTCGTAGTAGTAGACCGTATGCGTTTCGGAAAAGGCCTGGATGAGATGGCGCATGTTGAACGAGGACCAGGGCGTGCCGTGGACGACGACAAGGGACGGGCCAGCACCCATCACACCGTATCGAACGCGGCGGCCAGCGACATCGGTGGTGGCGGGCAGATTCCATGATTCCATCATCACAGCGCCTCCTCATCGCATGCACACGGGCCCCGGCCCACCGCAATAACGCCATATTGGGTGACTGCACCGGCAGCCTTCAAGGTGCGATCGCCGGCGATGCGCCGCGCCCCCCTAAAACGGTGGATCACGGCCCTGCTTCGCCGACCAGTTTTGCCATGTATACCTCGTTGATGTATTCGCCTGCCAGGTAGCTGGATTCTCGGCGGATGCCTTCCTCCCGATAGCCCATCTTCGCATACAGCCCGATGGCGACAGTGTTGTGGCGCATCACCAGGAGCTCGATGCGGTGCAGGCCGGCCCCGGCGGCCCACGCCTCGGCCGTCGTGAACAGGCGGGTGGCGATACCCTCGCCCTGTTGGCTGTCGCGCACCCCGATCATCAGCGCTGCGGTGCGGTTGAGACTCTGCCATGGAGCGGTTTCCAGGGAGAGGAATCCCACGAGCTCGCCCAAGCGTTCCGCGACGAAAATCGCCGATCGACGGTCGCCCAGGATTCGATCGAATTGTGCGCCAGCAACGTCGCCCAGCCGTTCTCTTTCACCGGGCTGGGCACCCCACATCTCCGATTCGGTGTCCAGGCGGGACCGCAGGGTTCGGTAGGCGTTCCGATCACTGGCCCTGATTTCCCTGATCCGTGTGGTCAATGGCGCTGCCGCCTATCTGCCTGCCGCCGACGCCGGCGGGCATTTTCGGTGCCCGCGCAGGGGCGAAGGTCTGTAAGTGTGGCGCTCCGGATATCTCTATTCGGTGAATCCCCGCGCCCGCATGGCGCTGTCGCTGACAAAGCGGGCCATGCCGGTCTTCAGCTTCCGGAATCCCTGCTTCTGGTAAAAGCCCTCTTTGCCGGGCGAAGCGTACAGGATGATGTTGCAATGGGCAAGCGCGGACACCATATGGGCCATGATGGTACGACCAAGGCCCCTGCCCTGGAAGGCATCCAGAACGGCGCAATCATATACGGCCGCCTGATAGGCCCCATCGGAGATGGCGCGCCCGAAGCCGATCAGTCGGTCGCCATGGTAGAGAAAGACAGTTGTATGACTGGCTTCGAAGGCGGTGCGGTGGGTTTCGGGATCGTAGTGGGCCATACCGACCGATGCCAATATTTCGGCCACGCGCTTCCAGTCCACTCCGGCGCAATCATGTTCTACGCGTATCTTCATTCGCTCCCCCCGGACCGAGTGATCGGCGTCCCAGGCGGCGCAACCTCGCGCCGCGGTTGAGCACAGCGGTGGCGTCAACCAGCCGCAATGGGGATGTAGAGATCCACCTCTGGATTCTCCGGATCGAGGCAACGGCCGTCATACCATTCGAAATCCGCCGAGGCCGCCCGCTGGTAAGACGAATTGGGCAGCCACTCGCGGTAGATATACCGGAAGGCGTCCTGAATGGCAGCCGGCATCCGGCCACGGGCGGTGAACACGGCGTACTCGCCGGCAGGGATGGTCCGGTGGACCATATCGGGCGGCACCTTCTCCGTGCGGGCAACCTCCGCACCGATGATGTAGGAGAAGCGGCCATCGGTTTGAAAATCGGTGCAGACCCCCAGGACCGTGTCCGGGTGCACCCGATCCGGTATCCGATCGATGCCCCCCTCGGCCATGACGGTCTGCCAAAACTGGGGAATCTCCACGTAGTTCTTGCCCCCCTCGGTGGTCGTCTCCAACGCGATACCGATGATGGTGAAGGCGGCTTTCGAAACAAGTTTGGGCTGCATGGTTTTCTCCCTCTCGCCGATCCTTGTGACCCTGGCATCGGCAGGCGGTCTAGCGCAGCAGTTTGGACAGCTGCGCCTTTAATTCGGTCAGCTCTTTCTTGAGGCGATCGCGCTCCGCCTTGACGTGCGCCAATTCGCGCTCGCGCGCCTCCAATTGGTGGCTCAGCGTGCTGGCCAATGGCAGGCTGAGTCCCGCCAAGGTGGTGGACTGGTATGGCGAGGAGGAGAACGCCGACTGGCCCACTGGTCGCGGCGCCGCATCGGTTGGCGTGGCCTGGGCCGGACGGGCGGCGGACGGTGGCGCACCGATGATGTCCGTCAGCGTAACCCCCGGTGAGGTGCCGACGCCCATGAGCCCCATGGAGTGCTGGGCGAGCGAGGCGGTCGCGGGGCTCGGTGTTCGTTTCTCCGCCACAACGGTGGTCTCTTTTTGGCCGTGGAGTGACCCGGTTTTGATCGTAAACGCATCTTTGCCAACCTCGATCTCGGCCCCCGACAAATACTCCTTGAGTTTGGGCCAAATAGCCGCCCCCAGTACCATCGCAGACACCGTGCTGGTGAGGGCGAGGGCCGGCGTGATATTAAGACTTCTGCCGGCCAGCATCATGGAGGAGAGGGTGAGGCCGGCGACGCCGCCGCCGATCGCCGCGCCCTCTATCCGTTCGCCCCCCTGGGCGATGCCGAGCTCCTTGCGTACTTCCTCCTTAACGGTGATGCTTTTCAGATCGATCTGAAATTCCGGCTCGGTTTCCACCTTTTGGACTTCCGAAGGGTGCTGCTGTATGAGGTCTTGCATGGAGGGTAGATAGGTCCGGCTGAACGGTATCGTCACTTGCCGGCCCTGTGCCAGTGCATCCGCAATCTGCTTGAATGGCTCCGGAGAGCCGAGATCGACCGCGTTTATTGTCGAATGAACCTTCATGGGACACCTCCTGTGGGTAAGGTTGCGGGAGATGTAGCCGCTTTTAAATCCCGCTGGCCAGAGTGATGGCTGCGGGCCCACCCCGGCGGTCATGGCGGGTGCGTCGCGGAGGTTGAATACGGCAATCGCTTAGGGTCGTTTTCGGGATGCTGCCATTTTCAATGCTTTCTCCAGCATGGCGGTTACCTCCGGTGCATCTGCGATAGCCTCAAATCCAATCTCGTGATGCGAGGTGGGGCGTTCACCGGTTGGATCGTAACTGCCACCCGTAGCGAACACCACTTTGCCGACGCCGCTGCCGTGCCATATTCGCAGGCGGGGACGGTCAATGGCCCGCAATCCCTTCTTATGGTAATCATGGAGCCGGCCATCCTGAATGTAAAGTATGAGGGCGTTGCGATTGGTGAGCACGTAGGTAATCTTTTTGGCAGTGGCGTAGCTGCGTATCCGCGGTGCCAATGCCAGGTACCATGGTCCCAGCGCGATGCCAGACCCGATGGCGAACATGGCAGCCCCACCCATAGCGCTGAATCCGCTCTCAAGGGCCAACAGGGCATAGGTGCTCTTCCAGGCGATGTAGACGCCGCCGAGACTGAACGGCAGGATCACCGCCAGCAGCAGCAAACCGATCAGGGCCCGCAGGGGCCGATTGTGACCCGGAAACCCGCTCCAGAAGAGGTAATTGGGGAGCGGCCGGCCTTGCCAGAGGACGGACTCTCCCGGTTCCAGGAGTTGGGCAATCACCTGCCGGATCGGCTTTCGGCGCCTCAGCTCCTCGGGGTATCTGGTCATGTTGAAACCTCTTCTTCCCCCGTCGGCCACTGACGCCAGTCGGTGGTGGCCGATCGGCGGCCGCTGCCCCCTTGTGGACCGCCACCAGTGAGCGTTTTGTTCAGCGAACCTGCCCGATGAATCGAACCAGGTCCATTAAAAATGCTTCGCTGAGGGCGTTGGTCTGCCGATCCCGTATGGCATGGCCGCCATTTGGATAGGTTTTTGTCACAAAGTGATGCAGCTGGTGCGTCTGTAAGCGTGCGAGCGAGTCATCGACCGGCACATTCGGATCGTTTTCACCGAAGGCGAAAAATACCGGGAGATTGATTTTCTTCCAATAGGGGATGGGGTCGAAACCGGCAACGGGGGTGAAGAACGGCTTTTTCATGAGGTTGCGGGCCGTCAGGGGGGCGATCAATTTCGCGATGAAGTGGTAGGTATACGGCGCAATATTGTGCACCTCTTCATGGAGAAGTTGGGCCGTTGTCGTGACAGCCGCGCCGGACATGCTGACAACGAAGGCGATATCGCTGGACTGCGAAGCGGCGATGGGCGCAATCCAACCCCCCTGGCTCATCCCAATCAGTCCGATGGCGGCAGGCGCAAACCGATCTTGGTGTTTCACATAGGCGACGGCGCTGATGGTGTCGGTGGCCAGGTCCTCAAAATTCGCACCCAGCCATTGCCCTTCCGATTTTTCACTGCCCCGCTTGTCGGGAAGCAATACCGCTACCCCATGGTTCTGCAAGAATTGCGCGAGGGACAGATACCAGACGCTGTTCCGTCGACTCGTCCCTGAGCCATGAATGATGACGGCCGTGGGGAACGGTCCTCCGCCGTCGGGCAAAAAGAGCATGCCGGCCAGCCGGATACCCGCATGCCCATTCTCGAAGAACACCTCCGTGTAGCGGAGGCTTGTCAATTCCGGCCCGTGAAGCGGCGGTGGGCCCTTCTCTTTCAGAAGCGCCGGCATCACCAGTAGAAGGAGGGTGGTCAGCAGAACCGCTCCCCATCGTCGTCCCCGTCTCTGCATCGAAATCACCTTTCTGGGCTAAAAGATCACCCGCGTCATCGGCCGATGGCGCTGCATCCGGTCTCGCGGCGATCGCAGAAGACGCCGCCGAGTGCGGTTGCCGCGGCCTGCGCCAGCAAGACGTCATCCTCTTCCGGGGAGTAGTTGACCTTCTCCGGGTGCTCACCGGCGACGGTTTGGGTCACCGCCAGGCAGTCCCGATGGGTGATCGGTAGAACATGCGCACCGTCAGCTTCGACCCTCCGGAAAAACGGCGGCACCTCTATTCCGTCAAAATGACCGATCCGCTGGATCATGCATATCTCCTGGCGACACGACGAACCGTGTCTGCGGCGGCATCAAGTCGCTCGCGGGAGAGATGACCAGCGTTGACGGCATTCTGAATAGCGTTCACCACGATGTCAAGCTGATGATCGAGATCCGCCATCAGGAGCAGATCGGATCCCGCCGCCAAGGCATCGATGGCCACCTGCGCAACCGACCGACCCCTGAGTGTTGCCTGGGAATCCAAATCGTCCGACAGCACCACCCCACGGAAATGCAGGCGCCGCTTCAGGATTTGGATGATGGGTGCGGACAGGGACGCGGGTGTCCTGGGATCGAGCCCCTCCACAATGGCCGGACCCGTCATGATGATCTCCACCGCGTTCTCGATGGCCGCCTTGAAGGGAATGAATCCGGTCTCAATCGCCGCCATAGAACCCGTCATGGCGGCGTTCGGATCGGTGGCCGGATCCCGTCCGATGGCGGCATACCCGGGGAAGTGCTTCGCCGCTGCGGCAATCCCGCAGCGTTGCACACCACGGATATAGGCAGCCGAAAGAGTGGCGATTCGGTGGGGATCGGTTGACCAGGTTCTGCCAGCCAGCCAGGGATTGGGTTCGCCGACGATATCCAGGATGGGGCCGAGGAAGCAGTTAATGCCAAGCGCTCTGGCGGCGGTCGCAATTTGGGAGGATCGCCGTTGAAATTCGTCGGCCGGCATGCGCTGTAGTGCATCCACCGAGGGGAAAGGCGGCACCAAGTCGTGGAGGCGGCAAATCCCGGCGATCTCTTGGTCCACCGCGATGAGCAGGTGATCCGTCAAAGACGTCGCTTGTTGGGTGAATGCGGTGAACCGGTCCGGGGTCTCCGCGACTTTTCGGGCGCGGGCCATCTCTCTGGCCAAATACTCTTCGCGCGTCTCTCCGAGCAGCAGTGAACAACCACCGCCGGAGAGGAGCCGTTTGACCGCATCACTTAAATGGAGTGAACTGATCGCCGGCAAAATGACCGCATGTGCGTTTTGTCGCAGGGTATCGGGCATCGATTCAGCGCCTGTGCTGGAGGTGAATCCGCCCCCGCGGCCGCCGTTCAGCAGGGGCCACTGGCAGCGGAGGAAACCGAAATTGAATCCCTTGGGCGCACCATGGCACCGCTCTTCAGGCCGGACGTTTCCAAATGAGCGGCACGCCAGCGGCCTGGAGGGCGGCCATCCCCTCCGCCCAGCAGGCGCCCACGCTGTCAACCCCGTGGGAGTCGTCGCCGGGGGCGACATGCAGGCCCAATTCGGCGGCCTGGTGCAGGATGGAGGGACAGGGATAGGGATCGGGGGCGCCCTTTAAGAGGGCCCGCAGGTTGACGTCGAGGATCAGGCCGTTGTCACGCATATGGGTGAGGTTGCGCACCACCCGCTGCCAGACCTCGGGATTGCGGAGTCGCTCGGTATAATCCGGGTCGAATATGCGGATCAGGTCAAAATGGCCCACGGCGGCCGGGGCGAGCTCAACCAGCATCTCGTACTGCTGGTCGAAATAGCGACAATAGAGGGCGGTCAGCCCCCCGGCGACGGCGGCGGCGCGGGCGTATTCGGCCTGATTGTAGTCGATGGGGATGGCGTCCACGTGATGGATCGAGCCGAGCAAGTAATCCAGTTCATATTCCACCGCAAGCTCTCGCGCCAGAGCGATGCTGCCGGGGTAGGTCTCGACCTCCATCCCGACAAAAAGCGTTAGCTCGGCGGCATGGATCCGCTGCAGCCGGCGGGCAGTGCGCACGTACCGCGCGAAGCGTACCCGCATCTGTGCCGCGTCGAGTCCGGCCTCGCGCTCCTCCGGGTAGCAAAAAGTGTCGTTCACCGGCGGCATATGCTCAGTAAGCCCCACCCAGGCATAGCCTCTGGCGATGTAGGCGGCGACCACTGCCGCGAGGCTGTCTTCGGCGTGATTGCAGAACTCGCCGCTATGGCCGCCGTGAATCGACACACGTTCAATTGATGCTGTCATCGCTATCCTTTCTCCCGGCTCGCCCAGCGGGCGATGCGGTCCATCGCTGAAGCAAGGTGCCCCATTTTGGCCAATACCGGCTCGAATTGCAATCGTTTTAGGGAGTTGTTATAGGGTGGGGCACCCCCCTAATCGAGGAGTGCCTGTGAGCGCCTATCCCCATAGCTACAAGATCGAATTGGTCTTCACCGACCGGGTGGGAATCGTCGCGGATGTGTCGGTCAGCTTCGCCCGCCATGGACTCAACATCGTCAGTATGGAGGTGGTGCGACAGGCGGAGCGGGCCCACCTCTACTTCGAGGCGGAGGGCGAACTGGCCATCGCCTCCCTGGAGGACCTCTTCACCATTCTGGGCGACGCGGCCGGGCTGCTGGAGATCCGCTTCATTCCCACCCTGCCCCAGGAAGAGCGCGAGAACCGTTTTCGGGTGGTATTGGACAACATCAGCGATGGGGTGATCTCCATCGACACCGGTGGCCGCATCACCACCATCAACGCGGTGGCACGCAAGGCCCTGGGCGTGGGTGATCGGGAGGTGATCGGCCGATCGGTGGAGAGCCTCAACCTGCCCGATGACAGCCTGCGCGCCTGTCTGGCGGGCAAGTCGATTCAGCATGCCCGCCAAGACCTGGTGACCGACAATGGCCGCTTCCAATATGTGGCCACCTTCAACCCCATCGTCGATGGATCGGGCCAGGTCATCGGGGCGGTACAAATCGCAAAGGACGTCAAGGAGGTGCGCCTGTTGGCGCGCTCGCTGGCCGAACCCGACCAGATCAGCTTCAGCGACATCATTGGTCAGAACGAAGCCATTCGTCACGCCATCACCTTTGCCGAGCGCATTGCACCGACGGCCTCCATCGTCTCCCTGCGGGGAGACAGCGGTACCGGCAAGGAACTCTTCGCCCGGGCCATCCATACGGCCAGTGGACGCCGCGGCCCTTTCATTGCCATTAATTGTGCCGCCCTACCCGAACATCTTCTCGAGAGTGAATTGTTCGGCTATGTGGGCGGCGCTTTCACGGGCAGCAAACGCGAGGGCAAGGCCGGCCTTTTCGAGCATGCCAAAGGCGGCAGCGTCTTTCTGGACGAGATCGCCGAGATGCCCCTGAGCGCCCAGGCCAAGATACTGCGGCTGATCCAGGAGAAGTCGGTGCGCCGAATCGGCGGCTCGAAGGAGATCCCCATCAACGCCCGCATCATCACCGCCACCAATCGCAACCTGGAATCTCGGGTGGCCGGCGGAAAATTCCGTCAGGATCTTTACTACCGCATCAACGTTCTACCCATCCACATCCCGCCCCTGGCTGCCCGCAGGGACGACATCGAACTGCTCGTGGCCCACTTTCTCTTCCGAATGGCGTCGCACCTGGACCAGCCGGTGCACGCCCTCACCGCGGCGGCCCTGCAGAAGTTGATGGGACACGATTGGCCGGGCAACGTGCGCGAGCTTAAAAATGTGGTGGAGCGGGCGGCAATTCTCTCGGATGGAGAATTGATCGGCGTGGAGAACATTCTCTTCAGCCACGAGATGCCGGCCCGAAGTATCGGCGGCGGTCCGGTGGATCGCTCCGCGCCCCTGAAAGCCCTGGTGGCCGATTATGAAAAACAGCTCATCAAGGCCGCCCTCCAGCGCCACAGCAGTATCCGCCAGACCGCACGCACACTGGGCCTCTCCCACACGGCGCTGATCAAGAAGGTGCATAGGTACAAGCTGCGCGGCGACTGATGGGGGGCAGTCGGGAAGACAACTCGCTTGGGCGTCTGGATCCGGTCGGGCGTGGACCCGGCCGGATCTTGGTGAACAACGGCGGCGGCGGGCGTAACGCGGAGCGGTCAGAGCAGCGTATCCACCGGGACGTACTTCATGCCGAAGGCCTCGGCGACGCCCTGGTAGGTGACCTTGCCCTGTATCACGTTGGCCCCCAAGCGTATCTCTTCGCTCTCCAGCATGGCCTGCCGCCAGCCCTTATTGGCGATCTCCACCGCGTAGGGCAGCGTGGCGTTGGTGAGGGCCATGGTGGATGTCTTGGCCACGGCGCCGGGCATGTTGGCGACGCAGTAGTGGATCACGCCGTCCACCACGTAGGTGGGGTCGGTGTGGGTGGTGGCTTTGGAGGTCTCGAAGCAGCCCCCTTGGTCGATGGCCACGTCCACCAGCACGGCGCCACGTTTCATGGAGGAGAGCATGTCGCGGGTGATGAGCTTGGGCGCTTTGGCACCGGGAATCAGGACTGCGCCCACCACCACATCGGCCTCCTTGATGAGCTTGCGGACGGTGGCCGGACTGGACATGAGCGGGGTGCAATTGGCCGGCATGACGTCGCTGAGATAGCGCAGGCGGTCCAGGCTCATGTCGAGGATGTAGACCCGCGCACCCAGTCCGCAGGCCATCTTTGCAGCGTTGATCCCCACCACTCCGCCGCCGATCACCACCACCACACCGGGATCCACACCGGGTACGCCGCCCAGCAGGATGCCGGCGCCACCATGGACCATCTCCAGATACTTGGCGCCCTCTTGAATCGCCATGCGACCGGCGACTTCGCTCATAGGCGTCAACAGGGGCAGACTGCCGTCGGGCTTCTGGATGGTTTCGTAGGCGATATTGATGGATCCGCTCTTGACGAGGGCTTTGGTCAGTGCTTCAGCGGCGGCCAAGTGAAGATAGGTGAAAACGATCTGGTCTTTGCGGATCAAACCGTATTCGGGCGGCAGGGGCTCCTTGACATGCATGACCATATCGCAGCTCTCAAAGATCGCCTGGGGTGTCGGGGCGATCTCGGCACCGGCCTCCTTGTAGGCGTCGTCGTCAAAGCCACTGGCGACCCCAGCAGTGGTCTCCACCAGCAGTTCATGGCCGTTGTGCTTCATTATCTCAACGCCGGCGGGGGTCATTGATACGCGATTCTCCTTTTCCTTGATCTCCTTGAGGATACCGACTCGCATAAGATCTCCTTTCTTCAGAAGGAACCCGGGTGTGAATGATGGGCGCACAAGAGGACCAGGGTGCCATTGGGTTGGGGACTAGCTTATAATGCAATTAGATTGCCGCTTTCCGCAAGCCCTATCCCGGCGGCGGTCCTCCGGTTCCGACAGCCGGCGCGGTCGGCGCAGACGGGGACGGAAGTCGGTGGCGGCGAGATCCGCCGCTGAACCCAGCGGCGGCGGTGGCGGCAAGCGGCCGGCCTCAAATGGCAACATAGATTTCCCAATACTGACCAAATTGATGTATAAGCGATTGTAATCAGGTTCAAATAACGCCAACGGCCATATCGTCCGGCTTGCGGTCAATTCAGATTCCAACCTGGCTTTTGGGACGACCATCCAGCCCCCCTGGCCTGCCGATGAGGACGGCATGTACCGATCCACCCCGACGGTGAGAGCGGCCGCCGGTGCGGACCGTCTCCGTAAACTTCTCTGGCAACAACTCTACCGGCTTGCCTATCTGGGCATCCGCTGCTTCTGGTTTCTCTTCCGTCCCAAGGGCAGCGGCACCCTGGTGGCCATCTGGTGGGAGAACCGCCTGTTGCTGGTGAAAAACGGCTACCGGCGTGCTTATTCCCTGCCGGGCGGCAATCGTCGCGCCGGCGAACCGGCGCGCAGGGCAGCGGTGCGCGAGGTTGCAGAGGAGGTTGGCATCCGTCTCTTCCCCAACCAACTGCACTATTGCGGCACGCTGGTGAGCCATGTGGACTATGTGCGGGACCACTGCGCTTACTATGAAGTACGGCTCCGCACCCCTCCCCGGATCCGCATCGATGGCCGTGAGGTGGTCGCTGCAAGGTTCGTCGCGCCAGCGCAGTTGTCGGCCTATCCCCTCACGGTCCAGGCCGAGGCCTATTTGAAACGCTTCGGACGGGAAGCGGACCCACGCGCACAATCGCCTTCGCACCCCGGGCCACCTAAGCGCTGAAGCTCCTGGCCGACGGGGACGCTTGCATCCCAAATATGGTGCCTTACCATAGGTGCTGCCCAATTACGTCGCCAACCGCTGCTGACAGCGGCAATTTCAAGGAGGTCCATCATGTTGTATCACTTCGATGAGCGGGAACAGAGAGATAGTTTAGACTGGGGTACCCAACTCAACGCCCTGGATCGCTCTGTCAGAGATCTGGAAGAAGACCTGCGGGAGTCCGCCCGGATGCAGGGGTTTTGTAAAGGCGAATGGTGCAGCGCCAATCGTCACGTCTTGGACGAAATCGGCAACGCCCTCTTTATGATCAGCGAACCCCGCTGTACGACCAAGGCGCAGAGCCGCCGCATCAAGGAGCTCAAGCAGCGTCTGCATGACCTCTACGCCGAAGATCTCGCCGCGGTGCACTAAAACGCAGGCGACACCCCAGCCAACCACCCGACCCGCCAATTGTCCTCAAGGCGGGTCCCCCCACGCCTGCCCCAGATCTACGAGCGGTTGTGATTGGCCCCAAATTCCCGTATAGTGTGCGCCGCCCCACACCCGCAACCGACAAACCAGGAGGTTCCCATGGCCGAAGCAGCCCCCTTGGAGATTCTGAAAAGTGCCATTTTGCTGGAGACGCGCGGCAAGGCCTTCTACCAGAACGCGGCCGATTCCGCTGCCCATGAATCGGTGAAGTCCTTCTTCCAGATCATGGCCGATGAGGAGCGCCAACACATTCAAATGCTGGCGGAACAATACAAGGCCTACAAAGCCAACAGTGCATTTGTGGCCGGTAGCTACCTCAGCGAAAATCACCAGGCCGTGGCCAACAAGGTCCTCGGTGAGGATGTCAAATCCAAGATCTCCGGGGCGGGCTATGAGGCGGCCGCCATCTCCGCGGCCATGCTGATGGAGGAGCGCGCCATCGCCCTCTACAGCGAACGGGCCGCGGCCACCGGCGACGCGCAGGAGAAGGCCCTCTACACCTGGCTGGCCGACTGGGAGCGGGAACACCTGGCCTTCCTGGCCGACATCGACGCCGAGGTCAAGGGGAAGATCTGGGATGACAACAGCTTCTGGCCCTTCTGATTCGCAGCGGCAGTCACCCCGTGTCTACCCGCGTCACCCCACTGTGGCGGTTGGGGCGGTGGTGTTTCACGATGGGGCCGTGCTCCTCGTCAAGCGGGGACAGCCGCCCAGCGAAGGCCTCTGGGCCATTCCCGGCGGGCGGGTACGGCTCGGGGAAAGCCTTCAGACCGCGGCCGAACGGGAGCTGCTGGAGGAGACGGGCGTCACCATCAAGGCCGGTCAGCCGGTGCTGACCATCGAGAATATTCAGCGGGACGACGCGGGAAGGGTGGCGTTCCACTATATTATCATCGATTTAGAGGCGGTGTACCTATCGGGTGAGCCAGCGCCGGCGGACGACGCCGCGGACGCCCGCTGGGTCACCAGCGGGGAGATGCGGCACCTGGAGGTGGTCTCGGCGACACGCAGGTTCCTGTGGGACCATTATGGCTTCGGCGGCAGTGCCGCCTGACCCAACCCCATGTTCAGCGATACGACCTGGAGAGGCACATGAAGTCAATCGCAGTATTGCCCGGTGACGGCATCGGCCCGGAAGTGATGGCGCAGGCGCTGAGAGTGCTGGCTGCGGCCGCCAAGCGCTTCAACCTTGCGTTCAGCACCACCGAGGCTGACGTGGGCGGCATCGCCATCGACAACCACGGCAGCGCTCTGCCCGACGCCACCCTCGATCTATGCCGCCGTTCCGACGCCATTCTCTTCGGTTCCGTCGGCGGACCCGAATGGGAGCATCTGCCCCCCGCAGAGCAGCCCGAACGGGCCGCCCTGCTGCCCCTGCGCAAACATTTCAATCTCTTCTGCAACCTTCGCCCGGCGCGGGTCTTTCCCTCCCTGGCGGCCGCCAGCCCCTTGCGTTCCGACATCGTCGGCGAGGGCTTCGACATCCTCTGCGTGCGAGAGCTCACCGGCGGGATCTACTTTGGTCAGCCCAAGGGGCGCGAGGGCACCGGCGATGCCGAGAAAGCCTATGACACCATGGTCTACTCCCGCGCTGAAATCGAACGCATTGCCCGGGCGGCCTTTGACGCCGCCCGCAAACGCCGCGGCAAGGTGACCTCGGTCGACAAAGCCAACGTCCTCACGGTGATGGTGCTCTGGCGGGAGGTGGTCACCCAGGTGGCCGAGGCATACCCCGACATCGACCTTGAGCACATCTACATCGACAACGCCACGATGCAGCTGCTGCGGCGACCGCGGGATTTCGACGTCCTCTTGTGCGGCAACATGTTCGGCGACATCATCAGCGACGAGTGCGCCATGCTCACCGGCAGCATGGGCCTCCTGGCGTCGGCCAGTCTCAACGCCTCGGGTTTCGGCCTTTACGAGCCGGCCGGCGGCAGCGCCCCGGACATCGCCGGCAAGGGGATCGCCAATCCGCTGGCCCAAATCCTCAGCGCCGCCATGATGCTGCGCCACAGCTTCGACGACGGCGATGCGGCGGATGCCATCGAGGCGGCCGTGGCGACGGTCTTATCCCAGGGCTTTCGAACGGCAGACATCGCCGGGGCGGACGACCAGCCGGTGGGCACACGCCAGATGGGCGACGCCATCGTGGCCGCCATCGAAGCCCCCGCCTCGGTCCGCTGATGGGGGCCGACGCAGTCGGTCCCATGAGCGTCGAACCGCGGCCAAACGAGATCGACCGCAGCGGTCGCGCCAGCAGATCTCCGGCGGGACGCCCCTGGCTCACCCTGGCAAACGTTACCGTACGCCTGCGCGATCGCTGGTATCTGAAGCACACCAATTGGCAGATACGCGACGATGAACGATGGGCCATCGTCGGACCCAACGGCAGCGGCAAGACCACCCTCGCCCGCACCCTCCTGGGGCAGGTGCCCGTCGTGGCCGGCCGGGTGATCCGCCACTACGCGGCGGGGCGGCCGACCCACGCCGAACGGGTTCCCATGGCCTACGTGGCCCCCGAGCAGACTCGCCAGCTGGTGGCCCAGGCACGCTGGCAGGAGCGTCTGATTGAGTTCAGCGCCGGCAGTGGCCGCGGAACGTGCCGCGAGTATCGGGTGAGGGACCTGTTGTTGACGGCCGCCATCTCGACGGGCACCGGCGCGTCGTCCGCGGCGCGGCCGCTGTGGCTTGAGGAACTGGCGACCCAAACCGGCATCGGCCACCTATTGGAGACACCGGTAGGCGCCCTCTCCAGCGGGGAGATCGCCCGGGTGCTCGTCGCCCGTGCCCTCAGCCAGCGGCCCCATCTCCTCATTCTCGACGAGCCGTATAACGGACTGGACGCAGCGGCCCGTTGCGACCTTGAACGCCTGATCAGCGACCGTGTAGCGGCGGGTCTCAAGGTGGTCTTCATCACCCACCGCCCGGTCGAGTTGCTGCCCGCCATCTCCCACCTGGCCTTGCTCGACGACGGTCGCATCACAGCACAGGGGCGTCGCGACGACATCGCACCGCTCTGGCATTCGCAAAGGCCTGGACGGCGACCCGCCCCCCGTCCGGTGACACTTCCCACCCCGCGCACCCCGACCGAAACGTCAGCTACGCCCCTCATCGCGATGCGCTCCGTCTCGGTCGCCTACGGAGCGAAACGGGTTCTCGATGATATCACCTGGCAGATGTACCCCGACCAGCACTGGGCGATCGCCGGGCCCAATGGCGCGGGTAAGACCACCCTCCTGGCGCTGATCAGCGGCGACCATCTCCAGGCCTACAGCAACGAGATCCATCTTTTCGGACGCCGTCGGGGCAGCGGAGAGAGCGTCTGGGAGATCAAGCGGCAGATCGGCCTTGTCACCCCCCATTTCCATGCGGGGTATCAAAAGAAGCTCACCGCCTTTGAGGTGGTCTGTTCCGGCTGGTTCGACACGGTGGGCCTTTATCGGCGCTGCTCCCAGGCGCAGCGGCGCAGCGCCTTTCGCCAGATGCAGCAGATGGAGATCGAACCGCTGGCCGACAAGGCCTTCGAACACCTCTCCCACGGGCAGCAACGGTTGGTCCTCATTGCACGCGCCCTGGTAAAGCGCCCCACCTTGCTGGTGCTGGACGAGCCATGCGCCGGGCTGGATCGCCGGCATCGCCAGGCTCTCCTCGCCCAGCTCGACGCGATCGCCGCGAGGGGCACCAGCCAGCTGCTCTACGTCACCCATCATCAGGACGAGCGCCCTGCCTGCATCACCCACACCCTGCGGCTGGCCTCCGGGCGGATCGCGGAGATCCGGACGCATCGGTTGTAGGTGCACATCCGCACCCAAGTTACCGACGGTGGGCCGTCAATATGTGTGATCGACCCGAATTGGCGATGGGTCGCTAGGACCGATTCAGGGGCAGGCGTGTCCCCACGATGCGCAAAGCCAACGGATAAGGTAAGGCGCACGACTATTCGCTTTTGCCGTTATCCTGCCCGGCAGCCAAACCGTCCCGATAGCGCTTTTCGGCGTACCAGTCCATCTGGCGGCAGATGCCGCGAATGATGCTCACCTCGCCCCCCCGCAGGTGCATGCGGGAGAACCAGTGGCGCAGTTTGTTCATCCAATAGTCGGGATTCTCGGGCTGGATGTAGTTGATGCGCACCAGCATCTCCTTGACCTGGTCGTACATGCCGTCCAGCTCGCGGCGGGTGGCAAGGCGGGGGGTGCCCGGTTTGGGCGCGGGCAGGCGGGTCTGGAAGAGTTCGTAGCAGAGCACCATGACGGCCTGGGCCAGATTGAGGGAGGCGAAGTCGGCGGTGGGGATATTCACCAGACTGTGACAGAGGCGCAGATCCTCGTTGCTGAGGCCCCGATCTTCAGGGCCGAAGAGGAGCGCCACCTGATTCGATTGACTGAGGTCGGCCACCTCGGCGGCCATACTGCCGGGCGTGGCAATGCGCTTGCGTTCGCCCCCCAGGCGGGCGGTGGTGCCCACCACATATTGGAAGTCGCTCAAGGCGGCCTTCAGGTCGTCACAGCGGACCATCGCGTCCACCACGTCCCGCGCGGCGTGGGTTGCCAGGCGGTAGATCCGCTGGAGATCATCGTCCTCGGGGGCGACCACCACCAGCCGCCGCATCCCCATGTTGCGCATGGCCCTGGCGGCGGACCCGATATTTTCGGGATACCGGGGCCGCTGCAGGACAATGGCGATGTGGTCGAGGCAAACGCCGAGCGTCATTCCGCCATGATCTCGAAGGCGTTGAAGAAATAGCCCAACTCGAAGGCGGCGGTTTCGGGGGCATCCGAACCGTGGACCACGTTCTTCTCGATGTCGGTGGCATACTCTCTGCGGATGGTACCCTCGGCGGCCTCCTTGTAGTTGGTGGCGCCCATCATGTCGCGCCATTGGGCGATCGCCCCGTCACCCTTGAGCATCATCACCACCACCGGACCGCTGGTCATGAATTGGGTGAGGCTCTCAAAGAAGGGACGCTCCCTGTGCACGGCATAGAAGCCCTGTGCCTGAGCAGTGGTCATCTGGATCATCTTCAGGGCGGCGATCTTCAAGCCGGCGTTCTCGATGCGCTTGAGCACCTCGCCCACCAGTCCGCGGGAGACGCCGTCGGGTTTTACGATGGCCAATGTGGTTTCCATATGCGCTGCTATCCTTTCCCCATTTGTCGCTGCATGGATGTATCGTCGCCGTGGTCCGGCGGCGGGCATAATCGCTTGCGCCGCTTCCTACCAGAAGGTCCACGGCAAGTCAATCACACCAGCACATTCGTTAAGGGCTTGAAAGCTTGACAAATACCTCCCGAGTTCAGTATTTTTGCACAGCTTCCTGCGGGAGGGGCACCGCTTCGTGGCGCACCGCGACCGTTGGCGGGCCTTCAGAGCAGCGGACAGCGCGACCATCACCCCAGTCAGCGGCGACCTGCCGGCCGAACGTCGAGGAACACCGTATGCCGATATATGAATTCTACTGCCAAGATTGCCACATGATCTTCAATTTCTTCTCGAGCAGTATCAATACCGACAAGCGCCCCGATTGCCCCAAGTGCAGCAACGGCCCCCTCTCTCGTCAGCTCTCACCCTTCGCCATCGGTGGCCGCGCCAAGGAGGATGACGATCTGGACGACCTGCCCTTTGACGAGGGTAAAATGGAGCAGGCCATGCAGATGTTGGCCGGTCAAGCCGACAAGATCGATGAGGACGATCCCCGCCAGGCGGCCGATCTCATGCGCAAGCTGACCGACATGACGGGCATGGAGCTGGGACCCGGTATGCAGGAGGCGTTGCGGCGCATGGAGGCCGGCGAAGACCCGGACCAGATCGAGGCCGAGATGGGCGATCTGCTGGAGAGTGAAGACCCCTTCATGCTGCCCGGCGGCAAGAAGGGCGCCAAAGGACTGCGGCGCACCGCTCCTGGACGGGACGAAACCCTTTACGACCTGTAGAGGTATGCATGACGCGTTGGGAAGGCAGCGATGGTTGATGCGTTGGGCGACCGCATCTTTCTGAAACAGGGCGATATCACCCGGATGACGGTGGATGCCATTGTCAATGCGGCCAACACCCGTCTGCTCGGCGGCGGCGGCGTCGATGGCGCCATCCATCGGGCCGCCGGTCCGCGACTGCTGGCGGAATGCCGCAGCCTGGGTGGCTGCCCCACGGGAGAGGCGCGCATCACCGCGGGTTACAATCTGCCGGCCCGCCATGTGATTCATACCGTGGGCCCGGTGTACAGCGGCCGGCGGCAGGACCGCGACCTGCTGGCCGGCTGTTACCGGAGCAGCCTGGGTCTCGCCGCCGACAGAGAACTCGCCAGCATCGCTTTCCCCGCCATCAGCTGCGGCGTTTACGGATATCCCATCGAAAAAGCATGTCGGGTGGCCGTGGACACCTGTTGCGCATTTCTCGCCGAGCACCCCTTTCCCGCAACCGTGTTCTTCGTTCTTTTTTCCGAGCAGGACAGAGAGGCCTACGCCGCCTATCTGCGGCAGCGCGGTTTACGGGTTTGAGAGACGAATGCGGTAATCTCTAGCATTGGAGCACCATCATGAGCGAAAAACCGGCCCACCGCATCCTGGTTGTCGACGACGAGGCCTCGATCCGCAAAGCACTGGAGCGCCTTCTGCGGCGGGCGGGCTACACCGTCGAGGTGGCCGAGAGCGGACAAGCCGGATTGGCCGCCCTCGATGCGGCCGATGCGCCCATTGATCTGATCATCTCCGACCAGCGCATGGCCGAGATGAACGGGGCCCAGTTCCTGGAGAAAGCAAAAGCGGTGCTGCCCGACGCAGGGCGCTTTCTCCTCACCGGTTACTCCGACTATGCAGCCCTGGTGGACGCCATCAACAAGGGCGAGATCCACCGTTACCTGGAAAAACCGTGGAACGATGAAGAACTCCTGCTCCACATCCGCCAGACCATCGAGCAGATGCGGCTCCAGCGGGAAAACCGCGAGATGGCGCTGGTCATTCAGCAGCAGAACGAGGAGCTCCAGAAGCTCAACAAGAACCTGGAGCACAAGGTATTGGAGCGCTCCCATCAGTTGATCAGACAGAAGGAGGAGTTCGATGACAGCTTCATGGAGGCATTCCGCCTCCTATCCGCACTGGTCGAAATGCTGTCGCCGCCGCTGGGAGACTACCTGATCCACGTGGGCCGTCTCTCACGGCGGGTCGCCCAGCAGATGTCCCTCTCCAATCAAGCGTGCGATCATATCGAAATTGCCGGCCTCTTTCACGACGTGGGCCTCATCGGCATGCCCGATGAGATGCTCCAAGACCGACTCAGCGACATGGAAGCCCATGCCTTCAGCGTCTATTCCCACCATCCGGTCATCGCCGCCGTCTGCTTCGAATCGGTGGCCACCTACGCGGCGGTGAGCGAGATCATCCTCAATCACCATGAATACATGGACGGCAGCGGCTATCCCAACCAGCGCCGGGGCGACGAGATTCCCCTGGGCGCGCGTATCCTGTGCGCCGTTTCGGACTACTGCCGCATCGTCGACCTGTGGCCCGACGACGCGGGGGAGATCCAGACCCTGGCGGCAAAATGGCTCTCCGCCGATACGGTGGCGGGCCTGCCCGGCGCCGATGGCGACGCCTTGCGCAAAGCGGTGGCGGAGCAATTCCTGGCCGAGGGCGCCGGTACGCGCTACGATACCCAAGTGGTCGAAATGGTGGAGCGAGCCCTCACTGGGGAAGCTGCTGCGGATGCGCGTGAGAAATGGGTCGGCGTGGAGGAGCTGCAGGCGGGCATGACCCTGCGCAAGGCGATCTATCTGGAAAATGGGCAACCGCTCATGTCCAAAGGACTGCGCCTCAATGGCAAGCTGATCGATTCCCTCCAGAAAATCCACCAGCACGGCAAGATCGCCGGGCGCATCTTTGTCGCCCTCCCCTCGGAGGAACCCGCTGCAGGCTGAAACGGCGGCCAAGCGGTCAAGGGGCTGATCCCGCAGCACGCATCCGCCATTGGCAACCCGAAATCGTATTCCGCTCGCAGCCGTCAACGCGCCCAGCTTGCGGCGGCGGAGTCGTGGTCAACGCGACCGCGGTTTCGTTGGGTTGTGCGGGGGATGCGGATGGCTCAAAGGGGCTTGATGGCCATATACCACTTTCGGGAGGAGGCTGGATCGCTATCCAGCTTTTCGCTGATGACGCACCGGGAGAGGGTTTCCTTCATGGTGAGCCGGGCATGAAAACCCCGGATGCCGGTGTGTTCGTAGATTCTGCCGCTAATCTTGATCTGGGTGTGGCTGGGATTGGCCTTGGCAGCCCGGGTGAGGGTGTCGATCTCCACCTGAAGCCGCTCGGCGGTCTCGGCGCAGGCGGCGCGCTCCGCCTCTAGGGTGACCAGATCACTGTCGATGCACTCCTCCTCATCCATGAGGCAGGCCACCTTTTCATCGATCTTCTCCATCTCACGACCGAGGGTCTTAATGAGGATCTGCTCCTTGGCCGTGGGCTTGCGCTTCTCCCGCTTGATCTGCTCCTGCATTTCCCGCCGGGCCACCATCTGCTTGTCCTGAACCTGCGCCACCTCGCCCAGTTCGGTGCTCACCGAGTCCCCCTGATGCTTGAGGGCGGCAACCCGCTTCGTCAGATCTTCTGCGCGTAGGTCGTTCTCCTTCAGCTGGGCACGCTTTTCGGCGATGGCCTCCTTGAGCCATGGATCTTTACCCACCTGGAGGAAGCTGTCATTGGCGCTCTCAGCGCCCACATCACCGCTGGCGATTCCCTTGGCGGCAGAGACCTCCGAAGCGAGAATCACGCCGCCATCCAACAGACAGCGACCACCGGCCTGGGCATGGGAATCCACCAACTCCTTCTTGATAACGATGTCCCCCTGAACCAGTAGGTGGGAACGGTTGACATGGTGGGCTTTGAGATTGCCACTGGCCTTGATGCGGGCGCCGTATATGCCGCCGCGAACAATCACGTCCCCTTTGACAATCACATCATCGCTGTGGATTTCACCTGCCGCGAGGCTCTCGGCGCGCACACGGTAGCCGGCTTGCACCCCACCGGGTATCTCCACGTGGCCATCGAACTCCACATGCCCGGTTTCGATGCCCACGTCACCCCGTATCTTGAGTACCGGGAGGACCATGATCTTGTTGTTGAGGTTGAGGCTGGGCTGCCCGTCGCGGGCGGCATAGATCCGAATGCCCTCCTCATCCAGCCGTGCCCCTTTGCCGGCCCGCACGCGCATCCGCTTGCCCGCATCGGGGGCCACGACGTGACCGTAAACATCTACTCCGGGGCTCCCTGGCGTACCGGGCTTGATCTCCGCCAGCAGATCGCCTTCGGCCGCTTGGGGGATCTCCCCGCGATCCTTCCAGTCCATGCTGCCGTCTTCGAGTAGGGTACCGATGCGATGCGGATTGGTATCGAAGTGGCACTGCAGTTCGTCCGGCTGTCCCTCTATGGGCGGGGAGCCTTGGGCCACCAGCAACTCAGCGTTGGGTACGTCCGCTTCCAGAAATGCGATCATCTCTGCATCGCCAACGAGGCCGTGGGCAACATCACGATCCGTCAGGTGCGCCTTCAGTTTGAGGAGGTTCAGACCGCCGACGCCGCCGGCCTTCACCCGGATGTGGGCTGTCAGTTTGTCTTCACTCACCGTGAGGGCCACCCCGGTCTCCATCGCTTTGGGCGCCTTTACGGCAGCGGCGGCGGCGCTGTCGGAGCGCTCCTGTTCGACCTCGGCAGTGCCCGACGGGACGCTCCGGCCAACCACAGCGGGCAGCACATGGTCCATTTCCGATTTGCTCACGAAGCCCTCTTCGCGCATGAGGTCCCACACCGATACCGGATCGCCGGCATTGCAGCGGGCGGTATATTCGCGCAGGACGCGCTTGAGGGTCTGCCGGGGCACCAACCCCTTGTGGACGGCGACAAGGCCGAAGCGTCGATCGAATAGGGCCAACGCCTGATCAAGTGTGTTCGTTCCCATGATGTCATGAGTATCGGTTATTCCACGGCATTCTTTACGGCGTGGACAAAATCCCGCATCATGCCGCTGGCCCTGCCGCTGAACGGGACACCGGCGGACGAGGTGCGGCCGCAGATGCCGATGGCAGGTGGCTCGCCAGGTCAGCGGAAGAGGATATCAAATCTGAATTGACAATGGGTCGGCCCATGGTTAAGTTCTTGCTCGGTTTAGCGGCCTGGCTCACCGCCACACGAGCCCAATCTCACCACAAGGGAGGTACAACATCATGCTGGAAGTAACTGAAGCGGCCACTCAGCAAATTGCCGAGTATTTCAAAGGCAAGGAGGTGCAGCCGATCCGCATCTTTTTGAACGAGGGCGGGTGAGGCGGCCCCGGTTTGGCCATGGCTCTGGATGAGCCTAACGACAACGACGATACCTTCGATGTTGACGGATTCAAGTACATCGTAAACAAAGAGTTTATGGAGAAGGCACAACCGATCAAGGTAGATTTCCATATGTACGGTTTCAAACTCGACTGCAACATCGATTTCGGCCCCGGCTGCACGAGCTGCGGCACGCAAAACACCTGCTGCTCCTAGCGGATAACGCTTCCTGAATGAGAAAGCCCCGGTTTCATGCGAAACCGGGGCTTTCTCATTTGGTGGATCGCACCCGCGGTCCGCAGCCGGCCCCTTTTCTCCTTGTCATCGGGCTGGCCTTTGGGCTAATGTTTCTTCCGCTAACATCTACCCCAATGGAGGAGGCACCGCCATGGCCGTCATCGATATCACCCAGGAGGAGCATGTCGCCATCCTGACCCTCAACTGCGGTGAGAACCGCTACAACCCCCAATTCCTGGATGCCTTTCTGGCAGCCCTTGACACGGTCGAGACCGATACGGCGGCAACCACCCTGGTGGTGACCGCCGCGCACGAGAAAATCTTCTCCAACGGTATCGACTTGGAGTGGCTCGTACCGGTGATCCAGGCGGAGGACGGGGTGACGGCCAAGCAGTTTTTCTACCAGCTCAACCAGCTCTTCCGCCGCGTGGTGACCTACCCCCTGACCACCATTGCCGCCATCAACGGCCACGCCTTCGCCGGTGGTGCCATTCTCGCCTGCGCTTTCGATTTTCGCTTCATGCGCTCCGACCGCGGTTACTTCTGCTTCCCGGAGGTGGACCTGGGCATCCCATTTCTGCCCGGCATGAACGCTCTGTTGAAAAAGGCCATGCCCTACTATATGGTTGAAGAGATGGAGTTGACCGGCGTTCGCCTGACGGCGGAGCAGTGCGAGGCCCATCACATCATCCGCAAAGCCTGCCATATCGACGAGCTCATGAACCAAACCCTGATGTTCGCCAAGGGACAAAACAAACGGCGCGAGGTCCTCAGGGAGATGAAGGCCCGCCTCAACCAAGGTATCGTGCATGCCATCGACGTGGAGGACGTGGCCTACATCGAATCCGGGCAGTTCAATATTGGTTGACGAGCCGTTGAGGGGCGTGTCTTGCAGGACGATTCCAGCCGACCAAGGTGCGGCCCGGACCAGTTCGGGCGGCGGTGACCGTGGAGTGACCCACACCATTTCCGGAGGAGCGCATGCACATATTCATCACCGGCGGTTCCGGATTTATCGGGACCTACCTGGCGAAACACTTTCTTGAGGCCGACGATTCGGTGCAGATCACCGCTACCGGCGGCCGCAGACGGCATCCCAACCTGACCGATGAACGTTTTACCTACCTATCGGCCGATACGACGGAACCGGGACCGTGGCAGGAAGTCGTGCCCAAAGCCGACCTGATCCTCAACCTTGCCGGCCGGACCATCTTCCACCCCTGGACCGAGAACTACAAAACCAAGTTGCGCACCAGCCGAGTCCGCACCACCCGCCATCTGGTGGCCGCCCTGCCGGACGCAGCGGAGGCGCTCCTGCTGTCCGCCTCGGCGGTGGGATTCTACGGCAGCTGCGGGGAATCCGTCCTGACCGAGACCAGTCCGCGGGGGGATGACTTTCTGGCCAAGCTCTCCGAGGAGTGGGAGGCTGAAGCGCTGGCGGCCGAGGAGAAGGGGGCTCGGGTCGTAC
>JAAUYD010181432.1_pt1:0-47500 | contig 49749 bp, 38 predicted proteins | sample 7278101 | NCBI WGS metagenome assembly JAAUYD01 (sample SAMN14350128, study PRJNA611818) | marine sediment metagenome | isolation source: surface marine sediment (0.6m) | place: French Polynesia: Moorea | collected 2018-08
CGATTGGACGTGTCAAAATCCCCCTAACCCCCTTTTTCAAGGGGGAGATCCTTTACCCGGCATAAAAATAGCAAAAATCGCGACATTTGCCCTTAACCGAATGCCATTGTGAAAAAGGGGACGGGGGGGATTTTGACAGGGCTTGTGCAACACTCTCAATTGTCGGAGCACATGGGCGCGTGATAAGATGCGACCCATGAGATCAAGCGTCATTTATCTCATCGCATGTGGCATGCTGTGGGTTTCATGTCGCCCGGGCAGCAGCAATGTATCGAGCGTTGCCCCGGGTGATCAGAAACCGGGTTTCAGAGACACCAATGTGGCGACCGGGAGCGCGTCTGATGAACCGGCCGGGTTTGCCGAACCCAATGTACCCTTTGCAATGCAAGGCGGGGGGCCGCGCCATCTGCATCGCTCCCCCCTCCCTGGCCCGCGGCATACCCCTCGCGTAGCGGGTCGCTTTTTGTGCGGTGCCCGGGTGGCTGCCTCTCCGGTCATCGGACCAGACGGCACCGTGTATGTGGGATCAATAGACGGCACATTCAACGCCATTCGCCTCGATGGGGCCCTTCGCTGGAGTTATGTTTGCGACGGGCCGATTTTCGCCACCGCCGCGATCAGCCAATTGGGCTCGGTTTACGTGGGGTGTGATGACGATACACTGCTCGCCTTTTCCACAGACGGCACCCTTCGCTTTACCTATGCCATGACACAAGATGTGGATGCTTCACCTGTGATAGGTCCGGATGGGACGGTGTATGTGGGCGGTGATGGCCTGCACCTGATTCACCCAGACGGTAGACGCCGCATGAAGGTCTGGCTCGGCGGCCACGTGAGTGCGTCGCCAGCTGTTCGACCCGACGGCATTGCCGTGGTCGGCAGCCACGATCACCGCCTATACGCAGTGTTTCCAGACGGATCGGTTTCCTGGAGCTTTGAGACCAAAGGTCCGATTCACGGACCCGCAGCCATCCTCGATACCAATGACGTGGTTTTCGGGTCTGATGACGGGTACCTGTATCGCCTCGCGGCCTTTGGTAGCTTGCGTTGGTCGCGGCGCACAGGCGGGCCCATTCGCGCTGGGGTTGCCGTATCGGTCGACGGCAAATCCGTGTACACCGGTGCCATGGACGGCGTCATCTATGCCTTTGACGCAGCCAGTGGAAAGGAGAGATGGCAGGTGCAAACAGCCGGCCCGATTCGGGCCACGCCCATGCTAGACAGCGAAGGCACATTGTACGTAGGATCTCGTGATCATCACCTCTACGCCATTGACAGTCAAACAGGGGAGGTCCTTTGGCGCCAGGATCTCGGCAGCGAGATAGACGCGACAGTCGCCCTTGCAACAAAGCGACGCCTCATCGTCGCAGCTGACGACGGGGCCGTGCGCATCCTGAGGGAAGTAATAACACAGTGAATCAGACACCCCGCCAAAAGGCCGAAGCGCGCGAAGTTGTTGCCCTGAGCCCCTTGGCCGCTTTTTCTCGCGACCACGGCCCAAGAGAGCGACCTGAGCAGCCCTGCCCGGTGCGCACCGCGTTTCAGGTGGATTGCCATCGGATCGTCCATTCCAAGGCATTCCGCCGCCTCAAGGGAAAGACCCAGGTCTTCCTGTGGCCCGAAGGGGACCACTATCGCACCCGGCTCACCCATTGCCTGGAGGTGAGCCAAATCGGACGAACACTGGCGAGGACGTTGGATCTCAATGAAGACCTGGCCGAAGCCATTGCCCTGGGTCACGATCTCGGCCACACGCCCTTTGGCCATGCCGGCGAAGAGGCAATGCAACGGCTCGTAAAGGGTGGATTCCGGCACGAGAAGCAGAGCCTGCGGGTAGTATCCAGATTGGAAAACGACGGTCGCGGCCTGAACCTTACACCTGAAGTGAGGGATGGCATTTTGCGCCATTCAAAAGGGGCTGGTCCACTCCTCACCCAAGCCGCAGATGCCCTGCCATCGACCCTCGAAGGACAGGTCGTCCGGTTGGCCGATGTGGTCGCGTATGTCAACCACGACTTGGACGACGCCCTGCGCGCCCGGGTCATCGCACCGAGCGATTTGCCGACAGGCGTGGTGGACATCTTGGGCAGTTCCCATTCGGAGAGAATCACCCGCCTGGTCCTCAGTATTGCAGGGGAGACGAACCTAGAGGAAACAAAGCGCATCCGCATGAGCGCCGAAGTCGCCGAAGCACTCGAGGTGCTGCGTGTGTTTCTCTATAAAAATGTTTATTACGATCAGCGCGTCCATGCCGAGTTTCACAAGGCCAGTGCCCTGCTCGAGCGGTTATTTGCACATTTTCATCGAGATCCCGATCAATTCTACGATATCTATTGGCCCTCTGCGCTGCGGGATGGCACCTTCGAGGATGATGTCAGGGATTTCGTCGCCGGCATGACCGATGCGTTCGCATTAAACCTATACGAAAAGATCTTCACTCCCCGAAGATGGTATGTCGTATAGTTACATTGCGGTCCTGACGCAGCGGACGTTGGTTTTATTGGCAACATTGTAATTGCTCACGTATCCGTCGGAAAAGCTGATGAACCATGCCCTGTCGGGTTTATTGAAGGTGGCGGACCAATACCAGCCTTTGTCATTGCCAAACATGCTACTGCACACGGTACTTTCGCGACAACGCTTACAACGACCGATCTGGCCTTCCTTGACGGCGTCCTCACATTGTCCGAGAAGCTCGATAAACTCTGACCGGGTCGGGAGACGGTAAGTTGCAGGGCAAAACGCCTGTGCCTCGATGTGGGTCATTTCCAGTCGCTTGCCTTTGCATGCCGTGCCGTTCCACTTCGTACCAGCCACGCATCTCAGCCAAACCAAATTCGTTTCGGGTTGGGGGATCTCCTCGGGCAGCGCTGTCTCGCCCAAGGCATTGTTACTTGCGGGTTGCTCGGCTTGTTTTCCATACGAAAGTCCCAGGTAGAATGCGCCAATCCCCACAACAGTGAGGCAGATCCCTATTGCAGCGAGTATCGAGAATTTCTTGCTAGACCACTGCTCTGGCGCGGGTGCTTCGGACCATTCGTTTGGCGTGCTGAGGTAGGTGGTGTTGCCCCTTTGAATAATAGCTGGGCTTTTGTGTTCTAGATGATTGGTAAGATCAACAGATGCGTCCCCAGCGTCATCATTACAGAGGATGCGGGCAGCCAGATGCTTGAGCCCGTCTCGCCTGTCCTTGGCCTTTGTGAGTGACGTGATATGGCCAAGCAGTGCTGCGGCGCTTTGGGGTCGACTAGCGGGATCCTTACTGATGACCCGGCTTATCAGCGTGCTGAGATCAGTAGGCAGTTCTTCGCAAATCTCACTGAGAGGCGTTGGAGCGTTGGTCAAAATGTTGGAAATCAGCTCGTAATAATCATCGCCCTCAAATGGCAATACACCGCTAAGCATTTCATAAAAAACGACCCCGGCTGAAAACAAGTCCGATCTGTGATCGATGTGCTTGGCAGACCTGACATGCTCTGGCGACATGTAGGCCGGTGTTCCCAAAGTAAACCCTGTGCGGGTGAGTCGCGGTTGTTTTGTTTCCCGGACAAATCTGGAGATGCCGAAATCTATCAGTTTAATCGTCGGCTCGTCATATTTATGCGAAACGATGAAGATGTTTTCAGGCTTGAGGTCTCTATGAATGATGCCTTTTTCGTGGGCCGCGCTGAGGCCGAGGAGGATCTGTTCAAATATCCCGCAGGCAGTGTTGAGGTCGATGGTGCCGACGCGGTGAAGGAGGCTGGCGAGACTCTCCCCTTCCAAGTATTCCATGATGAGATAAAACTCGCTGTTTTCGAGAACACCGACGTCGAATACGTCCACGATGTTCCTGTGCCCGATCTCGGCTGCTGCTCGGGCTTCGCGGTAAAACCGCTCGATCATATCTGTGTCGTCTGCCCTATCAATCGATAGAAACTTGATCGCCACTCGCTTGCCAATAATCAGGTGCTGTCCAAGGTACACTGAGCCCATACCGCCTTCGCCGAGCAAGCGGAGTACCTTGTAGCGTCCGTCAACGATTTGCCCGCTATGACGTCCACTCATTCCATTCAAATCCAACCGCAATATCGATGTTTCCAATGTTAAATAGATTGAGGAGCCTATAGCATTTTTTTTTGATATGGAAGACTGTTCTGCTTCGAACAAAGTGACAAACCTAAGGAGGTATGCTTCATGAAAATCCATCGTTGGGCAATATTAATCGCACTTATCTCGATTACCTTAACCGCAAGCAATACCGGGTCTGCCTGGGAAGAACACAGTTGCACTAACATCTCGGCCAGAGAGCTACGGATAGTCGTTCACGGAACGAGGCACTTTAATCCGCACATGGCAGAGCGCGTTCATATCGACATTCCGTCGAGTGCATGTGCTATCACACCGGCCGCTTACTATGACCTCTTCATCGATACGAAGGAAAACCCTCACATCTACCAGATGCTGCAAACGGCTGTTGTGAGCAAAGCCAAAGTAACCATTGGATACGACGCGCATCAGGCCGAGGGGTGGTACTATGCTGTAACGTCCATCGCCATCGTTGGTTACAACTAAGGTGGGTAGCACAGCGTCATCAGGGCGCGTATAAAACAATTCAGCAAACAACGCATGGGGAGAACAGTATGAAAATCGCAGTCCTTGGTGCAGGTGGTCAACTGGGTCAGAAGGTACTCACTGAGCTATTGGCGCGCAGCGTTGCGCCCGAGACTGTCATCGCCGCTGTGAGAACGCCCGCAAAGGTAGCGCCATGGATCGCGCACGGCATTTCAGTTCGCCAGGCCGACTATGATGTCCCTGCAACCCTTGTCTCGGCGTTTTCTGGTGTTCAAAAGGCATTGCTCATACCCACACTCGCGATGCCGTCGGATCGGGTTCGCCAATACGAAAACGCCATCACCGCTGCCCGGCAAGCCGGCGTAGATCATCTGATTCACTTCGGCCTTGTGCCCACGGCGATCGAGGCCCCCTTTGTGGTGACCCCCTTTCTGCTTTATGTAGAATCAGCGCTGCGCATCAGCGGGCTCAACTGGACCATCCTTCGCAATGGATTGTACGCAGACCCCATTGTGGAATGGATCGATGACATCGTTAAGATGGGCACAATCCCCTATCCCACTGGGACCGGGCGCTGTGCCTATGTGGCGCGGGGTGATATCGCGCGCGCAGCAGCAGCAGTGCTCACGACCGATGGCCACGAGGGTAAGACGTATCATCTCACTGGCCCCGAACCCCTCACCACAGCGGATCTGTGCCGGATCGCGTCTCGCGTAACAGGCACAGCGGTCGTTGACACGGGGGCGACGGATCAGGATTATGTCGACGTTTGCCTGAAGTCTGGAGAGCCCGAAGGGTTCACCCAGCTCTTGCTCACCCTGTACCACACCATTCGCGAGGGATACCTGGATCTGGCGAGCCATGACATCGAAACCCTGACCGGCCAACCGGCTGAGCGATTCGAAGATTTTTTAAAGCGAAAATTAACATCCCGTTAACATTAAAAGAAAAAAATGATTTCAAACAAATGATAGGGATGGCACTAGAATTTTATCTATTGCGTTGGCACATGATCGATCCCATAAGAGTACCTTATTGAAAAAACAGAAGGGAACATCGTGAGGTTAACAGAAATCACAGCAGGGACGCGGTTTGAAAGCTGCTTTGTGGACGCTATCGAGAGGGATAGCAACGTACTTGTGCGAACATCCTGGCAATTCAATCCCGAGCTGGAATTTGCCGCGAGTGTGGCCCAGGGTCTTGAGATGCGTCCCAAACAACTGGCATATCGCTTTCTATACGATGCGCGGGGCAGCGAACTCTTCGAACGCATCACTGCACAACCAGAGTACTACCCCACACGCACTGAGGCAGATATCTTGCAGCGCGCCGCCCCTGAGATTCGCCAATTGACCGGTCCGGTGACCGTTCTGGAGCTCGGGTCCGGGAGTTCCGCCAAAACCGGTTGTCTGCTCGAAGCCTACTTGGCGCGCGATGGTGAGCAGTGCTATGTGCCGATAGATGTCAGCCAGAGCGCACTGCAGGGGGCGACCAAAGCGCTCACGCGCCGCTATGCGGACCTGCAGGTGGTCGGTATTCACGGCACCTATAATATGGGACTGCGCCTGATGAAGAGCGCGTCACCAGCCATGCTCGTCTTTTTGGGCAGCTCGATTGGCAATTTTACAGCGCAGGAGGAAGAGGCCTTCTGGCATTCGGTTGCCAGGCACACGGGGCCCGGGGATTTCTTTTTACTGGGCATCGACCTGGTTAAGGAAACCCACCTCCTCAACGCTGCTTACAACGACGCGGCCGGTGTCACCGAGGCGTTCATCAAAAATATCCTGGTCAGAATGAATCGCGAGCTTCACACTGCGATCGATATCGATGCCGTCGAATATAACGCCGAATATTTGCCAGACCACCAGCGGGTCGAAATGACGTTGCGATTTCCCGCAGCGCAGACCATCGATGTGGCAGCGGTCGGTAAGCGCTTTACGATTGATGCCGGAGAGCAGATACTCGTAGAAATCAGCCGTAAGTTCCAGCTGGCGACGATGAAAACACAGCTCAACTATTACGGGTTTCATGTTCGCCATGTGTTTACCGATGCCAATCAACACTTCGCCCTGATGCTGTTGCAGCGAGCTGATGACCGGAACGTGATATGGCAGTGAACAACGGCGCGGCAAAAGATATCATCACAAAAGATGGCATTTGCGGCATCTGTCCGGCTGGCTGTTGGATCAGGGCAGAGATTCGAGACGGCCGGCTCCTGTCTGTTCGCCCCCTTCCGGATCACCCCCTCGGGATGATCTGCAAGATCGGGCAATGCGCCCCGGATGTCGTTCATGATCCGGATCGGTTGTCTCGGCCGTTGAAACGCGTGGGACCCAAAGGAACCTATGAGTTTGAGCCCATATCGTGGGATGAAGCGTTTGACACCATTGTGCAGAAGTTCGAAGCGCTAAAGCGCCGGCACGGCCCTGAGACAACCGCGATTTACACTGGTCGCGGCAGCTTTGACATGGCCCTGTGCGATCTGTTTCAACCCGCTGGGGTTGCGGTCTCGTCAGCCTCTAGCGTGTTGTTTCCATTCGGATCCCCCAATACCCTCGGCGTGGGCGCACTTTGTTACGTGTCGTTTGCCATGATCGCACCCCACGTGACCATGGGCGAGATGTACATCACCATGGACTCGGACATTGAGCAGGCCGAACTGATCGTGGTCTGGGGTGCCAACCCGGCGACAGACTCGCCCCCGCTCGCGCAGAGGCAGATACTGGCAGCTCGCAGCCGGGGCGCGGACGTGGTTGTCATCGATCCCAGGCGCAGTGAGACCGCGCGCCAAGCCGAGGCCCAATGGATCGGCATTCGACCCGGCACTGACGGCGCATTGGCATTGGGCCTGATCAATGTCCTCATCGAGGAAGAGCTGTACGACGAGGCGTTTGTAACGGATTGGACCGTGGGCTTTCCCGAACTTGCTCAAATGGTCCAGCATTACCGGCCCGATGCGGTTGCGTCCATCACTGGCGTCCCAGCAGATGAGATACGCTCCCTTGCCCGACGGATCGCAGCGGCACAAGGCGCTGCGATCGCGATGTATTCGGGTCTCGAATACTCGGACAGCGGCGTGCAAGCCATCCGAGCGGTTTTTACGGTGTGGGCCTTGGCTGGCCAGCTGGATGTGCCGGGCGGCCTTGTTATTCGGATGAAGCAAAACGCGTTCCCCCAAAATCGATCCGGGTTGGTGGCCAATCCAGACGTGCGCAAGGCACTGGGTCGGGATCGGTTCCCGATCTATTCCCAGTATCGGGGCGAGTCCCACGCCATCGCCCTGCCCCAATCTGTTCTCGAAGGAGACCCGTATCAGATTCGCGGGCTCATCGTGCTTGGCGGTTCGATCATTACATCTTGGCCCGAGCCCCAGGTGTGGCGTAACACCCTCAACGCCCTTGAGTTTCTCGTCTGCATCGATCGCTACCACACGGCTGATTCGGCATATGCCGATATTGTATTGCCGGCTACCACGGGGTTTGAAATCACCTCTTTCATGCGTTACGGCCCGCTGTTTAAAATTCGAGAGCGACTGATCGATCCCCAAGGGGAAGCGCGCAGTGATTTTTTCATTTTGGCCGAGCTGGCCGAGCGCCTGGGCTATGGCCATTTATATCCTCAAACCGAGTCCGAAATGCTCGACCACGCGCTCGACGGTTCGGGTTTTACCCTCCAACAGGTGCGCGATGCAGGCGGTGCTGTCCAAATCGAGACAGACATCATGCAGTATCGAAAGTGGGAAAAGGGCCTGCTGCGGCCGGATGGACAGCCCGGATTTGACACCCCCTCTGGCAAATTTGAGATCGCTTCTACCATCCTGCAAGAGCACGGGTACGACCCCTTGCCCGCCTATACGGAACCGGCAGAGGGACCATTGGCCAGGCCGGATCTGGCCGCCCAATTCCCGCTCGTGTTCAACTCGGGCACGCGAACATATTATGACTTTAGATCCCAACACCACGGCGTGCCAAGTCTTAAGAGACACATTCCGAGCCCATTTGTCGTTTTGAATACCGAGGATGCCGCGGCCCGCGGGATTCAAGACGGTGACCAGGTCGAGGTGGCCACCCCGCGTGGCAGAATGTTATTTGACGCACGTGTGACCGATGATATTGTTCAAGGTGCAGTGGATGCATGCATGGGCGGGGGAGGGCCGAATGGATCAGCGGCGTGGCAGTCGTGCAATGTCAATGAGCTGACCGATCTGGATCACTATGACCCCATCTCTGGATTTCCGGTCTACAAGACCCTGCTTTGCGAAGTAAAGCGAATTAAGGCGCGCAAAGCTGACAGCACCCCCAATCGACATGACGACGTGCCGCCCACCCGAGTCCAAGCGCGCGAGCAGCCAAGCCGCCGGGTGTATCTCGACGCCAGCGCCACGACAAAAATAGATCCGGCAGTGCTCGAAGCCATGTTGCCGTTCTTGTCGAACGAGTGGGGCAACCCTTCGAGTATTCACACCTTGGGCAAAGCAGCGCGGCGGGCCACAGAAGCTGCCCGTCGATCCATCGCTCACTGCCTGAACTGCACGGCCAGGCGGATCGTCTTCACTGGCAGCGGCACCGAGTCTGATAACCTCGCAATCAAGGGCGCTGCCCAGTCCCTTCGCAGGCGCGGCAGGCACATCATCACCTCGACCATCGAGCATCCAGCTGTGCTGGATACCTGCCGGGCCCTGGCGTCTGAAGGGTTTGAAGTAACCTATCTTGACGTCGACAGGGACGCACGGGTGAGCCCACGTGATCTGGCCGCAGCGTTTAGAAAAGACACCATCCTCGTCTCCATCATGATGGCCAACAACGAGGTCGGCACGGTGCAGCCGATTCGAGACCTCGCTAGCCTGACCCGAGAGAAGGGGGCGATTTTCCACACAGATGCGGTGCAGGCCTTGGGAAAAATCCCCATTGACGTTGAGGAGATTGACGCGGATTTGATTTCCCTTTCGTCCCACAAAATTCACGGGCCAAAGGGGATCGGGGCGTTATACGTGCGCAGGGGGCTAGATCCGATGCCCCTCGTCAGTGGCGGCGGACAGGAGCGGGGCCTGAGACCCGGTACCGAGAACGTGGCCGGCATTGTCGGGTTTGGTCATGCCTGTGATCTGGCCGTCCGTAGGCTCTCAAGCGGGGAAATGAACCGGGTAGCAAACCTCAGGGATATGCTTCGAGATGGCATAATGAAAATCGCACCCAACGCGCGTTCCAACGGCAGTGGCCAATACTGCTTACCAAATGTCCTCAACCTGACCTTGCCCGATATTCGCGGCGAATCCCTGGTGCTCCTGATGGACCGGCTGGGCGTGTACTTCTCTTCAGGGTCGGCGTGTAAATCCGGGGATCCCAAACCCTCCCACGTCTTGTTGGCCATGGGGTTAACCGAGGAGGAGACCCACTGCTCCGTGCGCTTCTCCCTGGGTGTGGATACCACACAAGAAGATATCGCCCATACCCTAGCAAGCCTAGAAAGGATCATCAGCGATACCCAAAGCGCCATTCGATTCGTGGCCTGCCGTTAATAAGGTAGACGTATAGGAAAAAAGGGCATCGCCGTGTTATTGGTATTCTCCATTCACGTACCAGGCATACGTGAACTCGGTGATTGCATAAGTATGGGGCGCTGGGGGCGCTGGGGTCAGAGGTTGACAATAGAAGCATTACCGTAGCTATTTCCCATTGGATCGAAAACCAGAGAAGACTGGGCACGGACCGGCAGGCGCTTGGTACCATGTGATAATGCAGGTTTTGGAAGCGTATGGAGGATTGGAAAGCGGAGTGGGATGGATAGTGGGGCAGCTAATGCTTCTATTGTCAACCTCTGACCCCATATTCTCCTGTTCTGTCACTCTGACCCCATATTCTTGTCAACCTCTGACCCCATATTCCCATATTCCCATCCCGTTCCGTTGAGGTTTAGTGTACCCGATCCCCTCCCGGGTTAATTCGGGCCCGCGAAGGGGTCAACCCGCGAACAGATCGTATCTGATAGACCATAGACTGAGGACCATTGGACCTTTAGATGACTCGATTTTTTCACAGGCGTATTCGTCACACTGAGCTCAGTTCGCTACGCCTTTTTCAACCCCGCACTTGCGTATTTCGCACACCTCACAGGGGCGAAAGAGCCGACCATTTTCAGACAGACACCCGTCGCAGTTAATGTCATCGGCTTGTATGTCCGTTTTGTACATCACCGACCATTCCTGGGCGACCTTCCTCCGCAGTGCCGCCTATGGCTGATAAAAGCGCGGTGATTTTCTTACAATAATCCTTCACCCCGAAGGGTCTCGATGATCTTGGAAACGGATTTCGCGCGATTCATCGTATAGAAATGGAGTCCCCTTACACCACGCCTTAGAAGCCCGCGGCATTGCTCGGTTGTGAATTGAATGCCGAATTGGGAAACGGCCTTTTTGTCGTCTGAGGGCAGCTCCGAAAGCCCGTTGCGCACCTGGTCGGTGATTGTGGCACCACAAATGGAGGCGAGTGATGCCATTAGTTTTACCGAATAGATAGGCATAATGCCGGGCACCACGGGAACGGTTATACCGATCTGTTGGCAGCGCTCCATAAAATCAAAAAAATACTGATTATCATAAAAGTATTGTGCCACTAAATATTCAGCACCCAGGTCTTGCTTGAGTTTGGCATAGGAGAGATCCTTGTCTTTGCTCTCGGCCTGGATATGGCCCTCTGGATAAGCAGCCCCGCCAAGGCAAACGTCGTAGCGCTCTTTAATAAAGGAGATCATGTCCGAGGCATATTTCATAGACTCTGGATGGGGGTCGTAGGTTTCTTCCCAGGTGGGTGCATCGCCCCGAACCACGAAGACAGTCTCGATCCCCAACCCATTGAATCGGTCCATAACAGCGCAGAGGTCATCCGGCCCCAAGCCTATGCCGGCCAGGTAGGCGACAACGCAGAAGCCAAACTCTGTTTTCAGTTTCTCAATCAACTCGAAGGAGCCATCTCGAGTGGAGCCTCCAGCCCCGAAGGTCACCGAAACATAGTCCGGGTTGACTGTTTTGAGCGTTGCCAGGGCTTTGTCGAGCTTGGCCGCGGCCTTTTCCCCTTTGGGCCGTGAGAACTCGAAAGAAATAATGGGCTTATCGCGCTTTTCCTCAAATAGATCTGTTACGCGCATAGGGTCCTCCTTTGCGTATTGATCCGAGCAAATTGCAAAGTAGTATTTTGTTTACTGGAACCGTATGATTTAGACAAGCCTAAACCCCATATGACGGGCAACGCAGTGGGCAGTGTAAATGGATGACGTTAAAATCAGAAATGCAGTTCTAGAAGATGCAGCGTCGTTGGCTGATCTGTCGACTAAGCTTGGCTATGCTTCTACATCCCAGCAAGTTGCAGATCGGCTGGAGGTGATGCTTCGATCGAGGGAGCACCTTGTCTTGGTCGCTTGCTTTTTCGACGGTTCGGTAGTTGGGTGGGCGCACGTGTTTCTTGCCCGTCGTATTGAGTCGGAAACATTTTCAGAAATCGGTGGACTTGTCGTGACTGAGCAATATCGTGGCCAAGGCATTGGCCGGTCGCTGTTGGGGGCTGCTGAAAATTGGGGGCGGGGTAAAGGCATCAAAAGACTTCGAGTCCGCAGCCGTTCTACACGTCATGATGCCCATGCGTTTTATAAGCAGCTTGGTTTTTCACTCACCAAGGAACAGTGGGTCTTGGACAAACCAATTGAGCTATTTACCTAACCAGCCTCGTTTTCACCAGCCGTGCATAGCATTGAGCTTCTTTTAGAACCCCCCAACCCTCAGTCGCATTAGCTTCGACGCCTAATAGGAGATCGGGGAAAATCGTCAGTGTTGCAAAGTGTGATGCGACCACCGGCGATATCTATTTTTTCCACAAATTCGTCCACGAGTGGTACCGTCACCTGCACTGTTTCGCTTTCCACGGTGATGACTTCGACCCCCCCTTGTTCGCGACTCGAAACCACGCGGCCGAGCAGTGCGTCCCCGTCCATGACTTCGAGTCCGATCAGATCAGCCACGTAGAACTCATCGGGCAAAAGGCGAGGAAGTGCATCCCGCCGAACACAGATCACCGCACCCTTTAACCGGGCTGCGTCCTCTCTAGTTGATATTCCGCCGAAGACGACGCGATACCCCCTCGGCGAGGGTCTACAGTCGAGACAAGCAATAGGATGAATATCATCGCCTGCCTTTACGAAAAGCAGATCCTTATAGGCCGTGAGATCTGATTCAGGGTTATAGACAAATATATTGACCTCCCCCCGAATACCGTGAGGCTTGCCTATAACACCGATTTCAACGAACCGATTCGTACAATCGGACGATACCACGTCACTTGGGGCCGCTACTCGATGATATCGAGCACCGCCCTCTTCCGCAACTTTGTCGATGCAGCGCTTAAGATTGTGCGCATCGCCCGGGCGGTTCGGCCCTGTTTGCCGATTACCTTGCCGAGGTCTTCCCTCGACACTCTGAGCTCGATAACGGAAGACTGCTCCCCTTCAATCTCTCGCACTTCAACCTGGTCGGGATTATCGACCAGCGCCTTGGCCATGAACTCGATTAGGTCTTTCATCTGCATATCGCCACCTCTGCATTCGTCGTGACCGCCGGGCAGCCTCTGTTGATCATACCAAAATATTACCTCCCTTGCAGCTTATCATCGACTGCGAGGGGGGTCGCGGGTACTGCTTGTTCAATATGAATTACAAGATCCTCTCCTACCCTGCGATGTGCCACTTGGCAATATGCAACGCTGCTTTTTATGCATCCTGTGCATCGCGCCGGATAAGTTCGCTTACCGTCTGCGACGCCTGGGCGCCCTTTGAAAGCCAGTAGTCGATCCTATCTCGCTTCAGTGTGACTGCAGCAGGGTTCTTTGTAGGGTCGTACGTCCCAACCAGCTCTAGAAACGCCCCGTCTCGCGGAGCGCGTTCATCTGCCACCACAACACGAAAAAAAGGCCTATTCCTACCACCGGCACGTGCCAACCGAACTCTGACAGACATTTCCTTGTTTCCTCCCGTTTCCAAAGCGCATTCAATAGTTGCCGGTCAAACGAGTATACATCCAATTCCCCCTATACTGCATCAAAAAAAATGCGAGTCAACTGGGCCGCGCGAGTATTGCGCGATCGGCTATTTTGTCAAGAGATTTTAGCAAGTTAATCGTCTTTTTTTTATCAATGGGGTGTGGCGGGTGAAACAAAAATATGAATCGTATCACGAAATGATTGCTTTTTAGGGCCAGGCGTCTGGGTTCTTGCCTATTGCCGTCAGCCGGGATTTGCAAATGCCCACTCATCCACTTCAAGTGCAGTACTTCCTTTTGCTCCAGGGATATCAGCGCACTGCTTGCAGTCGAGAGAGACGATTCCCAACCGGCTCGCGTGGCGAACGCTCTCTGACTGCGATCGATATCCGTTTTGATTTGCGATGTGGAAATCTATCAACAGCATTGATTGGTTTTATTTTTCATTGCATTTGCACATGTGAGTCATTCATTATCAGCCTGTTTTTGGCTGATCCTGCACCAAGGGGAAAGGAGGTATGATGAACGATTTTAAACTCAACACAGCAGCGACCAAGAAGGAGATAATCGAGCAGTACAAAGAGCTTCTCGATGCCCACAAGAAAACGGTTCGTGAGCGGGAAGCATCAAAAAAACGCCTCACAGAATTGGAAAAGCACGTGGAGTCGGAGGCCACCGCCGCTGCAGATGAAGCCACTGTGCAATCCGTGATCCAAAATATCGGCCGACTGAAAGGTCAAATCGGCGCGACGCTGAATGACGTTGTCGATCAGATGAGTGGTCAGGCCGAAAAATTGGAGGGGTACAAGCGTGCGATTTCCCTGCAGGAAAGTCGACTCAAGGAGCTTTACGACATTGAGAGCACTGCAGACGCGCTCGCCAAACTCATCGATGCCTATGAAGAGCGAAAGCAAGAAGAAGAGGCCGGGTTCCAGGTTTCAGTGGCGAAAATGACCGAAAAATACGAAGAAAAGAAGCGCCAATCCGAGGCGGATCTGGCTGAGCAGCGCCAGAATCTGGAAACAGCAATCGCGGAGCAACGGACCAAATGGATGGAAGAGAAAGATCGGGAGAAGAAACTTCGCAGCGAAGAGAGTGCAGCTCAAAAAAAAGAGCGCGAGCGCGAAGAGTCGGAATACGTGTATGAACGAGATAGGGCCCGGAAACTAGATCAGGATGCCTACGAAGAGAAAAAAATGGCCTTCGAGAAAGAACTCGCTGAGTTAAGGGAAAGCGCTGATCGCACATTTAAAGAGCGAGAAGCGGCGATCACCGAACGGGAAAAGAAACTTGAGGATCTTGAACGCCAGGTCGGCGCATTTCCCTCAAAGTTACAAAGTGAAGTTTCGGATGCTGTCAAAAAAGCCATGGAAAAAGTTAAAAGAGAATACGAACAACAGATCAAGCTGCTGGGCGTCGAGCGGGACTGGGAGAAAAAGATACTAGATCAACGTATCGCACACCTCCAAGAGGTTATCACTGGCCAGGATAAAAAAATCGCGGCCACCGGTGCCGAGCTCGCCAAGGCGCAGGCACAGGTCAACGAAGTCGCCAAGAAAGCGATCGAAGGCGCTTCTCTAAACAAGGCGTTTCAGTCCGTAAATCAAATTGCGTTGGAACAAGCCCGTCAATCAGAGAGCAAACCCAGCGATTGATACCGCCTCTTCAACTTGAATCCCAAGGTCATTCCTCAGCCCACTGAGACACCCCCATAAAAAAGAAAAAAACGGAAACCCTATGGGTCGCTCGAGCGTCCTAGGAGTGAAGGTAGCGGCGATAAAAAATGACAAACGCTGAAATAAAGAGAAAGACGGCGCGTAAGCAAAATAGGAGGCAGAAAATGACACGCAATATAACAACGATCCAGCTAATATGGTCTAAGATATTTGGAACTCGCGGGCTGCTGGGATTGGCTCTGATCGCATTGATGGCAATCGCGGTGTTCATCCCATCGAGCTTTGCAGCAAACCAAACCAAGTACCTCGATAAGAACAAGGCATCATCGGCCTATACCTCTCAGGTACCAGAGGATCTGCCCCGCGAATGGAATTGGGAAAAACCCCGTATCAGCTTTGATCACATGTACCCCAGCAAGTGACAGATAGGGTCACGACCTGTCAGCTTGCACGCCATTTTAGTACAATAATTTCATATGAGTGTAATAATCAAGCCAGCTTCAAGCCCAGCTTAAGAGGCTAATCTTCCGGCAAATCCAGGGTCACAATGTCATCGCTGGTCTTGGCGTGGGAAACACAGTTGCGACCAGCATCTTTGGACACGTACAGTGCCTTGTCCGCTGCTTCGAACAGGGACACGGGATGGGAAAAGTCAGTGCTGCAAGCCAAGCCGATGGACACACTGGCGCTGAGCTCGGTGCTATTCCACGTGTACGTGGTGGCTGAAATTTTCTTGCGAAGGTCAATAAGTAATTCAGTGGCTTCTTCAATCGGCGTGTGGGGCAAAACAATGCAGAACTCCTCTCCGCCGTATCGGAAGCATTCGTCTTGGCGGTTTTCTCTAACAGCTTGTCGCAGCAGGGCCGCTGTCTTTTCCAAAACAAAGTCGCCAGCCTTGTGCCCATATTTGTCGTTAAATTTCTTGAAGTGATCGATGTCCAAAATGCCGAGACATAGCGAGCTCTCCTCGGCAATTGCATCGGTGACCATATTACCAAAGCGCACCTCAAAATGTCTGGAGTTGCTCAGTTTGGTAAGGCGGTCCGTGATAGAAGCGTCGTAAAGCCTCGCTTTGTTGAGATTGGACGCAGCGTTGTCTGCCAGAGATACGAGCAACTGCTCGTCGTCTTCGCCGAATCGACTGAGGGGATCGATAATCGTGTTGCCGTTTTCGTCCTTTTTGACTTTGTTGGTCAGGGTGATCACGCCCTCCACATCGGTTCCCCACATGATGGGCGCAGCCAGGATACAGTGCACGGTGTTGCGGCTGACCTGCTCTATTTTCGCACGGTCGTTAATCCGGATGGGATGGCGAATTTTGGCCGCCATGCCGGACACACCTTCGCCGACCGCAAAGGATTTGGTATCCAAAATACCCTCGTTTATCGCCTTTAGTGTCTCGGGTGGAATATTGCCCCAAACCGCCTTTATCTCCAGTCGCTCTGTTTGGTGGTTGTACAGCATCAGGTTGGCCTTTTGGGCCTTGAGGGCCTCGACCGCAGAGGCCAGGGTCTCGATCATCAGTTTTCTGAAATCATTCACGTTGGCGAGCTGTTGATTCACATCGTAAAGCGTCCGTAAGTTATTGAGAATACGGCCATTTTTTTCGTATTTGAGGGTGGAGTCGATCACCGTGGCCGCAACCGCAGCGATTTCCTCGAGGAATGCGTAATCAGTTTCAGGGATTTGGGATCCATCCTCACATTCCCCGAGCGTTAGGACACCCAGGACATCCGAGCCCCTGAGCAGTGGCACCCACACGTCTGATTGCAGCACGCTGAGGTTCCACCGATTGAACGCACTTTCAAACCGGGGAAGCTTTCGCATGTCTCGAACCGCAAATACGTCCCCTTGGTGGATGAGCTGCCACAAGAGCCCCTGGTTATGGGGGATTTTGAACATAAACATCTCTTCTTCGACACTCTGTTTGTCAGTAAATGTGTCAGGGAGACCGCAGTAGGCGCGCACGCGGTAATACACGCTCTCCGGATCCAGGTCGTCCAAAAGCAGCACCGATGAGTTAATCGCTGAATAGCGCTCCCGGCACACTTCCATAAATGCCTCGAGCAACGAGTGGAGCTCGAGGATTTGGGAAAACCCTTTGCCGGATTGCAACAGGGCCCGCATTTGAAAGACCCGATTATCCAGATTCGCCGCCTTTTCTTCCATATGGTGCAGTTTGACCTGAAGTGCACCGATCATCTTCTGCTGGTCCTCGAGCTGCTGGACCAAGGCCATCAGATTCAGATGATCTGCCGATGGCTCCGGGGCGATGGGATCTGCGGCACGACTGCCTGTTTCCGAACTGTTTACCGTTTCGACCATGCTGTTCCCCCCACGCGAAGGACAACCTCAGGGTTAGACCTATCAGTCTAAAGTAACGGTAGATTTTCGGTCTGCTTAATAGCTAGATTTTGTTCTGTCTACAATGTGTAGGGCCGGGGTTTATCCCCCGGCCACCTATCGGGCGTGATGCATGGAAGATGGCGTGGGATAAACCCACGCCCTACAACGGAATTAGCGAAATCGAAAAGATTTTGTGGGGATATCTCAGCCCCCGGGTTCTCAATGGGGCTTTTTTTGCTTTCTAATGGCAATTCTGAGCTGATCGTTTTTCTTTTTTAGCATATCCCTATCTTTTTTAAGTTTTGCGATCATTGCAGCTTGGGCTTGTAGGGTATCATTGAACTCCTTGGCAGCGCCCATATGTTCCTCGGCTGCTTGGGCCGCGGCTGCTTGGGCCTGCAGGCGCGTCACTTCCTCGCGCAGCTCCCATATTTCCCCTTGTGCATTTTCATATCGCGCAGCAGTTGCTTTTAGTTCCTTTTCGAGATCACCGCTGACCTGAAGCAACTCGGTTTCCTTTTCCATCAAGCGCTGCAGCTCGGTCTCTCGCATTGATTGTTGTTTTGCCTCTGCCTCTGCAAGGGCGCTTTTAAGAAGAATGACATGGCTTTTTGTGTCTTCTAATTCAGCTGTTAGGGTTTCAAGTGCGTCGCTCTGGGATGCCGCTTCAGCCCGTGTCTGGTCGAACGCTGTTTCGATCTCCAATGCGCGCTCGAGGGTCTGGCGCTCGCGCGACTCTGCTGCTTCGGCGCGGTGGTGTTCGGCGCTCGCTTGCTCCTTTTCGTAAGCGAGAAGTGAATTAACCCGCGAGAGATCTTCAATCAGCCCTCCCACTTTTTCCGTGGCCTGCTGCAGGTAATCCTTAAGATCGGTCGGGCTCTGCAGTTCAGCTGATGCACCCTGGGTCAGCTCGAGTCTTGCAGTCAATTGGAGAATTTCCCGAGCCAACTCCTGGTTCCCTACCTCAAGTGCCTGGGCCAGGACATCCATCCGTTCTAAGAGGGCCTTGTTTTCCTCGAGTGCGGTTTGCTCTGCTTGGGCGGCTTGTTGGGCCATCCTTTCGAGCTGTTGCTTACTGCGCGCTAGCGCGTCGGCCTGCTCCCGTGCCAGCAGGTCGCTTTCCTCTCTTTTGTGCTGAGCGTCCTGGCGGTCTGTCTGTGCCTGGTCTCTCTCTTTTGTCACCCGATCGAGCCGGGCACTGAGGGTGTCGCTTTGCTGCTCGAGGCGCGATACATTGATTTGAATGTCATCCAATTTCTGGGTGAGCAGGGTTGCCTGCTGTTCAGCAGCTGATCGGGCTGCTATTTCTTCGAGCAACCGGGCGTGCTCCTCGTTAAGTCGCGTCTCCATTCGCTCCCGATCTCCTGCCGCAACTGTCCTTACCCGGCTGAGCTCTGCTTCGATGCTGTTGGCCTCTGCCTGCCTATCTTTGAGCGCTTCTTTCTCTAGTTCCAGTTCGATTGCCCGCTCCCTCGCAGTGACGACTTCGTGCCGTTGCTTTTCCAATTCCCGGTTGAGGGTTGCGATTTCAGCCTCTAGGCCGGCGACGTCCTCTTTTGCGTCGTCTAGTATCCGCTGCCGTTCCTTGACCTCAGCACGGGCTGTTCTGAGGACCGCAGCCGCTTGGTCCCGGTCCTTTTCCGCGTCTTCCCGTTCCCTTAGGGCAATGGCCACCTTTTGTTCCTGTTCAGCGACCGTCTGCTCATGTTTGCGAATGCACTGCCGGGCGTCAAACAGGTTCTTGTCCAAATCCAGGATGCGGGCGGCCTGTTCCTGATTTATCCGCTCAGATTCTGCTTGTAACTTGTCCCTGAGCCCTAGCTGCTGCTCCGCATCTCTTAAAGCCGCTGAGATCGATGCTTTTTCGTGTTTGAGGATCTCGGTTTTTTCCAACGCGGCTTCGAGCGCGCCTTGAGATTTTTCGAGCTTTGTTATCTCTCGACCGCGCATGTCGCTCTCGCTCCTTGTAATGGCGATACTGGCGCGCAGTTCGATGAGTTTCTCGCGAATCGTTTCCGCCATCAGATCATAGGGCACTTGGGCGATGATCGACTCGTCCACACGACGATAGCTCAAGCAGCAGATACCCAGGAAATGGCTCGGCATCTCCCCACTTTGGGGCAGCAGGCGATCGTCCAGAATGGGAGCCGCAACAACGGGTTCCCGGCCAATAGGGTTCAACTGAGCACCGTGCAGGGGTTTTACCGCCAATAGGGTCACATGGGGGAAGTGGCGCCTTAAGGTGCGTTCAACATCGAAATAGTCGGGTAGATCTGCGTGCAGATGACCGTCGAGATCCCGCGCATCTCGATTTGGCACGAGAAGGCAAACAAGGCCCTTGGGGCCAGCAATGGATCGCACTGACTTCAAAAAATCACTCAAGGCAGCCAAGCGAGCGGCACTGCCGCGCGCGTTGTAAAAGATGAGGTCAATGGAATCCTCTGCAAATGGCAGGCAGTCGTCAAAGGCACGGATGCATTGGCAGCTTTTAATATCGGGTGTGACAGGGCCGTTCCGTTCCCCAAGGATTGCAACGACCGAGCGGGCCGAACGCCCAAAGATCTGGATGCCCTGATCATCGACGGGGTGGCAGTCCAATACCCGCTTGCCCGATACAAACTGCTCGCAGAAGAGATACGCAGGGAGATGTGATCCGATATTCATTAAGATGAGTTTATGCCCATTATCGCTTGGGGTGAAGGGCGGTTTTTACAACCCGTCCAGGGACAGTTCATTTTTGCGAAAAAAGAGCCGCGATGGTCTTGGTGGGAAGGTAAAGCCTATCTGGGCGATCCTTTAAGGAGGTAAATCCAAAATGCAAATAGAATTGCCTCGCATTGTCATCAATTGCATCCACAATCACACCTGTGGACCCGATGCGATCAGCACCGGTCAGACACTTATTGAGTGCGTCCAACAATAAAAACTCACCAAAGCCCGACTTCTGTACCGAGATGTCCACTGCCAATCGACCGAGCATGGTGACAGGTACTGACGGGTAGCGCGGCAATCTTTTGGCCAAGCCGTCCGGAAGGTCACCCAGGTCGATACTCAACGCCGAAAGCGTGTAATATCCCCAAATTCTCTGAGAATCGTTAGCTAAAAGGACATACGCAACTGTGGCAAATCGTCGCTGGTCCTGGCCGACCTGTTGGTGTAGGTAGGTATCCAATAATGCATTGCCTGAGGAAAATAGGGTTCGGTCATGGTGGGATGCAAGCGGTTCAATGAAGTAAAACGACTTGGAAGACATAATTTAGGGCGTATCTAGGCGCTTGTTCTTTTCAGGTAGCGTTTTGCAGCTTTTCGTAGACGGGCATTCGGCTCGGGCGGGCTGATGAAGGTATCAATAAAAATGTTGCGATCTTGCTCGGACAACCGCATCACCTCGTGCGCGTGTAATGTCTTTGTGGCGTGAGCCTTCACACAGCTTAGAATGAAATCGGTTTGAGAGAGACCCGCCACAAAGGCCGCACGCTGAATGAGAGATTTGTCTTCGACAGACACCCGTAACTCAAGTCGGGCCTTTTTCGGCGGATTCGAGGAATGTTGTGCATCTGACGATGGCATCCAATCACCTCCTTTTTAACGTACGGCAATTTGCCTCACATGTCAATGGACGCATGTTCTTGTGCAAGCCTTTACACCCAGGCGTCAGCCGTTTTTTTTGTCGTGGTGATCAAAAAAACGGCGAACCCGGTGGATGTGGGGGGGCATCCGGGGCGAGTTCGCCGTCGAGCTCGTCCTGCTTGCATGCGCTATGCCAATTTCGGATTCCGGAATTTTTAGACCCGTGGGTGCGCCGAAAAATAGGGACATTGATCCGTACTAATGACGGTCAAGCGGATCGCAGCTCCCATAGGGAGAGCTAATTATCGTTTTTGTAGGATGGTGGGTCGCTTTTTTGAAATTTTACATTTCTTAAGGGATCTATCATTTTTGAAATTTCAATTTCATATTTAAGGAATTATTATTTTAAATCGATAAAAATAATTTCTTTTTTGAAATAATTTTATTTCTTTTTTGAAAAACATCACACACCGAACTAAAAGATGTATCCAGCGCGCAGGCCCACCTGAAATCCCATGCCAAATCCGCCGTCCACGACGACGGCCACGTGCCGATGGGGCTTAAACCGGGCGCCCACGAGGAAATTGACCCAGGGCACGACTTTTAGCTTGTCATATGTTTCATTGTATTCCTCCCCCTCTCCGCACCAAGGGTCCTCGTCTGGGTCTGGACCATCGCACGGTTCAGTGCCGTCACTTTCCGCTGTCGCCTCTGTCCGAATGATATCTCCCCATGGAATGCCAAGACCGAGGCCGGCGCCGTACATAATGGCCACCCAGTCGGTAAGGGCCGTGCTCCACATGAAGTCCGCTGTAATCAGCATGGCCTTCATGTCGTTGGTCACGTATTCCCAGCTGCTTTCCCCCTTGTCGCTCTCCTTAAAGGAGATGGGATCATCCCAACCGAGCCCGACGAACCATACAGCTGCCGTAATATCGAACCCATCCCTGCGGTAGGTAAATTCCGGTCCCACGCCGATGTTGCTGATGAGCGGCAGCGCGGAACCAGGGTCATCAGAAGGGCGGGTTGTATCCACGCCGAACCACTTGATGAGCCACTCGGGGATCATGATCCAGCGGAGCCGGGCGCCCACCGAGAAATAGGCTTTTCCCGGTTCTTCGGCGCGGCCGGTGTCTTTTTCCACTGCCGGCGCTTCAATTTCTGCTGTTTCAATGCCGGCGAGGAACGCCTCGTCCTCATCTGTTTCGCCAGATGCTTCCAGGTCTGGGTCCTCATCAATCAACGCATCATCTTGGGCCAGGATCGGCCGAACCACCAGGCATATGGAGACAACCAACAATGCAACATACTTGGTATTCATCGTATTATTCCTCCGCTCGGTAACTGGGTTGCCAATTCGAACTCAGAGTATAGGTCCCAGCGCAAATGCCCTCAACCGCAAAGATGCTGCAACCTATTCCCAGTTAAATGTATTCGCCGAGTCATGTGTTCTGAAGATTCGGTCGTCCCCGCGAAGGCGGGGAACCCTGTTACTTTCCAGAGGCGGGTATGCTGACCAGAAAGGTGGCACCTTTGCCCTCGGCTGTGGCAAAGGTGATGCTGCCGCCGTGTCCCTCGACGATTTCTCGGGCAACCGCGAGCCCGAGGCCACTGCCATGCTCTTTTCCCAGCGTAACAAAGGACATAAAGAGCGTGCCTTGCACTTCATCAGGGATGCCCGTGCCCGTGTCGGTGAACCCGAAAACGAGCTCATTGCCCAACTGATCTGCTTCAATCGTCAAGCTGCCGCCTTGTTGCATGGCATCGACCGCGTTTTGAACGATATTTTGAAATGCGCGGATGAGCTTGTCCTTGTCGACCCGAACAGCGCCAGACAGCCGGATATGGGGGATCAGCCCAATATTGTTGGCATCTAGAATCGGCCGAATACATTGAAAAAAATCAGTCATCACGTCTTCGATGAGGACACTGCTCTTTAAGATGCGCCGCTCACCGCGAGAGAACGCGATGATCTCCCGCGTCATCGTCGTGATGCGATCCAGGGCCTTTTCGATGTGGGCAAGGTATGTTTCCCCTTCTTTGCTGCGCGCATCAGCGGCGAGCAGGTCTGCATACCCAGAGATCACGGACATGGGTGTTTTCAGATCGTGAAGCACGCCAGTGAGGAGCCGACCGATGGTTGCCAATCTGCGCTCCCGCTCCCGCTCTTCACGGTTGGAAAACTCTTCTATTGCCTGTGAAAACCGCGCCGCAACAAGTCTGAGCAACGACATATCGGTCTCGTCGAATGCCGTACCGGTGTTGCGATTTGCCACCAGCATCGCGCCGTGGGACCGGGCATTGTGCCGCGCCAGTAGGGGCACTGCGGCCACAGTTTTGGGCGTCACACCGATCCGCTCGCTCATCCGCTCACTATATCGGGGATCGGTTGTAGGAGCGTCCAGGTTGATTTCCTGGCCCTTTGCTGCGACCCATCCTGTAAAGCCAAGGCCCAGCCCCACGCGAAACACCCGATGTCCTGGAACCCCTGCCGTGGCCACCCGCATTTCAGCGCCCGTGTCATCGGTCAGGTACAGGAGGCCCACCTGGGCGTGGCTGATGTCGATAACCCGCTTCAATATGGAAACAGACAGGGCCCCCATATCTTCACTTTGAGAGATCCGCCGTTCCAGGTCGAGTAGGAGATCGAGCTCCTGATTGCGGCGCAGTAAGGCGCTCTTTGCATCGACGAGCGCTTTGTTCTTTTCCACGAGATCGACCATCAGTCGGGAGTTCTCGATGATCAGTGCCAGGCGACCTGCCAGCAGCCCTAGGAGCTCCATGTCTGCATCGTCAAACGAGGCGCCATCTCTCTTGTTGAGCACCTCCACCACGCCGATGATGTTCTTTTCGGGATGGCTCTGAATCGGGTGACAAATCACGCAGCGCGTTACAAACCCGGATTTTTTGTCCCAACTGGGGTCGAACCTGTGGTCTTGGTATGCATCGGGAATGTTGAGCGGCTTTCCGGTTCGCGCCACCCAGCCGGCAATGCCCTGACCGAGCTCCAATTGGATTTCCGATACCTCGTCCCCTTCGATGACGCGGGATACAAAAACGCCTCTGCTGTCGGCGACATACAGTGTCGAGCGTTCGGCCTCCATCAGCGGGGTGATTTGGGCGATGGTTTGGGACAGCACGTCATCCAAGCCCATGGTGGATTCTAAGACCAGGCCTATTTGGCGCAGACAGTGGAGTTGTCGCTCCATGCGCGCGACCCTGACCTGCTGATCTTTAGCGCTCGTTGGGTGGTGGGATATTGGTTTCAAGGTCTGCTCAGCTCTCGACTTTTGTGCCGCAATCCTTGCAAAATTTGGTCCCTTTATCGAGTCGTGAACCGCAATTACTGCAATATTTTTCAGGCGTTCCAGAGGTTAATGGGGTACCGCACGCGGCGCAGAATTTTCCCTTTCCAACCGATGCCCCACATGCCGAGCAAGTAATCGTCTCAGGGGAGCTGCTGGCCTCTGATCCCTTCACCTGGCCGGGCTGTGAGTGGGAGTGCTGTTGTTGGTGCTTATCAGGCGCTGTGTTGTGCCCCTGTTGCATCATCCCGGCCATACCGAACCCGACGCCCAGAGCAGCGCCGCCGAGCATTGCCTGGCCCCCCCCTTCGCCGTCACCACCGCCGCCCTGGGACATGCCTTCGCCAGCTCCCATCATCGCCTTGCCCGACGCAAACTGCTGGAATTCCTGCATCCCCCCGGCCATTCTCACGTACGCGGCATCGGTGTAGAGTTTTTTCAGATTCTTCTCGTCCTCTTTATCGATTGAGAGGGTGACGTTTCCGAGTTGAACGATTTGTACGCCGTAGTGGTCCACGTGTTTTTTTACGCCGTCGAGCACGGTCTGCTCTATTTCCTCGGTGTAAGCGCCAGAGACCACATCGAGCACGGGCCACCGCTTTTTAACGATGAGCTCGGCTGTCTGGTCGCGCATGACTTTGAGCACCTGCTGTTTGAACCAGTGAAAAAACGCATCGTTTTCAGCTTGGCGCATGCCCACGAGTCCCAGAATCAGGGTTTGGGGCTCTGTAATTTGTAGGGAAAAGTCGCCGTGGACCTTTATTTCTACGGGGACGCCGGATTTAGGATCTTCGACCGATCCGATGCGACCGCCGAATTTCTGGCCTGGGAACTGCCGGGTCGAGACAAAGAAAACCTCGGCGATGAAGACATTACCGCCGGTAAAGGCGTCCACCAGGTTAGACAGAAACGGCACATTCTCGGTGCGCAGAGAATGGCGCCCCGGGGGGAGCTTGCCAACAGCGCGGCCATCCTTGAAAAAGATCGCGACTTCGTCCGCATCCACGGTGAGTTCTGCAAAGGTGGGCACGGTTTGGTCCGGATGTTTGTAGATCGCCAGGTCTTTTGCCTCGTCTGGCCGCGCGACCATGATCTCCTGTACGCCGCGCTTTAGAAAATCGGTGATACCCATCGTGCCTCTCCTCGATTTAAGGGTTGCCCATCCTCGGTTTAAAGTTTGCCATCCTCGGTTTAGAGTTAGGATGTTAACACCATCATTCTAATATAAAAATTTGGCAGGCGCTTGTTCGGTATCTGATTAGCGTTTGCTATGTCTAAGGTCTCATTCCTCGCAGGTCCACAGCTCGCAGTCGCTGAGGTTTTCTGGCAGCATGTAATCCTCTGGAGCGGCGTGGTAGTAATTATTCCAGTTACTGGTCAAAATGAGATGCGCCACAAGGGCGAACGCTTCGCATTCGTCAAGGGAATCGTTTAAGATAAACCAGATATCGCCCATCAACGCTTCGAGGGCGCAAAGACCAGAGAGGGAAGTGAGAATGGCGTTTTGCTTTAATTGCAAATCCCCGCCCACTGAAATCAGATTGCTCAGGCCGTCGAGGTTTTTCAGTTGATTATTTACACCGATGTACAATATGTCATCGATCTTTTCTAACCCCTCGAGCCCTGAAACCGTCTCCATGTAATCATTAATAAAAATGACCATATAGCCCTTGACGTGGGTAATGTTCTCGAGCCCGCGCATGTCGGTGATCCCATTACTGGGATCAGTGGCAATATTATCTGCACAGCCGATTCTGAGGCGCCCATCCACCACTGAGAGGCTATCGAGTCCTTCCAGTGTTTCCATGTTTTCGTTGCCGCAGATACTGATGCCACCCACATGGTCGAGGGATGCGAGGCCGCTTAAATCCTCAAGGCCGTTGTTGTCGTACAGATAGAGCTCACCCGTTATTTCTGCCAATTCGGATAGCCCTTCGAGGTCCTCAAGGGCGGGGTTTAGGTAAATAAAGAGAATCCCGCCGATGCTGGTGAGCGCATCGAGGCCATCGAGGCTTTTAAGGCCCGGATTCTGTATGATCTCCACATTTCCCAGAACGGTCGTTAAGCCGCGCAAGCCACCTAAATGTTCGAGTCCTGTTTCTGTAATGGTGAGGTTTCCGTTTATTTTTTTCAGACAGTCGAGCTCGGTGAGTTCAGTGAGTGCTGCAGAGGTAAGGGTCAGGTCGCCGTCAATTGTATCGTAATCCGATATGAGGGCGAGGTCGGCATTGGTCTGAATCTCAAAACTCTCTCCAGGGGCCGATGGTTGGCAGTTGGTTGGCTCTACATCATCGGTCGAGGTTGTGTCTGTGAAGGCCGAGGCAATGACCTTTTCAGATGTACACCCCGTGCTGTTGAGCGCACACCCAGAGACCACTACCAGCATCATTGGGAGCCAAGCCATTGAGCAATGCTTGTTCGTATCCATTTGGACTGGCACCTCCATTGCCCCGCACCAGTTTCTTTCCACAACGCGTCCCCGCGTCTAATCGAGTGCTGACGCGAGGTGATCGAGGCGAGCTTCGGCTTCGGCTGTCTGAATGGCCCTGGGAAACCGCTTTAGGAATGATCTCAATGCCGTGCGCTCTGATACCCGGTCTCCCATTGCCCGATAGGCGGTCGCCTTAGCAAACAGAGCCTCCTGGGCCAGGGGGCCGGATTTGGATGTTGCCAAATACCGATTGAAATGGCCAAGTGCTTTTTTGGGATGTTTGAGTTTCTTAAGGTGGATTTCCCCAGCGGAAATCAAACTTGCCCGCGCCTCGTCAGAGTCGGGGAATTGCCGTATCAGTCTATCGTAGATACGCGCGGCCTTTTGCCAATCCCTTTGTACCCGGGCTGCCCGGGCAGATCGCAGCAAGTCCTTGGGCAATGTGCTGGCTTTAGTCGATGTACTTTTGGATGCAGTGGATTGGGACTCGGCCTGTTCCCTTGGCTGGAGATTCATAAAATCAAAATCCCTGGAGATCACGGATCCTGACTCAATATCGATCAATTCCCGGGCTGTTTGGTACGCATTGACGGCAATTGTCAGCTCCCGATATCCAGATCTGACAACCGCGCTCACCGGTGTTTGTCCGATGGCGACACTGTCGATTTCAACGGACGCGCCCTTTGGCGTGCTCTGGATATTGATGACCGCGGTGTCATCGGCATCGAGAAGATCTACGGATCGAACCTCCTTCCAAAGGGTCTCTTTATCCATTTTTGATAGGGTCCAGGTGCGCGTATTGCCGAGCCGGGTTGCGCTGCCGCTGCGGACGCGACGCTGCCGGCCGATCTTATCTGCAATCTCCACCTCACCCCTCAGCACCCGTACCTCGACCTGATCCTCGGCGGTTACCGAAAAGATGGTTCCCTTGACGTTGATAACGCCTTCCCGCGTAGCGATCCCAAACCCGGGTCGCTCGATAGTCGGGTCGAGAGACACCTGAATCTGACCCTGTTCGAGCAAAACCTCCAAAGCATTGGCCCCCTTTTGTCGGAGCGCTACTTTGGTATGCGCGTTTAAGGAGACGACCACGCCCCTTGGTAGGTTGAAAACGGCGCGGCCGCTTTCCGTGGCCATACTGTCGCCAAGGGAGAAGCTATCCCCGAGCACTGCGCGCTGTTTGCCCAGATACACATCGCCGGATAAGAGCATGAATGTGCCCAGGATAGCTGGTTGCCCCTCGGGTTTCGGCCCCAGGTCTATGGGCGCTGGCGGCGAGGCCGGGGCACCGAGCCACCAAAGAAACAGCACTGCTGCCACTGACGCTGCTGCAACGCCCGCCCACGTGCGCTTGCGCAAACCAAACCCGAGATTTTTGAATCCTATAATGTCCCTTGTTTGATCATCGAAACCCGCAGGTTCCGTTGCCCTTGAGAGGACACAATCCACAAATCGGCGGCGACTTAAGTCGTCCAGCGGCTGGGCCGCGCCCGTGTTGTCATCCTGAGAGGCAATGTCGAGCAGAGCGCGCTCTTGTTCGCAATCCTCACATGTGGCGAGATGGCGCTTATAAAAGTCACTATCATCCTGCGAAATCTCGCTGCCCTGGGATCTTTGTAAGTCGATCTCAATAATTCTGTGACATTCTTTAACTAGGTGTTTCATATTTTCCCCACCCCAAGCCATTCTTTTAAGGAACGATCAGCCAATATTCGTTTTTTAAGTTGCTTGCGACCCACGCGAAGCCGATCCCGCACGGTGTTCACCGGTGTACCTGTCATTTCAGCGATTTCTGAAATCCCGTAGCCCTGAATGTGATGCAATACAATTGCCGTGCGCCGGTCTGTTGAGAGCTTTTTAAGGTGCCCAGCAATGCGAAGCCGGATCTGATCCTGGGCCAGGCACTCTTCCAAACCTCGCGCCGGTGGCAAATGGTTGAAATTTGATGTCCCCCACAATTTGTCCCTTCTTTGGCGCTTACGCGCCTGTTTCATTGCCGTTCGAACGGTAATCCGATCTGCCCAGTATCTGAGCGAGCATTCCCCCCGAAACGCCTTGACCGAATTGAGGATTTGTATCAGTGCCACCTGGGCTAAGTCATCAGCATCCCGTTCAGGGTTTGCCAGATAGGAAGCGGTACGCCGCACCTGGTCGACCACGGCGTTTATCAAATCGCGCTGTGCGTTTTTGTCTCCGCTGGCCGCGGTTTGTGCCAACACGAGTTCAGACTCGTAGCGCGGATGCAGGTATAGTTTGTGTTTCTTTACGTTGTCCAACGCCATTACTATAATTGTACACATATAGAGAAGAACTGGACGGTTATTTTTATGGGAAAATGTCTTTTTTATTTATCGATTGGGGTCGCAATATCCAAAATGACGATCGAGATTACAGAATTACTGTATTTCCTTGCCTTCCCTCCGGCTAAAATGAGCCGATAGCAATGCCAAGACGAACAACCGGGCGGGCCCGCCAGGTTGCCAGAACGACACTGCTATTTTGGTCAAAATCGCTCAAGATGTAATTCACTTTGTTGAGCCGAACATCCACACCCATATCCGCAAAAATCTTCAACTGGGATGTGATGCGATATCCAATTGATACGCAAGGAATAAGGGATATGCCAAATTCATGGCTTTTTTTATCGATTAGCATGTTTGCTTTACTTGCATTAATGATCTCTACTGCAGACTCAAAGCCGACACTTGCCATTGCTCCGAGGTCAAACCGCCCGATGCCATGTACATAGGCCAGACCCAACCCGAATGCATAGCGCACCAGTGTCAATTCGACTTGAGCAGCGGTCCCTGTGGTCGACGGGAACAGGGTGTAGCCGGCCACGGCATGCCATCTACCTGCAAGATGGGCATCCAGTATTATCGTCCCGCCAGGTATTATCGGAGTTTGCTTAGAGAACATCTCAAGGGCAAGGGCCATTTTCAAGGAGAACCGGCTGGTATGGACGCGATCGGTCGCAGTAGCGACGTCTTCTTTTTCAGAGGGGGGTGGTTTGGTCTGTACGTCTTCTTTTGCAGTCGGTTCCTGCTTATCTGCGTACAGATCTTTTGCCTGCCCCCGCAATATGGTTTCGATCGATGTCCGAACAATAATGCCCAGTGACTCAGATATCCCACCCGATCCAGACCCTTCGAGGCGACGCTCGATCACCCGTTCAATTTCGGGAACCGCAAGGTAGAGGAGGGTCCTGTCCTGCTGGGTAAAATCACACCAAACCACCGCTGCTGCACCGGTTTCCGAAGCGATGCGATCAGCGGCCTCCTCCTGGGTGGGCAGATCCGGGCCAAAGTCGGCCTGCAACAGAACCTGAAAATCAACCGGTAGATCGCTCAGTTGGGCTTGGACCGCTTGAAGAAACGGATCGTAGGCCTCCTGATTATCAGCCGGAACCACCATGACGACTGTTTTGGTGATCCCGGTCCTGTCAGATGGGTCCCCGTCCGCGGAGAAAGCTGGGGAATGGACAGCGGCGACCGCGCTTAAGATAAAAAAAAAGAAAGAGAATGTATGGAGATTCGCTGCATTGGCGTTCTACTCTACCGCCAATGAGGTAAAAATGCGATATCAAACGAGATGTACAAGACCAAAAAATAGCTGGGATTTGGCAACATTCTCCACTTTTTTCTGATAAAGTATTGCCGATAAAATCTATTGGAGGGCCAGTATGCGCTATTTTGTTTTTATATCATCGATTTTTTTTATCGCATGTGGGGGAGCAAGCCCATCGGGTAAGCCGACTGTGGACGTGCCTGAACAAGATGAGATCGAGGTTGGCTACGATGCCGGTGACTTTGTGCCAAGAGCTGTTCTGGCAAGAGCCGAGCTCACCACGGCCGTCGATGCCAAGCGCTATCGCTCTGCAGCGCCGGTAACGACGACATTCTCTGTAAAGGAGAGGATTATTTATTTTGTCGGCAAACTTAGAAAGGTACCCACAGACGCAGCTATCGAGGTGCGCTGGTTTCTAGACGCCTTGCCCGATCCGGTGCTGATCTCGGATGTGCGCGGATCAGACACGTTTCAGTTCATCGCGTCCTTTGAGCCAACGCAGAAAAAGTTCATCCGAGGCACATATACCGCTCGCGTTTACGTGAACGATACGGAAATCGGCGCAAAACCCTTTGAGATTTATGACACCAACGCTGAACAGAGGGGGACGATCGTCCGCAATCTAGCCCTATCCAAGCGGGTGAATCGCAAGGGGCGACCCCAAAAGGCGACCCATCGGTTTAGGGCGGGAATAAAAAAGATATATATCGGATTTGATGTGAAGAATCCCGAGGTTGGTGCTGTCGCAGAGGTCCATTGGACCCGCAACGGCAGTACGTTTCATACAGAAGACGTCCAGTTATCCGGGGATGACCGCTACACCGCATTTATCGCATCTGAAGGCGGGCTGCCAGACGGGGAGTACGCGGTCCAAGTATCGGTCTTTGATGTGGCAGGAGCCACCAAGCCCTTTACGATTGGCACCCCATCCCAAGGTCCGGCCATTGGGGAAGTCGCCCTTGGCGTGGCATTGGGTCCGGACAACTTGCCAAAACGCGCAACAACGATCTTTTCCCGCGATACGCCGGTCATCCAGTGCGGGATTCGCTTTACAGATCTCGCGCCCAACTCCGTATTGGAGGTTCAGTGGGTGCAGCTGGCAGGGACTGAACAGGTGGTGCGATATAAGACCCGATCCATGGTCTCAGCCGGGGGCTCAGGTTCAATGGGCGCTAGTTGGGAGCCGCCGATCGAACTCGACGCAGGGCACTACAGAGCTGTTGTCTGTGTAAACGGCGAGACCCTGGCTGAGGAGCCGTTTACCATCCGATAGCCAGCAGCTATTGCATCTCAGGACGTCTCCTGGTACCCCAATCAAAGTTAAATCACGTTGGCCAAGGAAAGAAAAATATTGATACGGGATCCGGGAGGTACAAGCGATCTGTCAGACGAATTTTGGCGAGTGTAGTTAGCAAATTCCCCCTTGAAAAAGGGGGTTAGGGGGATTTTGTCACTACGCAATGCCAGGGGACATGACGAAATCCCCCCCTTTGACGAAGGGGGAGATCCTGTACCCGACATTGCAGCTTGGGCAGTGTCCTAGGAGGGAACCGATATGATGGAAAAAACCAAAATCCGGGTTGCACTTGCGGCTTTTGTTTTGGGATTGTCTTTTGTCGTATCAGTATCTGCTGCCGAGGAAGACCACACCCACGATGATCACGCCCATCGCTTCTTTGCCGGGGCCAAGGGCACCTTCCTGGCGTCATTTGTCGATGGAGAGACCCATTTATTTGGGGGTGGCGGGTTGTTTTTCGAAGTCGCCTTGGGACCGGTGGAGCTGGAGCTGTGCGCGCGGGTGCTCGGCAATGGGCACGGGGTGATCTTACCCGTGGATTTGTTGTTAAAACTCCCGTTCCACCTGACACAGACGATTCATCCGTTTGTCGGCCTCGGACCGACGCTGGTGCCGGTATTCCTGGAGGAGAACGCACTGCATGTCGGCCTAGCCACCGCAATTGGCAGCTATTTTTGGATCTCCAATGCCTGGGCCCTGGCCCTTGAAGTGAACTACAATCTTGTGTTCGAGGGGCATCTCGCGCACGAGGTGATGGCCAATGTGGGTGTTGTTTTTGGGTGGTAACGAAATCCTCAGAGGGACGGTATGATCAAATCGGATAAAAAAGCCCTGCTAGACCAACTCAAAGCGGACCAGGTTCGGTTCATCAGACTCCAGTTTACCGACATCATGGGGGCCAATAAGAATGTCGAGGTACCCGAGTCAGAATTTGAAAAAGCCCTGGATGGACAGATCCTCTTTGACGGATCCGCAGTAGAGGGCTTTGCGCGTATTGAGGAGTCTGACATGCTCCTCAAGCCGGACAGCGCTACATATGCGGTCTACCCCTGGCAAGAAGGGGGCGGTCGGGTGGCCCGGTTGATCTGCGATATTCACAATCCAGATGGATCTCCGTTTGAAGGGTGTCCCAGGCTCACCCTCAAGCGGGTCTGCAAGCAGGCGGCCGATCTGGGGTATGGCTTGCAGATCGAGCCCGAGCCCGAGTTCTTCCTCTTCAATCGCACGGCAGCGGGAGAGCCCACAATCCAATCGAACGACCAGGGGGGATACTTTGATCTGACCCCCACCAACCAGGGAGAAGAAGCGAGGCGGGCGATTGTCAATGCACTTGAGGCAATGGGCTTTGGCATTCAGGCCGGTCACCACGAAGTTGCCCCGGCCCAGCACGAGATAGACTTCAAAAATCAGCACGCCCTGGGAACGGCGGACGATATCGCGACATTCCGCTTTGTCGTTCGAAAGATCGCCTGTGATGCCGGCCTCCACGCCACCTTCATGCCCAAGCCTGTTTTTGGCCTCAACGGCTGCGGCATGCACTTGCATCAGTCCCTATTCAAAGATAATGAGAATCTTTTTTTTGACCCCCAAAGCGAAGATGGATTGTCTTGCATGGCCAAGGGATATATCGCGGGCTTGCTCCAACACGCCAAGGCATACTGCGCCGTGACAAATCCACTGGTCAACAGTTACAAGCGACTGGTACCGGATTACGAGGCACCGACCCATGTGGCATGGTCCGAGCGAAATCGAAGCCCGCTGGTTAGGGTCCCGGCCCCGAGGGGGGACCGCACCGGGGTCGAGCTCCGCCTGCCCGATCCCACCTGCAATCCCTACCTGGCCATCGCCGTGATCTTTGCTGCAGGACTGGAAGGCATACAGCACGAGGCTGATCCAGGCCCCCCAGTGAATCGCAATATCTTTTCAATAAGCCATCGGGAGCAGCGCCGCCTCAAGATAGACCCTTTACCGGGCAATTTAGGCGAGGCCATCGATGCCATGATCAAGGACCGCTTTGTGCGAGACGTGCTCGGAGATCACATCTTCAAGCATTTTGTCCAGGCCAAGCGCACGGAATGGCGCGAATACATGGCGGAAGTGCACGCCTGGGAAATCAATCGCTATCTCGCCACCTATTGAACCGAAACCACATTGATGCTGAAGACAGGCCCTAGTGCTCATTCAAGCCTACTCTGACGGGTGGAGATTCCGATTTCCCCCTTTGAAAAAGGGGGGTAGGGGGATTTTCAAACACTGCGGGAATATTGACAAAATCCCCCCTCCCCCCTTTTTCAAAGGGGGAGTTTATGACCCATCACTCATCACTTGACGAGGTACTAGTCTGGAACCTTGACAAGGCGGACCATAATTTATATGATATTAACGTATGCTATCGATGAAAGGAGCCGATAGCAATGGAGACAATCCTCGTCATCGAACCGAACGAGGCCGTTAAAGAGCGAATCAAAGAGGCCCTACCGTCAACGGACCTCGTGTTTGTTTCATCCGAGAAAAGCGCATTGGCAAAAGCGAGACAGCTCGAACCGCAGATCATATTGATGGACACTGTGTTACCCCGCCTGAACGGGTTCGAAATTTGCCAGCGCTTACGAGGAGATCGAGATACGCGAGACATCCCGGTCATCTTCATGGTGCACAACACCAGGGAGATTGAAAACCTTGGACCGAGTGTAGACGGGTTCATTGCAGTGGATGACATTGATACATTGAAGCACCGCGTCTCGGCAGCTGCACGAGAGGCGAATATACGCCGGGAGCTTCGAAAAGCACTGGCGATGGCGGTTGAGGGAATTGTCGACGGTTCGGACGACTTAACCGAATACGAGCGGCATGTGCTTAATGATGGGGGATTCTCAAACGATGCTGAGATCGATTTCGCGCCAATTGCCCAACGGGCCGCACAGTACGAGGATATTCTCACCTCGAGTCTGACAGTTTCACAAGCGGCTGAACATCTCGGCGTTACCAATGGCCGGATAAGGCAGCGATTGCTGAGCAAAGCTGGCCTCTATGGGATTCGCCAGGGCAATCAATGGCGACTACCACATTTTCAGTTCAGCAAAACAGGGCTGGTCCCGAATATCGAAAGAGTGATTGCCAATTTGGATCGAGAGCTAGATCCGGTGGCAGTTGTCAGATGGTTCAAGCGACCCAACCTCGACCTCGAGCAAGGCGATCGCAACCTCTCTCCTCTTGAGTGGCTTTCCCAAGGCAAGGCATGGAAGGCCGTGGCTGATCTTGCCACAGATCTCTAGTACCGCCAATGGAGAGACTTCCGAACCCACCAAAGAAGTTCAGCGGTCCTCCGATCCTTAACAGGTGCAGTACTGGAACAAAACTGTGGCGTATTTACTATAAGGGGGGTCGTCATCCATCTCGTTGGAATGGCTTCCGATTCTTTGGGCCCACAACAAGCCGCTTCGATCATCATACTCTGCCAAAGCGCCCGCAGAGTAGGGGTATTATTTATGCGACAAGTGGACCTGATGCGATTGGTACAGCTGTTGTCGAGTTCTTTCAGGACACGCGTCATATCGATCGTTTTCGGGCGGAACCGTGGCTTGCGTGCTTCGAGCTGACCGCTCCGGTTCCGTTACTCGACACGGGATCTGAATGGCCGGTACAGGAGGGTGGCAATATGGCCATCAACTCGGGATTGCGATCTCAGTCGCGGAGATGGTCGCGGAGGATCTATCGGGAGTATCCACAGGTCGAAGGTATTTGGTATCCATCATCTCTCACAAATCATCCCTGTGCTTCCCTTTACGAGCGAGCTACACATGCACTCCCCATCCGACCCAGGTTTAATATGGCACTCAACACCACTTCGCTGTTACCAGGCTTGAGCCGCATTGCCGCAAAATTCAACTACACCATGAATTAGTTCTCGTAACTACCCAGCGAAGCCTTGGCGTAGCAGGACAGACGTCCTCTCAACGACTAAACCCCGCTACTAATAGTGATGCCACCCCAGAGGGCAAAGCCGTCTGCTGCCTTGAATTCAGTCGCCTCGCCGGTCTCAGCATCGACCGTGTCGGCGAGATCTGTCCAGGCCACATTGAACCCCGGGCTGAAACACACGCGCTCTCGAAGGCAGATGGGCAAGGCCACCGAAACCGAAATGTCGTGGATATTGCCCGCCCCGTCATTGCCTTCTTTAAAGAGCTTGAATCCATATCCCAAACCCAGCCCGAGTTCTATTTGAGGTGTTAGGGTAAACTGCTTGGCCACTGTCGGGTTGATGTACAGATAACTGATACCCCGAATGCCTGCTTCATCTTGTATACCGAAAAAGTAGGATGCGTTGAGGCCCAGGTCTACAATTAACGATGCATTGAAGCCGATACCCGGCTCGATGAAGATTGGCACGTCTGCTCCGGTGATCGACGCGTCTGCTCCAGGGTACAGGTAGAGCACAGTGCCAAAGGAGAGGGCCATCTCCTGGGTCAGTTCCCAAGGGTAATTTAGGTAAAGATCTTGTTCCGTTCCCAGGGCGCTTGCCACATTTTCTCCGATGTTGTCACCCGTAACCTGGTACGCCCCCCAGTATCCGAGCTCGATACCTGACCCGAGAATATTCCAGGAAATGCCCGGAGCGAAGAGCATCTGCTGATCCAGCTGGCTGTCTTGCTGAAAGACGTTGTACCCGCGAAACACGTACGCCGTTTGAAAATCGAGTGACATATTCAGACCGATTTTGCTGTCTTCCAAGGCTGCTTCCCGTTCTGAAAGAACCCGGTCTTCTTGACCGATAACCCGCGCTGGACAAATCACTGTCAGCCCGATCAAAAGAAAAAATCTCAAGAATCCCAATAGGTCCTCCTGCTGTGGACCGTAGCCCTTGTGGCCGCGGCTTATTCTAGCGGGCTTCAGCTGCTACGCCATCGACAGGTGTCACAGCGGTTTCGTCTTCTTCTGCTGTTCGGATGCGATAGATCTTGTGCACGGGCAGGACAAAGATCTTGCCGTCCCCGACCTCGCCGGTCCGCGCCGCGGTCATCAACGCCGAGACGGTTTTTTCGACAAAGCTTTCAGATACGCCGATCTCCAAGCGTACCTTTTCTTGAAGCTCCATTTCGACGCTCATTCCCCGGTAAGTCCTCACCCGCTTGAGCTCTCCCCCATGGCCTTCTGCAGCGCTAATGGTCAGTCCGCGCACTTCGGCGTTGAACAGGGCTTCGAGAACTGCATTCAGTCGCTCTTTGCGCACAATCGCGATGATTAATTTCATGATCCACCTCCGCCGGTGCTGCCCACTGGTTCGTTTACCCGGGCCGCTGCCACGGCGCGCTGTCTCGCTTTGTCGGAAAGCAGCAGTATGGCGCCTTCGCCGCTCGAATAGGCCTCCTGGTCGTGCATGGGACCGTCCAGGCCCAGCCGCTCTTCTCTCTCCCCAGCCCGCAGGCGCATTACCACAGCGATGGCCTTGAGCAGCGCAAAGGTCATCGCGCCGCTGTAGGCAAGGGTCGCGCCCACCGCCAACAACTGTTTGAGCAGCTGTAGTGCGTTACCGTATAAAAGCCCGTCATCACCTCCCCACACACTGTGCGCAAACACTCCGGTTAACAGGGCGCCCACCACCCCGCCGAGACCATGGGCAGCGACCACATCCAAAGAATCATCGAATCGCGATTTGGACCGCCATAAAATGGCGAAGTAGCTGGGAATCGCCGCGACCATGCCCAGGGCAATGGCGCTCATCGGGCCGATAAACCCGGCTGCTGGCGTGACGGCAACGAGCCCGACCACAATGGCGGTTGCAGCCCCTACGGCGGTGATGCGATGGTTGCGGACATAATCCACGATCATCCACACCGTCAGGGTTGCAGCAGGTGCAATCATGGTGTTGACAAACGCCAGCGCAGCAGTGCCGTCTGCGGCAAGGGCACTGCCGCCGTTGAAGCCGAACCAGCCGAACCAAAGCAAGCCGGCCCCCAGCAGCACATAGGGCACGTTGTGCGGCAGCAGCGCCTGTCGATGATAATCGTTGCGCGGCCCGAGCACCATCGCCGCGACCAGGGCAGCCACACCGGCATTGACATGGACCACAGTGCCGCCTGCAAAATCGAGCGCACCCAGTTTTGCCAGCCAGCCGTCACCCCAGACCCAATGACAAATCGGGGCGTAGACCGCCAAGGCCCAGAGGCTGATAAAAACCAAATAGGTACTGAACCGCATGCGCTCGACAATCGCCCCGGATATCAGCGCGGCAGTGATCACGGCAAACGTACCTTGATATCCCATAAACAGCAGGTGCGGTATGGTTCCGTTGGGCTCGATACCGACCCCCCTCAGGAATGCGTACCCAAAGCCGCCGATAAACGATGTGCCCGGTGAGAAGGCCAGGCTGTAACCCCCGATCACCCAGACAATCATCACCGCACCTAAGGCGGCAAAGCTCATCATCATCGTGTTCAGCGCATTTTTTGATCGGACCAGGCCGCCATAGAAAAATGCCAGCGCCGGGGTCATTAACAAAACAAGGGCGCACGCGCCCAGCATCCAGGCCGTATCAGCGCCACTAAGCCCTGAATTGCCGACTGTTCCTGTCAAGGTGTCCACGATCTACCTCCGTTTTCGCCATGGTTAGCCAATGTTCATGCAGTGGTTCGTAGCAATCGAAATTAGGCGTGTCAAATTAAAAATGAATAATTTGCAAAATTTTGATATCAAAAATTGATTAAAGAAAATTTTTTAATATAAAATATATAAAAATAGTGCACAATATGATTATTTTTAAAATCATTGTCTAAAATAAATCGCCTGTTGATTCTTTTTCGACGGTTAGCGCTAACATGATCGCTCTGATTCCTGGAAACCCCGAAGGGGTTGTCCATACCAGCCCAGCGCAACGCGCTGGGATCATTGAGAATTTAAAAAAATAAGCCCCAAAGGGGCGCTTCATTGTATTGGCGTGTGAATTTCGCTACCTCATTTCCATATGGGTCGCCCTTTCAGGGCAATAGATCTTGTTTTCGAAATAATCCCGAGGCGTTGCCCCGGGCTGGTATCGTTGAGCCCGTTGGGCTCTATCGCATCCATGACCTTAAGTTAGCGCTTATGACCCCAGCCCTCCCCCGATGGACAATTGGACGCTGGGGGAGGGTGTATAACTTAGCGAATCACTTGATGCGGACTAAGCCGCGGGGAGGTTCTAGTTAGAACAGGCCGATCACCCGGTCTGATATGGCTGTGTCGAGTTTGTTTTCTCGGGCGTAGCGCTCGATCCAGGCGGCCACTGCGGGCTGGACAAGGCCCTTGGGGTCCTCGCCGAATGGTTTTAATGTCTCATTCAACCAGGCATCGACATCAGCGGCTGGGTCGTCTTTGAGCTTGGCCACCAACGCGGGCAGGATAGATGCGCATAGGGCGATCTTTTGATCCACGGGAACCAGGTCCGACACCAGTAGGGATTCGGCAGGGACCTCGGAATAGACATCCCCTAGCACATCTGGACCCAAGCAGAACTTAATGAATTCATTTCCCACAAACGTGGCGAGGTCGTTCGTTTTTTTAATGACGTCGTCTAAATCGGCATCTGTAACTGACCTGAGGTCTGCCTCGGATACATCGCTGAGCGTCCCGGTAAGGCCGGTGCCAGAGGGCACTTCGATATAGACCTTTGTCTTGGGCTCGGTGCCAGAGGGCCGAACCGTAATGCGCATTGTTTTGCCCGACGCCATATCCAATTCGTATGAGAGCACGTTGCGGCTCGCCTCATCCGTAGAGCTCTTAATGGGACCCCCCACTTTGTGATAGTCGATAGCCCGTCGCACCTTCATGCCGGCGATCTCTGCCGGTGGATTCTCCCGAAGTCTATCCTGGATGCGTCGAATGCGCTCGAGCCCGACAATGCCCTCCATGACGAGAAATCTTAGCTGATTTCGGTAATATCCATAGACCCGGTAGATATCCCGAAGCAGTTCGATCGCGGTTTGATTTTCCTCGGCGAGCTGGCTGGCCACGCCTGCGAGAAAGACCGCTGCACCGCATGCGTCCTTGTCGCGAATATGGGGCGTCAAGAGGTAGCCGTGGCTCTCTTCGTCGGCGAGCAAAAAGTCATCGAGGGTTCCACGGGCCTGATCGCCGTCCTGGGCTTGGGAGGTTGGCGGAAACTGGCCGGACTGCTCCAGGTGCTTTAACACGTCGCCGATATACTTGAACCCGACCATGAGGTCGCCGATGACTTGGCAACCATATCGCCGGGCGATCTCCCGCTGCAAGCTGGATGTGACCGCCGTATTGACGAAAATCGGATGGGCCGGCAAGGTCCCGGCTTTCTTTTTGGTCGACAGCAGGCTTTCGACGAGAACAACCCCAATTTCGTTGCCGTTGAGAAAGGTAAAGCCCCCATCGCCATCCTTGACGGTGATGCCGAGCCGGTCCGCGTCCGGATCTGTAGCAAAGGCCACGTGACATCCGTTGGCTGTTGCTACCTCGTTTAGTCGGTGCATGGATTGGGGCACCTCGGGGTTGGGAATGCGAAACGGTACTGAGGCAAACGAACCGTCATAAACAGACTGTTCTGCCACGGGAACAACCTCAAAACCCAACGCCTCGAGCGCTTCTCGAACCGTTGTATTGCCCGTGCCACACAGGGGGGTAAACGCGATTTTCGCTGCCCGCGAGGCCGTGGGGCAAAGGGCGGTATTTAAATCGATATACCGCGTGTGCATCGAAGGTGGGATAAAGCGAATCAGCCCTGCTTCCCGCGCCTGGGCATAAGACATTTTTTTGACAGCTGTTACCTTTTCCACCACACCGAGCAATCGTTCGTCGTCTGGGGGAATCTCCTGTCCACCGGCGGCATTGTAGAATTTACCGCCGTTGTCGTCCGGGTGGTTGTGGGAAGCGGAGACATTGAGGCCGCCCGCAGCATGCAGTTCCCGAATGAGGAACGAGAGCTCTGGTGTGGACACATATGGCAAGGCAGATGTGGGCCCATCTGGCTCATCTGCCAGGGGACCATTGACATAGGTCACGACGCCGTTGGCGGCGTATGTCATGGCGCATTCTCTGGCCAAGTCTTTAGAAGAGATATCCTTTAAAATGCCGTCCACGCCCACATAAAGGCCTCTTAGATCGCAAAACCGCCGAACGTCAAACGCGAGGACGACACTTATGTCACCCTTAAGGCCCATCACGTCTCGGAGGTAGTCGCAGTGCCCCTGCACGGACAGGGTTATCGTATAGGGATTGATGCGGTTGGGTCCGGCACCAATAGGTCCCCGCCTGCCCCCGGTACCAAATGGCATCACGCGCCAAAAAGAATCGAGCAGGGTCGCGTAATTTCGATTCGTCACCAGGTGGGAGATATACGGACGATAGGCCAGCAGCGTATCGTCCGCAAGCCATGCCGCAATGTTCTTATACGCCCGCTGCTCAACTTCTGACCCGGTTGAGAGGCTGTGAACACCGCTATCATTCAATATGGTTTCTTGGAAGGTCGTCATGGCCGGTAGGGTATCTGAAACCAGCTGAAAAAATCAAAAAAATAATACCAGTGTGCCAATGGTCGCTAAGGCTCTAATACCGCGTCAAGTGGTGGGTAATAAACGCCTCCTTTGGCAAGGGGGAATAGATTACCTTTGTTCGATAACGTTCATTTGACAGTGCGCTAAGATGCGGTGCGGCGGTTTGCCCTTTGTTTTGTTCCCTTTTTCTTGGTGGTATTCCGCTGGATGCCCAGGATATTGGCCAGGTATTCCCCTGTGGCAGATTCCTTAACCCGGGCGATTTCTTCTGGTGTTCCCGAGGCGACCACCTCGCCGCCGGATTCACCCCCGTCCGGACCCAGGTCAATGACCCAATCCGCGCATTTGATAACGTCGAGATTGTGCTCGATAACGATGACCGAATTTCCCTGATCGACCAGGTGATCGAGGACGGTCATGAGCTGGCGCACATCGTCAAAGTGCAACCCGGTCGTGGGCTCGTCGAGCACGTATAGGGTGCGTCCGGTCGAACGCTTGGATAACTCCTTTGCCAGCTTGAGGCGTTGGGCTTCGCCGCCGGACAGGGTATCTGCCCGCTGGCCCAGGGTGAGATATCCCAGCCCCACTTGGCGAATCATGGCCAGGCGATCGCGGATTTTAGAAAAATTTTCTAGAAATTCATATGCCTGGTTGGCTGTTAGCTGCAGGATGTCGGCTATATTCTTGCCCTTGTATCGGATCTCAAGGGTCTCCCGGTTGTAGCGCTTGCCCTCGCAAACCTCGCACTTTACGAACACATCGGGGATAAAGTTCATTTCGATGCGAATCAATCCATCCCCTTGGCATGCCTCGCACCGGCCGCCCCTGACATTGAAGGAATATCGCCCTGGCTTGTATCCCCGCATTTTTGACTCGGGTAGGGATGCGAACACATCGCGTATCAGGGTAAACACCTGGGTGAAGGTGGCTGGATTGGAACGGGGCGTGCGACCAATGGGGCTCTGGTCCACGTCGATCACCTTGTCGATGTACTGAATGCCCTCGACCCGATCAAATGTTTGGTTTTTGGCCCCAACGCGATAAAGGCGTTGCTTGAGCGCCGGCAGCAGGGTATCGACCACCAAGGAGCTCTTGCCAGAACCGGAAACACCTGTCACCGCAACCAATAGGCCCAGTGGAAAGCGAACGTCGATGCCCTTGAGATTGTTCGTGCGCGCACCTTTTAGGACAACCGCACGGGAGCCGGGGATCCGCCGCCGCTTTGGGGGATCGATGGTCATGCGGCCTGAGAGATACCTGCCGGTTAAGGAGTTCAAATTGCGCTTGATTTCGTCGGCACTTCCCTCGGCTACGACGCGTCCGCCCCGCACGCCCGCGCCCGGGCCCATATCCACGATGTGGTCTGCCGCTTGAATCGTATCCACGTCGTGCTCCACCACGATGACCGTGTTGCCCTGATCCCTGAGGTTGTGCAGGGTTTTTATCAGCCGCCCGTTGTCTTTCTGGTGCAACCCGATGGACGGCTCGTCGAGCACATACGTCACGCCGACGAGGGCCGCACCGATTTGGGTGGCCAACCGAATCCGTTGGGCCTCGCCCCCGGAAAGTGTTGCCGTAGGGCGATCCAGGGTCACGTAGTCCACACCCACGCGCGCCATGAACTGGAGCCGCGTGCTAATTTCGTACAGGATGCGCTTGGCAACTTCGGCCTCGCGGGCTGAAAAGGTCACCTTGTCAAAAAACTTCAAGCACGCACTCACGGTCAATGCCGAGACCTCGGCAATATTCTTTTTGCCAATCCTGACGTTCAGACTCTCTGGCTTCAATCGGGTGCCATTGCACACAGGGCAGTTGATGCGGCTCATGAACCGGTGAAACTCGTCAGACAGGAAGTCGTGATCCTCGTCCCCTCCTTCTTCGCGCTTGCGGCGTTCGTATTCGCGACTCCGGCGCTCCAAGTTGGGGATAACCCCCTCATACCCGCGCTTGAAGGTGAACTTTCGGTTGTCCTTACGAACAGTAAACTCCACCTCATCATTCGTCCCCTGGAGGATCAATTCGCGGTGTTCCGTAGGCAGTTCTTTCCACGGGGTAAAGGGGTCGATGCCGTACTTGGTCATGACGGCATCGAGCAGCTGCTGATAGTACGGGGCGTTTCGCCGCGTCCATGGCGTAATGGCCCCTTCGCGTAGGGAGAGGGACGGATCCGGAACAATATGCGCTTCGTCGAAAAACATTACCTGACCCAGCCCGTTGCAGTTGGGACACGCCCCGGCTGGATTATTAAAGGAGAACAGGGTGGGCGACATCTCGGAAATGGATACGTTGCAGTCGATGCAGGCGTACTTGTCGGTGAACGTGACATCCTCTCCTTCCACAGGAGAGATCACAACTGCTCCCGCAGACAGGCCAAGGGCGAGCTCGATGCTGTCAGCAAGGCGGTTCCGGATATTCCCTTCGTTCACCAACCGGTCGACATACACATAAATGGTGTGTTTCTGGCGCTTATCTAGGGTAATCTCTTCTGAGAGGTCATAGATCTCGTCGTCTATCATCACTCGCACAAAACCGTCCCGCCGCAGGTTTTTTAGCTCCCGCTGAAAATCCCCCCGTTCCCCGCGAACGATGGGTGCCAGCACGCTGAAACGCGCGCCTGCCGGGTAATCGAGAACGCAGTCTACTATTTCGTCAACGGTGATAGCGGTGATGGGCTTGCCGCACTTATGACAATAGGGTCGCCCAACACGCGCGAACAAGAGTCTCAAAAAATCGTAGATCTCTGTTGCCGTACCTACAGTGGATCTGGGATTGCGCCCGGCCGAGCGCTGGTCGATAGCTATCGTTGGTGAAAGCCCGTCGATGGATTCGAGCTCGGGCTTGGACATCTGTCCCAGAAATTGACGGGCATAGGGCGACAGGGACTCGACATACCGTCGCTGACCCTCTGCGTAAATCGTATCAAAAGCCAAAGATGATTTACCAGATCCCGAAGGTCCGGTAATCACCGTCATCGCACCCCTTGGGATGTCCACATCGACTTCCTTGAGGTTGTGCGTCATCGCACCGCGAATCTGAATCGCTTCCAACTTCTTTCCTTCCAAAAATCAATCCTTTGTCGGTCTAGATCTCACGTCGAGCCAATGATCCTTATCGTCCATTAGTTGGTACGTGGACCTAAAAAAATTATAATATTTCAAGAATATTACTTCTACATCGCAATAATCTCAAATACTTTATGTTTTCTTCAGCCTGCTGGCCGGGGCGCGCTGAGGTCGGCGGCCAGGTCAATGGCCGCTCGCATGCCGGCTGGATCAGCGTTTCCCGTACCTACTATATCGTAGGCGACGCCGTGGTCTGGGCTGGTTCGGATAAACGGCAGTCCCATTGTCACATTCACTGTTTGGCCGATTCCCCCGAGCTTCAGCGGTATCATCGCCTGATCGTGATATACAGAGACCACAGCGTCGTAGCGGCCCTGGAACGCATCTCTAAACACCATATCTGCCGGTAGTGGCAGGGTTATGTCCGCATCGACCTGTGCTGCGATTTTCCGGCAAAAGGGGTTGAGGATCTCCTCTTCCTCAGTTCCAATGAGCCCGCCCTCGCCCGCGTGGGGATTCAGTGCTGCAACGGCGATGCTGGGCCGCGATCTGTTGCCCCGTAGGGAGAGCAAGGTCATCAGATGGCGCACTGTGCGCTCAAAGCGCGGCCAACTGATCGCATCGGCCACGGCTCTGAGGGGTAGGTGGGTGGACATGAGGCCGACAGCGATGGTTTTCGACGAAAAGATCATCGTGACATCATCGGCCAAGAGGCCTGACCGGGCAGCCAAATACTCCGTGTGCCCCCTAAAGCCGGGCGATATTTCCGCCACGCGGTTTTTTGCTATCGGCCCGGTGACGAGTGCAGTGCAGTCCCCGCCAAGCACCGCGTCCACAGAACGCTCGAGCGCTGCATACTGGGCAACGGCTGATTGGAGGCCAGGGCTGTGGATCGGATCTCCGTTTGGACCGCAGTGGATCATCGCTACGGCGCTGCCCTGGGGCGCCTGAGGATTATCTACGAGGGCTATTTTAACCGGCGGTGCGACGCGTTTTACAGCCCGTTCAAAGCTCGGCCAATGACCAAAGACAATCGGACGGCACCGCATAAGCGCCGCCTCAAGGCTCATACAGATGATCTCCCCAGAAATACCGGCGGGGTCTCCCATGGAGATCGCAATGATCGGTTTTTTCGTATGCTCATGCATGGCTTGCTCACCCCAATGGCACCGTGTTGAGAGATATTAACGGGGATTAAAAAAACACTACCCTATAAACGTGCAACCCTACATACCCGTATCCCCCCCCAAAGATTCGGATCGTCTCTTATTTGGGAACATTGATGCGGAATGTCAATGATTATTTATGATTTCGATTCCAATTTTATTCGACGCCCGGTAGATATCAGGTGGGAACACAACAAATGCTCTGGCAGATCACCATCGCAAAGGAACAGACCGACCAGTTACCCGCAGCCATTACCGTGGCGGCGAACAATTGGTATTCAGCCCTTAAGAACGGCCTCGATAGATACGGCCTCGACGGCACGTTGCTTTCGCATCTATCCTGCAAGGTCAATCCGGATAAAAGCGTGGCAGTGACCGATTTCATCACCCGCAGCGTCTACACCCTCAGGGCCGTGGAGACAAATGCCCTTGCAAAGGGGAATGGAGATGTAGATATCACTGTCAAATCCGCGGTCCGCGAAGATATCGCGCCGCATCAGGTGTTCTTTTCTCGGGATGAGGCACCGGAGCGGGAAGGCGGTGTCCTCTACCGGGAGCGGCTGATTCGGGTTGCCTCGGATATGGATAAAGAACAGGCGGGTGCACTGGTTTACGCCTACTTTGACCGGCTAAAAGCACTGGGGGCGCCACCGGGTTTGATGGTGTTTATTTCAATCCAGGTATTTGATCGGGCAGCCCATGATCACGCATATCGACCCCCCTTGGCAGCCCTTACCTGGCGGGCATGGCAGCGCGATAAACCGACCGTGCGGTTCCCGCTTTTAGGAGACGAGGGCATAATGGTGAGCATGCGACCGCTGCCCGGACCAGGTGTGACAATGGTGCATGCACGAAGGTCCCCCTCCAAGCAAAAGGGCGTGACAGGCTTGATGGTACAGGCATTTGAACAGATGCAACGCATCTATGGGATTCGGGATTGGGACGAAGCTGCCGCATGTGCGCTTCAGACCGCCATATCCCTTATCGATTGCAGCAGTGGCGCCTGTATGCTCATCCCTCAGGATACGCACCAGCTCTATGTGGCAGCGGCGGCTGGCCCGATAGCTGAGACCATACAGGGCAAGCACCTTTCGGCACGCATGGGTATCGCTGGATTCGCCATGAACACGGGCGTTGTTGTGACCGTATCAAATGTCCAGAATGACGATCTGTTCACCATTGAAACAGATGAAATAAGAGATTTTGAAACGCAGAATATCGCGTGCGCACCGATCCAACACGAAGGGCGCATTCACGGGGTTATTGTGCTCATCAACAGCCCGAGACAGGGTGGATTTACCCAAACCGAATCCAATGTATTGGCGTATCTCGCAGGCTTCCTAGCAGAGTATATCGAAACCGCCCTGCTGTCCGGGGGCAACGCATTGGATAACGAGAAACGTTAGCGAGGCGTCACCTCAAACCGATGCGTATGAATGACCTGGCCCGCCTCTGCATTAGCTCGGACGAGCTCCGGCGAGGCCCGCCTACGCCGAGCCTACGGCGTGGTTATCGAGTTTCGAGATAGATTACGAGAAACCAAGATCCCGCCGTAGGCCTGGCGGAGGCGGACACGTCAACACTTGACGCATTTATTGAGAAGTGTGGCTTTGTAGATTTTTAAGGCGCCTTGATCACTTCTAGGCCGGCGGGGGGGGTGAACGAAAATAGCTCCTTTGACAGGCCCCTATTGACAGCTGGGTTTGAGAAGTCAAAGCGATTCCTGTTGCCGTCGTGATCCACGACCACTGATCGCACGACCTGAAATGTCGACGAATTGAGGTACACCTCAACACGCCGAAACGGAGACCGGGCGTCTTTGGGCCACAGTCCGAGGACGATACCGTTTGGAAAACCGTATTTTTTCTCATCGAGGCGCTTGGTCTGGTACTCTTCCTGAATTGGGGTCTCTCCAGTGAGAAACGCTAGGGCCCTTCTCAACCGCTCCGTGTCGGCAGTGCCTGAAAACACCTGGGGCACTTCGGGTTCGTAAATCCAGAGGGTCTTGCC
>JAAUYD010110977.1_pt1 | contig 49730 bp, 48 predicted proteins | sample 7278101 | NCBI WGS metagenome assembly JAAUYD01 (sample SAMN14350128, study PRJNA611818) | marine sediment metagenome | isolation source: surface marine sediment (0.6m) | place: French Polynesia: Moorea | collected 2018-08
CCAATAACAGAGCGCGATTGAAGTACCTGTTGTTCGATGGTCGCAGGGAGCAATCGCGACGTGACGAAGACCGGTCTAAAGCGGTTATTTACGATCGATATAACCCAAAACTATTTTTCGCCATCACCACCATCCTGGTACTCAGTATTCTGGACGCCGTATTAACTCTAATTGTAATTCAACGGGGTGCAACGGAGCTAAACCCAGTGATGGCATATTTTCTTGAGCTTGGTACACCGACCTTCATCATTGCCAAATATATATTGACGAGTGTCGGAGTGTTTATTCTTCTTATTTTCAAAAATGTTTTTCTCACCAGAATAAAGATTTATACCCATTCCCTTTTTCCCTGCGTAATATTCGTTTTTATGGTCGTCATTGCCTGGGAGCTTTTCCTTATATTTGGCGTGCCATGACGAAACAATCGGATGAGTAGAAATCAATATTCAATCGGTGGTATTTGTCCTTGGCAATAGTCTTCACTTAACACGTCGTTAAAAATAAGCTATGAGCTTAAACACCCACATTTTTCCAATGAATTGACAATACTTCTTTAGATTCCTGTTGAAAAATAGTAACCTTTTGAGTGCTGAACCAATCGGGCAGTATATGCAGATTTTTGCCCTCTGGGTTTTGGTAATGATAGTCCCGATGGAAATGACCCATGAAAATTGTCTGAACATCCTCGTCAAATCTGGCCATTGCAAATTCTTCAATCTGGGCTTCAGGTAGCTGCAAACGGAACTGGGCATTCGTTTTTTTTAATCCCCGCTTGATTGATTTTGCCATATTGGGGCCGAAGGGCAACCAGCGAATGATGAACTTTGATATTTTATTTTTGGCGAGTTTCCTGAAGGCCAAATAATTTTTATCCTTTCGATTGACTTGATCGCCGTGGGTAAAAAAAAGGCCTGCGTCTGCCTCCTGCCATGTATTTTCAGAACACCATGTAAAGTCTGATTCTCTTTCATCGGCAAGGTAATATTCATGGTTGCCTTCCACATAGCCGATGCTGCGGTGGTTTTTTTGTGTTCGACACCAGGCGATGAAATCCCTATGAATTTGTTCTTCATAGCTGGGAAATGCTATCCAAAGATCAAAAATATCCCCCAGAAAGATTAAATCATGCCGATTTTTCTCCAGGGATTCAAGCATCTTAAAAAAAAACGATTGATTCCCATTGGCCACACTAACGTGGGCATCTGTAATGATAATCATTTTGTATTTTCTGCTGATTCAAATCAGGTGAGTGTATTCCAGAGATAAAAAGCGGCATAGGCTTGCCAGTTCTGCCAGCATTCTGAAAATTTGTAAATATCATCGACCGAAGGCTTTTCTTTTAAGCCCAGTTGTTGTTTGATTGCATTTTGAAGTCCGACATCATCCACCGGAAGTGCAGTTGGATCTTTCAAGCATCTCAAACATACATATTCTGCCGTCCATTGGCCCACGCCATGCAAGCGCATTAACTCGGTTTTAATCAAGTCGAAGCTATTTATGTTTAGTAAACTTTGTTTGCTCAAAGATCCATCGTTCATTTTATTTGCCAGCTCAATTATATACAGCGACTTTTTTTCTGTAAATTGTAATTTCCTGAGATGACTCACCGTTTGTTTGGCTATCACTTCTGGAGTTGGAAACAGGTAAAAAATTCGGTCGCCATAGCTAAGCCCTTCGCCAAAAGATTCCACAAAACGTTTTTTCAGTATGTAAGCGAAATTAAGATTGATATGTTGACCCATGATAGCCCAACATAGTGCCTCAAACAAATCAGGAATCGACAGTATTCGAAGACCATTATATTTGGCAGCAGCTTTTTTTAAAACGGGATCCTTTTTTGCCATTCGATAAAACGGTTTGAGGTCGGTTTCCAAATCGAACCAATTCCAAACATAGTGTGCAACCTTGGCACGGATGGATTTTTTGGGATGCTTTGTGAGAAATTCGATCAGCAGAAACCCTTGGTTCTGCAGCCGAATTTTTATTAAGATGGGATTTTCTTCTATTTTTACAAGTTTAAATAAAGTGCTTTTGTTAATAAAATGACATGGCTCTCTTGGTGATCGATTTAGAAATTTTAGGCATTTGGCAAAATCGAATTCTTTTGGCAATTTTAAATAGGCTGAGTTCCCCCTGTCATCCCAGTTATCAGCTGGAAAATCCGGAAAACACCGTTTGCAGGCACGATAACCGCTTCGTTCAGCCTGAGCGGCCGTGTCAAAATACACAATATTCTCAGGCAGAGGTGCTTTTGAGGGACAAACAGGCCTGCAATATATCCTAGTGGTTTTAACACCGACCAATTTTTTATGTGCCTTAACCAAATTTTGTGTCTCCAGGAGTTATTAAGGAAAATTGAAGCATTTCAGCGTCACTTGACTTGGACAGGATAGACGTTATTATTTGAATGTTCCAAGAGAGTCCCGCGGAAATCATTTCGGCAGGGGCGCACGAGATGATCACGTGATGCACTCGTATCATGCTGCCCTCCCAATGCGAAATGAATAATCAATCCATAGGAATAATCCGGAAAATAGACGAAAATTGACCACAAAGGAGTTATGAATGCCGATTTATGAATACCAATGCAAAGCCTGTTGTCACTGTTTTGAAGAACTTACTCTGTCCACGAGTGATCCGGCCCCGAAATGCCCCGAATGCCAATGCGCCGATGTGGAAAAGCTCATGTCAGCAGGTTGCTTCAGACCTGCGGGTATGGCCACGGGTTCGGGTGGCTTTGCCGCTCCCTCCTGCAAGCCATCCGGCTGAGGGATATAATCGTATTCCTTAGGTTAAGGAAAAAAACACCACTATCAAAAATAGATATCCGAATGTGCACACTGAGCTATTGAGCCTGAATGAGGGGTGGCCTCCCAGCAGGGATGTTCAATGACCCTGCTATTTATAGGAGTTTGGAAAAATCGGATTCACTATTATCAGGAAACACCTTGTTGTTTAGACATGCGATCTAATAGATACTGTCAATAACGTAATTCTCAAAGTTCCAGGCTGTCGCCGGGTGACATGACTGTCACTTTGGCTGTGGTCTCCTTCTCAACCTGTGCAGCCCAGGTTTCTGGATCCTGCCTGATCACTTCAAAAGTATCATAATGGATGGGAACCACCTGCTGCGGTTCAATTAGCTTTACAGCACGCAAAGCGTCTTCCGGCCCCATCGTAAAATTGTCTCCGATGGGCAATATTGCCAGATCGATGCCTTCTTCTCCAATTAGCTTCATGTCATAAAACAGTCCGGTGTCGCAGGCGTGATAAATCTTTTTGCCATCAATATAAAACAGAAAACCGCAAGGATTTCCGCCATAAGAGCCGTCCGGTAGGGCTGATCCATGCTGTGCCATGGTCAATTTGACTCGCCCCCAAGGATAGTTAAATCCGCCCCCGATATGCTGGGGGTGAACGTTTTCTACCCCCTGGGCTGCTATCCAGTTTTGTATTTCATAGTTTGAAATCACCATTGCTCCGGTTCGTTTTGCAATCGCGACGCTATCGCCGACATGATCTGCGTGGCCATGGGATATTAAAATATAATCGGTTTGAACTTCACTGGCGTCGACCGGAGAGAGGGGATTGCCGGTGATGAACGGGTCTACCAGTAATTTGGCCTTTTGGGTTTCAATCAAAAAACTAGCATGACTGTACCATGTAACTTTCGGTGACATCTGAAACCTCCTCTGTGAAGGGTTTTGACGAAAATCTGAATACGGTTGTTAGCAATCCAACCCCTATAACATACAATTGAACGATCGAAAAGCATTTGGATGAGGGCTTAGAATGAACCGTGCGGTATCGAACGCCTTTCTTTTACCAAATATATGGCCGGTAGGCTGACGATCGTTACCGCCATTTTCACCATAACATTGGCATAAAATATCGACCAAACCACTCTATGAGGCAGTACAAATCCGAAAGCGATCCAACAGAAAATGAAACTGTCAACCGGGATGCTGACAGCATTGCTTGAAAGAACCCGCAACCACTGATATCGCCTGGTAATGCGATTTTCCCAAAAATGATAAATTTCAGTATCGAGGAGTTCACTGATAATTTCAGCGACTATGCTGGCGATGACAATCCGCCAAACCGGTCCCAGAATAGCAGAAAATTGGCTTCCCAAACCCCAGGACGGATCCTGGGGAAGCCAGGCTGCGAAATGAAAGAACAGGGCCATGAAAAGATTCATGGTCGCCGCTATGATGATCACTGTTCGCGCGGTAGATTTCCCCAGACGCTTGTGAATCAGATCACGAATTGTGAAAGTGAGTGGATAGATGAAAGTGCCGGCATCTATACTGAAGCCGGCAATCATAGCTATTTTCAGACTGGCAATATCGGAGAGCAGTTGAGCTGCAATATAGCTGGAAATGACGACCGTTCCGACGGTTGGGATCGGAGCGAGTTGATTCTTGTCTGTAGACACGACGATTTATGATTAGATGAATTTTTCTAACTTCGCATCCTTTTTAAGCTGATCAACATACTGTATTGCTTCTTTTTCAACTTTTTCTTGTTTCATGCGCTGGGCGATTTTATCCTTGACATCTGCATAGGCCAGGGTTTCTTCGGGCTTGCTGTCATACACTTTTATCAAGTGGTAACCGAAGCGGGTTTCAACAATGTCACTGACCTCATTAGGCTTCAGTGCCATTGCAGCATCTTCGAACGGCTTGACCATTTGACCGCGTCTAAAATATCCCAGATCACCGCCTTTGGCGTTGCTGGGTCCTTCGGAATATTCTTTGGCCAGTGTAGCAAAATCCCCCCCGTCTTTCAATTTTTGTTGAACTTCTTCAATTTTTTTTCGAGCTTCAGCTTTTTTAGTTTCATCGGCCTTGGCATCGACTTTGATTAAGATGTGGCTTGCCTTTATCTGTGCGGGCTGCTTGAACATTTGTGGATTCTTGTCATAGTATGCCTTGCTTTCCTCGTCGGTTATCACAACCTTGCTTGTGATTTTCTGATCAATTAGCTCCCGAATGGAAAGACCGCGTTTGATCTGAGATTTAACCTCATCCTCGGTGAGATTCATCTTGTCTAAGGCATTCTTATATTCGGTCTCACTGGGAAATCGCTTCTTGATGGATGCCAGCTGATCGTCAACCTTCTGGTCGGTGATTTGTATCCCGGCTTTTTGGCTTTGTTGGTACAGAATTTCACGTTCGATAAGGCTATCCAGGATATTATTTTTCAATTTTGCCATTTGTTCGTCGGACACCTGCTGTCCTTGGCGGTTTACCCGGTCAAGCTGAATGTTCAATTCCTTATTGTACTGTTCCATGGAAATGGCGACGCCATTGACCATGGCTGCATTTTTCTTTGTAGACTGGGCTTCCTGGGCTATGGCCGGGACAAAAGCCAGGATCAAGGCAAGAACAGCCGCCAACTGGCAGTATCTCTGGATGTTTGTATATTTCATTGTAGTGAATCCTTTCAAATTGAGGTAAAAAAAAGGACTCCATAGAGTCCATTCATTTAATACTAAAATTCTGCACCGTATGAAACGGATTGGGTTCGCAATGGGTTTATATTTTTATCAGTTAACTGCCTTTAATTCTAACACAGAAATATTTTATTTCAATGATGAAATTTCCAGGGGTTGGGTATGATGACGCGAAGTGATGAGCCTGGGTGCTTAGGTGTCGTGGAAATTTCTCAAGAAGCCGGCTTGCTGGCTCTTCTTAATAAAAGGTTCCATTCAGCATCAATCAATTTCTGAATATGGTCGATGTCCGACTCCGTCAGATGTTTAAATCTCCCCTGTTTGGCTAAGTATTCCTTTACCTTACGGTCACCTTTGGAATTCAGAGTATAATCAACACCATTGACTACTTCGTATAAGGGAAATGCATTGGTCTGAACTGCAAGTCGGGCGATTTTGACCGACATTTCAGACCCTATTCGCCAACCTGAGGGGCAGGTCGCAAGGACGTGGATAAATCTGGAGCCGCCGCGCAATTTCCCAGCCGTCTCAAATTTACGGATCATGTCTTCAGGGTAGCCGATGCTGGCGGTGGCGGCATAGGGGATGCGGTGGGCAGCCAAGGCTTCCACTATGTTTTTTTTGCCGGTTTTTTTCCATCTGTCAGCGGGTGTGGTGGTGGTGCGAGAGCCGTAAGGTGTCGCTGAGGATCGTTGAACGCCGGTATTCATATAGCCTTCATTGTCATAGCAGACAAAGATGCAATCCTCATTGCGCTCGACCGCTCCGCTAAGGGATTGAAAGCCGATATCAAAAGTACCGCCGTCACCCGCCCAGGAAAGAACCGTCGTTTCCGTGTCGCCGTGCATGTCAAGTGCTGCCCTTAGACCACTGGCAGCCGCTCCGGCAGTAGCAAAAGCCGTGTGTAACACAGGGACTTTCAGAGCACTTTGAGGATAGGGTCCGGCAATAACCCCCCAGCAGCAGGCCGGGATAACCACCATAGTTTTTTCACCGAGAGCCTGGAGGGCAAATTTCATGGCAATGGTTGCACCGCACCCGGGGCAACCGAGGTGGCCAGGATTCAGCAGATCCTTGGACTTTAACCTGCCGGAATATCGACTGTTCACTCTTTGATTTAATTGGCCCATGATTCAATTGTTTCCCGATTCAGCCCGATCCAGACAATATCCTGGTCGGAAGTTGGATTTTCTTTAGTTTTTTCATAGATTTCTATCAGGGTTTGTGGTGTTATATCTCGGCCGCCCAAACCGGCAACATATCCAAAAACCTGGGGATGCGTTTCAAGTCTGCACAGGGCTGCTCGGATCTCCTGGGCAAAAATTCCACCGGCGCCAAATGATAGGTTTCTGTCAACAACTGCGATTTTATTCGCTTTTCCCAGGTGCCGACAGATGAGATCTGCAGGAAACGGTCGGAACATCTTAATTTTAAATAAACCGACTTTTTCGCCGCGATCTCTAAGGTCTGCCAGCACCTGCCGGCAGGTGCCCGTCACCGATCCAGTAGTGACCATGATGATGTCGGCATCCCGGCATTGGATAGCTTCAACCAAACCATGGGTCCTGTTAAAAACTCTTGTGAACTGTTCTTCTATTTCTGCCAAACAAGAGGAAGCTTTTTCCATTGCGAGCTGAGTGTTGTAGCGCATCTCCATATAAGCGGCAGGAGTAACCAGCTGATTAAAGGCACATGGATCGGCGGTGTCCATCCTGAAACGGGGTGAAGGGGGTGGCAGGAAACGGTCAACCAGTTGTTGATCCGGAATATCAATAGGCTCAAAGGTGTGGGAAATATAAAAGGCATCCATAATTACCATGACAGGCAGGTTGAGCGATTCGGCGAGAAGAAAAGCTTGCAAGGTGGTGTCGAAAACTTCCTGTCCGTCCTCACAGTATAGTTGTATCCAACCGGTGTCTCGCTGGGCTAGACTGTCGGTTTGATCCGTCCAAATATTCCATCCCGGACCAAGGGCCCGGTTGACCTCCGCCATGACTATCGGCAGCCTGGCTGCTGAAGCCCAGTGAAGCAGCTCATGCATGTAGGCCAGTCCGTGAGAAGAAGATGCCGTAAACGCTCGAACACCGCCACTGGCAGCACCGATTACCGCTGCCATGGCTGAGTGCTCGCTTTCTACGTTGATGAACCGTGCGTCTAAAGTTCCATCCGAACAATATTCGGATAACGCCTCCACGATATGGGTTTGGGGAGTAATTGGATAGGCAGCGATCACCTGGACTCTCGCCAGGCGGGCGGCTTCCGAGAGTGCATAACTTCCCTCTAATACCTTTTTCATTTTATTTCCTCTTCCAGCACCATGGCATTTCTTGGACATTCCTTGGCGCATACCCCGCATCCTTTGCAATAATCCAAATTAATTTTTCGTTTGGTATTTTCTATAAATATCGCCATTTCAGGGCAGTAAAGTCGACAATAGTCACAAGCATTGCAGATGCCGCAGTTAAAGCAGCGCGCAGCTTCTTTTTTGGCGGTATCGTTTCCATAAGTGGCCGTGATTTCCTTAAAAGTTTGGATGCTCGTACGAACATCCAAGGCAGCGGGGATATTTCTAGGGGCTGATTGGAAGTAATCGCTCACAATTTCATTATAACCGACAATATGAGCGTTGCGCTGGAGGTGATTCTTATCCAGGTAGGCGGCCAGGGAGAGTGCAGGGCCGGCACCCACCCGGCAAGCGGAAAGGCGATTTTTAACTGCGTTAAGTCCCTTTTTAAAATACGAGTCTATAACCATGGCCGCCTGTTTTCCAGATGCGATGGCATCGGCGACACTTTTGGTCGGTGTCGTCAAATCCCCTCCAAAAATGATTGGAGTTTCTTGCTCGATCAGCCGACAGTGGCTTAATTCAAGGGTATTGGACCCCTTTGCACTTCGAAAATCCCAGATGGATTCGGACCGGGCTCCGATGGCAGTGAAAACTCGCTGAACACTTATTTTTTCAAATTTTTCACCATCCGGAATGATGCCCGCCCGGCCGCCGATTTTCCTTTGGCTGGTTTTCATTTTTTGCAAGGTTAGGTTGAAATTGGATCCAGCTAAAGACTTGCAGCAGGAATTCTGCTGAATGCGGATCGGGGCCACCAATTCCATTATCTGCACTCCCTCCTTGATAGCCATTGCAATCTCCGGTTCAAAGGCCGGCATATCTTCCAGACGACGGCGATATAGAATCAGTGGTTTGGCTCCCCGGCGAACGAGTGACCGGGAGAGATCGATGGCGGTGTTGCCGCCACCGACAATCGCTGTGATTCCATCGAAAGACGCTTTTTTCTGAAGGTCAAAGTTGCGAAGAAAATCCAATCCATCCTGCATAAGGTCGCCGCCCTGGATTTTAAGTGTGACGGACTGCTCGTATCCACAACCAATAAAAATAGCGTCATAATCACGTCGGATTTTTGCCATCAGTCTCTCAGTTACCAATTTGTCGCAGTGAACAACGACCCCTAAGTCCCTGATGCGGTTGATTTCAGCGTTGAGAATATCACGAGGCAGGCGGTATGACGGTATTCCCCAGCGCAGCAATCCGCCAGGTTCGGAGCGGGCTTCAAACACGTCACAGCCACAACCCAGCAAACTCAGAAAATAGGCTGCGGCCAGACCTGATGGGCCAGCGCCGACAACCGCCACCTTTTTACCGTTATCCGGCCTAATATTAAGCACTGCTTTTCTATTGTTTGAGATGGCAGTGTCACCTAAAAATCTCTCAAGGTGATGAATTGCAACGGGTTTGTCAAGATTGGCACGGTTGCAGGTCTTTTCGCAGGGGTGAAAGCACACCCGTCCGCATATCCCCGGGAACGGATTTTCACTTAAAATCACATGCCAGGCATCTTTCAACATGCCCCATGAAGTCAGCATTTCGATACGTGCGATATCCTGGCCTAGGGGGCAGGCAGCACTGCACGGAGCGGTTTTTTCATCAAATTTTGGGAGAAAGAAACGCCAGGATCCGGTCTTATTCACCTGGGTAGAAACACTGGAGTGCGGTATATACAAGGGTATTTGTTGATAAGATGAATTCTTCATTTCGGTTTCTACGATTTAATTTATCATTCCTATCATTTGTGTTTCATCGTAGGCTTGCTTTGCCGCCATAATATTTTGTTCCGGCGCTATCGCGATATCTTCTCTAATGGCATCATAAACCATATTTAATGGAGGCATTTCCAACATGCGGGTGAAAGCACCGATCATCGCCGTATTGATGATTGGATGGGTGTGGGTGCCCAAATGGTTATGGATGGCAATGCCGGTGGCATCCACGCAGGCCAGACGATACCCTGAGAAATTATCCAAGTTATCAGGCTTTCCTGAGGTGTTTAGCAAAATCCAGCCGCCTGGTTTAAGGCCGGCGGTGATATTGACTGATTCCAGCAGCTTAACATCCTGAACCAATATGTGGTCCGGGGTGTAGACGTTGCTGCGGATAATGATTTTATCCTTGTCCAACCGCAAATAGGCTTCCACGGGAGCGCCTCGTCTTTCCACGCCAAACACAGGAAAAGTCTGAACATAATATCCGGCACTGAAAAACGCTTTGGCAAGCAATACGGAGGCCACCACCGTTCCCTGTCCACCACGTCCATGAAAACGTATTTCATGCATGTTTTAATTTAAACCTAATTCTTAGCGTTCCAAAACTAGATTTGCTGCCCGTCCAAAATAGAAAATTATCCCGATACATATTATAAATTCCCAAACCTGTCAAAAACTCAGTCGGATTGGTCGTCTATAAACTCACCATTTTTGATCTGTCTGGATTTCAGATTTTTCCCGCCGTCAAATTGCATCGTCACTGAGATTCGATTGCTGCAACCAACTCCGATGATGTCTTTTTTCAAAGTATAGGTTACCGTTCCATTCTCTTCGAAATTTTGCATCAGTTCCCAAGATTTGTTGATGAAGAGATGGAATTGCTCCTGGCATTTTTCGCAACGGACATCCAAGAAAAAACCATCAGGCGAGGATTTGGAATTTTTTTTACTTAACAGTTTATCGGTCAGTTTTTTTAACATGGACATGCCTCCATAGAAAAACAATAAAAAGCCGATCCTTTTTTATTTCTCATTTATCTAACTAGGTCACGAATTATTTCTATTGTCAATAATGAGCTTTGCGAGGGATCAAATAACAGAACTGGTAATTTTGTAATGAATAAATGGTGTTAGTCGACATACCGGTGTCAATATTATGGACTTGTTAGAGATTAACCCTAAAAATGCGGCTGTCGCAGGATTTTCGATCCTGCTTAATCTACCAGGTCATCCTGTTTGAACACCGTCGATGGGGTTGAATTTGACAAAGTCGTCAATTATACCTACTCTCACTTAGTTTGATTCATAAAAATATTATTATGATTCAGAGTTCATGTAAGGATCCTGGAGAAGATCTAATGTCATTTAAAGATTTGTTTCGTTTTCCCGCTTCCCGTCTTTCCCGGCGCATAGCCTTTTGGGTTTTTGTCAGTGTTATCGTGATCGAAACACTAATTTTCATACCTTCATATAAGAACCGGGAAAAGGAACTTCTGGCCCAATTAGAGGCGATTTCTACAGCACGGATCGCATTGCTGATGGAATCCGCCAAGCCGGATTCATCGGAAAGAGAGCTTTTTCAATACATAAAAAAACTCCAGGATAACAATATGGTTGTCGGAGGGGTGCTTTACAGATTTGATGGAGAAAAGATCGGTGCATTCGGCCAGATGCCCGAATTGATAGTTGACCATAAAAATCCTAGCGGGGTGACCGCTCTTTTGAACGGGGATGGGTCCTACTATGACATTGTACTCTCGCCCTTGGAGCATCTAAAAGACTATCGTTTAATTTTACGACATGATTCATCATCGGTTAAGCAGCGTCTGTTCGCTTATTTCATACGAATTGTCTGGTTGGTGGTGATCATATCTTTCGTTGTTACCGTGGGCACGTGGCTGACATTGCGGTGGATTGTAGTTAACCCTGTCCTGAACCTGAGGCGGGATCTCATTAGAGCCGGAGAATCATTGAGCAAAGACAACCAGACACCTGATTTTTATTCAGCCAAGGTTCAACGAAACGATGAGCTGGGTGAAGTAATCGGTGCATTTCGCCAAATGTACCGTCAAATATCCGATGCGATAAATGAACGAAAGAAAGCCGAGGAAGCTCTGCTTGAAAGCTTTCAGCAGGTCGAATCCTACTCGCGGATGCTCAACAACGAGTTGGAGAAGGGCCGGCGCATGCAAATCAATTTTTTGCCGAATCAACTGCTTCAAATGCCGGGTTGGGAAACTGCCGCTTTCTTCAAGCCCGCTCGCCAGGTTGCGGGTGATTTCTACGATATCTTCCAGCTTCCCGGCGGCAGCATCGGTTTTGTGGTTGCCGATGTGTGTGACAAAGGTGTCGGGGCTGCATTGTTTATGGCGTTGTTTCGTAGCCTGATACGCGTGTTTTCAGGCCAAACGTCCCTGGACGGTCTACCCCTTACCTGCGGGGAATCCTTCATTGATGAGCCTGTGGATGTACCGCCAGATAGTTTATTTTCCGATCCAATCCATATTCCAGCCCTGAAAGCCGTTAAACTCACCAACAATTATATAGCCTTAAATCACGGTGATCTTGCAATGTTCGCCACTTTATTTTTCGGAATACTGGATCCGGATACTGGTTCGCTTAGTTATATCAACGGCGGACATGAGCCTTTATTTATCATAGATTCCGGCGGAAGTGTAAAAACGCATCTTTCCTTCACAGGACCCGCTGTGGGCATCGAGCCAAATATCGATTTTAAAATTCAGCAGGCCAATATGGCGCCAGGTGATATCCTTTTGGGCTACACTGATGGTGTGACTGAAGCCGTTGCATCAGACGGGTCCTTTTTTACCACGGATCGTTTAATGTCGATATTGGAAGCGCCAGCATCCACAGCAAAAGAGCTGCTTGATCGAATTGCAAACAGTTTGCAGGAGCACGTGGACAGTGCTGATCAGTTTGACGATATCACCTTGTTGGCTATTAGAAGGATTTCCCAATAAATAAATCAATACAAAGCTCAATGGTTTTTATTGCCAAAGGGGGATAGTAGGAAATTATGAATAATTGGATCCCTTTTGTTGACGGAGAATATTTGGTGGATCAGGCCTTGCTACTAGCCGCTGAAGACCGTGCAGTTGCAATTGATGAGGTCATTGTCGAAGTTTATTCCGACCAAAAAGGGCAGCGTCATCTGAGGGGACGGGGGCGGATCCGCAACATATTGATGGTTGAACTCCTTAGAGACAGTGATGACCTGGATCTTTTGCTGGATTTTGGTGGTGAATTCAAATTTCTTCTTAAAGCGCCCAACCTCCAGGCCGGCAAGGTGTTTTCGCCGGATGTCAAATCAACATTGCAGTTTATACCTATCATTCCATGGCATCAGGTGGATCCACCCGCCTATGATGCGAAACTGGCCAAACTCAAAATTCTTACCGATTGAACGACTTGGCAGGGTAGTTGAACAAGATATGATGAAATTTAAAATAACTTCTGGAATTCAATCATCGAATCCAAAATTTGCTCAAAATGATTTAATTTCCCTACTATGATTTTAGAATTTGGCTTTTTGCCCGATTGTATTCCTCAGAGGTAATCAGGTTTTTTTCGTACATGCGAGCAAGATCAGTTAGGTCCCGGATTCGGATGTCTTCAGGATCCTCCAGTTGTAGGTTTGCCTCAGTCCTTTGATTTTCAATCGCTTTCAGTTCACTAGATTCACCAAATTTTAGAGATGCAAGGCCTCGGAGAAAGCTGACCTCAAAGCTCCTACCCTGAAAAAAGGATGAATTTTCAATATCATGGACCATTTTCTTCCCTTTTGATCTAATGTACCAGTATATAAATAGGCCAGACAAGATGAAAAGACCAATTCCCCCTAAAAAGATCCACAAAGTGTGTTGTGCTATACCCCGAAAAAAAATGACGATTAGCACCAAACCGACGATGATTATGAGGTGAAGAAACAAAATAAGGTGAACGATTAGTACGGCCTTAAAAAGATTCTCACCCTGAGTTTTTTTTCTGGTCGCCATGGCCTTGTCCGCCCTCGTATCTTCATATCCATGTAGGTCAGTTGACAATAAGTCAACCCTTTTTACAGTCCTCCGGTATGTGGAAGGATTGTAGATGGGCTATCGTAAACGAATCTACCATTCGCTGGAGAGCTTTCGTTCAACTGAGCGCCAATTAGAATTTATTTTAACCACTGCGTCCATGGCGATATCCAAATGGGTTTCCATATATTCAGAATAAATCTTGTTATAAAGCTTTTTGTCCTTTATACCTCTTTTTTGCAATGGCATGTCGGAAACCAGCATGATTGATCCTATTGGTACTTCATAACGATATGCGACCGAAAAAAGGGTTGCCAATTCCATCTCGATGGCAAGAATTCTTTGCTTCCTTAAATATTTGATGAATTCTTCATCAAATTCCCACAGGCGTCTGTCGGTGGTGTAGACAATGCCGAAGCGGGGAGTTAAACCTACTTTGCGTACAGCTCCGATGCAATACAGATTAACCGATGACGCAGGTATTGCTGGAAACTCATGCGGCAGGTAATGTCTACTGGTGCCTTCGCCGCGGATGGCGGCCGAAGGAACCAAAAAATCTCCTACTTCAAGAATGTCGTCGATTCCACCGCACATACCTAGCATGATGACGGATTTGAGGTTATCCAGATAGGCAAGGCAATTGATGATTAAAGCTGCCTGGGGTGAGCCGATACCAAAATCGATCAAGGTGCAGTTCTTATCCTTGGCATTTACGATTCGGAAATTTCCTTCTGCATATTCGCCCTTGGTTTTATTTTTATAGCACTTGATATATTGTCTGAAGTTTGTAATTAATACATGGTCACAAAAATCCTCCAGCTTGCAGTTGGTATATCTTTCCAAAGTTTGTCTGATGTATTCATGTTCCTTGAGCGACATTCAATCTCCCCTCTAAAAGCCAAAGACATCCATTCTTCGTTTCAGTTTAAGGTCTTGCATGTCCTCTTGCCTGGTTCGATCGTCCATGGAAAAAGAATCCGCAGGTACCGGCGGAAATAACTCCCGTTGCACCTCGTTAACTTTTTCGGCAAGCGGATCGTAATAAAATGCCAGCTTCATTTTGCCTTTTTTTTCAAAAATCTTTAGCTTTGTCTTTATTTTTTCATATTTCCATCTGTAAATCGTTTGTTGATTTTGTGTCTTCACTATGGTTGTCGGCGATCCAAATCTTTGCGTAAGATGGCTTTTAACCCGGTCAAAAACGGTAATGGATTCAACCTCTGCATAGGCAGCAAAGAATTTATCTCTGAAAAAGCCTAATGTTACCTTTTCTGTTTCGAGATCAAATATGGAGTAGGTTATTTGGGGATTGCGGTAGTAACTGACATCGCCCTTTTGAAAAACTCTTTTCAAACCCTTTACCTCTTTGACATCGGCTCCCCATTTGGTTCCTAAAAACCCTTCCTGCAAATCGGCGGCATAAGAAAACCCGCTGATGAGCAGCAAGATGGTGAAAACGGAAATAATTTGTTGAATCCTTATCATTGTCTCTTCCTCTGTTAGATTCTGTCTCAGCCCCGGTATTATGATCTTAATGGTTTCATATGAAGGCTAATAGGAATAATATTTAAGCCTGAGTTCTTTGAGCTTATCCAGATATTCTTTCTGATGGATCAAGCCCACTTGATTATCGATATCCGTCAATGAAGATTTTATATAAGGTCTTATATCTATGCCTCTGGAATTGAGTTCTTCATCGTTGGCTTTGTCCAGGATGAGCACACAATAGTATATTGTTAAAGTTCTGACATTCGGATTTCGTCTCAATAAATAACTTCTGCCACCTAGTGTATTCAATATATAGCCCGAATATTCATACATACTTTTGAATGATGGGCGGCCCTGAAGAGTGGATTGTCCATGGTCGTCCATGGTAAACCAAAGGTAGAAGGTTCTCATGACCGATTCAATTACTTCGGACTCGTTTTCAAGCATTTGTCTGATGAGAACAACTCTTTTTTTCCCCAGGACCCGATAGAAATGGGCTACATTGCGAACGACATTGTAGAGCGACGACATTTCACCGGTAACTATCGGCAGTTTAGATGATAGCTTCTCGATTGTGATTTGATATTGGCGGGATACCCCTTCTTTAAACTTGAAAGATTGCACATATTCCTGTTCATCCAGATAGCCGAAAAATGCCTTTATTTTTCCTTCAACCTGAGCAAAATCAGGGCTGTTAATTTCCTTCAAATTTCTATCTTCTGATTGAAGACCACCCTCTTTGCCTTCTTTTTGCTCCTCGCCAAATACCTCCGCTAGTTTATCTTCCGGGATATTGAGCCCTTTGATCATCGCCAACTTTTGAGTGAGAGTGGCAATCTCCTGCCTCAATTGATCTGATTTTTCCTGGCAGATCATCCTCTCCTGACTGATCGTGGCTTCAATCTTGTTTGCATGCCACCCTGCAAATTTGCTGTAAATGAAAAAGGAACTTGCTATAATCACTACTACAGCTACAATTATTTTGGCCGATCTATCCATACTAACTAAATGATATGCCCAAGCTAATCGTCACCTGACCCTAACCTGAACCTTAATTAGAAGTCCGAATAGTCCTTAACAACAAAAGTGTATGAAAATTCAGGTATTCATCTGGGTCAGTTCCAATTTGCGGATAAAGTTGGACCGGTGTTAGAAAAAATTGCAGTTAGGAACTGGTCCTGTTGGATGGTAATAAAGCAGAAATGGCCTAAAAAGGCAATAGTGAATGAGAAAGGCATGAATGCCGGGTCGTCATTTCAAGTTTTGAGGCTACTTTGCCTCGGGTTTTTCTTTTTTTTTCTTCCCAGAAAAGATAATAAGATCAATCTCGGCTGTTTTTTCTGCAAGGTGGTCTGAATAAGAAAACTGCGGACATCCGGCTCCAGAATGACCGTTTGTTTTAACCATAAATGTGTGGTTTTCCATAAGTAACGATCGTTCTTCCTGCATACGTAAATGAGTTGCCATTTCATGAAAATCCGACAAGTTAGGCCTCCTGTAGCATTTAGAATTTGTAGGGGACTTGCTGAGTTATGTCTTGATTTCCCATCTGGCACAGCAAAAACCATGCTAAACATTCGATATATTTAAATTTATAATTATATCAAGTCGTTATTAAAGGTTTCCAGAAAATAAGTATTTTATTTAGGAAAAAAAGTACATAGAATATGGGTAAATTGGTTCACAATAGGAATATGGTGTTGAATTGAAAACAGATTGGGCGGTTTAGATTTGCAGGGTTTTAGATTTGAAATTTAGGTTGATAATCGGCAGATTCACTTATTTTTCAGATTGAGCTATTGGGTGCACAATAAAGCTTGAAGTTCCACATCGACTCATCCAGGCTTTGGATTATTTCTGCGATGTTTTCTGGGTTCCTTCCAGCGATGCTTCCCCATACTCTCCACATAACTTACTGCCTGAAGCACTGCGCTTAAGCTGAAGGCCGGCATTTCCTGATTGCTACCGGTATAATTTGAAAGATATTTTTCTGAGCATGACCGCAAGCCGATGCGTTTAATAACCAGATACGCCACAGATTCGGCTTCAATCTCTTCACTGCTAGTATTCAGATTCTCTCTTTCCGACCACCATGCATGACGATCGATTCCAAGATGGCCACAAAAAATGTGGCCCAGCTCATGGACGAGGGATGAATACTTTTCTTCAAGGCTTTGCGATTTGTTTAGGTGAATAATATAATGGGTGTCTTTTTGAATATTTAAACTTTCATACTGCTTTCGTAATGCTGGCGTTATTCGATCTGTCACGTCCTTGGCACCCTTGTTCAAGGTGTTTTCACAAACTGCAATTCCGTGATGACGGCAGTTTAACTGTGTGTTCAAATAAAATTTGTCAGACAGTTGGTCGTTGTATTCGGCGGGTTTTTGCAGATAATCTGGTACCGAAGGCCCTTCGGTGTCCTTGATATCGAACACAAACCTGATCGGCGCCATGGGTGCCAGGATTACCAGAGGTCGAGATTTTGGTCGTAGGCGTCTGTTGAATTTTTTTGCCCAGGTGCGAGCTGTTGCAACCCAACTGGCAGAGGGATCCTGAATATATAATAAGAGGCCGTTAAATGCTGAATAGCTGGGAAAGCGGGCAATAAATTCAAGAAGTTCCATAAAATCATGGCTGTTGCGCAGCCTCGTGACGGCTGCAAACATTTCATCTATCGGATTGAGTGCGGTCTCTAGGTCCGTAAAATATTTATTCCTTGGAAGAATCAGTGCATCCAGTGTGCCGTCCGGGAACAGGCTCAATTGCTGGGTCATTATGCGTCATCTCCATAATTATGAATAATTCGAACGTGAAATAACCTTAATTATTATAAATAAATCGAGCGGGATTTGTACAATTCGTACCGATTAACACAAACTTTTATTTGTAGTCAATGGGTTTGTCATCTTCGGTTTCGCGCCTTTGACTTGCCAAATTTCAAACACGTCAATATATTGTTCTTATGGAAATCAAGTACATAACTAAATTTTACATAGAAATGGATTAGAAGCATGAATCATGTATAAACCAATAGGCTGAGAGTGGGGTTTTCTGGAAAAATTCCTGAATATCAAAAATTGGATGATCGTCGATTTTACTCATCATCCTTTGCCCTTCCGCCTTGTGAAACTCCCGGCCATAAATTGTAGCCAAAAATAAAGATTAGTAAGGATAATACAAGGAGAAGCCTGCCATGGAATTTGAACGATACTATCTGGATTTGTTTGAGATGTTAAACAAGTGTTGTAAAAAAATTGCATCTGGAAACTATAATCAGGCAGACTCCGATCGCTTATTTGAACTCGCAAAAAAAAGCAGATATCCTGGAATACTGAGTGATCTGGCCGAATCTTTTGGTATGATGATGGTCAAAGTTGAAGCCAGAGAATTTCGATTAAAACAAATTATAGGCGAACTGGAAGAAGCCGAAGGCAGACTAAAGGATGGGCAGGGGGAATTATCCTAAACCTAAATTTTGTCTGAAGCATACAAATGAATGCCTTCGGCCTGCATATATTATAACTCAAACCCGTATTAGCAACTTAACAAAATTTGCATGATACCAGCTCTGCAAGTGGGAATGGAAAAGGTTCTACCCTTACCGCTAAGGGATTCTTGATAGATGCAAATCTGATCGAGACCGACGGCTTATAAATTGCAGCGCTGGGGGTGCCTCTCAGGCTGACAAGGACACCCGCTTACCTTCAATTGATACGGTCGTCTTGGAATAGGTGAGCTTTTGTATTATCTTGCCATCCTTAAAATGAAGAATATCTACTCCACGCCGGGTTTCTCGCTTACCTTCAAAGCCTGATTCCAAAGAAGGCCATTTAAGTTCCCACCGGTAAAGCACCTTTTGCTGTGCCACATCAACAAACGTATCTTCCCCGGAGAAATGAAAACCATTGTGATTTTCAAACCAGGGTCTCCAAGCTATCGATAGGTTTTCCTTGCCTTGAATTTTTGCGCCGGTCCAGTTCTCAAAAAGGATATCATCATGAAAAAGTTGCATGACTCCCGTCAGGTCGTGTCGGGTCCAAGCTTGGTTCCATTCCGTCAGTCTTTTAACAATATCCGCCCGCGATAATGTCATAGAGTACTCCATTGTAATTTTACTTCATGTTTTCAAAGAAGTGGGCAGTATGATTTTTGTATTGTTGGGCCACCTCTTTATTATAGACAACAAACATGTCTGCATCCATTGCAGTGATGTGTCTGTTCGGTCGACTGAAAATCTGAAATGTCCGATTAATAATCTCATCTGCAGAGATGATATGCTGATTATAGCCGGTTACATAGTGCAAATCTATCCGACGTTCTGATTTCCCCCATGTCAATGTTCTTAGGTAATCTCTGATGTCATCGATTCTTTCCTTCATCGCCTGTGCGGGCGTTTTGGAGAAATCTTGATTAAATGCATTGAAATAGATATTAGCAGGGAAAATCGGCTGCATCGAAAGCATATTTTCATACGACTCTTCAGCCTGTTTATAGGCAGTGTTCTTAATTTTCCGACTGACGAACCCCTCTTTTAGATCTGAAAGGTCGATTTTTCTGGGGGTACCGAATTTTATGGACAAGTTGCTTTTTCTCTTGTCACAGTAAAATTCCTTTACTATATGCCCGAGATCCTTTAAGTAAATATTCCTTTTACTTTCCCCTGATTCATAAAGGCGGGTTAATTCACCGAAGTGTTCATCTTCTAGCACCCTTTCATATGCGATGTTTACATCGACTATATAAACATCAACATCTGCGCGTAAGGCGGCCTCAATGTCCATTTGGAATGGTAGGTGATGGAACCCATCAATCCTGCCGGTGTAACTTCTTCCGGTTTTGGTGCCATCTTTCTTCAACAGGTCCAGCAAGCCCAATTTAATTGAAGAGTAGCCGGGAAATGTGACATACATTTCTTTTTCTTGTACAAGGCGATACCGATAGGCACGGGTTAGGGAAATAATTTCTTTTCGCCCGATGACTATTTCGCTGCCGTCAGGTTGCTCAATGTTTAAAGGCTCCCTGAAGACCTTAAACGCCCCTCTGGTAGATAAGTATTTGCCAATACTCATCCGATGGCTTTTGACGAAACCCTGGAATTGCTTCATTACAAACTGCGGAAGCAGGTCGTTGAAAATATCGATATCATCTATAAACAAATTTGCTCCACCCTCCACGAGGACCTTCATACTATTTTCCCTAAAAAGAATAGAGAGCAAAATGAAGTCGGCTTCACTAAGGTGGTTTGGCTTGAAAGTTACGGCGCAGTCCGGGTTAGCCTCCTTTAATTGCTTTATGCCGTCAAGACCGATAACACGTGTGTTAAACGTGTTTCCGCGGGCCAGCTGGTAAATGGCCAATTCCATTGGGCTAATTTCCTGCCACTCGTGCTGAATGAGGTGAAACAGGGATTCCATTTTTTCGATTTGTTGCTTTTTCATGAGTTAAAAATCATATGGTCGGATTTCTGACCTTTAACATGATTCGATTGTTCACGGCACATGTTTGCTAAAAATTTATCGGGATCATTGCCATGGCTTACCGACAGCTGTTGTCAGTGATGAATTGCTTTGGATGACCGTATTCATTTAAGTAGTCGAAGTATTTCATTTAACTTCCGTACGTTCAACAAAAACATCGCCCAAGCTTTTCAGATGGGCTTTTTCTTCATTCGCCATTTTAAAGAATATATTTTTTACCTCAGGATTTTCACTATTTTCGGCGTATCGCATGTAGAGATCCATGGCCTGTGCCTCCAACATCATCGCGAAATCCAATACCGCGGCTGCGGTTTTAAACTCCTGTTTACCGTATTCTATCAGTTTGTCCGGTTCTAAACCACCTTCCATGAACTCAGAGGTGATTTTCTGTTGAAAGGTATCAGTATCCAGTGGGGTGGGATCAATTGAAACAAAGAGATCAAACAGACTCTGCTTATGTTTTACTTCAACCTGAGTCAATTTGGTGAGTATTGCTACAACCGCGGAATCGATGGCAAGTTTGCTTGAATCTGAATAAAACTTTCGCAGACCTTCTTCCAATCCATAAGCTAGGAAGATGACTTCCTGGGGAGTTTCCGAGCCGTTTAATAGTAGCATCCCCATTTCACTCGGCCCAGCAGCTGAATGGCCCTTCCAGCCTGCGATACCACCTTTTAAGTTATATACCTGCTTGAATCCCCAGCCGGTCAAAATTTGCGCAGCGGCACGGCTTCGCCTACCAGCAGCTCAATAGGCGATGACCGCTTTTTGCGTATCCAGTTCGGATAGCCTGTCGTTTAATTCCGGCAGCGGTATCAATTTGCTCCCGGGAATACGCCCATTTTCATATTCACCGGGTTGACGCACGTCCAACAGTGTAAAGTCACCTTCTTTGTTTGAATCAATGAATGCTTGTAACTGACCGGCATTGATATTGTTGATCTGAGAAAAAATATTCATAATGCCCATATTGTTGATTCCTTTTTTTGTAAAAGATTAGAGGCACTGGGAGACATTTGAAGAACGATCTAAAATCGGTATTCTATATCTTTTATCTTTCAGTCGAATGTACAATCGCCCTTTTTGATCTTCTAAAAACGGCGCAATTTTAATTAATCCGTGTTCAATAAATTTTATGATTTCTTCGCCCAAACGCATGTAAAGGTTGTCTTCTCTAATAAAAAGATTTTGCGGGTCTAGTTCAATTCGTTTTTTGGTGTTTAGTATAAGCGTGAGTCTGTCTTGTCGGATTACATCAAAAACGAACAATGCCTGATCTTCATAGGGGAAATAGACTTTCTCACGACAGTTTCCATTGACCTGTGACAGATAGTAGCCGCCTTGATCGTACTTGATACAAGAGTGAAAGTACTCGATTATTTTATGGTGTTCGAATTTTCCATGGGCATTTCGCCAACAACCGTTTTTGTCAAGCCAGAATACGGCATTCTCTTTGGGTATCACCTTCTCTTTAATTTTGTTTGCCATTCAATTCTCCGAGGTGAACCGTCCGGCATTATAAACCGGGGCGGGCGTCGATTCGTTCCGGGTAAGGTCGGTTTGGGATAACCCCCCAGTGGCCTGCTTGCCGTATTCTGTGATTGTCTTATCTTCACCCGAAGGATTGGTGTATTCGTCATTGAGTTTCTGGATATATGCATTGCTATCTTCCAGTACTTTTTCCAACCTCGCCGAAGTATTTTTCCCCCAGCCAGCTGGGTTGGGTAGAAAAAGACTGCGCCACCAACGGCTGCTCTTGCGTAAGGCCCGTAGGTAGTTGGGGTGATGGTCAGTGTTCTTTACCTTTAACAGCAATTTGTGTATGATTTTATTGGCTGACCAACGTCGGATGCTGAAATGGGCATAACCGGCAGCAAGCACTAATATCCCAAGGATCCCGTATTTTAAATAATTATTTTGGGCCACAAGATCCCAGAATGGTAGTTTTAGCGTCAGGCCCTCCCAATAACCAGCCCAAATCGTAAGTATCATAAAGGCCAAGACCAAAGCACCTACAATCACCCCTTCCAGCCACAGTACTTTGCGGCGCCATTGATCGTTAAAGCTTAGCAAAACAGGTATAACCTCCTCTTTCATCCGATGGGAAGTCTGCTCGAGCATTCCAACGATGCGGTAAGCACGCTCTACACCGACCTGCTCTATGCGATTGTAGATTGCTTTGGAGTCTGTTTCGCATTTGCCCTCAAAACGTGCGCGGACTTCATCATCGGCAAATGGTATGGCTGCTTCAGGATTGTAAATGGCGTAAGAGGTTCCCGCTGTCAGCCCGTATTGAGCCAGTGCCCGCTGCCAGGCTGCGTAGACTTCCTCCAGATTGTCTTCACCCGCAGTGACATCAATTTGGTTCAGGATATATAAAAATTTGTTTGAATCACGGCGGGTTACCGTGGCTCTCACCAAATGCTGCAGGGTATCGCGCATTGATCCGGTTTCCGGATGACGGGCATCAAAAAAAACCAGCACCAAATCGGATAATTCAATAATATGATCTGTAATGCGCAGGGTAGAGGTGCGTTGATCATCGGCATCAAATCCCGGAGAATCGATAAGGATTTTTCCGCGCAGGGATTCACTGGGGCATGTTTTAAGTTGCAGATAGGCATCAATATGTTCACCCTGGCCAACAGCCACCTCTTCAATGGCTCGACTAACCTTATACAAAGGAAAGCGTGGGTCCGCATCCAGTGCCAAGCCCGGCAGTACGCGTTCCTTATTATCTCTAGTAAAGCAGATGACGCTGAATTTGTCATCAACTGCCTGTATACCTGTGGCCTGCAGATTATACCGAAGAAAATGATTGATAAAGGTTGATTTGCCGGCCGAATAAATGCCTAAAATTGAAATAAGCGGCCACCAAGGTGTACTGGTTGCATGGGATTCTTCACGGTGGAAAAATCCAATCCGGCGGCTGATTCGATCCAGTTCGCGAAAGTTTTGTACCACTTCAGAGAGAATTGGATTTTCCTGTTTTAAGTGCTTTTCTAATTTTCGCAACCGCTGGCTGATTTTGCTTTCCTTGAACATCATGTGCGCTCCAATTTTAGGTCACTTGAATGCCCCGGTATGTGACTAATTTGTCCGGACATACATCGTTGTATTCAACCATATCTACTCAAAAATAAAAAACATAATCATTTTTACAAAAATATTAATGGTTTTCAAGCCGTATTTTTAAATATACGGAAAATCCAGCAGACTCGGATCTAAATTCAGCGGGCCTAACTGCCGTACTTTAATTCCCCACTAATATTTATACGGCTCACATGGTCTATTTCGCGTGAGGGCCAGATGAAGTTTGGAAAACTCCCCGACTGCTCATTTATTCAGATTCCTACAGGTTTCCAAAGACTGCCATTGTACCAAATTCTAGAGAATGGTTCTCCAGCCGCAAGTACCAAATCTGCCAGATCCTCCGTACGAATGGCAGTTTGGTTGTCATGGTACATTGGGTCCCAAGGCTCAAGGATAAGGGCTCCATTTGCTAAAGGAATCAAGCGAGGTATGACCGGCTGCCCCCATTGTCTTTGTAGGGATTCGATTTGCAGGCTTTTCAAATTCGGATATTGCAAAAGCTGGTGCAGAGTAACCAGGGTCGGCGGACTCAAAGGAATGCTGCCGTTTAAGTTGCCTTCCAACCCTTCTTTTGGGCTGGCCCAAAGTCCTTCCACGGTTTCTTTACAGTCTGGCTGACAAAACTGATCGGCAGGCATCAAGGCCAACAGGAAACGTGTGTCAAAGCGTGATTTCATCCGTTCAGGGGTAATCCAATGGGACCAACGCGACAGTGCTGAAATTGCAAGCTGCCAGTTACCAGTTACCACTTCCTTTACAAACCAGTCTTCTGGCAAATTATCCCTCAAACGGGATTTACGGATATGATTTAGCTTCGCCTCGGGTTGATCTTTCCTGTTTACCAGAAAAACGCCGGCCTCTTCGAGGGTTTCACGTATGGCTGCAACACTAAATGATAGTGCCTCTCGCCCTGAGAGCATTCCACCCAGATGATGGTCAATTTCTTCGAGACTCCAATCAATGTGATTTTTGAATACCTCGAATTTCCGATCTTGATCTTCAACTGTTCCACCCGGGAAAACAAAATTGCTCGCCATAAATTTGCTGTTGGCATTTCGTTTGAGCAAATAAACCTGTAAGTTACCTGCCTGCTCTCGTGTTAGAATGACCGTAGCGGCAGGCCTTATTATAGAGGAAATCGTTTGGGGGGCTTTCATGTCGGACTAAATACCAGGTTCGATAAGTAGCAGTCAAACGAAAATGAAAAAGCTTGACTTTGCCTTCTATTTTCGGCTACCTTACACTGAAATACGTAACCAATATTTGGAGGAGAAAGCCTTGTTTTCAGCAAATGAAATACTAGATATGGCCATCAAATTGGAGAGAAACGGTGAGGTAGTGTATCGAGATGCGATTGAAAAAGTATCAAACCCGGAGCTTATCACCGTACTGGAGTGGATGGCTAATGAAGAAGTTAAACACGCCAACTGGTTTGCAGAGCTGAAGCGTAAGCTTGATCAAAAGAGCTTGGATCCGTTCATGGAAAAAATGAGCCGGGAACTATTCAATGATCTTTTAGGGGAAAAGAATTTTTCCCTTAAAGATGTTGATTTTTCCTCAGTAAAAGATTTTGATCAACTGATAGATATTTTCATTGAATTCGAAAAAGATTCAGTTCGATTTTATGAGGTGCTTGAACCTTTTATTTCGGATCCTATTAGTTTAGAAAGTTTAAAAAAGATTATCGACGAAGAAAACTGCCATATCAAACGATTGCAGGAGCTGACCGGCCGCGAAGAGGTGTTTAGCGTAATCAATGACTAGCCATTTGTTGCTGTAGGCTGCAACAATTAGCTATGTTTATCTTTTATTCCGGCTCCATATATCTGGGGCCGAAAATTTTTTGGCCTATCAAAATTCTCAAATCTTTATCTGGCCATTCATTTTGGGTCCCGGGCCAATATATTCCATCCCAGATTTCCCTGCCAGCGCCGTTGTCCTTTCTGCACTTCAGACAGATTGGAGGTGGATTCCCCTTTTTAACGGATTGGCCGGAGATATGCTGTAATAATCCTATCGGCTCTCCCCCCGCTGATGTCCCACAAAGCAATGCACAACCACAATCCAATACCTTGTAGGCGACCCCAATCGCTTCGGGGCTCTCAACCAGAATTTTTTTACAAGCTATGTTGAAGGGAGATACTTCATTGCTTTTGATGTCTTCCATAATGAGAATTTTCTACCACATCCTCTTTTTTGAAGTCAACTAATAACCTTATTGCCACGTGTAGATTCTGGCGACATTTAGCACAAAATGTAACGTCCGATTGACAAAAATCGGCAAAATTCAAATTTGTACCTATTCAATACGGTGCGCGATTATGGCTAATATCAATAAATTATTAAAAAAAATAACCATATCATCAGGCCTCATCTCCTTGGCATATATATTGTAGCTTGATTAATTGCTTTTAATTTCAGCTGTGCTTTAAGCCGATCATAATACTTACAATGACCAGATCAACAAAATTTATACTGAACATGGGAGGTTTGCCAATAAATATAATTATATGAATCATTTTCCGGGGCACTTATTTGATATTGTGGGGGGAACCAAGTGTCACGGAAAGCGGTTAAAAAAAGGAGGGGAACGATGAAAATAGCATCCAGAGGGGTAATCAGTTTATTTGTATATATAGTTCTTGGTTTTTCATTTTCAGGGGATGTTGCTGCCGAAATTGAGGTGTTTGTGGCCTCAGCAGAACGTAATGGCGGCGCCAACTTTATGGGCAGCCATGAGGATGGCTCATTTACCTTTCAAGAAACTTTTCTATTAGCCGGTCGCAACAGCCTTCAGCCGATGAGTGAAAGTGGGATTGCTTACTACAGCTACGGAAATGGCATGGGTGATTTTGATAATGATGGTGATTTTGACTACATAATGGGCGACGGTATTATTAACGGCGATATCTATCTTTTTGAAAAGACCGGCTCCGGCAATCACTTTGCCCAGCCGGTCATTGTTGGAGGATGGTCGACAGGGTATTTCCCCATGGACATGGCGGTAGCCGATTTTAATGAGGACGGGAATTACGATTTTATAATGTCATATTATTTCAGCTACAGTTGCGGGCTATACCTTGGTGACGGAAACCTTGGATTTTCAGGTCCCAACTTTAACCTGTCCTCGGATCCCTTTTTATTAATCGATGCAGCGCCATACTTATCCGCTGGTGCGGATGCAGCTGATTTCAATAACGATGGGCATGCCGATTTTATTATAGCCCCTTTTCCTTCAGATCAGACCTCCGGCGAACCGTTCTATGTAAATCTTGGCGACGGTCACGGAAACTTTGTCACACATCTATTTGAAGGCCGGAAGGATGCTGATGGCTATTATATTCCCTACTATGGGGTTGCGGCGGCTGATTTTGACAAAGACGGTAAGGTGGATATTGCTGCAGCATATTATGACTATCTGGATATGTATAAGGGCAATGGTGACGGCACCTTTGAGTGGTCGGCCAGCTATGAGTATGAGCTGAACTTGTCACCTCTCGACAACTACGATTTTAACGGCGACGGAAATCAGGATCTTGTGGCTGCGAACTATGGTTTGGCTGGATCAGAGGTTGCTGTTTTCATGGGCAATGGTGACGGCTCCTTCACCGATCCAGAGATATATGGAGGGGGCACCAACGGGGAGCGTAACGCCATTGCCGCACCGCCACTACCACCTCTTGAGCAAAATAAAGAGCCGATCGCCGTCCTTGACCCCATGGAACTGGAGGTTACCGTTGGAGATGAAATTGTATTTGACGGTTCGGGTTCCTATGACGAAGACGGCTGGATTGTCAGCTATGCTTGGGATTTTGGCGACGGAACCGTTATTGCCGCCGATACCGATACCGATACCGATTTACTAAGTCTTTCAAAGGCTGGTGTTGATACCGATGAGGTAGCGCCGTCTCATATCTATTATGATGTTGGCAAGTTTACCGTAACTTTAAAGGTAACAGATGACAGGGGGTCTACGGCCAGTGTCCAGGCAGAGGTTAACGCACTGCCGGTAGCGGCAACAATACAATTTAGACCTGACACACTTTATATGAACAGCAAGGACAGGTGGTTTTGGGCAACCATCCGGCTGCCCTCCGATTATGACGCGAGAAAGATCGATGATCCCAGCGTTTGTATCGTAATGGAGGACGGTTCCCGGATATGTGCCTCATCAGATTATGGACACGGTTTTCTTGCTAAATTGAGAAAGAGATTTTACCGGAGAAGGAACGCTTTGACAGTAAGATTTAACCAGCGGGATCTCCTATCGAAACTCAAAATTTCTTCAGGTAGCCCCATATTGATGGTACAAGGCGATATGCTCTACAATGGTGCCTGGATTCAATTCCAAGGCTCGGAGATGATCAGGGCCATGGAAAGGGAGAAGAGACGATCATCTTTCAGCAGATATTGGAAACGAAGTATAAGACGAATTCACAAAATTTGCGGTTTCCAATACCGGCGATAGTTTTCTATTTAAGGATAACCGAAAATGACATATTATGAAATTATGTCATGACGGCGCAGATAATTTGAAGTGACGGAGGGCGGGGCCAATTTGGCCCCGCCTTTTTTTTATTTTCGTTGAACGTGCTCTCAAATGCCCGGCTTTTGCAACCTCAGGATAAATGTGGTACTTTGAAACTGCAAACTTAGCTTCGGAGGGTTGTATTCAATGGGCGCTAAGCTAAACCATGAAAAATTGCAAAAAAAAATCGATTCACTGCAAAAAGCAATTTCAAGATATCGGAGAAGAGAAGCAGTTTTAAGGCAAAATCAGGAGCGATTGACCCAAATTATCGAAAGTATTCCTATTCCGACCTTTGTGATTGATAACGACCATGTTGTTACCCACTACAATTCGGCGATGGAAAACCTGACCGGGATTGCTGTCGATGAAATGGTCGGCACCCGCGACCCTTGGAAGGCATTTTATGCCGCCGCTAGGCCCACCATGGCCGACCTTATCGTGAATGGCGCTTCCGTAGAACAAATCGTTGAATTCTACCAGGGCAAATTTAACAGATCCCTGGTCAAGGAAGGGGCTTACGAAGCAGAGGATTTTTTCTCGGATATTGGAGAAAAAGGCAAATGGCTTTTTTTTACAGCTGCCCCCCTGACGGATTCAAGTGGAAATATATTTGGTGCCGTGGAGACCCTTCAGGACGTTACCGAGCGTAATATCGCCGAGGCAGAGCGTTTGAAATCTGAAGGGCGCTTTCGTACCCTGCTGGATATTGCTCCTTACTCCATCCTCGTATTTAATGTAGAAGGCCTCGTCACTTACCTTAATCCTGCTTTTGCTGAAACCTTCGGCTGGACATTGGACGAATTGCGGGGTAGGCGGATTCAATATGTTCCGGCGGATCTTAAAGCCGAAACAGCCGAACAAATCAAGCAACTTTTAGAGGGGAAAGTCATTCGGCGTTACGAAACGAGACGGCTCACAAAAGATGGTCGAATTCTGGATGTGGTCTGGAGGGCATCGGTTATCTCGGATGCCAATGGCAGATCGGCGGGTGTCCTGGTGATTCTCAGGGACATTACCCGGGTGAAACGCATCGCCAGAAATAACGAGGCAATGCTGCGAATCAGTATGGAATTGCCTGAATATCTCGAGCTGTATGAAGTTCTGGACTATGTCAGTCGAGTGATTAAGGAATTGATGGTTACCGAGGGCGGCCTGGTCATTCTACTCGATGAACAGCGTCAGGAACTTTTTTTAAGGGGTGCTGCCTTTGATGACACAGCGACCCAACTGCGGGCAAAGGAGGTACGATTTTCCGTTGATGAGCTGATTGCTGGTAAGGTGATACGGATAGGAAAACCGGTCATTATGAACGATATTGCCGGGGACGATGAAATCCACAGAGAGAGAGATCGAAAGCTCGGGTATCGAACGCGGAATTTGTTGCTGGTACCTCTAAAAAGCCAGGATCACATTATCGGTACCCTATGTGCAGTTAATAAAAAGGAAGGTGGCTTTGACCAGTCTGATGTCGAGTTGCTGAGCATGCTGGCTGGTACAGTCGTTCTTTCAATTGAGAATGCCAGGTTTTCTGCGGAACTCAAAAAAGCCTACATGGAAGTTTCGAGCTTAAATAGGGCAAAAGACAAAGTGATAAACCACCTTTCTCATGAATTGAAAACCCCCATAGCAGTTTTACGTACCTCTCTGGTGATACTGGAAAAAAGATTGAAAGAGCTGCCACAAGAAAGCTGGCAGCCGACTATCGCAAGAGCCAGCAAGAACCTAGATCGGTTGCTCGAGATGCAGTATCAGATTGAGGACATCATGCAGGACAAAACCTACAAACCGTCCATAAGTCCGGCTCAGCTTTTAGATCAATACGCCGATGAGCTGGAAACCCTGATTGCTGAGCAGATTGGTGAAAGTCAAATTGTTGAGCGTATTCGAAAACGTCTTAATGACCGTTATGGTATGGTTGCCGACCGCGATTTAAATGACGAGATTATACATCTTAACAAGTTTGTCCGCCAGAGATTGGAAGCTCTAAGACCTTTGTTTGACCATCGGCAGGTTGAGATCTCCGAGCATCTTGCCGACAATGCGACCATATTGATGCCACCGGACCCTCTGCGCAAAGTACTCGACGGTTTGATTAGAAACGCTGTTGAGAATACGCCGGATGGAGGCAAGATAGAAGTTGTTGTGAAGCAACAAGACGGGGGGACGCTGTTGGAGGTGCGCGACTTTGGAGTCGGGATATCCAAAGAAAACCAAGCTCGAATTTTTGAGGGATTCTTTACAACCCAGGAAACGATGGAGTATTCGAGTAAAAGACCATATGACTTCAATGCCGGTGGTAAAGGGGCAGACTTGCTGCGCATGAGGATTTTTTCCGAGCGACATAACTTTAAAATCGCGCTGAAATCATCTCGCTGCCCTTTCTTATCGAAACCTAGTGACACCTGCCCCGGGTCTATCAGTCTGTGCTCCCGGTGTAAAGAAGGAGCGGGGTGTCACCAAGCAGTGGCTACCATCTTTTCAGTTTTTTTCCCGCCGGCCAGATAGGAATAGAATAGCGAACGACAATGGATGAAGGGTGGAATTGCTGCACACGATCTTATATAAAATTGATAGAATACATTCATCCGTCATTCCGCAAACGCCATTCTTGAATTAATTTTCTTTTCTTCGTTTCTCCTTGGCTTTAATCCTATAATCCTTGGACAAAAAGCGGTGTTATCATCATGTCGGGAGTGCCATCCCGTTTATGAAGACGGGATGGCGATGCAATGAGATACTATTGTTGTGGAAACCAGACTTCTTCGACCTTGTATTTGCCGTCGTGCACACTTATGATGGACACCCCTTTCATGGGCACTCCGCTGGGTCGCGAATAGGTAATCTCGCCGGTTACGGCTTTAAACCCTTGGGTACCGGCAAGTGCGTCACGCAGTGCTTTGCCATCGGTAGAGCCGGCCCTGCCTATGGCATCAGCAATCAGGCCGACGGCATCATAGCCCAAGGCAGCAAATGCATTTTCGGGCGGTCGCCCGTATTCCTTTTCATAGGCCTTGATGAACGCGATCACTTCGGGTCGACTGTCTTCCCGGTAGGTATGGGTGGAAAAATAGACATCGTTGGCTAACTTATCACCGGGTACACTGGTGACTAACTCGGTATCAAAACCGTCGCCGCTGACAATTGGCAAGCTCAAGCCGGCTTCTCTAATCTGTTTGACCGTCAAGCCGGCCTCATTGGGAATCGCAGAAATAAATACGGCATCGGCTTTGGGACTGGCGTTCTTCAGGCGTGCAATTTGCGCTGAGAAGTCTTTATCTCCCATCATGAAGAAGTCTTCCAAAACGATGTTGCCGCCCAGCTCCTTAACCCGCTGTTTATAAAATTTGGACAATGCTTTGGTAAAGTCCATGGAATTGTCCGTCCATACTACCACGTTTTTGACCCCCAATTTGTTTACCGAATAGTCAGCGATTGCAAAAGACTGGTCATCATCACCGAAAGGTGTCATGAACATATGGTCGCCAACCCATTTGGGCAGCATGGGATGGGTGGCGCCAGAGGTGACGAAGGGAACCCCCTTCTGTTGAAACAAGGGAGCAGCGGCCATCACAAAGGTCGTGTCACCATAACCAATACCCGCAACGACTCCTTCGGCCAATGCCTTCTTAGCACCTGTGGCTGCAGCTTTTTGGTCGGTTTTGGTATCAATACCGATGACTTCCAGGTTTTTCCCCAAAAGGCCTCCTTTTTCGTTGATCAATTTTGCCTGCAGTTTTGCTCCGTTTAGCGCTGGTGCGTCAATCGAGGACATACCGCCGGTTAGATTGTACAAAGCACCGATTTTAATCGTTTCCGCTCCCAGTACCGGAAATACCATTAGGAGCGACAACACAATTCCTGCCAGTGTTAAACTCATTTTTTTTTGCATACAAACTACCTCCTTTCTGCATTTGGTAACGTTTCAGCTCGTTAGCTCCAAGTTTGAGCAATACCTGCGACACAACGGGGATCAAGCTGATTCGATGCTACCTGATTAATAGTGATTTATTCCCCTCATCGGGAGTTCCGTGCCTGAAAAACACGAGGTTCCCGATTGCCGAACAGGCCTTGAGGCCTGTAAATTAAAATTAGTATGAGAATCAGGGCCATCAGAATTTCGCCGATGCCATAAACGCCAAGGGTTTCCTCCAACGGCCGAAAGAGTTCCGTGAGTACTGAAAAAATGATTGCAGCAATGATTGAACCGGTAATGCTGCCGGTTCCTCCCACTACAACCATGACGACGATGTTAAATGCCAAAATCAGAGAGAAAGACATCGGCGTAATGGCGGTTACCAGATGGGCCCAAAGCCCACCCGCAATACCCGCAAAAAAAGCGCCGATAACCAAGGCAGCGACCCGGGTCTTAAAAACGTTCACACCCAGGCACTGGGCAGCCGTCTCATCTTCTCGCAACGCTAGCATACTTCGGCCATAAGAAGAAAATTTAATTTTCCAACCCACATATACTGTCAGCACCATCCATAGGTAAACCCACCACAGATTGGTCAGGGCCGACAGCCCGTTCAATCCTAGCGGTCCGCGAGTGACACTTTCCCAGTTGATGATCAAAACCTGGACTATGATCAAAAAACCCATGGTTGCCACCGCCAGATAGTGGCCTCGTAGACGTAAGACCGGGATGCCGACCAGCAGGGCCATGAATCCGGCGCAAATACCGCCGATGAGCAGGGCTGGGATGAAAGGCAATTGCAATTCCGCCAGCCACCCAGGCAACTCCAAAAACATGGACTTGCGTGAAACTGGAAATGTAAGTATTGCTGTCACATAGCCGCCGATGGCCATGAATCCTGGATGCCCAAGGGAAAACAGCCCGGCAAACCCATTGGTAATGTTTAAGCTGACTGCCAGAATCACGTAGATCCCGACAAAGTTGATAATAGAAAGAATATATTCATCAACCGTGCCCTGCGCAACGGCCACCAATACGACTCCACCGACAATCAGAATCGGAAAAACCAGGTGGTTTCGAATACCTAACATCAGGCGCGCTCCTCTATGGTTTTTCCGAGAATACCGTTTGGCAAGATTAACAAAATTAAAATCAGGGTGCCGAAAACAAATGCGTCCCGATAGGCAGAGTAGATCGGCGGTAATAGTCCTACAAACAGCACCTCCGAAAGACCCAATACATAGCCGCCAAGAATGGCACCAGGGATAGATCCGACCCCGCCGATAACAGCTGCTACAAAAGATTTGAGGCCGGGTATCAATCCAAGCAGCGGATCAATTTGGCCGAATTTGCCGCCCCACATTAATCCAGCAATTCCGGCCAAGGCGCTTCCCACGGCAAAAGTTGCCATGATCGTCCGATTAATGTTGATACCCATCAAACGGGCGACATCGATATTTTCCGCAGTTGCACGCATGGCCATGCCCATGCGAGTTTTTTTTACAAGTAACATCAAACCGCACATTAAGGTTAGGGCGCTCATCATGATCACCAAGTCCACCATCCGAAAGCTGATACCACTGATATGCAAGACTTTCTGCAGATAAGCGGGGAAGGCAAAATTTCTGGGTTGGGCCGTCAACACTAAAATTCCGAAATTCTGGAGCATTATGGAGACTGCTAGGGATGCGATAAAGCCGGTGACCTGGGGCGCACCTCTCATGGGTCGAAACGCTGCTTTTTCGATAAGAATACCGATTCCGGCGCCTGCCGCCAAAACCACCAAGGCAACCAGAGGAAAGGGGGCTCCGAAGACCTGTAAGAGGCCGAGGGTAAGAAATGCCCCGATCATCACAACGTCGCCGTGGGCAAAGTTAATTAGTCGGATGATGCCGTAGATCATTGAAAACCCGATGGCCACCATGGCGTACATACTGCCGAGGATTAATCCGTTCACTATTTGTTGTGCGATGTACTCTATGCTTAAAAGGCCCAAGATTTACGCTCCTCCCAGATAGGCCTTGCGGACTTTTTCATCACGACCCAGTTCCTTGCTGGGGCCGGATAATGTGACCTGACCGTTTTCTAAAACATAGGCCCTGTCAGAATAATCCAAAGCCATGACTGCATTTTGTTCGACCAGCAAAATGGTAACTCCCTCCGCGTTAATTTCCTGAAGAACTTTGAACAAATTTTCAATGATAATGGGACCTAATCCCAGTGAAGGTTCATCAAGAATCAGTAACCGGGGGTTGCTCATTAGCGCACGGCCTACGGCCAGCATTTCCTGCTCACCACCGGATAAACTGCCGGCCGCTTGTGTGGCCCGTTCATCAAGGATCGGAAAAATCTCACTTACTCTTCTGTAATCTTTTTTAATGGCCGGCGTGTTTTTTCTCAGGTAGGCACCGATCATTAAGTTTTCCTTAACAGAAAGTTGGGAAAATATCCCTCTGCCTTCCGGGCAATGGGAAATTCCAAGGGCAACGATCTGTTCGGCGGTCACCCGGCTCAGGTCGATAGCATCGCGGTGTTCATCAGGTTTGTAAAGAATGCGGCCACTTTCAGGTTTCAACAAGCCGGAAATTGTGCGCAGCATAGACGTTTTACCAGCCCCATTGGCACCAATCAGTGCCACTATTTCGCCCCTGTTGACGTTCAAGCTGACACCCTTCAGTACATTTGTCTTTTCGCGGTAGACACGAATATTATCAATCCTAAGCATCTTCACTATCCCTGGCGGATTTACCTAAATAGGCTTCAATAACCCGCAGGTCACGACGCACTTCCTCGGGGACACCCATGGTCAGCATGCGACCGCGATCAATTACCTGAATTTTTTGGCACACCGCCATGATCAGTTTCATGTCATGCTCCACCAGGAAAATTGTAAGATTGTCTTTACTGTGGATATTTTGCAGTATTTTGACGAGTTCCTCGGTTTCGCTGGGGTTGAGCCCCGCCGAGGGTTCATCTAACAGCAAAAGCTTCGGCAGGGTTGCCATTGCCCTTGCAATTTCTACGCGGCGTTGGATTCCATACGGTAAGTTCTTAGCCGGTATGTCCTTGACGGGCATTAAACCGAAGAGCTCCATAATTTCTCTCGATTTTCGTTGCATTTGACTTTCAGCGCGCCGATAGTCCGATGTATGAACGAGCGTTTTCCAGAATCCCATTCCCAAGCGCATATGGAAAGCAACTTTAATGTTGTCAAGGACTGTCAGATCCTTAAAGAGCCGTATATTCTGAAAGGTTCGCGCGATACCCAGGGCAGTATTCTGATCAGGCCGCAGCCGGGTGATATCCTGGTTATTAAAATAGATACGACCGCTGGTGGGCTTGAGAACCCCAGACAGTAAGTTAAATACCGTTGTCTTGCCGGCTCCGTTGGGTCCAATCAGGCCGACCAGTTCGCCACCGTAGATCTTGATGTTGTAATCCGTCAGGGCGCTGATACCGCCGAATCGTTTTTCCAAACCTTCAACGTTCAATAGGACCGTATTGGTAGCAGACAATTTACGACTCCCATAAGGAAGAAATTTAAACGGGGTCTAAACCTGTGCCAATTCCGTAAGAAATGCGTTGGTGGTGCGCTGGCGACAGTAACCCTTGATGTGATCGAGGGAAGTATCGTGGCGATCCTGGGTGATGGTGGCACAGGCGTCGGTTACCAGCGTTACCAAATAACCCAGATCGCACGCATCTCGAACCGCGGAGCTGATGCACTGATCCGTTAACAAGCCACTAATAATCAAATATTCGACACCGAGGTTGCCCAGAATATAGTGAATGTTGGTGGAAATGAAAACGCTGGAGGAGGTCTTGGGAATTACCATTTCATCACCAATCGGTTTGATTGCATCCAAAACACGGGCATCGGTTGATCCTTTGGGTACATTGAAGCCGGTGATTTTGTAATCGAGACTGCGATCGCGACCATCGTTGGTTAGGCTCTCAATCACTGTGTATAGGACTTCGATATTTTGTTGACGACAGGCCTTTTGCAGGCGCTGCATGTTTGGCAGGGCGACCTGATTGAGGCGATTAAAAAAATAATCGTACTTTATCTCAGCCTCTGTGGGCGAAAGACCCTCTTCCCTATACTCCCCACCGTCAGAACGCGCATTGTAATTTTGAACATCGATAAAAAGCAACGCCGATTTCTGCGGGACGATGGGAATTTCGCGGCTTAATTGATTCATCTTTATATGATACCTTTCAGTCCTTGATTATCCAACCGGGACAAAGTTGAATTGAAGATTGCAAATTGAATATTTGTGGATGTCGCTTCACTCCTTCCTTTTTAGGATAGACTGAATTTTTTAAATCTTGAATCTTCAATCGAAAATATTCAATGTATCTAATACCTTTCAGCCAGTAGTTCCACTTCTTCTTCCAGCTTTAAGTCTTTTAAACTGTCCCATTCATGTTGCCGCACCGCCACATAAGACCCGGCAAGGTCTTCGCCCATGGCCTCCAAAAGCACTGTATCTTTTCGTAGAGCATCTATTGCCTGGCCCAGGTTTTCAGGTAGGCGATCAATTTTTTCGGCTCTGCGCTGCGCTTCGGGTATAGTTGCCGGATCGACGGTAATCTCTGCAGGAAGTTTTAAATTGCGTTTAAGACCGTCAAGTCCGGCAGCTATGAGTGCACCCAGAGCAATATAGGGATTGGCAGTGGCATCGGCGGTTTTATACTCAAAGCGGCTTGCCCGGGTCCCCTGCTTGTTTTTACATACCCTTATGGCTGCTTCACGGTTTTGGTGGCCCCAGGCTCTGAATGCCCCGGCCCAAAAATGGGGCTGGATGCGCCGATATGAAGTTTTGCTGGGGATGGTGACGGCACACAGGGCAGGCAGATGGTCCAGGATTCCGGCGATAAACGCGCCGGCATCCGGGCTTATTGCCGAGGCTTGATGAGAATCTCCGCTGATATTTTTTCCATCCCTCCATAAACTGAAATTCAAATGGCAGCCCGAACCGGCCTTGTCTTCGAATATCTTGGGCAAAAATGAGGCGATCAACCCGTGCCGGGATGCTTCGCCGCGTATGGTTTCCCGATAGATGATTTGCCGATCGGCAGCCTGCATCGCTTCGGCATATCGTATATTGACTTCCTGTTGGCCAGGGCCCGACTCGGGATAGTAGCCTTCTACCTCAAGTCCCTGTGCGATAAGGGCATCGGTGATGTCCATAATCAAATCCCGGTGAAGGTTCATGGACCCCGTGGCGCAGAAAACGGTATTATCGCTAGGCTCCAGCTCACCGGCGTCATTTCTGCTTAACAGAAAAAATTCATTTTCAAAAACCGCTTTGAGCAGCAGGTCCAGTTTTTCGAGTCGACGAATTTGGTGTCTGAGAAAATTGCGGGGGCAATGCGACCACACTTCGCCGGTTTTGCTGATGGTCATGTCACTTAAAACCTGGGCGTGTCCATCCGCAAAGGGCAAAATCGTCAGGGTTGACCAGTCCGGCATGAGGCGAACCTCCCCTACCGGTCCGAGGCCGGTATCGGCGACCACGCTGTCATACATTACCGGCAGGGCCATCTGGGCCGTGGTGATGCCTACTCCATTGTCGACATATTCTTCCAGGTAGTCTATATGGGCAGCCTTGGCGCGAATTATGTTGGCGTTGTCACACCAGAGCACACGAATAAATTTAACGCCCCTATCCTTCAATTTCTGTTTGAGTGCCTCTTCCATTTTTTTCCTTGATTTCAATGAGTCCGAATAGGTATTTGATCGATTCTCGGTGGGTGGCCATGAATTCTTAGCAGTGAATTATTGCCAAATCGTCGCCAGCAGGCTGGATCCAGATGACTGGATTCAATGGGCTCGGAGCTGATAATAACACCCTCGGGCAGGATGTATCCGCTAAGCGTATAATAGTCTTCCCATTTTTTATATTGACTAATGACAAACAGGTCTTCACCGTTGCTCAACATGCTGTTTACGGAAGTGTAATCCGTAGTCAGGGAAGAAACGGCTACTGCCAGGATTTGGGCGATGTTTGGATTCTGGGGAAGGTTCAGTAATGTACTTAAAAGATAATGAAATAAATATTCGGTGTCGGATTCATCCGAAGTCGGGGTCAATGATGCATCCCTTGGCAGGGATTCAGCTTCGTAGACAGTACCGTTATGGACAAACGCCCAGCCGTCATGGAAAAACGGGTGTGCATTGGCAAGGGTGACTGGGATGTCCTCACTGGCCTTGCGCAAATGCCCCAAGAAAATCTCGGGCACCCCATCCTCCGAGGTAACGGCTTTCGGGTAGCTTTCCGCTTCCATCGCTGAGCCCAATCGACGTGCTATTGGAACCATTGCGGCCGGATCTTTGCTGGATCTTGCCATGCCCCAGCCATCCTTGTGCCCCGGATCCACACCTTCAACTGGTGGGAGATTGCCGAATTCGGCCTGCCGGCGAAACCCCAGTACAATGTCCTGCCAAAAATCGACCTGACCATAAATTCCCAGTAGCCTGCACATATGCTATTCCGTTTCTTTCTAATTTGGAAATCTTCTTAATCAATAATTCAGCCGGAGTCAATCCGGAAGTTTCAGTTCTTTATTTATCAGGCATTTTCCCCAAATCATACACCTCGAACTGGGTTCGTTTCTCCAAAAGGCTTTCAAGCTTGGCCTCGATGGCCGCTCTTTCGTCGCTTTCCTCCCAGCGAATCCAATCTTCCACCGTTTGCCAGGTGGAGACCACTGTGATGCTGCACGGATCGTAATGATTGACCCAAGTCTCGCCGGAAATGTATCCAGGAAGATTCATGGCATCATGGCGTAGGTCGTTGAGCATCGCAAAAGCCTTTTCGGCAGTGTCGGCCTTAAATTGTCTTTTGATTACAATCTTAATAGCCACCATAACCTCCTTTTCGATTTGGATATGTTTAGGATGCTTAAGATCTCAATTTTGCAACCGTTAAATCCAGTATATAAGCATTTATAACATCGAGGCTCAACAAATTTTTAGAAAACTCCTGATTTGATCTTTGGCGGTGATGCTGATAATATGTAAAGAAATAGGGTGACACGACGACTTACCTTTAGACCGGATTAGAGTTGGATTACACACTCAGTTGACCGGGCCGGAATTGGGATCGAAAGAAATGCTTAAAAATATAAACAAATTGAACATAGTGCGCATCGGGAGCTATATCACCTTCAGCAGTTTAAAAAAAATAGCAGACGGGATTCTGGATTCATTTCCTGGAATAATCAAGGAAACCAACCTTTCACATCATGATACGCCGGTTGTAGAAAGCATCGATGCTCAATTGCTCACGATGGTCCTTGACGAAGAATACAAAGGACCGACCCTGGGGATCACTGATGCGGATTTAAAAACGGATGATGACGATGCCTTTTACAATTCTATTTTAGGCGGCAAAAATCCCAATAACGATGTGGCTGTAGTATCCACCCATAAATTAAAACCGTTAAATATGGATACGGACAGCGATTATGACCTGTTCATTGACAGGACATTAAAAGTGTCCCTGCATGAAATGGGACACAACTTCGGGTTGACAGATCATGCCTCTTACAAGCTGGCCGGTGATGGATTGTTGTGCCCCATGAGCAGAGGTGAATTTAACAAGTTTGGCTATCGGGGCTATGTGAAAGTAATCGTTGACGGACGAGGGCGTATCTTTTGCGATGAATGCACTGATTTCCTGACGGGTGTCTACAACAGTCGAATATCATCGGCACAGTTTTTAAAAGACGTCCTGATAACATCCCCCAATTAGGGGACAGGAAGTCAGTTGAATATAAAAAAACTACATATTCACGACAGTTTAAAAGAATTATCGGTACCTTAGCATGACCTTGTTCACCGGACTTTACTAAACGATCAAGAAACTCTCCACTTTTTGCGCTGGTCTATTTTCCTTCCCATGGTCCACCTTCGATATTCCCCACTACCAAATTTTTGGTTACGAACTCAGATCTCTGCACGGTAATATCCTGTGCTTGTTTTAAACCGGTTTGTGGTGTAAAAAGCGACTTTGATATAACAATAGTGGAAGGGGTTAAAAGAGACAATATGATAACGTTGCTGGACTACGGAGCAGGGAATGTCAGGAGTGTCACCAATGCCATCGAGAGCTTAGGGGAGACGGTTAGAATTGTAACGAGCGGGGAGGATATTCTGGCAGCCGATAAGCTCGTTTTTCCCGGTGTGGGTGCCTTCGGCAATATGATGCGAATTTTGCAGGAAAAAAGATTCATTGAGCCCCTCATGACCTTTCTAGATTCAAATCGGCCGTTTTTGGGAATATGCCTGGGGTTGCAGGCCCTGTTTGAGCACAGTGAGGAGGCTCCGGAAGTCGACGGACTCGGTTTTATCGCCGGGTCGGTAAAGCGTTTTGCCGTTGATCGTTCGGTTCCGCACATCGGATGGAACGGACTCAACTTCAAGCAGGCCTCGCGGGTTTTCCACGATCTCTTTGGTGATGAAAAGTTTTATTTTGTTCATTCATACCATGTTGTGGCAGATGATCCCTCCGTGATATTGACGACAACCAATTACGGCTGCGAATTTATCAGCAGTATCCAAAAAGGTAATATCATTGCCACCCAGTTCCATCCGGAGAAAAGCGGCCGTGCCGGACTCATGATTCTTAAGAACTTTCTCGAGACAACGGCGGCACCTAACTGTCCGGTGCCATCGTCGGCTCATACGACACTGGCCAAACGGATTATTGCCTGTCTGGATGTCCGTTCAAACGACCAGGGAGACTTGGTGGTCACCAAAGGAGATCAGTACGATGTGAGAGAAGATGGAGACGTACGAAATTTAGGCAAACCGGTTGAGCTTGCCCAACGGTATTATACCGATGGCGCGGACGAGATCACGTTTCTCAATATCACGGGGTTCAGAGATTTTCCCTTGGAAGATATGCCCATGCTGGAAGTATTAAAACAAACGTCTGAAAAGGTATTTGTGCCTTTGACCATCGGTGGCGGGATACGTGACTATTCCGATAAAGATGGCCGGAGGTACGATGCGCTGGCTGTTGCAGCAGAGTATTTCAGATCTGGTGCGGACAAGGTGTCTATAGGGAGCGATGCAGTTTTGATTGCTGAAGCCTATCTGCAGAGTGGTCGCCTAACCGGACAAAGTTCAATCGAAACAATATCTCGGGTATACGGCAATCAGGCTGTGGTCGTTTCCATTGACCCGCGTCGGGTTTACCTAAAATCTGCCGATGACGTCGATCATGCTGTCATTGAAACAACCATACCGGGGCCTAACGGTGAGCGATATTGCTGGTATCAATGCACCATCAGTGGCGGCCGAGAAGGGCGAGATTTGGACGCAGTCACTTTGGCACGAGTGTGTGAAAAGTTGGGCGCCGGAGAAATATTGCTTAATTGCATCGATCGGGACGGAACCAATTTGGGTTTCGACATCGAGCTTATTAATGCCGTGACATCAGCTGTTTCTATTCCGGTGATTGCCTCCAGCGGAGCCGGCCGGGTTGAGCATTTTCACGAAGTCTTCACTGCCACCCGAGCAGAATCTGCTCTGGCAGCTGGAATTTTCCATCGCAGAGAAATACCTATTGCGGAAGTTAAAGAATATTTGGCTTGCAAGGTAGAAGTTCGACGATGAAGCGCGCTGGAAACTCAAATCGCTTCTATCCAAACCATCTAGGATAGACTTTGAGGTTTCCCTAAGACGGCTTTTTAGAGTATGAATTATTCAGTTGGGGGGTTAATCTACTGATGGATGCCTCATTAATCGTGGTCGCTAAAAAACCTGAACCGGGCTTTACTAAAACCCGTTTGTGTCCGCCTTTTACACCCCAAGAAGCCGCCCAGTTTTATCGCTGCCTGATGTTGGACACCCTGAACCTGGCCCAGCAGGTTGAGGGTGTTGAGCATTGCGTGGCTTACGCCCCGACGGAAGCCCGATCCTATTTTCAAAACTTGGTGCCCAGCGGGTTTAGTCTGATACCACAACAGGGCGCCAATCTTGGAGAACGCCTATCCAACGCTCTATCCGATCGTTTCCAAAGCGGCTACCAGAAAGTAGTGATAATGAACAGTGACGGTCCAACCCTGCCCCTTACTTATCTTGAACGGGCATTCCGGCAGTTGGAGCAACATGACATATCACTGGGAATAGGTCATGATGGCGGCTATTATCTTATCGGAATGAATCAGTTTCAGCCGGATTTGTTTGAAAATATCACCTGGAGCAGTGATCAGGTGTTTTCCCAGACCCTTGACACCTGCAGACGCTTGCGGTTGAGGGTTTATCGGCTTCCACAGTGGTACGATGTGGATATCGATGATGATCTACGGCACCTGCGAAAGGATTTGGCGAAAAACCCGGCAGCAGCCCCCCACACCGAGGCCTACCTGCGGCGGTGGCGAAAGAGCTGACGGGTCTCTGTCATGGTGCCCAGGGATGTGGTCGGGTATGCACGAGCTTATTTTTACCCCTATTGAGCTAAAAATCAATTGGGAGTAATCGCTGATGGAGCTTTTTTTGATCATTTATGATTTTATTATCATCTATTCGTCCCTTGTAATCTAGCTATTTTCCCAGGCGTCTTGCCGCCAGTACGAGCCCCAGCACACTCATGCTGTCCATGATTTTTCCCTCCAAAGCCATGGATAGAGCCGTATCAAATGGAAACACGCATCTTTCTAAAAACTCTGTCTCATCCGGCAAGGCATGGGAAATCTTCAAATCTATACCCATGTATATGTGAGCGGTCTCATCACAGATGCATTTGGAGGTATAGTAGCTACTGAGGTGGACCAACTGACCGGCTTTGTAGCCGGCCTCTTCGGCCAATTCTCTTTGGGCAGCCTCTTCAAAGGGTTCGCCATCATTGACTCCGCCGGTCGGTATTTCCCAACGGTGATTTTCATTCTGTACATACCGGTACTGGCGCACGAGGATCACATGATCGGCATTCACAAACGGAACAACACCGACACAGTCGCCGAAAGTAACGACCCCGTAAATTGTTGTCCGGCTGTCGGGCATTTGCGCAATGTCTTCCCGCAAACTCATCCATGGATTATGATAGATCTGCCTGGTCTTAAGTGTTTTCCAAGGCGGCGGCTTCATTTGGTCCTCCGGGCTTCAAGGGAAGGAGAGATGTTTCAACTGCATCATTTCACAATCCTGATACCAGGTCAAACCGAATCCGATAGCGACAGGGATCCGGCAAAGTCAAAGATATCTTAGTGAGATTAAAACCATTCCATACCACCTTCATTGACCTAAAGTCCAAATCTCAATTGTAGTAAATCAAAAGAATTTTGACTCATTTTTTACGTTTTGCTCGGGCTTGCGAGCAGCGCGCCGGCATATTTAAATAGACAGACCAGATTTAAGCGTTGCTAATAATGGTCTTATCAAAGCTTGTAATGGCATAGGCTTTCATAAAAAAGAACCATGAAGCCAAAATTCTTTTCAAGAATCAGCGATCACAAGCAGAGCAAGACTCTGTCCCCTTCGAGGGGCCTTGCTCATACTTTCAGCTCTGCTGGTGATCGCTGATTGATGGGTCTCTGCAACGGGTTGTTGTTGTCAAGGGGCATTTCGAATAACAATCTGATTTCATAGTATTTTGCTTCCTTTCTCTGTGTAACTGTTCGGTTGACAGGTAATATTTATTTTGCGATAGTTTCATCATAATTGACTTTGAATTTTTTCTCTCTATCTCGTTCTGAACAGCTTCTAGGTTGATATGGCCGAATCCTCTACCCAAAAACCCGATTGGTTATCGCGTATGCTGGGCGCAACCATCCAAGGTCCCCTGCCGTTACTTCTGCTGCTTGTTGCCTTCGCCGGCGGTATTGTGGCGCTAATGATTACGCCCAGGGAGGAAGAACCTCAGATTGTGGTGCCCATGGCAGATGTACTTGTGACTGCACCTGGACTGGGTGCCGAGCAGGTAGAGCGCCAAATTGCCACACCGCTGGAAAAATTCCTTCATCAAATCGACGGTGTAGAGCATGTTTATTCAATGTCCCGTACCGGCCAGTGTGTGGTTACCGTGCGGTTTTTTGTGGGCGAAGACCGCGAAGATTCACTGGTAAAAATTTACAACAAAGTGTTTTCTCAAATTGACCATATCCCTGCCGCGGTCCAGTCATGGGTGGTCAAACCGATAGAGGTTGATGATGTTCCGATCGTGGTTGCAGTATTGTGGAGCGCTGATACCGGATTGAGTCGCGATTATGAACTGCGGCGATTGGCCGAAGAGATCGAACATGATCTTCAGTCTATCAAAGATACGAGTAAGATCGAAGTGACGGGCGGTCGTCCAAGACAAATTCGGGTTGAATTGGATCCGGAAGCTCTATCAGCGCGGCGCACCACACCTCTGGAAGTGGCTTGGGCGATTGATATTTCCAACAAGCTTCTGCCTGCTGGGGATATCCAGGTCTTGGATCAGAATATCGTGGTTGAGGCCGGGGACTTCATTCAAAGCGCTGGTGAGCTCCATAAACTGGTGATCAACGTCGTCGACGGCGTCCCAATCTATCTTGAAGATGTCGCACGTGTCATCGATGGTCCTGCCGAGGCCGATAGCTACACCTGGATTGGCTTTGGCCCGGCTTCGGATTTGCAGCAGCAGAACTCAGGCATCTACCCCGCCGTCGCAATTTCGATTGCCAAGAAAAAAGGCGCCAATGCCGTCTGGGTGGCCAAAGAGGTCGAGGAATATTTTGCAAAACTAAAGCGCGATATTTTTCCACCCGAAATAAACTACCGCATTATTCGAAATTATGGCCGTACAGCCGACGACAAGATCAACAATCTTGTTTCCAGTCTTTTGGTTGCAATGCTCACTGTCACAGTTTTTATCGGTATTTTTTTGGGCTGGCGCGCTGCCCTGGTGGTGGGCCTTGCTGTTCCGGTCTGTTACGGTATCACCTTGGCCCTGGACTTGTATGCCGGCTATACCATCAACCGGGTAACCTTATTTGCACTGATTTTGGCGTTGGGACTCCTGGTTGACGACCCCATCACAGGTGTGGATAACATCGAACGATATTTGCGGATGGGCCAACGACCGCGGCGTCTCAGCGTGATTCTGGCCATGGGAGAAATTAAAGGCGCCTTGATCATGTCCACTATCGCCATCATCGTGGCATTTGCGCCATTGCGTTTTATCACCGGGATGATGGGCCCTTATATGGCGCCGATGGCTTTCAATGTCCCCGTGAGTGTCACCGTGAGCACGGTGGTTGCCTTTCTGATAACCCCCTGGCTTGCTCACAAATTTCTCAAACCTAGTGTTGAAGATACCGGGTACGACATTACACGCACCAAGCTGTACCGGGTTTATGCATGGCTGTTAAAACCGTTGCTTGATACCCGCCCACGATCATGGCTTTTTTTAGGGATTGTCATGGTACTGTTTTGTGCATCCATGATTTTGCCGGCCTTGCGCCTTGTGCCGCTAAAACTGCTTCCCTACGACAACAAGGACGAATTTCAGGTTATGGTCGATATGCCCGAAGACAGCACGCTTGAGCGCACCCAGGGCGTGGTCAGCGCACTTGGTAATTATTTGAGTACTGTGCCGGAACTGAGAGATTACACGGCGTTTGTGGGTGTGCCGTCCCCGATGGATTTCAATGGCATGGTACGACATTATTATCTGCGACAGGGTGCCTTTTATGCCGATATCCGCGTAACGATTGCCGAACGCCAGCGCAGATCCCAGCAGTCCCATGCCATTTTACTTCGCATCCGCCGCAGCTTAGAGGCAATCGTTCAAAATTACAATGCGCGCATCAAATTGGTGGAAGTGCCGCCAGGCCCCCCGGTGATTTCAACCGTCGCTGTGGAGCTTTACGGATCCAAAGCAACGCCCTATACTGAATTGCAACAATCGGCCAAGGTTCTCGAGCAACGTCTGATGCAAGAGCCATTTGTAGTAGATGTGGACACCTCCGTTGAGGATGATCAGCCCAGAAAAATATTTGTTCCGGACAGAGAAAAAGCCGCTCTATCCGGTATCGGGACCCAAGATATCGCCCAAACCATTCATCTAGCCAATCGAGGTTTGACTGCGGGTTTTATGCAAATTCCCAGTGAGGTGAAACCATTGCCGGTCGTGGTCCAGCTGCCATTTGAAATTCGCAATTCCCCCAGGGCTCTGTCCACTCTGCACATTAAAGGCAAGCCGGGAATTATGAAGATACGGGAAAAGTCCGGTCTTCGTGATGCTCCCCAGCCGATGGTTTCTTTGGCTGAACTTGGCAATATGCACTGGTCCACCCAGGACAAGGCAATCTACCATAAGAATTTAAGGCCGGTGGTTTATGTTTTTGCCGAAGTGGCCGGTCGACAGCCGGCTGAAATCGTACTGGATGTCAGCAGTGATTTAAATGCCGACACTGCTGATAACGAACCTCTTTCCCTGAAAGAACGCACTTACTTTAATTCAGGGGGAGGTCTGCCATGGGTGCTACCTGATAATATTGAGGCGGTGTGGAGTGGGGAAGGGGAGTGGCAGATTACCCTGCGGGTGTTCCGCGATCTGGGCATATCGTTTGCCGTTGCTTTGTTGGGCATATTTTTAGTACTGCGAATTCAGACGGGTTTGACTGCAACCACTTTCATCATAATGCTGGCAATACCGCTTTCCATCATCGGCATTTTGCCGGGATTTTGGCTGTTGAACCAACTGGGCGAACGGGTGGTCGACGGGTATTCCAATCCAGTTCTTTTCACCGCCACAGCCATGATCGGGATGATAGCCCTGGCGGGTATTGTGGTTCGTAATTCTTTGATATTAATTGAATTTATTCACATGGCCTTGCGTGAAGGCAAAAGTTTACGGGAAGCTTTGCTCCAGGCGGGAGCGGTGCGCATGCGTCCCATTTTTCTGACTGCAGGGACCACCTTGCTTGGTAATATGGTGATTACCCTGGATCCGATATTCAACGGCTTGGCCTGGGCCATTATTTTCGGGATTGCGGCTTCTACCCTGTTTACCCTCTTTGTAATACCGGTTCTATATAGCCTGGTCTTTGCCAACAAGAAGGGGCATGGTCTGCCACCGGGAAAGGATATTCAAGTGTGAAAGCTGTATTCAAAAGTCTGGGAATTGTTTTTGCCCTGGTTTTACTGGGTGGGGTCATGGCTTACCTGGCTGGCCTCTTCGAGGAAAAGATCCCGATAGATTTCAGTGGGGTGGTGCCTACAGCGACTTCTATGGACCCATTTACGGTAAAGGTGACCGAAAAGCCGCTCATCGAGCAGGCGGCCGGTACACTGCGCGCCAAAGTCGAAACGGTGATTTCACCGCTGATCACTGCCACGATTTCATCAATTTCGGTGCGGGCCGGAGACGAAGTAAAGGTCGGCCAGGTGTTGGCTACCCTCGACTCAAGGGAGCTCAAAGCCCGGGTGGATCAAGTCCACCAAGCGGTTGTCGCAGCCGGAGCACAACTAAAGCAAACCGAGAAGGATCTTGCCCGGGTCAAGCGTATTATGCGAGCGGATCCCGGGGCTGTTTCCAAGGCCGAACGTGATCGTGTACAGACCGCCCTGAGTACCGCCCAGGCGGAGCTCATGCGATTAAAGCGCCAGAAAGATGAGGCTGAAACCGCCTTGAGTTACAGCAAACTGGCGGCGCCCATCGCCGGCCGTATCGTCGAACGGTATGGTGATCCTGGAGATACCGCCATCCAAGGGGAGCCCTTGCTACGAATGTATGACCCCTCGACTCTGAGGTTGGAAGCCAATGTTCGGGAATCGGTCGCATCAAAACTGTTAAAAAATCAACCCCTCACCGTGGAAATTGATGCCCTTAAAAAAAAATATGCCGTAATCGTCGACGAAATTGTTCCTTCCGCAGATCCCGGTTCACGCTCGTTTTTGGTCAAGGTTAGCTTGAGTGGCGGGTTCGGATTATATCCGGGAATGTTCGGACGATTGCTGATACCAATCGGGAAAATTGATAAGATGTATATTCCTCGAAACGCAGTCACCCAGGTTGGCCAACTCGATTTTGTTATCATTGATACAGAACAGGGAGCAGTTCGTCGTTACGTGCGTCTGGGTGAACCCGGGCCGAACGACAGCATCGAGGTCATCAGTGGGCTGGCTGCGGGCGAAACTGTATTAATGGCTTCGCAATGATAGTTCCTATTTGAAACCACAAACTATCCCAATTTTGATGCAAAATAAAAATTGATAATCGCTCGGCCCATTTCGGTAGATCTCGTACCGAGGATTTTCCCGTGAACACCTAAAATACCAACGCAGATCCCTCGATTTCCCCCCGGTGCCAAGGCATAAGCTGCAAGCCAATCATATTTAAATCGATCCATTTTGTCGTTAATAGTGCCGGTTTTGGCACCCAGTTCAAATTTTTTAAACAACCTTTTGCGGCGTAGCCTGCGAAACGCTTTTCGGCTTGTCCCGTAGCGGACGGCATCATGCATCAAAGCCTTTAAATCTGTTGCTGTTTGACTGCTAACAGCAGTGTTCAACACACCGGGATCGGCGTTGTAGACAACATTGCCCGCATCATTTTGAATTGAATCCACCAGCCAAGGGATCGGCATTTCACCCTGGTTGACCGCGACGGTGGCCAGTAAAGTGGCATGAAGCGGTGAAATAAGCGTTTTTTTATTAAAACCGGATGCTATTTCAGCCAGCCCGAATTCATCCGGCGGTACCTGGATCGTACTCACTTCCAATGGAAGGTCAAAGGTGATCGGCTTGTTAAAGAAAAATTTTTCGGCATATCCGGCAAGGACTTCCTGACCGAGATCATATATGCCCAACTTGCCGAAAACGGAGTTATTCGACAATGCAAAGGCTTTGCGAAAAGTTGTTTTAGTGCTGTAACGTCCTTTGGTTGGCTTTAATTGATTTTTATAGAGGGTGTGTCTTCGACCTCTGAAATGCAAGGCTTTATCTGGAGAAAAGCCCGCCGTCTCCAACGCTGCAGCCGCCGAGACAATTTTGAAGAGGCTGGCAGCCGGATAATCCGCCTTTAGGTTGAGATTCCCCGTACCGCCATTTGCGTCATGACCAGCCATGGCGATGATCCGGCCGTCATAGGGGCTCAGGACCACCACCGCCGATTGCAATGTCCTGGATCGATGCTGCAGCCGGGTAATATAATTTTGAAGTTTTGTATTTATGGTTGTCCGGATAGTATAGCGGCCGCTTTCATTTTTATGGAAAATCTGATCGTTCAACGCCAGCGGTTTTCCGGTTATATCGGTCAGAAAAACGGCAAGATCTTTGCGGGTGAGCATCTGGTGGGTGGGATCGGCATCTATGTGCGACGGAGATAATTCTTGATCGGCCCAACTCCAACTTTCAGGAATTCGGAAACCCGTTAAAATAAAAATAGCCAAAACGGCTAATAGACCACCGGCGATTGTTAACACCCATGGCAGTTTTCTTAAATAGTGACTTCTTTTGGCGTTTTTTTGGAGTCCTGCCTGGTACTTGCGCCAGTTGGCAGGTAATTTTGCATTATAGCTCATCTCGGCTGCGATGGTCGTGACTTTTATTTTTATGAGGAGGAACTATACGGAGTCGGCCTATTTGTGTCAAATAAAAAAAGGGTGGCATAATCGCCCCCTATCTCCTTCTTTGACTCATCTTATAACACTGATGTGTATAGGTCAAGTTTCTCACTTCCTTAAACCGGGAC
>JAAUYD010062853.1_pt1 | contig 49687 bp, 55 predicted proteins | sample 7278101 | NCBI WGS metagenome assembly JAAUYD01 (sample SAMN14350128, study PRJNA611818) | marine sediment metagenome | isolation source: surface marine sediment (0.6m) | place: French Polynesia: Moorea | collected 2018-08
ACCTGCAGGCGCAGGCTTTCGAGCGGATCACGGCGTTGCTAAAGCTGCGACGCTGGCAAAAGGCCTTCCATCCGAATGCCATCCAGTTCACGATGCAGCTCGGGCTCGAGATCTTTGGTGTGTGGCGACAGTCCAATGATCGCGAGCAGAGCATCTTTTCCATCAGCAACGTCACGAAAGAGGTGCGTGAGCTGGCCCTCGAAAACGTCAACCTCTTCAGTAACGAACGGTGGACGGACCTCATCAGTGGCGTGGAGATCCAGGAAGGCCAGAAGTCACTGCGTCTCGAGCCCTATCAGACGGTGTGGTTGTCGAATCAGTAGTGCCCGTCAGGGTGCGATCGGAGCGAACGGTTCGCACTTGACGTCGCCGTGCGTTATCTCGATGAAACTCGCTTCGGGCACCGGTACCCATTCGTCCTCGAGATTGCTCAACGGTTCGGAGACAATCGCTCTCGCATCCCGCGAGAATCGACCCGCGTCGGGCGCTATGTCCATGGTCGCCTCGCGGCTGGCGCTATAATAGAGCGAGCGCGACTCACCGCGCGTTGAATAGCGGACTGCGAAGAGTGACTCGCCGTCACTGACGCCAAGCGTCATTTGCAGAGCCTCGTCGACACCGTGCCGTGTAGCGGCATCCTCCACAAACCCGGCCATCCGCTCCAGCCCGGCCTTGACGTCGCTCGTCATGCCAAAGGTCAGGGCAAGCATGAACAGCAGCTCCGAATCCGTCGTGCCATGAATGCTCGAGAACAAGTCGGGGGAGATGCCGAGGAGGAGGTCGCGACGCAGCAGGTCATACTCGTTCACCAGCCCGTTATGCAGGAAAAGCCAGTTCTCGTAACTGAATGGGTGGCAGTTGGTGCGCTGCACCGGAGAGCCCGTCGTCGCGCGCACGTGGGCCATGAACATACGTGACTCGATTTGCGTAGCCAGAGCCTGCAGATTCCAGTCATTCCAGGCGGGCCGGATGTCCTTGTAGACGCCCGGCACCTCGCGCTGGCCGTACCAGCCGATACCGAACCCGTCGCCGTTCGTCGTACTCAACGGGTCCGATGCATGCAGGCTTTGGTCGATCAGTGAGTGATCGGTCTTGAACAGGACCTCGTCTAGAAAGATCGGGGCACCCGAGTAGGCGAGCCAGCGGCACATTGGCGATTCCTCTGATCGGACTTGGCGGCTCCTGACCAGAGTCTGGGGCTTGCAGGTGGACATCGCAATACAGGACTTCTACCTAGTCTGATCCGCCGACTGGACCCACCAGGAGCCGATGACGCAAGACGTGTCAAAACGTGCGTCTTTGGGGTTTGAAACCGACATTTTGACTACGTTGTGTGTGCTAGCGTGGTCAGAACCTAGCGCTGCGAGGGCGGGACGATGAGAGCATTATTCGTATTTACTCTGGGGCTTTTCATGAGTGGCTGCGCGGTCCAGCCGGATTCGCCCGAGGCAATCGCGGCAGCGCCGTTCGATGGTCCGGTCCAGCAGCCTAAGGTCGTCTGCAAGATGGAAAAGCCGACCGGCTCGAACCGGCCCGTGCAAGTTTGCCGCGAAGTCGCCAGCGCCCTTGATCGGGAGCTCACTCGACGCGACATGGATCTGTTGCAGCGACAAACGGAAGCCACTAACCACGATTAGGCACGCCTGCCCGGGAACCGTAGCAGTACCGAATACGGTCCCGTTCGACAGGTAACTGACCATGAGTCTCGGTTGGGACAGGTCCGGCTTTGCTACCAAAGCCTGATCCGTTTTTCAGGCGCAAGGTAGAGCGGAGAGTCGGGCCGGATGCCGAAATCACGGTACCACTCGTCCATGTTCCGCAACACGCCGTTGACCCGAAACTCCGCGGGCGGGTGCGACTCGTGCCGCGCAATATCTCGCAGTTGTTGCTCTGTCGCGATGGTGCGCGATTGCTGGGCCGTACTCAAAAAGAAACGCTGACCGCCCGTAAACCCGTCCAGAACCGGAGCGCCTTCCTCATAGTGATCCGCAACGTACATTTCGTAGGCACGATAAGCGATCGACGTGCCAACCAGGTCTCCGACGATCTCTCCCGTCATTTGATCCGCAGCAAGAAACACGCCGGGAACCGGTGAGTACTGAGCAAACTGAGCGGTCAGGGTGCGGGTCCTCTCGGCGTACGCCGTCCTCGACTCGCTCGACCACCAGTCTCGGAGTGCGCCCCGCCGATCAAATTTCGATCCCTGGTCGTCCAGCGCGTGGCCGAATTCGTGCGCGATGGTCTGGCCTATGGCGCCGAAGTTGACGGCCGGATCGGCATTGGGATCGAAGAAAGGTTTCAACAGCGCGCCGGCCGTGACGAAGATCTTGTTGTACTGCTGATGATAGCCTGCGCCTATCCGGTGTGGATGCATGTTCCAGTCGCCAAAGCGCGTTATCGGCTGGCCTATACGGGCTCTTTGTGCGGACCATCGGTGCTCCAGAATGCGCGCGTAGTTGCCGACCAGATCATCTGGACTCGTTGCCAGGCTTGACCAGTCGATTCCTGCAGAAGGCAATCCGACCTCGACAACGATGGCATCGAGTTTCGCGAGAGCCTCGTTCCGAGTTGCCTCGTCCATCCAGTCCGACTGCGTCAGCCGTTCACGGAAGGACTTGCGGATGTAGCGAATGAGTTCGTTCACTTTCTCGCGATACGCCGTCGGGAAGTGCTTCGCGACGTAGAGCACACCGACATCGTCCCCGAGAAATTGCTGGACGAACTGCAGGGCTCGCTCACTCCGTGACTCTCTCGTCTCAGCTCCCCAGAGACCCGACTCGTAGAAAGCGAAACGCGACTCTCCAAAAGGCTCGGGAAGAAGATCGGCGTGATTGTTGATCCAGTGGAATGCAAGAAAAGACCGCCATTCGTCGACAGAAAACTGCGGGAACAGCGCAGCACTTTCGGCGAGAGCGCCCACTCCGATATTGATGCTCTCGATATCGCCGACGCCACTTGCCTCGAAAAACGACTGCCAGGGAAACCCGGGCATGCGCTCGGCGAGATCCGACTTCTTCATCAGATCGAATGCTGCACCGGCATCGCGGAGCCTGGCAAAGTCCCACATGATGCTGGCGTATGCGGTCTCCAGCCGAAGCACGTCGTCGGCCCTGTTCGCCGGTCTGTCGATTCCGGCGCGGCTCAGCGTGGACGCGATATAGTCTAGATACGATTTGCGAGTACTCCCGTATCGTTCGTCGCCGCTCTCGTAATACGCCTGCGCGGGAAGACCGAGACCGGTCACCCTGTACTGCGCAAGTGTCAGGGCATAGCCACCGTCCATGTCGACCGGAGGTTGAACGAGCAGGCGAAAGATGGAATTTGAACGTGGATTCGCCATCCAGGCGGCAACATCGGCGTACTCTGATAACCCGAGTATCTGTAGTAGCTCCTCGCGAATTACGAGCAACCCGCGTTCGTCGACTTCAATTGCATCGAGATACGATCGATAGACGTCGCCAACTCGCTTCCCGGGTGAGCCTGCGGCCGGACGCTCCTCGATGGCGCTTCTGACTAACTTGTCGACCTCGTCTAGGACCCTGGCCTGGGCGGCCCAGGGTTCGCTGAAGAATGAGGATCCCTGCGGCATCGATGTGGACCTGATCCAGCCCTCATTGACGTACCGATAGAAATCCTCGCCCGGCTCAATCGAACGGCTCAGGTGCTCGAGTTCGACACCCCAATTACCGAACCGCGGAGACTTGTCCGGGCTCGCGGCGCTTTCCGACGTGTCCGCTCCCTGGCAGGCCACAAGCAGGCAGACCGCAATCACGCATCCGATTGTCTTGATCAAATTGCCTCTCCGGCCGTGTGATTTCGCGAGAACGGGTCGTACCACCTACCGTTGGATGCCCACTTGCCGGGAAAGGTTGTAAGCGGTCCAACCGACCGAGGACTACGAAGTGGTGCAGCCGCCGATTCACATGTCTTCTTTCAGCGGGACATTGCTGACTTGGGCAGCCAGGAGCGAATTGACCAATTCGTATTGCCAAGGCGCTAGAATGTCGGCGTCGGGATGCGATCCCATTGGCTATCGATAGTGTATTCCGTACTGACGATCGCCTCGTTTGACAGATCGAGTGCCGCGAATTCTGTCGGGCGGAGGTCCAGCGCGTGCGTGAATCGCCGCAGACCGGACGGCTCGTCTCTCGCGTAGGTTGCCGCGACTTTGACCACATTGACATGGTGTGGGTCGAAGTCCAACGGATTTCCGTGCGTTGTCGGATACCGAAGCTCACTCGTAGTGACGCCCTCCGGGAGAGCAGTGGTCCGCCGCAGGCCCAATTCAGGCACTGACCAGGATGACGGACCGACGTAGAACAACCCGTCGCCAAAATCAGTTTCGTCCAGCAGCGTGGAGACAGATTTCAGCGCTTCGTCACTCAGTGGCGCCAGATAGACGACGACGCGTTCGTCCCCGACGTCCGTTTGAAGGCTATCGACGACATGTTGGCGAAGCAGGAAGGCCAACCCGATGCTCATGCTCACGGCAACGAGGTAGAGCCCCAGAAAGGTTGCTGTCCGTCGCCAACGGGATTCGGGCAAACGCCAGTCGAGCACCTCCCATCTGGCCTCCAACCGCCGGGGCAGGAACATCCCGGTTCGCTCCAGGTAGGACCGGTAGGAATCGCCAAACTTCTCGAGGCAGATTCGTTCTTCGACTCGAGCGAGGAAATAGTAGAGGCAGAGCATCGAGACGAAAGCAACAATGACGATGAGCCTGGACCAGTACAGACAGGCGCCCAGGCCGATCACCGCGAGCGCAATGTACTGGGGATGGCGGATGTGCTTGTAGAGGCCGACCGCGACGGCCCCCTTGCCGGTGAACTTGGCCCAGTAGATTTGGCAGAACCCAACGACGAAGACGACGATGCCGAGTAGCATCAGTGGCCACGCAATCAGGACGAGACCATTGGCCAACCAGCTTGCCGTGTAAGTGAAATGGGGCAGGACGTACATGGTTAGCCACGCCGTGTACGGGGACGCCTGCAGCAGGTTCAGTGGTGTTGCATAGATGGAGTAATAGTAGGCCGCGAACGGCGATACCATAAACAGTATCTCGAGAACGATCAGTGTGTACAGAAACCAAGCCGACGTCTTGACCGCTCGATCTTTTGTGGTCACAGTCATTTTTGTGCCCTCCGAATGTCGATTTCATTGGGCGCCGGACGGCGGCAACACACAAGCAAAACAGCGTAACTGGTACAAATACTTCGTGACTGGGCGTCCTGGCTCGCGAATGGGAAGAAGACGATCGTGACGGCGCCCGGAGACTATCGGAGAAGCTGATGACAGTGGAAGGCGTACAGAACTACTTCGTCGCAACGTTGCCGGTGGAGCTGAACGTCCGACAACACTTACGATTGTTTCGATTGGTTTTCGGCCTGGTTTTTGCCTGCGCTGTCGCGGTTCATTTCCTTTTGCGAACCAGCTCCGGATGGCTCGATACACTGGTTCACGCCGCCACGATCGGTGTCATGTACGCAGTTTCGGTGGGGTTGGCGTCGACATTATTGCCGGTCCTTCGGAATGCGGCGCAAGGGCTGCGTGTTTGGCAGATATGGGTCGTCTCGGCGATCGGTTTTGTCATTGGCTTCTATTTCCTGCCGTTCGTCGATATGGTTGAGTGGTTGATCGGCCGGGACGTTGCGCTCCATGATGAACCGCTGGGATTTGTGCAACTCGTGCCAATTTGGGTTCTGGTCACCTATCTGTTTGTCCATCCTTATATGAATGACGCGCTCCGGTTGGAGCTCGATCGGCTCCGGGAGGTCAATTGCCTGCTTGCGCGCCGGGAGACGGCGCCGGCGCGTCCAGCATCGAAATCGGTTCTTTTCGAGTCTGGCAGAACCTCTTTCAGACTCGCTGCAAACGATGTTCGCAATGTCCACGTCGACGACCACTACTGCTATGTGCACTACCGAAGTGATGGTGGGTTTGCGAAACGCGACCTGGCAACTCCGCTTCGTGATCTTCTGAAGATGTTGCCTGAGGGCTTCATACAGGTGCACAGGTCCCATGTCGTCAACGTAGGCCACGTGTCTTCGGTACGCCGGACAGGGCGAAACATCCGATTGATACTGACAGGCGGTTTCGAAGTACCGGTCAGTCGTCACCGACTCGACGAAGTACTGCCACTGCTGCACATGCCGACCTAGCACTGGATCAGTAGCAAATCATAGCGTCCGGCTGATGACTACGGTCGACGATTTCATGCTCGCGAATGGGTAAACGATTCAGCACTCGACTTGATTCGGGCTGCGGGCGCAGAATAGAGACCGTGGGACCAAAGCGTCTGCAACGACTGCGAACCAGCACGATTTATTCAATAAATAGCATTAATAAACGCGTATAAGATTATGAAAAAAAAACGGGTAATAAGATATGAACTCAGAGAACATACCCGCTCGCACGATTCAAGGACACTGCCTGTGCGGTGCGATCAAGGTGACGGCCCGAGAAGTCGGCAACAATGTCGGAGCGTGCCACTGCAAGATGTGTCGCCGCTGGGCCGGTGGCCCGTTCATGGAAATCGACTGCGGAACGGATGTCGAGTTTGTCGGTGAAGACAACATCGGCGTGTTCAGCTCGTCCGACTGGGCAGAGCGCGGCTTTTGCCGCACCTGCGGCACGCATCTCTTCTATCGCCTCAAGGGGTCGGGGCAGCACATGGTGCCGGTCGGATTGTTCGATGACGACGACACCCTGGTGTTCGACACGCAGGTGTTTATCGACGAACGACCCGCTTTCTACGAGTTTGCGAACCAGACGAAAAACTTGACCGGCGAGGAGATCTTCAAGATGTTCGGTGGCGAGTAACGCCGCCGCGCCCGCTCAACCGTAGCCGCCGCCGGGGTGCGAGTCACCGTGACACTGCAGCTGAAATACGAATTCCTGCATACCATTGCTCAGAAGCCGCGCGCGATCGAGCACGAATCCGCCCATATTCTTGCCCAGGTCTTCGGGCGAGTATCTGGGAGCCTCGATTGACGGTCCCCGGGCGTTACGATCGATGAGCTCGCCACCGACCGTCGGCACGAAGCGGCCGGGTACTTCGTGCATCTCGCGCTCGGCATAGACGATCAGGGCATGGACGAGTGCGCGTGGACGCGCGCGGTGCCCGATGGCGGTCATCAGCGCGGCCAACGCGTCGAGCGTCAGGTAATTTGGCAAGTCCCAGCAAAAGACCAGGTTGAAATCGTCACCGGGTAGCGGGTTTGGCAACAACGCGTCGGCGGCGCTGACCGCTGCCGACGCGTTGAGCTTGTCGATGCCGCCCGAATACGCAAAGTCCGCGATGTCCACGCGGCAACGGGACCGGCCGAGCAGTGCCAACATGTCCGTCGATGCTGCGCCGAGGTCAAGAACGACATTTCGCTCTGTCGAGTGCAGTCCCGAGACGAGATCGTCAAAAAGGGGCGCATGAAACGCCACCGATGCGTCCGGTGGCGCCGAAGCCTTCGCCCGGCGCAAGGAGACCGCCACGATGCTCAGGCGGTCTTGGCGGTCGGGCTCACGTTGCTGCCGGCGTCCTTCCCGGTCTTTTTCGGCACAGCATTGGGGTCCGCGGCTTTGGGCGTGTCGGCGACTTTGCTGGTCGTCCTGCCCAGCGCTTTCTCCACGGCGGCCGGGTCCATCTCAATGGAACCCTTGAAATGCGCGCCTTCCTCAATGCTGACCTTCGGAGCGATGATGTTGCCCTGCACCCGGGCGTTGACGTGCACGCTGACCCGATCGGTTGCATACAGATCGCCTTGGGTCTCGCCGTCGACGGCAATCGACTTGGCGAAGACGCCCGCCTTGACCTTGCCTTCCTTGCCGATGGTCAGGCTGTTGTTTCTGAGCTCGACGGTACCGCTCACGTTGCCTTCGATGCGCAGGTCCTCGTCGCCGCGCAGGTCGCCGTTGATCTGGATAGAACTGCCGATTACCGCCACGTCACCGCTGCGGCCCGTCACTTTGGACCTGAGGGATCCAAACGACTTGTCGGACTCGGTCCGGCTACTCTCCGGCGATTCGATGGTCTCGTCACCTCTCTTGGCGCGCTCAAACATATCGCTCTCCATCAATGGGTTGGATGGAAGTAAGTACCACGCGGACATTATGTGAACAAGTGTCGCAGAATCGCGACGCCGGAGGTGCGCGCTGCTCTCAGACCGGGTTTTTCGAACCCATAGTTCGAAAATACCGATGTCTTGGAACTTTTTGATCCTGCTACGGTTTCTATAGCAGCCATACACTCAGCCACGCGATCAGGACCCCATCATGGAATACCTTGCCGGCGATCTGCGCCAGATGCGGCGCACTCCGCTTCATGACGAGCACGTACAAGCCATTCGACGCGCAGGCTCAATCGTGAACTTCCCGAAGGGTGAAATGGTCGCGCGGGTCGGCGAACCTGCGAATCGATTTGTCTATCTGCTCGATGGCGAAATCGAAGTAGTGCATCCGTTCACGGGTGAGCGCTATTTGCCGACCTCGCTCGGCCCTACGCAATTTGCCGGTGAGATCTCTTTCCTTGGCGGCGGCAATGTGACGCTTGCGCTGCGCGCCGCGGCCGATACGCAGGCTATCGTCGTTCCGCGCGAGGACATGCTCGAGTTGATGTCTCAGATCCCGGAGATGAGCGACATCATCATCACCGTATTCGCCGCGCGCCGTCGCCGCCAGCTCGACGATCAGGACAGCAGCCTTACCCTGATAGGCGCCGACGTTGACAAAGACGTGCGCCGGATCGGCACGTTTGCCACGCGCAATCGGATTCCGTTTCGGTCAATGGAGGTCGGTTCGTCCGAGGCGCGCGAAGCGTTGCGAGCCGCCGGTTTGCCGGTTGACAAGCCGGCCGTGATTTTCGGTGCGGAGCACTCCATCGAGGAGCCAACGCCGGCAAAAGTTGCGAAGACCCTGGGCATGGACTTGTCGTTGTGCGACCAGGACGTCGTCGATCTTCTGATCGTCGGGGGAGGACCGTCGGGCGTCGCCGCTGGAGTGTATGCCGGTGCCGAGGGGTTGCGCGCGCTGGTCGTGGATGAGACTGCTATTGGCGGCCAGGCCGGGACGTCCTCGAGAATCGAGAATTACATGGGATTCCCGACCGGGATATCGGGAGCCGATCTCGTCTGGCGCGGCGAGGTGCAGGCGATGAAATTTGGCACGCGCTTTGTGGTGCCGCGCCGGGTTGAACAACTGGTGCAGCTTGAAGATGGGATCTTTCGTGCGACCCTCGACGATGGTCTCGACGTCCGCGCCAGATCGGTCCTCGTTGCCACAGGCGTGCAGTACCGGCGGCTGCCGCTGGAGCGGTTGGAGGCGTTCGAAGGGGCGGGCGTGTACTACGCGGCGACGGAATCGGAGGCACGCTACTGCCGGAATACGGACGTGGTCGTGATCGGGGGCGGCAATTCCGCGGGCCAGGCCGCTATGTACCTGAGTCGAACCGCCAATCACGTGCATGTTCTGGTGCGCGGCAAGTCGTTGGCCAAGTCGATGTCCGACTATCTGCTAAACCGGCTCGAGGCGGATCCGAAGATCAGCATTCACTATCAGACCGAGGTCACGTGCCTGACCGGAGACGAGTACCTGGAGACGTTGACCGTTCTCGACAAGGCCTCAGGTCGCGAACGAGAAATCGACAGCCGCGCGATGTTCGCCATGGTCGGCGCCGCGCCGAACACGACTTGGATCGAGGACCTGGTCCAACTCGACGAAAAGGGATTCGTGCTCACCGGCCAGGCCGTGGGTAAAGACTCTGTATACGCGACGTCCTGCGAAGGCGTATTCGCGGTGGGGGACGTTCGTGCAACGTCTGTCAAACGCGTCGCCTCATCGGTGGGAGAGGGGTCCGTCGTGATCTCGGATGTGTGGAGCTATCTGAATCCGCAGGTGTAGAGAGATTTGGCCGACACGCTTAGCCTGTCGCAGCTGCCGCGGCAGACCCGCGGTGGCTTCGGATTTGCTCGTACACCGCGACGCCAACAAAGACACCTACAATATCGAGAGCACACATGGCGAGCATCGCCAGCAGAACATCGGCGTAGAGTATGTTGAAGAACATGTTGAACCAAAGCCAGCTGTGCCCGACCACAACGACTGCGAAGTAGCCCGCGTTAGCCAAGGCTGAATCGAAAGTCAGGCATCCGCGAAGAACCACATACATGGCTCCGATCCAGGCGCCAATGGCCGCGAGCCAAAGGAATCCGACAACGCTGCTTGGCGTGAACATCATTCGGGCCAGCGCGACGGACGGGTCGTCGAAGAGCAACACGGTCACGGAGTGAAAAGCCAGAAATCCTATGCCGATTACCGGAATAGCCAGCAGATTTGATGAAGCCGGCTCCGTATCGGGTGGGTTGTCGGATCCCAATGTCAGCCCGGCGAGCCAACCCGCGAATGCCAGTGGAACCAGGTCGACAACGGAATTGATGACTTCGGCGCTCAGTGACGTTTCGAAGAACTCCGTCGCCGATAGGAACGCCAGAGACCACAGCACACCGAGCATCGATCCGTAAACGATCCCTTTTGTGCCGCGCTTGCCGCCGAGACGTCTCTGAAAAGCGGCAAAGAACACGAATACCAGTATCGACGCGATGCTCAGATACGCGACGAATACTGGTTCCCTGATACCGAGTTCAATGAAAACACTGGGCGCGAAAGTCTGCTCGAACAACTCAGGAGGGAAGTACCCAAGGGCTGGAACCAGACGCAACCCGACCCAGACTATGATGACGGCGAACACGGCCGCCGCTGACAATGCCATTTTTCGCATGACATGCCCTCTCGGTCAGACGGAGATGTGACGTTGCAACGAGAATATACGCTCGGCCGCGTCCACTTCGAATCGTGACAATCCCGTACTGAATCGTGACTCGGAAAAGCACCCGTGTGCGTTTCCGAGTCAACATCGTTTGGTGCCGTCCCGGTACACTGCGGGCGCGAGTTACCTGCTCGCCTAAGCGAAAAATTTGTCACGTCGGGAGCGCCGATTCAATCCGTGCTAATACAGACGGGTGCCCGTCGCCGACGCGGATTGCCCGTATTCGACAGGTTTGACCTGCTTGCTAGTCTGTCTCGCGCAAATGAGTCGGTGGCGAGCGCGGCAGTAGGCGCCGGCCAGTCCGTGCGCGCGCCGCCAGCGATCAATGGTTGGAGGTGCAAAATGGGCGAGATCGACAGACGAGAATTCATCAAGAACAGCGCGGCGACGGTCGCTATCACATCGGCTTGTCTCTGCGGGCTTGGCGGCTGCGCCACGTACACCGGGGTTGGCAAGACGCCGACGGCGGCGCCCGGGTCCTTTTCGGTGAAAGGGGGACGCTTGGTTGTCGACCTGACGAAAGAACTTCGGCTCGGCCAGCCGGGTGGCGCCGTCAAGATACTGCATCCCGATTTTCCGGATGGTCTGATAATCGCTCGCGTCGCAGAGGATCGTTTCGAGGTTTTATCTCTTCTGTGCACCCATCGGGGAGTTGAGGTCGATTACGATCACGAGCACGGTCATTTTCAGTGCGCGAGCATAGGAAGTTCGACGTTTGCGTTCGATGGCTTAAGAATGAGCGGACCCGCCAGGAGGCCATTGACCAGTTACCAGGGGACGTTAGACGACGGGCGTTTGATCATCGGCGTATAGCTGCGCTGTACGCCCTTTACCAATCGAAGGTTCGGGAGGGAATAGATGGCTAACTTTGATACCACCAGTTCCGACAAGATCTCAAGGGACTTCATGGCAAGAAACACGCCATTCAAACGAAAAGTGCTGGTTTTTGGTCGTGATTACAGTGCCTCTCCGCAATTCATTTTCAGTCAATTCTGTCCAGCCAGAGAGGCCGACTGGATCAACGGATGGACGGCAGAGCTGATTTACACAGAGTCCGGTTACGCGGAGCCGCTTTGTGTGTTTCGGACCCCAGCGTCAAATCTATTGGGCGCGGGAATCTGGATTCTGAACAGAGTAGAGCCCAATAGAGTTCTTGAAGCGACGATGCTCCACGACGGCAATGACATTCTCGAGCACATGCGATTAGACGTCGTGGACCTGAAGGACGACCGCTGCAACGTAACGTGGACGATCACGCTTACAGCGGTTAGTGATCATGGCAACGACATCGTCGACGCAGTTCCTGAGGACACGCCCGAGTTTGTCGAAGAACTCGAATATTTCGTCACGCGAGGCGCGCTGAAGCCACTGGCTGCTTGAATTGTGCGCGCGCAGCCAGACCCCAATCCCAGATGGGGCCGGTCAGTGCCTTACAGGCAGATAGGCGGTTCGTGTAATGTACTGCCTGTATGGCGAAATCGGCACTAATCTACGGACTGCTGCTGGCCGCGGCCGTTTTCCTTTTGCAGTGGCTGGAAGTCCAGTACGCGATCCGGCAGTTCACGACCGAAATCTACATCGTCATTCTGGCGTTGATATTCGCGGGAGTAGGTATTTGGTTTGGTCGCCAGACGGGCGAACGAGCCAACGCCGACTCGTTCGAACGCAATGAAACGGTGATTCGCACCCTCGGGCTTACGAAAAAGGAAGTCGAGGTACTGGCACTGTTGGCCGAAGGCGGGTCGAACGCGGACATCGCGAAGGCTCTGTTCGTGTCCACGAGCACCATTAAGACCCACTTGATACACATCTACCAGAAGCTCGAGGTGAGCCGTCGGACCGAGGCGGTCAAAAAGGGACGGGTGTTGAAGATCATCCCGTAATAGCGGGTTTTCGGCGTCTGAAACGCCAATATCAACCTTTCGGTGGATGTGATTTCGCGCGCCTGGCCTATTATGTCCGCGGCAAACAGGGGAGAGGGCTTATGGCTAGGTTGATTCTGACCTTCGGCGTTCCTGCCGGTCTATTCATCATATTCGGGATCATCGTTGGTATTGAATTCGGGAGCAGCCAGGAATGGCTCGGCTACCTGATCATGTTCATTGTGTTCAGCACGATTTACGTTGCCGTCAAAAAGCACCGGGATCAGGACCTCGGGGGTGTCATCAGCTTCACCAAGGCTTTTTTGGTCGGTCTCGGTATTTCTGCAGTTGCGGGTGTTGTCTATGTGGGCGTCTGGGAGATCTACAGCTCGCTCGACAACCACGCGTTTATTGACACCTACACGACCTCGATGATTGATAAGGTCCGGGCATCGGGCAAGAGCCCCGAGGAGATTGCTCAGGCGATTGCTGGCCTTGAGGCAATGGGCGAGCGATACAGGAATCCGCTGTTTCGATTGCCAATGACCTTCCTGGAGGTATTCCCGCCCGGTGTGCTCGTTTCACTCGGGTCTGCACTTGCGTTACGCAACCGTAGGTCGGTGAGCTAGCGATAAAAGGAGAAGAAGTAATGGCGAAGGTAACCGGAATTGGCGGAGTGTTCTTTCTTGCAACAGGCAAGGGCAGTGAACTCGCGGAGTGGTACGCGACCCACCTGGGGCTGAGCCCGGAGGAGTGGGGCGGCGTCATCCTCAACTGGAGGGATGATCAGGCCGAAGATGGCGGTATGACCGTCTGGCATGTCGCGGACTCCGACAGCGATTGGTTCGGCCCAAGTGAATCCTCGTTCATGATCAATTACCGCATTGATGACATGGAAGCAATGTTGGAGCAGCTCTCATCGGCGGGCATCGATGTAATCAACGGCCCCGAGTACCACGAGAACGGCGTGTTCGCGTGGATCATGGACCCGGCAGGCAACAAAGTTGAGCTGTGGGAGCCGAAGAGCTGGGACGAGAAGAACCAGCGCTGATGCTGTGAACCGGTAGTGGGCTTGCCGCCACGCAATTTGGACAGACCGAGCACGTACAACTGCTAGACTAAAAAGAACAACATCAAAAGATGAGGCAGGTTGCCTCCCAGGTGGGGATATGAAAATCGTCAAAGTTCTGCTTGGAATCGTTGTCGCGCTGGTCCTGGCAATCCTTCTTGTCGGTCAGTTCTTGCCGTCCGAGCAGCATGTGGAGCGCAGTACCGTCATTGACGCCGATCGGGCCACTGTGTTCGCTCTGATCAATGACTTTCGGCAGTTCAACCGATGGTCGCCCTGGGCAGAGAAGGACCCTCAGACCGAGTATGAATTCATCGGCCCGGACACCGGCGTCGGTTCGAAGATGACCTGGCGCAGCGAAGATCCGAGCGTCGGCAATGGCGAGCAAGAAATCATTGAAAGTCAGCCGACCACGATGGTCAAAACCAAACTCACGTTTGACGGCTTCGATACGCCGTCGTACGCCACCTTTTCGCTTGAAGAGGCCGAAGGCGGTACTCGCGTCACCTGGGCATTCGATGCGAACCTCGACAACCTCGTCGGTCGTTACATGGGGCTGATGATGGATCGATGGGTGGGCGCCGACTACGAGGATGGCCTGGCACGATTGAAAAAGGTCGCCGAAAGCGATGGCTGATCGAATGCCATGCGACGTCATCTCCGAGCGCGGCTTCGAAAAATCGGGAAAACGACCTAACGATGCTGATCGATCAGAATTCGATTGCCGTCCGGATCCGTGACCATAATGCTCGCCGGCCCAGGCATCGCGTCGTCCAGCTCAATGTCCAGTTGTATCCCCTGATTCTTGAGAGCGACCTGGAGTTCTCGAATATCGGTGAAGTCTTCTAGCTCTTGAAACATAGCATCCCAACCGGGATTGAATGTCAGGACGTTGTCTTCGAACATGTCCTGAAACAAACCTAGCGCAACGATTCCGTTTCGCAGGATCATCCAGTTCTCCCCGTCGCCACCGACGACCTCGAAGCCCAGCTTTACGTAAAACTGACGTGACAGTTCGAGATCTTCGACGGCGAGACTAACTGAAAACGCACCGAGATCCATGGATTTCTACCTCTCTCATTGGCCAACAGCTCGGCTTGAACAAATTCGCGCCGACATCTAAAATAGAACGATGTTCTATTTCAAAACTAACGTACCCATGACCATGTTGCAACCAGTAGCACGGTCCGAGAATCCATACGGCATGGTGAAGCGAGCATGAGTGCGCGATTCGCTGCGCGACTAGCACGTAGAGCGGCCAAGACTTTCGTCGTAGTTGTCACCTTCGGCCTCGTAGGCTTCGGGCTTTGGCAAGTTGAGAGAACAATCAGGTTCTATCAGGGGCCGTCTGAGACGACGTTGACGAAAACCGGGTTCGACTGGCTGGCCGCCAAGGCAGGTACGATGGAAAACACGTATAGATTCGAGCCGTCATACCCGTTTTGGAGTGACGGCGCAGAGAAGTATCGCTACATCCAGTTTCCGGCGGGGGCAAGGATCGACAACTCGAACCCCGATCAATGGAATTTCCCCAAAGGGACTCGTATCTGGAAGGTGTTCAAGAGCGACGGTGTGCACGTCGAAACGCGAATGCTCCTTAAATCGGGACCCGAACCCTGGGACTGGGACATGGCAGTGTACGCACCTCGCGTAGATCAATCGGACAGCGACAAACTGGCCCTGAGTCGAGACGATGTGGCCGGCACTGAGCACGACATACCCTCACCATCCGATTGTGTATCCTGCCACGGCGATCGCGAGACACGTCGACCGCTCGGGCTGACCGCGTTTCAGACCCCTCGGGCTGGCGACACCGGGCTGTCGCTAATCAGAATGGCCGAACTTGGCTTGCTAACCACACCAATCGAGTCTGCCCCGACAATCCCGGGAGACGAACTGACCAGATCTGCTCTTGGGTACCTGGACACCAACTGCGGGAGCTGTCATCACGAGGGCTCTACCTACGTTACGGAAAAGGTGCCAATCCGATTGAATCTCACTACCGCGACCGTCGATCGCGTTGAAAACACCAACGCCTATAGAACCGCGGTTAGTCGAAAGCCGTACCTCAACGGCCTAGGAACGGATCAATACGTGGTTCCCGGCAGTCCGGAGCTGAGCTTTGTATTCCGGCGCATGAAGCTGCGCGACAACGGTATTTGGCAGATGCCCCCAATTGCTACCGAGCGGGTCGACGAAGTCGGAGTAGAATTGGTCAGGCAATGGATTCTCGCGCTATGAAACAAGATATCAGCTGCGAAGGTAGCCGGTTAGCATTCTTGCCAGTTCTTCTTTGAGTTCGCGTTTAGAGATCTTCAATAATTGCGTCGACGGCAGCGTCGGATACAACAATCTGTTGCGGACTGTCACGGTAACGAAATACAAGCCGAGGTCCGCAGCGCGTTGCGGGTCGGCGTGAGTAATCTCGTCCTCGAACGTCAGGATTCTCTCCAACACAAATGCGTACTGCTGGTGTCGGCGTAGGCCAAGCTGTCCCATTTCGGTGGGGTTTGATGTTCGAGTTGCATATTCGAAAAGAGCGCGGCTCAGATTAGGAATTTTGCCGAGCATATCGACGAAATGGGCAACGGTCAGTCTCGAGACGTCATCAAGAGACTCGGCCTTCGACAGGGCATTCCGTAGTGAAACCAGTTTCTTGTCAAGTTGTGTCTCGTATTCGGCAAAAAGGACCGGCAGCAGTGCGTCCTTGTCTCTAAATCGCGCATAGAACGAGCCTATCGAAGTATTTGCCTCGCGGACGATGCGTCGAACAGAGATTTGGTCGAACGGCAATTCGCGCAGCAACTCTGCCGTCGCGGACAGGATGCGGTCCTGCGTGGCACGGCTGCGTGCCTGCAGGGATGGTTTTACAAGTGGTTTCATTTCGGTAGAATAGAACGTTGTTCTATTTTGGCAAGTCGTAGACTGATGAAAATCGCCGTGAAAACTCTGCGCAGCATTGGTGCCATCGTACTTGGATACGCCATCATTGTCATTGCGGCGCGTATTTTTTGGGACGCGCCTTCTCGTAGGCTACTTGACCGCCTAAGCGATTCTGCAGGGGTCGAAACCTTCCGGCTATAGACTTTGGGCGACTATGAAAATTCGTCTTGCAGAACATTCAGACCTGGAGCAATTGGCGCATTTGAGGTGGGAGCATTGGGCAGAGAACGGCTCCGACCCTGCGATGCAAGAGAGGTGTTCGTTCATTACGGGATTCGAGGAATTCTTTGGGCCCGAACTCAATCAGGACTGGCTTGTATGGTGCGCCGTCGAGGCAGAGACGATTGTGAGTCACGCCTATATTCAGCGCGTCAGAAAAGTCCCGAAGCCCAGCAAATCTGTCGATGCGTTTGGCTACGTATCGAATGTTTATACGCGGCCCTCTCATCGAGGCGCCGGGGTCGGGTCGCAGGTCATGGAACGCGTGAAATCGTGGGCGCTTGAAGCGGATCTGGAGTTTCTCGTACTCTGGCCCAGTCGACGAAGCTTGCCGTTTTGGCAAAGAATGGACTATTCCGTCGATCATCCGCTGGTCCTGGAGCTCAGACCCTATACGTTCTAGCGGATGCGGATAATCGTTTCCAGCTGAAGATCGATCCTGCTATGACGCAGATGCCGCGCATTGAATTCTGGTTTGAATTTGCCAGCACGTACTCCTATCCGGCTGCGATGCGTATCGAATCGCTCGCGGAGGCTCATGGTATCCGGGTCGACTGGCGAGTCTTCTTGCTGGGACCCATATTCAAGGACGTCGGGTGGAACGACTCTCCGTTCAACCTGTACCCGGCCAAAGGGCGATATATGTGGCGAGACATGGAGCGAGAGTGCAAAGCTCTCGGTATACCGTTTGGTCGTCCATCGGCGTTTCCGCGGAATGGCTTGCCGGCTTCTCGAATCGCGTGCCGCAATTCGGACGAGCCTTGGATGCCGAAATTCGTCAAGTCTGTGTACACGGCAAACTTCGCTCGCGACCTGGACATCGCTGCCACGGAGACAATAGAAGAATGCCTGGCAGGCTGCGTCGATGATCCCGAGAAAATCATTTTGGACGCACAATCATCGCGTTCCAAGCAAGCGTTGCGAGTGCGAACCGAAGAGGCGAGAGACCGCGGTGTCTTTGGTGCCCCAACGTTTTTCGTGGGCGGCGAAATGTATTGGGGGAACGACAGACTCGAGATGGCGCTGAGTTCAGTAGCAGGAGACTGAGCTGTCGTCAGCGCGCAACGGCTGCGGGACACTGCTTGTCCATAGTCCCCAGAGTTGTTTCCTTTAGCATGACCGTCAACTCCCGTGCAAGCGGCGACGCTGTCTTCGATTGAAGCAGTCTCAGCTCTACCGGAGGCATTGGCGGCAGTCGTCGCCAGTCGCTAACATCCAGGATTTCATCGGGCAAGTTGTGCCCAATTCTGACGCCAACGCCAAACTTGGAACGAAGAGCCGACCAAACGGCGGGCAAGCTCGGTGTTGTCAGCACAGTCCGCCACCGTTCGCCGGCTCCATCAAGAGCAGCCAAAGCGGCCTGACGGAAAAGACAAGGATGATTGAAGAGTACGAGCGGAACAGGCGAGTCACCGTCGGGCTCCTGCATGTCCTTGTGCGCCACCCATAGGAGAGGCAGATCACACAACAGTTGGCCTTTGTCTGCAGCGGATTTTGGAAAGAAGGCAATGGCACCGTCCAGTCGTCCGGCCTCAATCTCTTCGCTGATCGTATGGTTGTTCCCGGCGCGAATGTTCACATGGACGTTCGGATGTTTCGCCGAAAACGCGCGCAAGGTGGCAGGCATCACGTCGTCGAAGTAGTCCTGCGGCATGCCGAGCCGAATCGTCTCGGGCGCGACGTTCGCGCCGACCGACTTGGCGGCTTCATCGTTTAGCGCAATGATCCGCCGAGCGTAATTCGCGAACGCCTCGCCCGCCTCGGTCGGCACCAACCCGCGGCCTTTCCTCACAAAGAGGCGCACACCGGACTGCCGCTCAAGCTTCTTGAGCTTCATGCTAATAGCCGATTGGGATCGGCCGAGTTCGATTGCTGCCCGAGCAAACGTTCCGTGTTCGATGCCGATGATCATTGCTCGGAGCGCGTCAATGTCAAAAGTCGTGGTCATGTTTGTCTCCGCCTGACCGGGTGCCAAATCAATAACAGATTCGAAGAGCGAAAACCACTCTTTCGAATAATTCGTTTTTCTTAAGTATTGAGCATTGCTAGATTCTCGAAAAGAGCACTGCCACTAGCGACCCTCATGCAAACACCGACCTCAAATGAGACGACGCCGTCATTTCTGAAAGGCCCCATACTCGTGCTCATCGCGGGTGGTGTGGTGGTGTTTCTTGCGGTCGGTCTGCGTCATTCGTTTGGCCTATTTCTCAACCCAATAACCCAGGACCTTCCCCCGGTTAACCGAGAGACCTTCGGTTTTGCACTGGCGCTTCAAAACCTGATGTGGGGTCTCGCGCAGCCGATAGCTGGAATGATTGCGGATCGGTTCGGCACTGCTCGCGTCGTCTTCGTCGGCGGCGCGCTTTACTCGTGCGGCCTGATCTGCGCGTCGATGAGTTCAACGGCATTGGGTCTCACACTTGGATTCGGCCTGCTCGTGGGAATCGGCTTGAGCGCGACCACGTACGCGGTCGTTCTCGGAGCCGTTGGACGTCGCTTTCCGCCCGAAAAGCGCACCACCGCACTTGCGATTGCAACGCTGGGCGGGTCCATCGGGATCTTTCTTTCCGTACCTGTCACCGTCAGCCTCGTCGAACATCTCAGGTGGACAATCGCATTGGCCGTGCTTGCGGCCCTGGCCGTGTTGATGTGTTTCATGGCCCCATTGCTGTCGGGCAAAAGCGAGGCGCACACGCCTGGGCAGTCGATTCGCGCATCCTTGATCGAAGCGTTGCGTCACAGGGGATTCGTTCTACTGATCCTGGGATTCTTCGTCTGTGGCTTTCAGTTGGCGTTCATCGGCATACACCTACCGGCGTACCTTGTAGATCGGCAGTTGAGCGCATGGCTCGGTGGCGCCGCTCTGGCGACCATCGGGGCGGCAAACATCTTCGGGACACTCGCGTTTGGGGCCCTCGGTGACCGCTTGAGCAAGAAGAATGTCCTGGCGGTTCTCTATGTCATCCGGGCCGCCGTCATTGCTGCGTTCGTCCTGACCCCTCAGACAGCGGTCTCGACACTGGTTTTCTCGGCGGTAATTGGATTCACATGGTTGGGCACGGTGCCGTTGACTACGGGTATCGTCGCGCAAATATTCGGGGCACGTTATCTTTCGACCTTGGTCGGTGTCGTATTTCTCATGCACCAGCTCGGAAGTTTTCTGGGTGCCTGGCTCGGTGGATTGGCGTTCGAACAAACCGGCTCCTACGACATCATTTGGTCGAGCGTCGTCGCGCTGGGCATTCTCGCCGCGTTTCTTCATTGGCCGATTGACGAACGGCCACTACTCGCACGCGTACCGGCTGTACAAGAGATTTAGGAGGGGAAGGAGAGCGTCCGATGAAATTTTTCTCTGCGTCCAACTTCACGGGCACGTCGGCATGGGACGCGCTCCCCATCGCGAACATGCGGGGCATCACGACGCAACTGCATTGGACCGACCAGCCGTATCGATGGCATGTGAACGACGGAGAAGAAGTCTTCGTCGTTCTCGATGGCGAAATCGATATGTACTACAAAGAGGGCGACGTCGAGAGAACGAGGCGAATGGAAGTAGGCGATATCTTCTTCGCGAGTAGCGGCACTGAACACGTGGCGCACCCTGTTGATGAAGCGCGGGTGCTGGTCGTGGAATCCGAAGGCAGCATTTGATGCGCCGACCGCGGTCTGTCGTCAGCGACCTATTTGATGATTCCTGTGCTCATCCGAGTCGGTACTGCCGTATTTCTTGAACAGGAGCTCTTTTGCCTGGCCTATCCAGTCGTCCTGTTCCATGCGGCCTTTAAACTCCTTGAGCTCGGCATTGACGCGGGCGATGTCGGTGACACCGAAGTTGGCAAGTTGTCTGAATGAGTAGTAACCGAGATCGTTAAGCGTTTTTTCCAACACTTTACCTATGCCCACGATCTCCTTGAGATCGTCGACTTCCTGAGGAGATCTAAGGGCCTTGGCGCTGGGATCATTGGCAGCCAGAGCCTCCTCACGCGCCTGCTTGATCGCGTTCTGTTGTTGCGCCTCGAGCTCCATGAAGTTCTTCTCGACCTCATCGAGACGAAGACGAAGCGTTTCGGAGTGTTTTTCGGACTCGCTGGCGACACCCTGGTAGCGCCTGGCGTCCTCTTCGTACTGTTTGCGGCTGGCCTCCATCGACTTCACAACTTCGGACATCTCGCTGTTCTGTACCTTCAGTTCATCCAACTCAATAACGTCACGTTTGAGTGAGTCGATCTCCTGCTTCGCGAGTGCGGCATCGTGAGCGAGCTGTGCGTTGTCGGCTTCGAGGCGGATAACGTTCTCCTCGAGCTTGTCGATCTCCGCAAGTCTGTACTTCGCCGATTCGAGCATTCTGTTTACAGACTCTTGCTCTGAACGTGAGCCGGTCAGCAGATTTCTTAGAGAGTCCTGCTCAGCCTTGGCATTGTCGATGCTCACCTCGAGGGCCTGGCGCTTCTCAAAGGCTTTGCGGAGTTCCCCTTTGTAGAACTCTCGCGACTTCATAAACTCGTGTTGCAATTCCTGCGACTGCAGACGAACGGAATTGAGCGCGTTCTGGAATACGGCCAGTTTCTGTTTCGAATCCTCACGTTCGGCTCTAAGTGCGAACAGATCCTTCGACAGCGAATTGATCTTCTCGACCGCTGAGTTCAGCGAGGTATTGCTACGTTTGGTCGCCTGCGCATGCTTTTGAATCTCGGCCTGCTGGGCCTCGATGGTCGCGCGATAAGTGTTGGCCTCGGCTAGGAGGCCGTCGCGTTTTCTGGTCAGTTCATCAACGCGCGTCTGCCAGGTATCGACGAGCTCGACTGTTTGACGCTTCGCGATTTTCCCGCGAGCCAGCCACGCAATCAGGCCGGCCAGGGCGCTGGCGCCCAGCAGTATCAGGAGCGAATCTGTTGGAGATCCATCGAGCATCGAACCCCGCAATACCAAGCGGTAAAAACCGGTGTTCCCGGAATTATCGTCGGCGTATGGCCCGCGGAATACGACTCAATCCACAAAATGGCGGATTTCTGACGGTTTTTCGGCGAAAGAGCAGGGCGAATCGAATGTCCGCCCAGGCGGATTAGTGCTTTAGCGCGCGCTGCTCCAGGTCGACATAGCGAAGGTAGTGCTGGCCCAGCGTGACGATATCGCCGTGTTCGAGGCTGGCGTGCTTCCTCTTACTCTGGTTAACAAACACCCCGTTCTTGCTGCCGTGGTCTTCGATGGTCAAGCCTTCGTCATCCATGACAAGAATTGCGTGCAGGCGGCTGATCACGTCGTCCTTGATGCAGATATCGCTCGAATCCGAGCGCCCGATTGTCGTAATCGGCTTCGAAATCGCGTACACAGTCTGACCCGCGTCCGAGAGATCGACTATCGCGTGACGCTGCGATTCCGTGGCGGAATCGTAGAGACCACTGTCGTCCAAAACATGCTCTTCGTGCACCTGTTCCAGGTCGACATCTGAGAAATCGAGCTTCGTATCGATATGTTGGTCGGTCTCCGCGTTCATGCTATGACTCAACTGATTGAGCTTCTCGGCATTTTCGTTGAAGCCGGCTATGATCTCCGTTCGCAGTTCTAGCTCCGTCTCGAGAGCCAGGATTCGCTCTTTTTGGGCAGTGCTCTCGACAAGCAGCTCTGACGCTGCTTGCTCAGCAGCGTCGAGTTTCTCCGCGAGTTCATGCGATTTCGCTCGGTCTTCTTCGAGCGACTCGGTCAGTTGATTGCGTTCCGACTGAAGCTGCGCGACCTCTTGTTGCAGGTCGTTGATCGTTTCTCGATCCGTTTGTTGTTGTTCCTCAATATGAGCCTTCACCGCTTCGAACTTGCTGATCTCATCCTCTAGATGCCGGATCGACTCATCCTTTTCGGCAACAGTCTCCTTTAGAGTTTTGATCTCCGCCTTGCCATCCGTGCTTTTCGCCTGTTCGAGCTCTGCCTTGAGGCGTTCAATCTCGCCAATGTGTTCCTGAAGGAGTTGCTGCGCTTCCTGTTGAGCCGCCCCATGTTCCTTATGGCGGCCTTCGAGTTCACCCGACTCGCGCTCGAGTTCGTTAATCCGGGTCTGGAGTGATGTGATCGTGTTGTTGAGCTCGTCGAAGCGGCTTTCGCTGGTGGTAAGCGCCGCTTCGAGGCTCGAGATCTCAGATTTTCGACTTTTGAGCTTCGCCTGCTGGTCGATCCACTTCTCGCGGCGCCCATCGACATAGCTTTCGAGATCCTGGATCTTGGCACGGAGGCTCGCTTGCGTTTCGAACACCGCATCCTTGTCGGCAGCCAACGTCGCTTCAATGGATTTCGCATCCCGCAACGACTGTCGCAATTCGTCAACTTCCTGCTTCGCCGCTTCGAGACGATCCTCGAGAACACTTGCGCGACTATTTGCCTCGTCCAACGATCGCGAGGCCGCGGAGACTTCTTCTCCGCGTTCAGCCAGCGCCTGCTCGAGCGACGCAATCATCGCGTCACGATCGACGGTCGTAGCTTCGAGCGCCGCGTTCTGCTGTTGGATTTTGTCGAGGTCGGCGTCTAATTCGGCAAGCTTCGTGTCTTTCTCTTCAACTTGCGCTTGAAGTGACTCAGTACGCTGGTTGGCTTCGGTCAGCTTCTCATCGAGCAGTTCCCAGCGCCTCTGCAAGCGCTCGACTTTGCCTCGCAAATCCACAATTGAGGTCGCGGCGCGGCTGACGGACTCGCCATCTGTCGCGCCAAAGTGCGAATCCTCGACAGCGCTGAAGTCGGCCAAGTCTAATATCGGCAATTCATCGGTATCGTCTTCTGACGATACAACGGCGTCAGCGATATGCTCAGCCACTTTGAGTTCTCGGGTATCTTCGGTACTGGAGCCGGTGTCGTTGTTCTTCACAGCATTCTTCTTCGTTATTGTCAGTTTCTGCCGTAATGTGAATCAGATCACAGTTAATACCATCTTAATGTGAACTACGTCTCGCAGGAAAGGCTGATAACGGACCCTATGTTAAGTGCGGGGCAGGATATAAAGTAACGCCAAAACACGACGAGCTGGTCAAGAAAGTAAAGCAATAGTTATTAAAACCAATAGGTTATAAGTGATTATTAAAGTAAATTAGGTCTAAAAAACCCGCGCACATTTGGGGCTACTCGCCAATCGCGTCTTGGCTGTGAATCGCGATCAGCAATTCGCGAAGCGTTTCCTGCTGCATTGTCGTCATGAAGTTGTAGACATCGGCCATGAGTATGTTCGATGTGAGCGAAATCTGAGTCGCCAGCATGCCGATTTCATTGCTCAGACGGGCAGACTCGGTTACGAAGTCGATCGCACCCGGTTGCAAAGCCACGAGACTCAGCTCTTTCTCGCGTAGCTCATTGCGCAGGTCTCGAATAAGCGGCCACAGGTTCTCGATCCGGTTACCGATTTCACGAATCTGGTCCTCGGTCAGTCCTAGTCGTTTGCTGACACTGTGAAGTAACGCGAAGTGTTGATCGGAGAGTCCGCTCGCACCCTCATGACGGCGATCGTCCCCAAAGCCGTTTTTGCCTGACACGCGAGCAAATGAGAACACGTTGCTGATGAATCTATCGACCACGACGCACGCAGCCAGATCCTTCGTTGTGAGGAGGGGTAACCTCTTCATTGAAATCGCCAATCGACACCGAAAGCGATCTGTTGTGACTCGGGATCGGAGAACACGATCGCGTCTCCGTCCCCACTGATGCCCGAACGGGATTCGCCCTGATCGAGGTAGCTGTACTCGAAACGAATCCCCCAACGCTTGTTGAGCTGTCGCCTGAATCCCACCGCGAGGTCCCATGCGAGATCCGAGGCCTTTCCCTCGGCGAACCCCTGATCTTCCAAGCTCTGTCCGGCGAGTGACGTGCCTGCCCAGATCGGCGAATTGAAGTCGACAGACTGACGAGCATTGGTCGTAGTCTCCGCTACCCCGACGCCGACCCTGACGTACGGATCGACCCACCAGTTCAGGTGTTCAAAGTCGTAGCCGATCTTGGCCAAGACCATAATGCTCTCGAGATCGGCGTGTACCCGAAATACGTCCTCGGATCGAAGGTCACTGCCCAGTACTGGCGATGCGTCGCTCTCAGCGGTCAAGTAACTAGCCTCTAGTTCCAGCCGCATACCGGCGAAGACCTCTCGTCCCAATACCAGGGCGAACTGCGTGCCGTTGTCTAAGTCAATAACGGGTGACCCGCCGTAGACGGCTTGCGTTTTGCCAAGATATTCACCGCGACTATCGATCGACGTCGACAAACCAACGCGAATGCCGGCATACCATGCGTCACCGTTGACGTCGAACTCACCCTCGGCGAGGCTGCTGGTTGATACAAGGGCGAGCAGAAGACCGGTTGCCAAGCGCCTTTCATCGCTGATCATACTCGCTCACCGCTGGGCAAGTGGTGCATCAGAAATAGAACTCCACGCCGACGGTAGCGGCGACGATACTGCCGCCGGATGCGTCCAGGTCGATCCGTTCAAGGGATCCGCGGACATTGATTCGGCCGATACCGACAATGGCTCCACCGCCAAAAGTTATACCGTACTCTGTCTCCGACTCATCGAACCTCGTGCCGGTCGTCAAATCTGTTGCACTGCGCTCGATGTCGGATGCGTGCGGACCGGCGAATCCGTATACCGTGAACGGTGTGTCCAGTTCATAGATTTCCGAGATCGGAATCCAGAAGCGGATACGCAAACTGGCGGTTTCGATGCTCGACGTGATGTCAAGTCGGTCAAGACCGCTGCCGCGCACATCGCGATCCTCTATATCGTCGAGCGTCTGCCATGCCGCTTCAACAGACCAGTTCCAGTCATAGCGGTATCCCGCCGAGGCCTGCAACGTCCAGGGCGTATCGCTATAGGTGATACGGAGGTAACGGTCTTCGACATCCGACAGGACGACTGCGGCGCCGGCATAGAAGCGGTCATATTCTCGGACGTTCTGCTGGCCGAACGCGGCACCTGGGCTGACCAGCAGCGCGCAGACTAGGCCAATAGGTACGTAATTCGGCATATCTGAAGGCACGTTACTGCTCGGTGAAGTCATCGAGCAAAATCACATCGGCGGTGGTGGTATCCGCAGTCGCTACGCTCACCAGCGTGTACGCTCCGCTGCCGTCCAGACGGACTTCCTCCGGTCCAAAGACAAAGATATCGGTACCGCGGCGAGCCAGTACCACATCGTAGGTGCCCGGTTCGAGTACTAGCAGGCTGCCTGCCGTCCCGACAGAAAGCGTCGCGAGCGGTGTAGAGGTGAAAATGTTGTCGCCTGCAGGCACCACGTAGAAGTCGAGGTCGGCGCCGAAACTGTTGATCAAACGCAGTTCGGCGTAGTGAAACAACCGGCGGAAACGATCCTGGACGGTCAGGCCGTCAACGCTGTTGATCGACTCGTCGATCATGTAAAAAGTGTATCGATCGCCCTCGTCTAATCGGATTATCTCGCGTGCAACCAGGCCACTCGGATTGCCGGCTGGAGTGATATCCAATTGCAGGTCATCGATCGCCGCTGGATCGACGACGAGGTAATCCGTTACCTGGTTGACAGCCAGGTCGCTAAACAGGGGCACCGAAAAGTCGCCTTCGGCGTAGATGTCCACGGCGCCAATAATCGTGGATGTGTGCGCCGCCCTGAGCTCGGTCTCGGAACGCCGATCAAGGAGCTTTCCGCCCAGGTCTCGGAACATCGTGACTTCAATCGGGTTCGTTGCCGACAATGGCGCCTCGATGAAGGCGAACGCTACGCTCGTTTGCCGGAAAAGCTCGACGTCCTCTGACGTGAACAGAGCGTCACTCGGGTCACCGACGGTCGTAAGCGTCAACACGTAGTCCCCCTTGTCGACCAGCATATTGAACTCGTCACCGGTGTTGAGCGTGGCGCGTACCTGGACCGGCGACAGATTAGTCCCGGGCGGCTCCAGGTAGACGTCGAGTTCCTGATCGAGCCAGTTGAAGAACTGGACCTCCATATTCTCGTCTTCGGGATCGCCATCTGTCTCGGTATCGTCAGTATCGAATTCGTGAATGGGCTTGTCGTAAACCTGCACCCGGAGATTCTCGAAGCGACCCAGGATCGCGACCACGTATTCGGTGTCGCTCACCAGATTCAAAGATACCGAACCAATACGTGTGCATTCGTCATCATCGTTGATTTCGTCGTCATCGATGTCGCCCTCGCAGACCGTCGTATCGTCATCCGGCAACAGGGTTTCGAAATTGACGGTGTACTCCTCCGCATCGACCTCGCGGAATGACGTGGCGCTGCCGTAGGACAAGTCACTCCATACCTCGTCTTCACGGAGGAAAGTAATCTCGGCCACATCGGGGACAGCATTGAAAGCCGCCAGTTGAGGGCGGTCGCCCGAGTCGTCGTCGGAAGTGCAGGCAGCCAGCGCCAGAACCGCAGCTCCGGCCAGAAATTTGCGCCCTCGACGGAAACCGCTGTCATCGATCGCGGTCTTGATCATTGTTGAATCTCCCTATCGTTGTTCGTACCGGTGCCGGCCAGGCACCTGGCTGTTGGTAACGTCGACAGGGCGGCAACAGGACAGTTTCGGATCTTTACAAAACTTGAAGAATCTTGACGAAAAGGCCTTGTCGGAGTCTGGAAGAAGCATCTGGATGCTTGTAGATATTGGGTGTCGAAGTCCCTGTGCGAGGTGTGAAGTGGAGGCGGTATGCGGGTCTTGTTAGTCGATGATGACGTCGATCTGACTGTATCGATCAAAACGTACCTTGACCGGCATCAGCTGGAGGTAGAAGTCGACCACGACGTCGCGGCTGCACAGACTCGGCTAGCATCAGAGACATTCGATGCAGTCCTGCTGGACGTGCTGTTACCGGATATGAACGGATTCGAGTTTCTGCCAATTCTCCGCAGTCTTTCGGACAGCCATGTCATTATGCTCACGGCTCTGGGCGAAGAAGACGATCGTGTGACCGGGTTGAATCTCGGTGCGGACGACTACCTCACGAAACCCTTTAGTGCACGGGAACTGGTTGCCCGCCTGCGATCGATTCGTCGACGACAACTGAGCGAGAACTCCGCCGGCGCAGGTCTTCATTTCCGCGACATGAAGCTGACCCCGGCACGAAATCGAGTGTCCGTAGGTGACGAGGTTGTAACTTTGACCGGTGTGGAATGCGCCATTCTGATGCAGTTGATGACCGCGCCGACCCGATCGATGTCACGCGAGGCGCTGTCGAGGCGCGCACTGAGACGCGAGCCGTCGCCGTTGGATCGCAGTCTGGATACTCACGTGAGCAACCTGCGAAAGAAACTCGGCCCACATCCAGACTTTGGTGCGCGTATTCGTGCGATTCGCGGTTTTGGCTACGCATTGGCCCGCTGATGCGCAGTCTGCTGTGGAAATTCTGGCTCGCAATCTGGATGGCGGTGATTGGCATGCTTGCCGCCGCGGTCGTTGTATTGACTCAGTGGCACCGCTTTGAGAGCTACCTCGCGGTTGAAAAGAAACCAAACGTTATTCTGAGACAGCTCGCCGTGGAGATCGAAGCGGCAATCAGTGACGGCGACGACATTCGCCCGCTGCTGGAAAAAACCTCAATGAGCGAGTTCGGCGAGGTCTATCTGATCGATCGAGAAGGCGTCGACTACCTGGGACGACCGCTGCCAGCGGATATCGCCGTTGGCGCCTATGAATCCGGAAGTATGGCCGCCGCGCCGTTTTCGCCGCCCATATTTGCGCACAGCATTCAGGTCGATGACCAGCACTCATATTTCATGATCTTTGTCTTCGAGAAGGGCACGCATCCCATGTGGATGCTGTTTCGGCGCGGAGGCGCGCCGTGGGCAATCGTTGTGAGTCTTGTCATCTCCGGTCTGATCTCCGGATGGTTGGCGCTGCTCGTCGTGCGCCCAATCAATCACCTGGCACGCGTGAGCGCACGACACAGCCAAGGCGATTTTGACACCAGTCCGGACGAGCGCTATCGATTGCGCCGTGACGAAATCGGAAGGCTTGCTCGACAGCTGGCCGAATCCGCGAAGCGGATCAAGCAGCTGGTTCAGCGGCAGAAGGAGTTCTGGCGCGACGTTTCCCACGAGGTACGCGCGCCATTGGCCCGCCTGCAACTCGCGGCCGAGAGTGTCGAGGTTGATGCGACAGACACGAGGGCGTTACAGCACATCCAGCGCGAGGTGGGAACGATCGACCGCCTGGTCCAGAATCTGTTGCACCTGTCACGCTCCAGCGGTATCTCGTCGAATGAGCTTCAGCACGTCGATATCGTGAATCTGCTTGGCGACTGCGAACGAACTTTGTCCATCATCGCCGAGAGCAAACAGGTCAATGTTCAACTGGTCGTCGAGCAACCTGCACGGGAGCTGTACGGCAATGTAGAGCTGCTGCGGCGAATGTTCGAGAACGTTCTCGACAATGCGCTCCGGCATGCGCCACCGGGCTCCTGCGTCGACATTCGCGGGTTCAAGACCGATCAGTACTACCAGGTATGCGTACGCGATCAAGGTCCCGGTGTGCACGATGATCGCCTGCGCGAGATTTTCGAGCCGTTCGTTCGCATGGATCCTGCTCGGCGACGCGAAACGGGTGGGTTCGGCATTGGTCTTGCCATGGTACACAACATTGCGAAGATGCACGGTGGAACCGTCGTTGCCAATAATGTCGACCCTACGGGTCTAGCCATCAACATCACATTGCCGTTGGGCAAACCACGCGCAGGGCGAGGGCATGATGCGCTCAAAATGGCTGGGCAGTAGGCTCGTAGCCTTCAGGAAAGTTTAGTCTCTAGGTATCCAGCAAGGACCGGACGTTTCGGTCGCGGCATTCACTCATGAGCCGCTCATTCTGTTGGTCAAGTTGGAAGAGCAGGCGATCGGATTCTTTCTCGAATTGATCGTAGGCGTCCTGGAGCCTGGCAAGCTCGGCCCGGTGAATCTCGACTTCTCGCCGGTGTGCCAGATCCAGCTTCGACTTTTCGGTTTCGAGCTTTGAAACAGCATGGCGAAGACGTTCAATTTCCTCGTTGCGCTCGTCGAGTTGGGCTGACAGCCGAAGGGCCAGCAGGGCCGTCTTGGAGCCATCTTTTTCGGCGTCGCTCTGCGTCGGTTCGGCATCTGCTCCATTGCCGCGCAAGACCTGTCTTTTCCAATGCGGGCTTTTGGTCAGTACCTTCTCTAGTCTCGAACGGTCGGGCAAATGGCCGCCCTGCGAGGGTGCTTGTGGATTCTCGGGATTATCCATAGTGATGCCGCAGCTGCAGTTGTAGTTGTGGTTCTTGTTTCGGGCTTCGGCTTAAGTTTATTGTCTAATTGACTGATTTGACAAGAGGGGACTGGCAGGAGAAGTGGATTGTCCTGTTCTTCGCCCATCTTCAATATTGCGTATAAGGTACACGAGGGTGAGACTTGGGCTGCGCTTCTTACATTGAGAAACAATAACTTACACGATCAGAATCAGCTACGGATTGCAGGATAACGAGTGTTGTACGCGCAGCGAGGGGCAGGGCGATCGAAAAAGCCTATTAAAAACATAGACTTACGTGGAATATGCAATGTGGTTTCTGCCTCATGGCGAAATTACAGTCTTGATCCAGTCCCAGAGCACATCGACGCGGCTGTAGTACTCCACAACCCCGTAGCGGCCTTCGAGACCCCCGCTGGCTTCCGAATCCTGACCGGAGCTGACACCGAGCACGCAGAACCCGGTTTCGGTCGGTAGATAGGCCGGACCGCCACTGTCCCCGGGGCCACTGATACCCTCGAGCTCCATCGCGCCTCCCGAGCGGGGCGCATCGAAATCGAACGTCACGAAGTACTCGTCCGCGAAGACAATAGCGTTCCGGGCTGCTCGCATCTTGCCATCCGCGTTAGTCGGGCCGGTCTTTCCGGTGCCCGAATCACCAGCCCCAACAAAGGTCACGACTTCGTCATCGAGATCGGTCACTTCACAGACCTCGACAGCACGAACACCTTCGGCGTTTTGGGAAATACGGATAAGCGCAACATCGACCGGCGTGTCGGGCCAGGCCGGGTGCACGATAACCTGGGCTACTTGATACTCCTGCATGGCACCGACAGCGTCGCCGACTGCGATCATTTCGCCAACGTGCGCGGCGGTCAGAATCCAGTCCGGCGCAATCCAGGTACCCATGCCGTCGGCAGAACCCACGTCATTGGTCAGCAGCACAATTGGGGCAGGGACGGTGTCCGCCAGTTCCAGGTAGCGGGAGTCTGGTATGTCGTGACGTGTGACGATGGCGTACCCGGCTGACCAGGAAAGACTAAAGATGGAGATTGCTAATGCAGATGCGATAGCCCGATTCACTGGTGGTCCTTTTTTGGCGGTTGGCGCAGTTGGCAGCAGCTAACACTGTGCCGTTGACCTATAGATGCAGCAGTGTCGGACAAGGTCGCAACGCGCGAACGAGGGGGAGCAAGAATCGGCGATCGTTTAGTGCCAAAAGCGACTACCGCGTACAATCGAGATTGAGTGAGTTTAGAGCTGCAACCGATGGGGACTGAATACCGATTCGCCGGGTTTTCTTTACGATCGCGTCCGCTCGCGCTGTACAAGGGTGGCGAGCCCATAGCTCTGTCCCGGCGTGCCCTGGAGCTCCTTCGAATGCTGCTTGAGAAAGACGGCGAATTGGTCGCTCATGCCGAGGTTCGCGAGCGCCTTTGGGGATCCCGGACCGTGGAGTTCAGCAACAGCATCTACGTTTACGTGAACCGCATTCGTACTGCGCTGGGCGACAATGCCGGCGAACAGCGATTCATCGAAAGCGTCCCAGGCTACGGCTATCGTTTCAAGGGACGGGTATACAGGGCCGGGGCTGGGGACGATTCGGGAGTTGTACCATCTCTGCTAAGACGAGTCGCACTAGCTGCCCTGGTTTCAGTCTGTCTCAATATCGGTGGCACCCAGGTGCTGCAGGAGTCACTGTCTTACCAGGGGCATACCCGAGCTGCTTTCGAGAAACTCGAATCGGGCGCCTATGCTGCGGCCCAGCAGCATGCTTCGCGCGCATTACTGCTGAATCCCGAAGCGGCCGATGCCTACGTCGTGCAAGGGGATTTGGCATTGCAGCATCGATGGGCCTGGAGCGCTGCGAAAAGCAACTACGAGCGTGCTATTGAGATTGATCCTGGAAGTGCGATGGCCTATCGAGGATTGGCGGTCTATTACGTACTTCGATTCGATTCCGACCGGGCGCTGCAGCACCTCAACAGGGCGTTGTTGCTCGATCCGTTGTCGCCTGAGGTTGCCAATGACACTGGCTGGATCTATCTGAGCGTCGGCGATTACGAATCCGCTCAAGACGCGTGTCGGGAACACCTCAAGATAGCGCCAAGGGAACTCGCCTCCAGATACTGCCTCATCCGGGCCTACGCGGCAGGCGGAAACCATGGTGAGGTGGCGAATCATGTTGCCGCGTTTATGAATTTGACGGGCGCAGAAAGCGGTGTGATCGAGCGTGTCCTGAATCGCGGCAACGCGAGCGTTTATACCGCTTTTGAGTGTTGGCGGATGTCGCTTATCGCGCAGCGTAGTGGATCCGGCAACACAAGCAGCACGTCGCTATCAAGCCTGGCATTAGCTTCAGCGAATTGCGGACAGATCGATCAGGCGATAGTGGCTGCAGAGCGTGCCGCACGGCAACGTGAGCCGCTGATACCGTTCGTATTGGCCGACCCGCGGTTCGTTGAGCTTCAGCAGTCACGGTCGCGTGTTCTATCTCTGGTACGCCAGACCGGGCAACTCAGGCCAGTTGACTTCGGCGCCGGGCATGCTGCGTCGCGTCGATACCCGAGCGAGTTAGCGACCGCGTTGCGGTTCGCTGCTCACCCTTCTTTTCATTCGCTGTCGGTAGCGCGGTTGTGACCAGGACTCCCCTCCATCATAGGAAACGTCCATGATAGCTACGAACGAATTCGGCTCGATGTCTATGTGGCGAAATCGCCCGATCGGTGTAACGCCGTCCGGCCTTGTAGCGCCCTTGAATGTAACGACGTATTCATCGAGACCACCACTCAGGAAATAGGGCGTGTGTGTCGTCCCGACAGAGACCTCGTAAAATCGTTCGGCATTCTTGTCGTAGAAACGCAAGGTTTTGTTGACATCTCCTTGTTCCGGAATGATTGTGGTCTGGATCACTGACTCACCGAGGAAGTACTCGGTTACGTGTACTGCATGCGCGGTACTTACAACGTTTCCGTCCTCGTCCAATCGGTCGTCGTAGGCATCCCAAGTCCCGACCAGATAGTCGAGGCGTTTCATTGCGTTTTCTACGAGCGTGAGTTCATCGATCCGTTCGTCGGGCGCTTGAGTCGTTTGCTCTTGCGCGAGTACGGGACCCGCTGCAACAAGCAAAAGAAAAGCGACAATTCTCATTGCGGTCACCTGACAATTCTCCTCTTGGCAAAGTCGCTGCAAAGCGATCCATAGTCAAGAGGCTACTCCGTCTCGCGGCGATTGTGGGGTGCAACCTGCCGAATTAAGGAAGAATTAAGGCCTCCTGTTTGACTCTGTGTTCGGAAACCTGATGTCGAAACGATAGGCTCGGAACTCGTCTAACGGGAAGGCTGGATGACCTGTAGCGCGCACGGCATCATCGACAGGTGCCGAAATCAAGGCATTGCGTAGATTGGCGTCGCGAGAAAGCCAGACCCGGTCCCGGCTTCGTCGCTGGTCTTCTTCTTTTCCGGCAAAGTACATCTCCGTTGTGCTGGTGCCTTGCAGTGGACTCCAAACCTCAAAGTGGAGATGTCTGGCGCGACTGAGTCCCGCATATTTATAAGGGCTCGGAAGAAGAGTAGTGAAACGATAGGCGCCAAACCGGTCGGTCATGGTCTGCGCGTAATACAGGAAGCGGGCATTTGGTTGTGCGCCTTCAATAGCATCCGGGTGGAGGTAGAGTCCTGCGGAATCAGCCTGCCATATCACGACCCGGGCTCCTGACACAGGCTCACAATCTTGGGAAAGTACCAGCCCACCTACGTGAATGACCTGATCCTGCACTGCGGGTCCATCGAGAGGAAACTTCAACAATTCACGCGCCGTAGGAATTTCGCCTTTGGGGTAGAACGGCCCACGTTCGGTCTGTACTGCCGGCCCACAATCGGCCGCCAGTGCTACACCGGGGCCAAAGGCCGCATTCGTGACAGCCACTTTTAGAAGCATCCGTCGGGAAATCATTTTCGTACGTCTATGCATCCTCTCAAGCCGAAGTTGAGGTGTGGGCGAGGGGGCTGTTGGGACGGAAGATACTAGAGCGTACGGATACCAGGCGCCTTCAAGAAATACTCAACAATCTGCAATTTCTGTATGGCTTTGACGAAACCAGGCACTCTAGCCTTTCGATGACTCAACAACCTTCGCGCTGATTTCCTGCGCCGTGTTTTGCGCAGCCATATCAAGCGAGCTGCGAGCGATCTCGATTTGGCCGCCCCAGATTACTTCTTTGGTGTCGCTGCGCTGTGCCTTGACCGTCAAAATCTGTCGTCCGCCGATGTCTACTATCGCACCGCTGACCCAGACGGGCGACGAGTTCCCGTTTTGTCTTGAGAGCTCGCGGATCAGGTCGGGCACCTCATCTAGTTCCTTCTCACGAATGCGCAAAACCAGCCGCTGCGAAGAATTGGCGAGCGAAACCGTCAACAACTCACCGAATCCGTACGCAATCGAGGATATGTCCTCTGACATAGAATCGGTGCAAACATCCGCAACGATGATTGGGCCCAGCGCAACGTGTTCCGATGTTTCACTGCTCAATGAAAGTAACCACACCCCTGCTGCTAAAAGAGCCACGCTGATTCCGGCGGCCAGAGCGGCGCGGAACCCAGTGCCTTGCTGTCGTACATCGGCTGCTTCATAGGCAACATCAGCGATCAGCCGATATCCCTTCTTCGGAATCGTCTCGATGAAGGTCGGGTTTTGAGTCGTATCGCCGAGCGCCCTGCGCAGGTCGCTGATCACAATCGACACGGAATGATCGCTCACAATCTTCCCTTCCCAGACCAGATCCAGCAAGGCCTCTTTCGAGAAGACTCTTCCGGGCTGACCGCAGAGCTCGATCAAAACCGCCATCGAACGCTTCTCCAGGCGTCTGACTACACCATCCCTCTCAATTTGATTTGACTCTGGCCAGACAGTCCAATCCCCGACCCTTATGAAGCGCATTGCGTGCTCCTTTCCGCCTTTACTCAGGGCACCTGATCCTACCACTGGTGCTTTCCAGGGGCACATCGACCACGCGGAGGCAATGGCTACGGCCAGATTCGCCTTCTTGAGAGTTTCTTGAAGTTACATCACGACGGCTTTTCGGCACACTTCGGCCTGTATAAGACCGAAACAGGACTTCGAAACAATGGTTCGACCGCTCACTGCGGCGGCGGCTGCCACGCTCGCCTGGATTCTGCTCAACTTCGTTTCTCCACACGCTATGGCAGGGTCGAGAGCGGACGAAGTCGCGGAGATCGAGAAAAATATCTACGCAACCCATCCGGAAGGCCGACGGTTGGCCGAAGAAGAGATGCTCCGGGCTGCCGCGCAGGATCTCGCCGAAATCGCCGACCAGCTCTCGTTGGCTGAGTACTTCATGCGTCTGCACCAACTTTTCGCCATAGTCGGCGATGGTCACACTGCGGTGCTTTCCATTGGCCATGAGTCGGAGCCGTTTCAACTAAGGAACCCCATTCGCGTTCAACTGTTCGCGGATGGTATGTATGTGACCGAAGCAAGGGACGAGGCATTGCCACTCCTGGGCGGACGGGTCACTAGCATCAACGATGTGCCGATCAACGAGATCCTCGAGGCATATCTGTCGCAAGCGCAAGGAGACAACCCTGCATTCGCGATGCGCTGGTCGCCGTTTCTGTTCGCTTTCCCCGGCTGGCTCAATGGTCTTGGTGTAGTGGAAGGTCCGTACGAGTCCCCAATCAAGGTTGCCGTATTTCGCGAACCGCAAACACAGGTTGCTGTGCATTTACAGCCTCGTACTGGCGCGAATACAGGACGAACCTCAGTGGAACGCGTGCGAATGCAAGTAGAGGTAATGGCCGACGCAGCAGGGACTCAAAACTACGTTGAAGTTATGGGGCAGGGGAGGATTCTCTACATCGCCATCGATCGCATGATGGACCTTGACTTGCTGAGCTTTGACGCGTTTTCCGAGATCGTATTCGAGGCGATGCGCGACCCAGACCTGGATCGATTGGTAATTGATCTGAGGCGCAATGGCGGTGGTAACAACATGCTGCCGGAGAGATTGCGGCGCTCGCTTATAAAGTCCAGATTCAATCGAAAAGGCGGAATTGTAGTTCTTATCGGGCCTCGCACATTCTCAGCCGCGATGAATTTCGCAACGCGGATGGAGCGAGACTCGTACGCCCTGTTTGTGGGTGAGCCAACCGGGGGACGGCCAAATCATTTTGGTGACGCCAAGATCTTCACAGGCTCGGCAACCGGGATTCAGTACATTGTATCGTCTTTAAGATGGCAAGATTCCGCGCCGTTCGACAAAAGAATCTGGATTCTGCCGGACGTACCCGCCGCACAGACTTATGCAGACTTCATCGCCGGCCGAGATCCGGGGCTTGAGATCGCGCTGAAGATCCAGCCTGAGGAAATTCCCGACGACCTGGCTGAAGCTGCGCCCTGGAATCGCAATTCGCAGACCGCCGGTTGGCGATTCTTCTTCGACCCTGCAGCAAACGGAATCACGGGGCCCGCGACAGGCATTGGCCTGCAAGATACGAGCGATTGACGCCGAACTTGAACTCGCCACACTTATAGTCTAATTTAGACTGTATGACGTCTAAATTAGACATCACCCGGTTTTTCGCCGCTTTAATGCTGGCAATCTGCAGCAGCGTCGGGATATGTGGAGAACCAGGTATGGAGCTCAAGCGTGTAACGACGACGATACTGGTCAATGATGTAGATGGTTGCGCGGCATTTTGGACGGAACGACTCGGCTTCGAGCAGACCATGGCCGCACCTGCCCAGCAAGAAGGGGAGGAGGGCAATCAGTTCGTCGCTCTAAGCAGTGATCGACACGAACTGATGCTCCAGTCGATCAAGAGCACCGACGCCGAACTGCCAGGCATGTTTGCTCTGGCGGACAAGCAGAGTTTCATGCTGTTTATCGAGGTTTCGGATCTCGAGTCAGCTATCGAGCGCATGGCTGGACTTGAGCCTGCGGTATCCCGGCGCACAACATTCTACGGGTCCGACGAAATCGGATATCGCGATCCGTGTGGAACGCTCGCGGTGCTTGCTGAGTTCCCGGACGCAGTCGATAGAGAGTCTGCCGAAGACGATGCGCAATGACCGTCGGAAGGCGCCCCGGGGCTCGGGAGCGTTTGACCGACGCGGACCTGGCAGTGCTCGGACTGTTGTACAGCGGCCCTATGCACGGTCACGGTATGTGGAATCGGCTGACGTACTGCGATATCGAGGACTGGGCCGGTGTTTCGCGGGCGCAGGTCTACTATTCACTCAGCAAACTTGCCAAGAAGAAGCTGATTACTCTCGCCAAAGAAACGGCAACAGAAACGGCCCGGGAAAGACAGACATGGCGAATTACACCAGAAGGGCGTCGCGCATTGAAGTCGACACTCGCGTCGGATCACTGGACGAGCGGCCGTCGCGTGAGTCCGTTCGTGACCTGGGTGGGTTGGTCGGAGCTCGCAAGCCCGGCGGCGCGGAAGAAGAACATTGCTAAGCGGAGAGCGTTTCTCGAAGAAGAGATAGAGCGCGAGCGCGAGACCCTCGCATCGGCCAAGAACTTGCCAACCGATACGCCTGCGCTTCGAGTAACGATCACGATGGTCGAGTATGCCATTCGCCAGCTGCAGCTGGAACTTGATTGGCTCGAAGAGCTGGAAGGAGTTTTCGAATTATGAAACCGACTATTATTCCGACGCTCCGCTATCGTGATGCCCCGTCAGCTATCGATTGGCTCTGCGACGCGTTCGGCTTCGAAAAGCATCTGGTCGTCGACGGTGACGACGGTGAAATCAGACACGCTCAGCTCACTTTTGGCAATGGCATGATCATGCTTGGTTCCGCCCGAGACGACGAATTCGGTCAGTTACAAGCACCGCCAAGCTCGACTAATACAATGGTATCTCAGAGCCCGTATATCGTCGTTCGGGCGATCGACCAGCACTATCGCAACGCCATCGAAGCCGGTGCTGAGGTTGTCATGCCTCTGACTGCGGAGGACTATGGTGGCAAGAACTACTCGTGTCGAGACCCCGAGGGATACTTGTGGAACTTCGGCAGTTACGACCCATGGGAGAGTGGGGACAAGGACGGGGCATAATGCTCGGAATGTCGATTTCTAACGGGTCATACTTTTTTGCATTGGCGCTGTTTGCCGGCATGAACACGGCAATCGCCGATCAAGAGCCGCCCGCGTGGATTACCGAGGGTCCGTACGTGGACGAGGCACTGTATGCCATCGAGCTTCCGGTCGAGACGATAGCCAACAAGCTGTACGTTGAGGTGGTGATAGGTGGTGAGCCGAAGCGCCTTGTCTTCGACACAGGCTCGCCATCGATGATCAGCAGGGAACTCGCTGCGGAGCTAGGTCTCGACGCCGTTGACTCAGTCCAGGGCCGCGACTCCCATGGCGCAGTGTTGAGAAGTGATATCGTCCAGACTGACCTGACACTCGACGGGATCACGTTCCACCGCGTGCCGATATTCGCCGCTGATTTCTCATCGTCAAGAGCGGCGCAGTGCATTCTCGCGGATGGCGTACTCGGTTCCGAGATACTGCCTCTGTGCTCGTTGCAGATCGACCTGGCCGATTCGGCCATTCGCTGTAACTCCAGTCTGGACGGTTTGGACCATATCGCAGACGCGGCCAAGCAGCCGTTGTATGACTTCGGGTATCCTCACGCACCATTCTTCGATGTGCGGTTTGCCAAGAAAGCTGTAAGCAAAGTGATGTTCGACACCGGGTCGCCTGGACTCTTCACCATTTCCCCGCCTGACTACGAAGGCGCCAACCGGGCACGAGGAGTCGGCAGAACAATCGAGGGCTATGGTTCGCTCGGTGCATCATTGGGAGGGCAGGCGCCCGCTGACGAACAGCGCCGGGCGGAGTTGCCTACGCTTACAGTGGGGAACGTGGACTTCGGCAGAGTAATTGCAACAGTGCGTGAATCGCCGCCCAGCCTTCTTGGCGCATCCGTTGTTGACCAATTCGTCGTAACTCTCGATCCGGAATCCGGGTCGGCCTACTTTCACGAGTATCGCGATACGCCAATTGAACGAGGAGAGTTCGGTTTTTCACTCGCGTTCGGCGACGAAATTTCGGTCGCCCTCGTGTGGGAGGGCTCAGTCGCTGATGCTGCCGGGATTCGGGCGGGTCAGCGTATCGAAGCGATCAATGGCGTACCGACCGACACGTCGTGCGATGGAATCGAAAGATCCTTGCTCGCCATGGAGAAAGATACAATCGAGATTGAATTGCGCGGCCGGACGGTCACACTGGATCGGGCCAACTAGCGCTACGACGCCGAACAGGCTGCCGCCTATGACGAGGAGATACGCCGTGTTTTCCCAGGGAGTGAAGACAAGACTGCTTGCGGTTGCTCCGCTTCTGTTTGGGGTCGCCGCCTGCGGCGATGAGGTCCCGAACTCTCAAACTGCGCCCGTTGCTGAGCAGCTCATTGCGATTACGCCTCACCGATTTGAAATGGTCTCGACGGATCCAAACGGGCATGGTGAACGATTGTCGGCGGTGCTTGGTTGCATCGGGTGCCACACGCTCGACCTCACTGGGGAGGACTGGAGCGATCCCGATTGGGGCGTACTGTGGACAGCAAATCTCACCCAAAGCGCGGTTTCTTTCTCGGAAGACGAGCTGACGGTGATGATCGCCGACGGAAAGCGCCCGGATCGCGCGCTGATGGACATGCCCTCGTATCTCTTTTCGGAGTTACATCCAAAGGATCTCGCTGCGCTCGCCAGCTATTTGAAAACACTGCCCGCCAAAGGCGTGCAACACCCGGTTCCGACCATAGGCCCCAAGCTTGCCGAAGAAATTGCGAGCGGGGTTTACAAAGACTCTGTGCAGCAGGTTGCAGAGATGAAGAACAAGGCGCCACCGGACCTGGGCCCCGAACACGCATTCGCTCAATTCATTCTGCGCGCTACCTGTGCGGAGTGTCACGGTATGGATCTTCAGGGCGGTACCGAACCAATGTTGGATGCTCCTCCGCCACCAAACCTTCGGATAGTAGCCGCCTATTCGGCCGAGGACTTCTCCACGTTGATGAAGACCGGCAAGCCTATAGGAGATCGCGAGCTGAAAGTAATGGGCGGCGTGTCTCGCGGGCGCTACTCGCGTTTCACCGACAGCGAGATCAAGGCGGTGTACGACTATCTTGCGGAACTAGCGCGACGTGGCCCTTGAACAAGCGCCAGGTCCGCCAGACGCTTAGTCTGGCTTGCACTTAGAGACGGTATAGATCGCATCATTGTCGATGCCAGGTACGTCGATAAATACCTGATAGGTCGGGTAGTCCGGGTAGTCGGCGCACACAGTCCGTCGCTCAACATGGATCATGACGGGCCACAATGCTCGTTGTCGCTCAGGCAGCTGGTCGTGGTTCTTCAATTCCAGGCGGGCGAGCCATGCTTGGCCGACGCCTGCGCCAGGTTTCGGCAGCAATACGTAGCCTTGCGAGGGTATCTGTTGTCCGTCGACCGCGTCGTAGCTCCACAATCCGACGAGCTGCCATTTATCGACTGCAATGGGCATTTCCTGATCGGCTTCTGTCGTCGACGTCTCTGTGGACGTCTGGGGCAGGGGCGCCGAAGCTACTGCCGCTGCTTGCTCGGTCTCAACCATTGGCGGACGCGAGAAGATGACGCGATCGCGATACCCGAGCGCCTGTCCCCCCATCGACCGAACCAGCAATCGTGGGAATATCACGGCGCGAACACTGCTGGCCCTGGAGCTAATATTGGGCGCGGATAGGTGAACGACATAGTCACTATCCGCTACGGCGACCTGGTCCCACTTTGGCGCTGTTGACGGATCGCCGAAACCGCCGCTCGTAACGGGGTACTCGTTGCCGAGATCGTCCTGAATCGAGATGCCCGCTCTGGTTATCTCAATACGTTTGTCCGTGTATTTGTTCCTTACAGCCATTTTGCACGTCGCAGTGCGGTCGGCGCTGAGTTCGCAGGACAGCAACTCAAAGGTCGTATCGTTGAAAGACTGCTCGAGTTTGGAGGCAGCCGCGAATGCCGGCGGCGACGTCGCACTGCAAGCAAGAAGTATAGAGGCGGCGGCGAGTAACGATACGGTCAATGTCTTCTGCATTTCTGCTCTCCAAGATGGCAAGACGCGCTACGAAGCCGAGTATTGCACAATTCCTGCTGCGAACCTGTTTTGCTATCAGGTACTTAAACTATTCTGTTTCAGTTTGTTTCTCGGCATGGTGTTAATAGGGGAGGTCATGGTTTGATTGTTCGGTTCTGCCACTTGGTGGGCGGAGTGAACGAATAGGAAGACCTTGTATGAAAGCCATATTGAATGAACAAGTAATCGCAGAATCTGACGACACCGTTTATGTGGAAGGCAATCATTATTTCCCAATGAGCGCCGTCAAGGAGTCTTTTTTGGAGGAGAGCGACTTCACGTCGGTTTGCTCGTGGAAAGGAATTGCGAACTATTACAACGTTAGAGTTAACGGCACTCATATCGAGAATGCCGCGTGGTACTACAATGCGCCAAAAGAAGCCGCGCAGAAGATAGCCGGCCGTATCGCATTCTGGCGAGGCGTTCAGGTCGTCGCATAACCAAGCTGGTGTTGAGACTATTGAGCTCTCGGAAATCAGGGCTCCAAATGATTTCTGGTTTGAGCCCAGGGTCACCATGGTGACCCTGGGCTCTCTGGGAGCCGGCTAAGCAGCCGGCATTGGTGGTCAGTGCCACTTGGCCGCGAACTCTCCCGGGCTCAAGTAGCCATCGCGATCTTGATCCGCATCCGCGAAGCCTGCGGCCACACGTTCATCGGCTCGTGCCTCGTTACGGCTGATCATGCCGTCTTGGTCCGCATCCAGCAGCGCGAAACTTGGGACACCGGACTCGGATTGTGCGGGTGTCGCGAACGCGAGCAGTGACAAAAGAACTAGTGACGTTGCGCTCTTCATGGTTTTCCTCCTGTAATGACTCGAATATGTCCGTTCACCAAAACTTGGTACGGACATGTGCCCTACAGCAAGAGTCGTGCCAGCCCATACAGCGTAAGGGCTGAGCGCGAGAATAAGCAAACGTTGCGTCGGATAGTGCAAAAAAGCGTCGCGTTTGGGCGACGTAAGGCGACAGACAATCTCAAGGTCCCGGCGTTAATGCACTGTAGGGGTCGCGATCAGCAGACAACAAAAGATGGAACTAATCGCAATTGCGGTGCACGCAACAATAGAGCGTGTCCAAGACGCCCGAAGTACCCCTTCCGTTGCTCTAATACCACGGTGTCGGCATTTGCTGACTTGACAGCAGACTGTCGACAGCGGCTATCGACCTAGTCGATCGGTAAAGGCGTCGACTGAATTGCGCGAAGAAGGCTTGGCACCTTGACGAGTCAACAAGGGTGAAAGATCATTTCGGAGAGACGACAGACCTTGGGCGCGGATACAGATTCGCCGAATGGTTTCGACGAAATTTGAGGTCACTATGGTTGAGACGGCGCAAGACAATTACGTGCGGATTGGCGAATTTGAGCTCACGCCCGATGGCTTGATAGATTCATCGACGGGCGAAACAGTAAAGTTGCAGGCTCAGCCGCTCAGGCTGCTCAGGCTGCTGGCGTCGAAACCCGGTAAAGAAATCTCGCATGATGAAATCAGATTGTATCTCTGGGGAGATCAACAGGTAGATCATTCTGGCAGTATTCACGTTTGTATTCGGCAGATAAGAACAGCTCTGAACGACAGTGGGGATTCGCCAAAATTCATTGAGAACATACCCAGGCGCGGTTATCGCCTAAGACCCTCAATCAGCACGAGTTCTCGATCGATTACACGTGCGTCGAATGGGAGTCGGAACTCCTATCTACCCGCATTTGGCGCTATCGTTGCCATGCTGATCGTAGGCGCGATCTTATATCTTATGGATCGACCTGAACTGGACTCGACACCGGAGAAGGTTTCGCAATCTCCTGCGGAGGACCTTCTAAAACGCGGGCGCTACCTTCTAGATAAGCTCACCGAAGAGTCCATTTCCGATAGTAGGCGCTTTTTTCAATTGGCGATAGAAAAGGACCCGAGCTTTGCGCCGGCCTATTCGGCAATGGCTGAGTCATTTCAGCGAGCTGAAAGTTTTGAGAATGCGCGAACTTATGCGGAAAAAGCAATTGAATTGGATCCTCATTTCGCGGATGCCCATTTGCGGTTGGGATCGGTGCAGTTCTTTCAAGATTGGAACTGGGCAGCTGCCGAAAAGCGGATGGCTGAAGCACTAACGCTGAATGCTGACTTTGTGGAAGCCCATCAAGCGATTGCAACGGTCTTTGCCATTACCGGACGACAGGAACTAGCTCTTGAACACATGAAATCCGCACTGACTCTGGATCCGGCTTCCACACTCCTCAGCGCGGACTATGGATTTTTCCTATATTACGCAGGCCTTTACGCAGAGGCCAAGCATCAGTGTCGCGATGCGCTAGAACTGGATGCCTCACATAGCGGCGCACGACTATGCTTGATTAAGGCGGCTAGAAAGAGTGGTGATATCCAACTGGCGGTGGAACACGCAGTGGCGCATATGCTCGCATTGAATGCTGATCACACAACCATAACCCGGTTAGCACGTAGTGATCCGGACGGGGCACTGCAAGCATTTTACAGATGGAGAGTTGCTGCTGCAGAGGAACGTATCAAAGTCTCTGATACATCAGTTCCTCCCGAAAGTTTGGCGTTGATATACGTGACCGCCGGGGAGGAGGAATCTGCGCTAACTCAACTACAGCGGGCTTTCGAGTTGCGACGCAGTTTGTTGCCCATCGTGCTCATAGACCCCGAATTGTCGCCTCTGTACGACGAGCCGGGTTTTCGAGCATTGGTGTCTGAGGTCAACGTAACGGTACCGTCCAGCTCGCGACATGCCGCACAGCAGTCTATCTAGTCGTAACCTGGGTTCGGCTTAATTCAGAGTTTTTAAGGCTAATTTTCAGTCTTGGCGCTTTGTTCGATGACTGCCCAAGCCGATAATACACTGTGATTTTTGAAGTTGACCGGCGTTGGCTTGTGCAAGGTCCTGGCGAATTTTCGATCACGCTCATTCCAGCGACGAGAACAACGAGCCTAAGGATTGGCGAAGATCTATGAACGGCGCGATTGCCAAACTGAATCTCTGTTGCACACTTCTTCTAGCAGGTATTACCTCTTGCAATGCTCAAGTCGATGACGATCAGGATGTGCTTCCTGTGTTTGGGGCGCCTGAACTTCAACTCGATACATCCAAGCTGGCACCGCACCGATTGCTGTATGACCCCTCAGGCGCAGTTGGGGGATTCGAGAATGGACTATTTGCGGACCGAATCTATCTCAAGCCGCAAGTCTCGATCACGATGGATCGCACTGTTTACTACGACGAAGAGGGTATGGCTCAAAGCGCAATTCGCGTTCGTTGGGTCGCAAATACGCATCCTCATACAGACGAAATTGTGGTCGACGCTGAAACGCTATCGATCGTAAATGAGACCACGCGCAGTGGTAAAAACTGGGAGTCGAAGAACGAAGTGGTCTTCGTCCGCGGAGGAAACGCCCGAGTAACAAATTACTCTGATCAGGCGGCTCCCGAGCACAGAGTGTTTCCTCTCACGCACCGGCATCACTATGGCCTAATGATCCTGCCTTATCTGTTTGCATCAATGAACGTTCCGGATGGAACTCATTTTCGTTTGCCGGCAATTGGGTCGGATAGGGAAGGTTATGTAGAAATTGAGGTAGTCGGAGCCAGAGCTTTCACGAACGCAGCCAACGAGGATCAAACCGCACTGCTTGTGAGGAGCAAGCATGGCTGGGGAGGTGAAATCGATTGGTATGTGGATCAAGACGCCGCTCCGTATCACGTTCATGCAGTTTGGTGGCTTAATGGACGTGAGACCAATGAGGGTACTTCGATCTCAAACGTGATTGATTGGGTTGAGTTCAAGAGAGACGTCCACGATGGTGTGGTAGACAACAGAGCGCTTCAAAGAATGCTTGACGATTAGCAAGACGCGCAGACCGAAGACAAGACGACGGTCTATTGAAGAACGGTCAGGACTGTCGACCATCACCTTACCGAGTGGGAGGAGAGTTGAGACATGACCTCGAGGAAGGTGCTGCAAGTATGTGTATTGATGGTCGCAAGCATAGCGATTCCGCCGTTCTCCTTTGCCGAGAATGTTTGGCCGTATGATCCGAGTCCGCTCTATCCTTTCGGGGCGCCAAACCCGGCGCAAACGGACCTAGAAGCACGAATATTCGATCGCATGATTGGCGTGCATAAATGCCGCCACAAGCGAACCGACTATCAAACTAGGGAGGTTTCCGAGGCCGACGCTATATGGACTTGGTATTACGATATGAACGGGTTTGGCATACGCGATCACTACCGGTACGGCAGCGGAGCACCGGCTAGCCAGCGAGTATTCAATCCCGTCACCAAGCAATGGCACATTTGGTACTTCTTGGGTCAGAGCTTCTACTATGCAGGTGAGTGGATCGGAGGAGCGAAAGGCGATCGACTGGTATTCGAAAAAGAAGACGAAGAAATTGCCGGACGACTATTCCTCAGTCGCTTGGAGTACTACGACATTGAGCGATCCTCTTTCAAGTGGAAAAGCACCAATATCGACAACGAGACAGGGGAGGCGTTTGTTGATTGGGAAATAGCCTGCGAGCGACGTTAGTGCGTTCAAAGGAGCAAGCCATCAAGAGCGCGCCTTCACTTCTGACAAGCGCCAAGCCTGGTCAACTTTGCGGAATACAGCAAAATTCAGCCGAACTTCAGTGTATTTAAGCCGGACTGGACCGTCGTAGGCATTGTGTGACTGCTCAACGTAAGTGCAAACTTTCTCCACGCTTAGTGCCGATCAACAATTCCACCGCGGAGTCTTGCAAATGTGTCGTTACGCGATGAAACCACTGGTATCGTTCTTCATATGGCTGCTAACTGGGAGCTTTGTCTTTAGCGCACATGCCCAGGAAGTGCCAAACCCGCTCGAAAAATACATCGGTTATGCATTAACGGGAAGTGGACAATGGCGAGCGCCAAACCCTGAATACGAACCCGGCTCCGACAAACCAAAAGACTGGGGCATGCACTACAGATGGGGCACTCATAAGAAACATGTTATCTGCGAAATAGTCGGCGTCTACGCAGATGGCCGGGAAGAAACGGCTTTCACACTGTATTTCTTCTACAACCCGGTAACCGAGGAGGTCACCCAGGTCCAATCCGGAGTGCGCGGTCTCTTCTTCGAGGGCAGGGTAGATGTGGCAGAAGACGGGCGACACTACCAGGGCGGACTCATTTATTTTCCGAACGGAACGATCAAATCCGTACGCGATGAAGTGGTTGTCGTAGATTCCAACACGTACATATCGCATGTCTTTGAACGAGATGAAGATGGCGATTGGGTGCAGGTTCGTGAATGGACGTGGAAGCTAGCCAACTAGGCTGCTCTTTCTCCAACACGTTGAGGATCGACTCATGAATTGTTTGTCAAAGAACGTCGTTTTCCTGATTGTGTCCTCTTGCGTCCTGGGCACCACGGCACATGCGCAAGAACTGCCGGAGAACCCACTCGCTAGTCATATGGCACATATGATGGAAGGCAGTGGTGATTGGCGCACACCAAACCCCGACCACGACCCCAAGAATAAGAAGTCACCCGTAGAGTTTAGCGTTCAATGGAAGTGGGGCCCTAACAAGAAGCATATCGTGGGCGAACTTACTGGCGTTTTCGAGAACGGAACGACTGCCCAGTACCAGTCCATGTACACAATCTACAATCCTGTTACTCAGCGCGTCATCATGCAACAAGTGGGTTGGAATGGAACCTATATGCTTGGCGATGCCAGTGTACGCATGGTTCCGTTGTCAATTGGCGACTCTGAGAACGTTGACATGACCGCGTACGCTCCCGACGGCACAGCCAAACACACGCGGCATAAGGCGACGATAGTCGACCGAAATACTCATCAAATTGACCTCTATGAGAAGGATGAAAACGGAGTTTGGCTGTTGAAGAGGGAGTGGACCTGGCGGTTACACGAAGCGGATTGAGGAGACGCTGGTTGATCCGGGTGCCGCTCGCACTTCCGGATTCGTCCCCTCCGTGTGATCGATTTGCGAGTAGACACTAAAGGTTGCTAGGCGGCAGAATCGCGAGAACACTTTTTGCCGTGTAACAACGACATAGGCCGGTTGCCAATCCCAAGTTTGTGTCAAGAGTTAACAATCCCAAGACTGCAACAGCTCCTGCGTCGGTAAGCTGCCTTTGCCGCTATCTGACTCGATAGAATGCCCGGATGAAAATCAATTCTCTGAAGGCCCTATTGACGGTTTCGGCATTGATACTGCCCGGAATTGCGCTTGCACAGAGTGTACCTCCGATAATCGCAGCACTGGCATTCTCACCGGTGCTTGCATTTCTCATGGCCATAATCCTCGGCTTCGTGTCGCGAAGCTGGCGGGTCGGTGTCAGACACTCCGGCTTGATTTGTATCTGGATTCTGTTGTTTGGGATCGCGTCATATTGGGTTGAGAATGACTACGTAATTTGGACGCCACTGGCGCTTTATGGGATGCACGCAGCCACTATGGTTATTCTGATCATCAGAGGGGTGCTTCGACGGGAAAGGGGCTAGTGGCGTACTACCTCTCAAATATCTAGGTCGCACTCCCCAAGAAATCGGCAATAGTTGGGGAGCAATAACCTGAATCAAGGATCGTGGGCAAGTATAGATTCCGCCATCCGATACACTTCATGTGGGTAATTTGTGATAGGGGCAGGGCAATATGTGGAGATCCAGAATGGTGCCGTTCCTGGCATTGATCTTGGTATTAGGCGGTTGCGATTCCGTTTCGACCGCAGCTCAGGAAGACGACGAAACGGCGCACTCAGGTCCAGCAATGAACTTTCATCGTATTTCTCCAAGCCTTGCAACCGGCGGGCATCTCATGGATGAAGGAATTGCATCGCTGAATGATCAGGGCGTGTCGCTCGTAGTTGATCTTCGAGACGAACCGCCGAATGGCCTGGAGCGGCGTCTGCGCGCTGTCGGCATCAAGTACATCAATGTGCCAGTCGTTTGGAAGGCGCCGCAAGCAGAGGACTTCGCAGAGTTCGCTCGCCACATGTCTGAAAACAAAGGCGAGCATATCTTCGTTCAATGCCAGGCGAACTACCGAGCGTCTGCGATGACGTACGCGTATCGCGTCGCGAAGAATGGCGTGCCGGAGACAGAGGCGCGGAAGGATTTGGAGGCCATTTGGACGCCTGAAGGTACGTGGGCGACCTATATCGACGAGTTACTTGAATCCAGCAACATAACGGCTGCGCCGCAATGATGATTGCTCGGCCCAATTCCCAGATATACGCATAGTGTATGCAAGGGGAGGAACTCAGAGTCGGAAATCGCCAGAGAAAAACAAGGAGTCTCAGGGGTAGGGCAGTCGGCGTATCGCCCTAGTTGCGTAGTAGGTACGTTTGAAGCAACAGAATTTCTCAATGGATGCATTGTACGACAAGATCGGGGTGAACTACGATGAGCTTCGAAAGCCCGATCCCCGCATTGCGAAGCTGCTTCAGCAAGCCCTCGGCGAGGCGCAACTGATACTCAACGTCGGCGCTGGAACTGGCGCGTATGAGCCGATCGATCGTCAGCTTATCGCTGTCGAACCCTCTCTTGAGATGATTCGGAGGCGGCGCCCCGATGCAGCCGAAGCAATTCAGGCTTTCGCCGAGCAGCTACCCTTCGAGGAAGGCTACTTTGAAGCGTCGATGGCCGTCTTGACGGTGCACCATTGGCGCGACAAGGAAGTTGGCTTGAGCGAGATGCGCCGTGTAACGAATGGTCGCATCGTATTGCTCACCTTTGACCCGTCTCATCGGCCATGGCTAACCGATTACCTGCCGGAGCTGGCAATAATGGACGAGGCTCAGATGCCAGCGATCGAAGACTACGCGAACTGGCTGGGCTCGATCAGCGTAAGCCCGGTGCCAGTGCCGCACGATTGCACCGATGGATTCCTGTACGCCTTCTGGCGCCGGCCTGAAGCCTATCTTGACGCTCGAATTCGATCAGGCAGTTCGTCTTTCTGGAGAATCGAGAGCGCGGAAAACGGGTTAGAGAGGTTAAAGCAAGATCTCGATAACGGCGAATGGCATCGACGCTACGCTGAGCTGCTCAGAGTCGACGAATACGACGCTGGGTACAGGCTGATCATCGCGGACTGATCGGCTAAGTGCTGCTATGGGTAAGAAGGCGCCATCCTACCTCCAACGGTCCTGTTACTGGTGCTGCTCATACGCCTTTAGTGCGCATAATGTATACAAGGGACAACTAGAAAAAACTACGGAATCGGATCCCGATCAACAAGATAGGGCGGACGACAACTCGGCGCTTCGCCGTTAGATCTCGATAGTGTCTACGCGCAGAATGGAAATAATTCGTTTAGAAGAATGTCGCCGAAGCCGATAATCACTGTGCCTATCACGACCATTGCTATCCCTAATTCCTGAGCAAATGCATCCGACAAATCTTCGACTCCCTGATACATACCCGTGGGATTGAACTGAT
>JAAUYD010093964.1_pt1 | contig 49606 bp, 42 predicted proteins | sample 7278101 | NCBI WGS metagenome assembly JAAUYD01 (sample SAMN14350128, study PRJNA611818) | marine sediment metagenome | isolation source: surface marine sediment (0.6m) | place: French Polynesia: Moorea | collected 2018-08
CTATTAATATTTGTCAACCTCAACCTGGCTTATTTCGGAATTAGCGATCGCTGATGAGATTAGACTAGACTGTACGGTGTGACTTTGGGCAAGTTAGTCTAAACTCCAGTGACCTCTTGGGAAGCCCTGAAGTTACCTTTTTCGACGGCGAATTTCTAGGCTTGAGTTTTTTAGCTGAAAATAGTCAAGTTTCTTTCTCTTTTAACCCTGGTTTTTTTTAAGTAAGCGAAGCTTCTTTTGCTTACGAAATCATTGCTTCTAGTGACCAAGGTTTCGGTGACGTAACTTTTGAACAAGTTTCTGAACCTGTATCAGTTTTCAGTGTACTGGCTGTGAGTTTACTGGGTTTGGTAATAGTAATTAAACGTCATTTGCCTTTTGATGAATCAAAATAGGACAACTTCAAAAATATTTAGAGGTTCAACAGAATCAGGTTTGCGGTGCGATCTTGCTCTTAGCGAGTGCGGCTGCAACGCCAGTCTGTCGATGTTAAGTCCTGGATATGGGGGATAAAGACAAAATAATGATTTAACTCCCACCTCCTTTCCTCCTAACCCCGAACTCAGGTTTTTTTAGCTTAATTTTGAGCTTTCTAATTGTCTAGAATGCAAATCATCCTGAAACCCGTAACGTTCTCGAATTAAATAAAGGGGACGTTGTTTGGTTTCTTCATAAATACGGCCTAGATATTCGCCCAGTATTCCCAAGGTAATTAACTGTACACCCCCAATAAACAGCATTGTTACCATCAAAGAGGCATATCCTGGCACATCGATGCCTAAAATAATCGTTCTAATAATGAGAAAACTGCCATAGGTAAAAGCGATTAAAGATAAAAATAACCCTAAATAACTCCAAACTTTTAAAGGAACTAAACTAAAGGAAGTAATCCCATCTAAGGCAAAATTCCATAACTTCCAGTAATTCCATTTGGTGGTTCCTTGAAGTCGGTTGGGGCGATCGTATAAGACGTAAGTCTGTTTAAACCCAACCCAAGCAAACAAACCTTTCATAAAACGAGTCCGTTCCGGCATGGTTTTGATTGCGTCTACCACTCGTCTATCCAGTAACCGAAAATCTCCAGTATCACGGGGAATGGGAACACTACTAATACGACTAATAATGCGATAAAAAGCGTTAGCTGTCGCCCTTTTTACCCAACTTTCTCCTTGTCGTGAACGACGTTTCCCATAGACCACGTCGTACCCTTCCCGCCATTTCTTAATCAATTCTTCAATTAATTCAGGGGGATCTTGTAAATCAGCATCAATGGGGATGATAGCTTGTCCTTGAGCATTTTCTAACCCTGCAGTTAAAGCAACATCCTTACCAAAATTTCGAGAGAGACTAATCACTTTAATCGCTGGATAACGACAATGATAATCAATTAAATACTTTAGCGTCCTATCTTTACTCCCATCATCGATACAAACAATTTCGTAGGATAGATTTAAGCCGTTCAATACCCTCAGCAGTCTCTCAAACAGCAAATCAAGACCCTGTTCCTCATTATAACAAGGTACAATAATTGATATTTCTACTTGATTAAGATTAAAAGACATAATGTTATAAGGAGTTGTATAAGATTTTAACGATTTAAGAAATTATTTAATTATGATATAGCATTTCCTGGACTCATGAGATACACTTAATATTCAACTTCTGATCTCCTGCTGGGGAGCATCGGGCGAAACCTGCCCTCCTGAATTCCTAACTCCTAAAACTAGAAGAGTTTGTACCTCACAAGTATGGGAACTGCTATAACTTTAGGGAATGTTGTTTTTTCGTTTTCTGTAAGAAATATTTCTAAGACTGTTAAGACAATATCAGGTACAATGACTGAGTGCAACTTCTAAGGGTTTCTTCAGTTTTCTATGGACTATCAAGAGGCAGGGGTTAATATTGAAGCCGGTCGCTCATTTGTCGATCAAATTCGTCATTCTGTAGAAAGTACCCATAATTCCCAAGTTTTAGGGGGACTGGGAGGATTTGGTGGTTATTTTGAGTTACCGACAGGCTATCAAAATCCTGTTTTAGTGTCTGGTACGGATGGTGTGGGAACTAAGTTAAAAATTGCTCAAGCTGTCAATTCCCATCACACCATTGGCATTGATTTAGTGGCGATGTGTGTCAATGATATTCTAACCTCTGGGGCTAAACCATTGTTCTTTTTAGATTATTTGGCCACAGGACAATTAAACCCTCAACAATTGAGTGATGTGGTAACAGGAATTGTGGAAGGATGTCGTTTAAGTGATTGTGCTTTATTAGGGGGAGAAACCGCAGAAATGCCTGGTTTTTATGGCGCAGGTGAATACGATGTGGCCGGGTTTTGTGTGGGGGTTGTGGAAAAAGCTAAACTTCTTGATGGATCGCAAATTAATATTGGTGATGTGGCTATTGGTTTAAGAAGTAGCGGGGTGCATAGTAATGGGTTTAGTTTAGTGCGTAAAATTGTTGACGTTCAGGGTTTTAATTGGAGCGATCGCTTTGATCAATTAGGGGATAAACCATTAGGAGAAGTTCTCTTGACCCCAACAAAAATTTATGTTAAACCCATTCTAGAAGCTTTAACATCGGGTATAGCAATTAAGGGAATGGCTCATATTACAGGAGGTGGTTTACCTGAAAATTTACCCCGTTGTTTAGGAGAAAATCAATCCATCAAAATTGATCCAGAAACCTGGCCGATTTTACCTATTTTTCGATGGATTGCTGATATGGGAAAGGTTGAAGCTTCTGCTATGTTCAACACTTTTAATATGGGTATTGGTTTTGTTATTATTGTTCCTAAAAGTCAATCTAACGAAATCATAAAATGGTTCAAAGATAAAGAAATTGAAGCTTATGAAATTGGAGAAGTGATGGAAGGAAATAGAGAATTAATAGGATTATAAAAAGTAGCGATACTATGGTATAATATACCTAGAAAGTGTCAACAAGATTATATTTTTTGAAAAGCCAATATTGATTCGTACAATGTTAAAAACAATTAAATTCTTACTATAATTAACTTAATATATTAATAAAAAGCTATGAAAAAAAATTTAAGAAATATTGGAAAAATATTAATCATAATCTCCTTAATCTATGGAATAGTAATTTTGAGTTTTGTTGTTATAAACTTTACTAATTATAGTGGAGATCAAATCAATGATGCTTATCGTGTCATGGGTATCTGGGAAGGTTCTTGGCCAACATTGGGACCAGGACCGGCTGCTTGGTCAGGACTGGTTGGAGATGTCTATTTACCTCCCCTTTATTACTATTTAGTCTTTCCTGGTACCCTACTAACCCCTGATTTATCTGCTCAAGCAATATCCAATGCTGTTTTTACTTTTTTAACCATTCCTTTATTGGGGTTTACTGTTTATAGATTACTAGAAGGTGTTGAGGAAGATAAGCGTTTTTTCTTATCCGCATTATCAGGGTTTTGGTATATATTCCTATTCAGAAATATTGTTATGAGTACGGGAGATAGTTTGGGAGGGAATCCTGTCTCTATTCCGTTTTTTTTACTCTGTTTAATTCTCTTGTATGACTTTCAACTTAATAGGAAACTATCCCCTCGATTAGAAATGTTATCTTGGATAGGATATGGTTTAGTCATTGCTATTATTACCAACTTACACTTTTCTTCTCTTTACGTCATATCTGCTGTTTCTATTATTAGCATTATTTACTATATTTTTCAAAATCCAAAAAGTAAAAAACAATGGATTTTACCAGGTCTTGCTATCCTCACAACTTTAATCACTTTAACCCCTTATTGGATTGGGGAATTTGGGCGAAATTGGATTAACACACAGCGCATTATTCAACTGGTTTTTGATTCTAGTACAGAGGAAGGTCATAGCGTTTCGTTGTTGCAAAGATTTCAAGCAATTTTTTCGGGTTATATTGATTTAGGTAAAGATGTTTATTTTATTGGTAACTCTGAAAAAAGTGTGTTAATTTCGATTGTTTTTTTATTATTAACTTTAGCGATCGGGATTTATAAATTTAAAGGAAATAAAACAATTTTTTATAGCTTACTGATAACTTGGGGCGTTTTTCTTTTAGCTTATTCTTCAACAGATTTAGAAAAAACATATAATCCCGTATTTTATAAAATTCTGATCTATCTATCTCCTATATTTTTCACGATGTGTAGCTTAGCTTATCTTGATTTTTCTAAGAAACTAGAAAAAATCTTGATTAGTTTTATTATTATTTGTATAACAATTTCTTTATTGATTAATCTTAAATATTTTGCTAACTATATAAATAGTCGTGGAGGAATGCCTAGAGTTCCTAATACCTCTGATATTAGTAATACTCTGGAGAATATTCCACCTCAATCAACCGTTTGTCATCCGCAAGAAAGATATCAGAATATTCGCAATCAAGAATATATTAACCAATATATCAATCAACAGAAATTAACTTTTGTCCCAGAATGTGAAAAAGATTTTTATTTACTTTACCCTAAATACGAATCATTGGGAGATTATCGACTCAATAAAACAAGGTCACTTTCTAAAAGTTTTCAAAATTTTGATCATCAATACGAATTATTTAAAGAAACTCCTTTATTCTATATCTATCAAATCAAGTCATAAGCCAATATTTGTGCAACAATAGTCTACCTATATCTGTTGAAATTGTTTCTTGCTTTTTTATTGGGATTTTAAATACCTTAAAAATTCTTGAATTTCATCCTCAGTTAGTAAGTATCGTGAGCATTTTTGGTAATGTTTTTGTAAATAATTTCGTCCCTGATCAATTGTCCAATTAATTCGTTTCATTTCAACTAAAATCAAATCAATGTCAGATAATTCTCTCACTCCTGCAATTAATTTCCAGCAAGGATCATCTTGTTTTTTCCAATTTGGGGGACGATATGGCATACTCAAACTAACGGTAACAAGACAAGGATTACTAGGACGATAACCCCCTTCTAATCGCTCAATAAATGCTGGATCAGTAATAGTTGCATCAGTTAACTGTTGACCTTTTTGAGTGATAATTGAACCTCTCCAAACTGTTGCTGTTAACATACTCCCTGATTGTTCTTTAATCAGTAATTTTGAAGCATAAACTAGCTGAAGTGTATGTCTTTGTTCTAAGGGAAGACTTTGTAAATAAGCAACAGTTACATATTTAGATGAATTGTGTAGAATATAATCAGTTTGAGTACAATAATCAAGTAAATCTTCAGGAGAAACAGACTTGATTTTTTTCCACTTTCCTGGTGCAATGGCCAAATTTTCAGACTCAAATCCAAAATTATTACCTGTTTCTTCTAAAGGGATATCAATGACATCCAATAATAATGGTTCTTCATTATTAATTAATCGAATTGAAGAGGGAACACGACCATCATTAGGATATTGAGAACAAATTGGACGAACCCAGCAACCCGTTTCTGAATTAATTCCTGCGATACAACGTTCTTGAAGTTTCAAAGAATTGGCTAAACAAATAATTTCAGTCATATATTTTAGAGGATTTAACAGAGATGTAATCTTAAAATATCCAAATTATTAACGAGATTAATACACTCTAAAGATGAACGATGTTAATATTTCCCCAGTGATTACTAAGATATTCTGCAACTAAACGACGATGACAATGATGGGGTTTTGCTTCACTACATAATAGACAACTATCTTCTATTATTTTAGGATCAAGTTTTTTTTCTATTTCTCTTTTTGTTATCAAATCTCTAAATTTTTTTTCATAAACTGACCATTCTCCTTTCTTTTTCTTATAATCATCTAGTATATCTTTGGTGGGAGCTAAATCAACAAGATGAATGTAGTCAATATTAGCAATTTCTTTAAGAAAATATTGTAAATCTTTCTTTTTAGCAAATCCTGCAAGCTGAGAAACATTATTTAAACGAGTATCAATGACTCGCTTAACTTTTGCTTCTTTGAGCAGTTTAAAAAATTCTTGTGCTGTTTTTTGGGTAAATCCTATGGTTGATAAATTAATGGTTTTTGACATAATTTTTCTCTACATAAGCAATTTTATCTCCCTGTTTTCGATAAGCTTCTTTTAAAGCTTCTTCTGGTGACAAGGTTTGGAGAGGAGTTTGAGCAGAACTATTATCAAACAAATTCAATTGTACAATAGACTCTGCTGCTGATTGCTCTAAATTATGAATTTCTAATAATCTATTTTCTAAATGCTGATGAGATTCTAAACTGCCATCTTGTAAAATATGATTAATATCTAATGGTAACACTTTTAAATATTGACAAACTAAAATAGCACGATGACAAGTCATGGGATCTTTTTCAGCACACATTAAAGCAATGTTATAAAATTCAGATCCTTTTTTTATCCTTTCAATTCCTTGAGAAAATAACGAGGTTTTAGCAATATTTTCATAAACAGCTTTACCCTCAACATAACAATTTTTATCTTTTGGTCTTGCTCCTAATTCTTGCCCTAAAAAAACGTATTTAATTCCAGCGTCTAATAAGCTATTTTTTAGGTTTTCTTGATTAAAATGGTGTCGATATCGACTGTAAGGAGATGATCTCACATCTGCTAATGCTGTTACATTATGTTGAGTCAGTAGAGAAATAAAATCTTTTATATCTAGATTAGAATAACCAATTGTAAATAATTTATTTTTCATAATTGCTAGAATAATAAAAAAGTAACTAAAATTCGTTATTGTAGTACATATAGCGTTTTCATGTGAGTTGTAAACTAGCAAGTTGTGTAAGGCATGAGGCAGAGGGCAGGAGGCAGGAGCAAGTTTTCACATTTCATTTGTAAATACTATAGCATTTCCATTTGAGATATGAATCGTAACACAGTCTACTAGACTGTACGACCAGGATGGTTGAGCTACAGTTTTCATAATTTTTGACAAGAGGAAATGAAGTGCAACACGGTATTGAAAAATGTCGTGAATATGGTAGAATAAAAGCGGTAATCTTGAGACTTTAGAATCTGCGTTTAGATTCTAAGAGAATTTACGTCCAACACCTGAATTGGTAGGGTTTAAACAAATATCAGTCCCCCCATAGTCACTAATCTAGTGACCCTAAGAACTTCTGGAAACAAGATAATAACCATCCTGTCAGAGATACGTTATGAATTTTAAGAGAGAGAGTTAAGAATCTCATGAAGCGAAACAAATCAAATATTCTACTAATTAACACGCTAGTTAGTCTTTTGGGGTTGGTCATAGTATTAATTGGCATCGTTTTTGAAGAAAATAACCCAAAAGTTAAAGCTTTTCTGGATCCAGTTGGAATAGGTTTGATCGCCAGTGGAGGTGTTAATTTTCTTGATAAAGTGTTGGCTCAAGAAAACAATGAAGATAGTGGCAGTAAAGTTGAGATTCTTGCAACGCAACGTATAAGAGTCGATGCAAGGATTCATGACAAAAAATATTCTGCTAAGAAGATAGATATTGTTGGAGTTAACCTAAACAATTGCTTACGTGAGATAGTAGAAGAGCCTCACAAGCAAATGATCAAGAATATTTTCTCAGGCAAGACAGAACGTCTAAGATTACTCTTTGTAGATCCCAATGCTCAATTCATAAGTCAACGTGCGCTAGAAGATGGGATACCTGAGTCAGAAATCATAAGAAGGCAGAGAGAAAGCATTAGGATGTGTATCTCATTCTATAAGCTCCTGAAATATGAACGAGACCAAAGGCATCATAATCATGAGACGGATGGAAACTGTAATGTGGAAATTAGACTCATTGATTTTTGTCCACATATAACAATTGAAAGATATGATGATGAGTGTTATTGGGGACTATATACGTCTGACGATGTTGGAGTACACTCTGCAATATTTAAGATATCCAGCAAGGGAAACGATATATTATTTGAGCAATTGAAAAAGCATTTTTCTGGTCTTCAAACAAAACGTTTCGACGATACACAAGATAACCTTTTATTGAAAATGACTTTAGGAAAACTTTGGCTCAATGAGCCTTTGGTTGAAAGTCGCCTTGACACCCATGGCGAAGAACTAGCACAGCTTTTAGACTCTACAGTATAGAATATTTATGACCAAGAATGATAATTATTCTTATAGAGGGGAGGAAGGGGCAAAGGACTAAAATCCCCATACTGATGAGTTCATAAGCCCTTTAAAACCTTGAGTGAAATCGAGTTTTAGCTGTTGCAATCGCTTTAAAAATAAGATAAACAAGCGACTAAATCTTGCTCAGGGGTTGTAATAGGTTGTAAGTTGTAAGTTTCTGAGAGAAATTTGAGAACATTTGGAGTAATAAAAGCAGGTAAAGTTGGTCCTAAACGAATATCTTTAATCCCTAAATAAAGTAAGGTCAAAAGAACAGCGATCGCTTTTTGTTCGTACCAAGATAAAATCATGGATAAGGGCAAATCATTAACACTAACTTGAAAAGCTTCAGCTAATCCTAGCGCAATTTTGATGGCAGAATAAGCATCATTACATTGTCCAACATCCATTAAACGGGGTAAATTTCCAATCTCTCCTAACTGTTTATCAAAGAAGCGAAACTTACCACAAGCAAGGGTTAAAATAATACAATCTTCAGGTACTTTTTCTACAAATTCTGTATAATAAGTCCGTCCTGGTTTTGCACCATCACATCCTCCAACCAGGAAGAAATGACGAATTTTACCTTGTTTTACTGCTTCTATTACCTGTTCAGATACGCTTAAAACCGTGTTATGAGCAAATCCAACCATGACGTGACGGGGAGATTCATCTATTGTAAACCCTGGCATTTCTAATGCGGTTTGAATAGCTAAACTATAGTCAGGAATACCTTGATTATTTGAGGGTAAATAATTAATTCCTGAATAGCCCACAGGTCCAATAGTAAATAATTTATCTTCATAGGTTTCATGGGGAGGCATTAAGCAATTTGTAGTAACAATAATTGCTCCAGGAAAATTAGTAAAGTCTTTGGGTTGGTTTTGCCAAGCTGTGCCATAGTGGCCGTAAAAATGGGGATATTTTTGTTTTAAAATAGGATAACCATGAGCCGGTAATAATTCCCCGTGAGTGTAAACAGTTAGCCCTTTATTAACCGTTTGCTCCAGTAAAGCTGCTAATTGTTTAATATCATGGCCAGACACTAAAATAGCTTTACCTTGTTTGGGGTTTAAAGGGACTTGAGTAGGGGTAGGATGTCCATAGGTGGTTGTATGTCCTTTATCTAATAATTCCATCGCCCGTAGGTTAATTTTTCCTACTTTTAAGGCTAAATTAACCCAGTCTTCCAAAGTTAAATCATTACGATCAAGGGAAGCTAAAGCTTCTTGAATAAAAGCGTACACGTTTTCATCTTCTTGACCTAATTCTTGAGCATGGAAGTTATAAGAAGCTGCTCCTTTAATTCCATAAAGAACAGTTAATTTTAAGGAAAAAATGTCAACATTATTGGTAGATTGACTCATAAAATTTAAGTCTTTTTCTCTACCTTGTTCTGCTAAACTTTCTGAAAAATTGGGCTGATAATTAGCAATATTAGTCCAATTTATGGATTCATTACTTATTTTTTTAATCCTACTTTTTAACCTTTCTCGAATATCAATACATTGATGAATATAAACCTTAAATCGTTTTCGTTCAAAGTTAACATTGGTCATGGTAGCAAATAAAGCTTCTCCTGTAAAAACGTCTGCTTGATGAGAAGAAATCCCTAATTCTCTAGCTTTAATGGTAACAGGAGCAAGTCCCCTTAAACAGTACACTAACAAGTCTTGTACCGCATTAACTTCAGGACTTTTTCCACAAGCACCCCATTGATGACACCCGTTACCACTTGCGGTTTGTTCGCATTGTTCACAAAACATAATTTAATACTCCTTCGGATGGAAAGTAAGGCGAAATTGAGTTTTGAAGGGAACGATATTGCTACACAAAAAGTCAACCAATTTATAACAAAAATTTTAGCTTTGGGTGATTTCTTAACCTCAATGTGTACTGCAATATCTAAACCATTAACTTTGCCTTTACTGATATTGTATCATTTGTATCATGCAAAAAACTCTTTTTATTTTTCCTTTAAACTATCCTTATTTCCTATAGCACTAATTAAGCTATAACCACCATAATTTTATTAAATCTAAAGTATTTTTTTAGAAAAAGTTTATTATTTAGAACTTATAAAGTGACAGTTTTAAAACTGTCTATTGTTGGTTGAATTTAAAGAATAAAACTTTTACTTTTATTATTAATCGATTGAATTCGATTGTGGTGTGAAAGAGTGATTTTGTGGTGTGAGAACGTGAAAGGGAAAGCACTTGGTGTCGAAACAAGGAAAGATGTCCAAGTGCTTTTCTGATTATATTTTGCTAGTAATTTAAGCTATAGCATTTCCTGGACTCATGAGGTACACCTAATATTCAACTTCTGAACTCCTGAACTCCCGAACTCCCGAACTCCTAACTGCTAAAACTAGAAGAGTTTGTACCTCACAAGTATGAGAACTGCTATAATGTTTTTTTATCCCTCATTCAGCATCAAATTAACATAATTTAAGTTAATACTTTACATTGTCCTTGCCAACGTAATAAATGATCGCATAATACTAAAGCAACCATTGCTTCTACCATAGGAACTGCTCTGGATAAAACACAAGGATCGTGTCTTCCTTTTGCGGCTAATGTTGTTTCTTCATTCTCAGACGTAACAGTTTTTTGTTCTTTTCCAATGGTAGCAGTGGGTTTAAAAGCGACTCGAATAATTATATTTTCTCCGTTACTAATTCCTCCTTGAATACCACCAGAACGATTGGTTTTTGTACGAATATTTCCTGTATCATCAATATAAAATTCATCGTTATGTTGACTCCCTGTTAATAAGGTTCCTGCAAACCCTGAACCAATTTCAAACCCTTTACTTGCAGGAAGAGACATAACCGCTTTAGCTAAATCTGCTTCTAATTTATCAAAAACTGGTTCTCCCAACCCTCTAGGAACATAACGAGCAACACATTCAACTACACCCCCAATCGAGTCTTTATTGCGTCGAGTTTGATCGATAAGATCGATCATTTTTTCTGCCATTTCTTGATCGGGACAACGAACAATATTACTCTCTACTTCTTCTAGGGTAACGTTATCTGAATCAATGTTTCCTTCTAAATCTTTAATGCGTTTTACATAGCCAATAATTTCAACATTAGCAACTTGTTTAATAATTTTTTTAGCAATCGCGCCAGCAGCTACTCTACCAATGGTTTCTCTAGCAGAAGATCGACCCCCACCTTGCCAATTTCTTATACCATATTTTGCTTCATAAGTTGCATCTGCGTGGGAAGGACGAAACTTAACTGCCATGTCGTTATAATCTTGCGATCGCGCATCTTTATTCCGAACTAAAATGGAAATAGGAGTACCTAATGTTTTCCCTTCAAATACTCCCGAAATAATCTCACAAGTATCTGTTTCTTTTCTTGGTGTAGTAATCTTACTTTGTCCAGGCCGACGACGATCTAAGTCCCCTTGAATATCCTTTTCTGATAACTCTAAACGAGGGGGACAACCATCAATAATAACCCCAACTCCTCCCCCATGAGATTCTCCAAAAGTTGTAATACGAAATAGATGGCCAAAGGTGTTACCCATATTTTTTGGTTAGAATTATTTTTGTCTCTTCTTATTATAACCTTTTTAGGGATTTAAAATCTGAATTATTTTGTATTTTTTTATAAAATATCTTTACGTTTTTGCAAGATATAAGTTACGCACCAATAAATTAAACTATGTAATAACAATAAGCCCCAATTGGTTAATAAATTGCTGGAATTAGCTGCATAAACCTCAGTAGGAATATCTACAGGAATAATGGGAGGATTGGGGTTTAATGGGGAAATAGGTTGTACTTCGGGAATCATAGAAGGAATATTGACTAAACTACCTAATGCACCCACTGACCAACGACTAATCATTAACCAAGACAACATTTTACCCATACCTGTTATTTTAAACAAGACTCCTGAAAAAATAATTTGAGGTAATAATAATAAGGGTAAAGAACTATTCGCTTGAGTAATATTTTTTGCAAAAGCTGATATCATAACACCTAGACTAATAGTGGAAAATAAAGTCAAAAATATGGTTATTTCGGTTCCTAATATCCAAGCTAGTTGATTGGACTCTGGTGTTTCAAAACAGATGAAAATAGTTAGGGATATTAATAAACTTTGTAAAAATCCTAATATTCCTAAAACAGATGCTTTCGATCCTAAATAAGATAAAATTCCTAAATTAACTAATCTTTCTCTTTGATAAATTTTTCCTTCTTTAACGATTTCTTGTAATGAGCTCGCTAACCCTACCCAAATAGCGGCACAAGTAAAAATAAACAAAACTTTTAGAGATAAAGTGGCAAAAGTTGGGTCATTTTCATCCGTCAAATTAAAGGGAATTATGTCAGATAAAGCAATTCTCATGGCTATAATTCCTAAGGGGGCAGTAACAAGAGATAAACCGATATTAAGGGGATCTCGTAGTAATAATTGAAAATATCTTTGAGATAAAATAGAAAACTGTTGTAAAAAAGACCTTTTGACTTTTTTGGGGTTAGATTTTCTTGCCGTTTGAGGAGAAGCTTGTACTAAATATTGACTAATATATTGATCATAAAAGTTAGGATCATTTCTAAAGCGTTCTGCTTCTTCTTCCACTTTATTTTTATCTTCTAAATGCACATAAATATCAGCAAAATTCTTACTTTTTAAGCCAAAAAAAGTTATGGCTTCTTGAGGAGGTCCAAAATAACAAAGATTACCGCCTTTTCCTAGAAAAACTAAGCGATCGCAAAGATGAATATTTAATGTTGTATGAGTGACTAAAATAATCGTTCGTCCTTCTTGAGATAAACTTTTAAGTAATTCCATCATTTTTTTATCTAACCCTGGATCAAGGCCAGATGTCGGTTCATCTAAAAAGAAAAGTTTAGGATCTGCTAATAATTCTACACCCATACTTACCCGTTTGAGTTGTCCTCCACTAAGATTTTTAACTAGGGTATTTTCTCGTTCTTTTAACTCTATTTGTTTTAATACTTTCTCACTTTCTTCTAAGATATTAATATCAGGAGGTAAGCGTAGTTTCGCAGCATAATATAAAACTTCTTTAACGGTTAAATTAGCATGAACAATATCATATTGAGGAACATAACCGATGAGATTACGATAGATATTTACATTTTTTCGTAAATCTTCTCCATTCAATTCAACTATTCCATTATCTACTGGTTCAAGTCCTAGTAAAGTTCGCATTAGCGTTGATTTTCCTGCACCACTTCCCCCAATAATAACAACAAATTGGCCAGGATTAATCGGAAAAGAAATATCAGTTAATAAAGTAATATTTTTTCCCTGTTTATCCTTAACAACTCTACGTAAATTTTTAGCGTCAAGACGAATATTATCTCCTGTATCTGCAATTACTAAATTATCACCCTGTACAATTAATGTATAAGGCCCAATGCGAATCATCGATCCCTTAGAAAGAACTGCTTGACCTGTTACTTTTTGTCCATTAACAAATACCCCATTGGTACTGCGATCGCTAAGAATATATTGCTCTTGATTATTACTATCAATTATGGCATGACAACGGGAAACAGTCGGCGCATCTAAAAATAAATTAGCTTGGGGATCTCTACCAATAACCACTGACTTATTTTTAAGGGAAATCGATGTTTTAGTTAGAGGTTTTAAGGGTTGGTTATTATTAGGATTAGCATAAGTAATCGTAATATAATTACCTATGACTATTCCGATACTAATTTCCATTCCATCTTGTAATAAAAGTCCTTTTTTTGGTGTAATTAAATTATTATTTAAAAATAAACGATTACTGCTAGGTTTAACTTGATCACCATCATAAATTCGATAATTAGTCCCTTCTTTTGTAAAAGAAGCTTGACAACCACTAACCATCATCCAATTATTAGTTTCAGGAACAATCAGATCGGCTTTTTCTGGATTTCTTCCTAAACGATGTAAGTCTTTTGTTAACTCGAAAGGTCCTAAAGTTTCCCCTTGAAGATTTCGTAAAGTAATAGAAGGAAGATGAGCTAAAACAGTTTTAGAACCCGAAGAATTAACCATAATTGATACTCTAATGTTTTTCCTTAAAATCTTACCCCAAATGCTATAATAAAAGAACTTTAACCCTTTCCCCTTGAGAAATTTTAGTTACGCCTATGGGTAAAATAGCTAAAGCATTGGTTAATGCTAAATTAATTAAATTTGCAGAATTTTGACTTCCCTTAGCTAAGCTAAATATGTATTCACCATTAATTAGTTTTAACTGTCCCCAAATATAGGTTTCTCGTTGACCATTAGACGATAAATCATCATGGGATATTGCTGTAATAAATTTAGGTTGATAGTCTCCTTTTATACCTGACAATTTCTCTAAAGCGAGTTTAACCAATCGCCAACAACTAACTAATGCAGACACAGGATTTCCAGGTAAACCAAAATAGACACATCCATTATCAAATTTAGCGACTGTCAACGGTTTTCCTGGTTTCATTGCAACACTATTAATCTTTATCTTACCTCCCAATTCAGCTAAAATTTTATCGATATAATCATAATCTCCTACAGAAACGCCACCCGTTGACAGAACAAAATCTGCTGTATTAATAGCTTCTATAATTTTCTGTTTAATTATATTAGGTTGATCTTGAACAATTCCTAAACAGATAGGAATACCTCCATTTTTAATAATAAAAGCTTTAAGCGCATATTGATTAGAATCAATAATTTGTCCAGGTTGTAACGTTTCAGTCGGAGTAATTAATTCATTTCCAGTAGATAAAATAGCCACACGAGGACGACGATAAACCTGAATACTAGAACATTGTGCTGTTGCTAAAACAGCCATTTCTGCTTCGTTAATAGAGATACCTGGATTTAATAAAATATCCCCTGCTTGATAAAAACTTCCTTGTTTTCTAACAAATTCTCCACAATATTTAGGAGGGGATAAAATCATCACTTTTTTCCCTTCTTGGTAGGTATTTTCCTGCATTATAATCGTATCAACCCCATCAGGTAACATAGCACCTGTAAAAATACGACAAGCTTCCCCTGATTGAATGGATCTGTTAGGGTTACTTCCAGCAGGAACTTCTGTGATAATATCCAAAGTAATTGGATGCTCTGAAGAACATCCCTGAACATCTTCAAAACGGACTCCATAACCATCCATAGCAGAATTATCCCAATAAGGAAAATTTAGGGGACTACTAATGGGTTGAGCTAAAATTCTTCCCGTTGCTTCATCTAGGGAAATCGTTTCCATCTGTTGTAAACTGTCTACTAACTGTAAAATGATAGTTTGGGCTTCTTCAACCGAAATCATGGTCTTTTGTTTTAAATTGATAGAAATTCATGGGAATAAGAGAAAAGTCTCTATTCAATTTTATCAGAAACTTGGGTTTAAAACCCCGTCTTTCTAAGACTGCTTTTGTTGCTTTTTAATATAAGATTTTAGCACTTCTAAGGGCGCACCTCCGACAGCAGAAACAAAATAACTAGGCGACCATAAAGCATTTTTTCCATAAGGCTTAGGATAACCAGCTTTCCCATATCTACGACTAGAAACTCCTTTCAAGCTATTAACAATTAGTGAGATAGATAGTTTCGGTGGGTATTCTATCAAAACGTGGATGTGGTCTGATTCCCCATTAAATTCTAACACCTCAAAGTTCATTTTAGAGGCAACTTCTTTAAATGATTTTTCTATTAATTTAAGGCTTTCATCGGTAAAAACTTTTTGCCTGTACTTAGTAACGCAGACCAAATGTACCTTAAGGTCTGAAACACTGTGACGCTCTTTTCTTAGGTTTCTTGACATTTCAGCAGACTCTAGCTAGAATTGTTTGCAGACCTATTTACTATAACCCATGAAGTTGCGCTATCGTTACCGAATCTATCCTACAGACCAACAAAAAATTAAGTTAGCTCAACTTTTTGGATGCTGTCGGGTGGTTTTTAACGATGGATTAGCATACTGCCAAGAAACCTATAAAAATGGAGGTAAATACGAAGGGATAAATACCCTATCTAAGCGTCTGACTCTAGCCAAGAAAACTGATGAAAAATGCTGGTTAGCTGATGTTTCTGCTGTTCCTTTGCAGCAATCTTTAAGAGATTTGCATCAAAGCTTTAAGAACTTTTTTGACTCTTGTAAAGGAAAAAGGAAGGGAACGAAAGTAAAACCGCCTAAGTTCAAGAAACGGAAATCAAAGCAGTCTGCTAGGTTTACTGATAATGGATTTAAGGTTAATCAACATAACGTCTATTTAGCTAAAATAGGTAAGTTAAAGATAGTCTGGTCTAGAGAATTACCTGTCTTACCGTCATCTGTAACTGTAATAAAAGATAGTGCCGACAGGTATTTTTTAAGTATGGTGTGTGAAGTTAATCCCAAACTATTACCGCAAACTAATAAGACCCCGCCGTTAACGACGGGGTTTAACAATAAAAGTTGTGGTATTGATTTAGGAATCATTGACTTTGCTACATTAAGTGATGGGGAAAAAGTTAAAGCCCCCAAACCATTAAAATCTAAACTTAAACGTTTAAGAAGACTTCAAAGAAATCTATCTAGGAAACAAAAAGGAAGTAAAAGACGGGAAGTTGCTAGAAAGAAAGTAGCTAAACTTCACGCTAGAATAACCGATATTAGAACTGACTTTTTACATAAACTATCCACTAGGTTGATTAAGGACAACCAACTAATTGCCTTAGAGGATCTTAATGTCAGTGGCTTGGTTAAAAACCGTAAACTTTCCCGTGCTATTTCAGATTTGGGGTGGCGTAGTTTTCGGACTATGTTAGTAGCAAAAGGTGAAATGTATGGGAGAGAAGTAAGGATAATTAACCGATGGGAAGCAACCAGTCAAACCTGTTCATGCTGTGGATTTAAAGGTGGAAAAAAGGAGCTTTCTGTTAGAGAATGGACTTGCTTGAATTGTGGACAAATTCACGATAGAGACACAAACGCGAGTCGTCAAATTTTAAAAGTGGCCGGTGGGCAATTGGACACTCAAAACGGATTGCAGAGGAAGTTTAAGACTACTGTAAAAGTAGCGGTTTCCAGTGAAGCGTCAACCACCCCTCAATATAAACAATTAAGTTTGTTTTGAGAGGGAACCACCGCCCTTTAGCGTAGCGAAGGGCGCGTGAGGATGTCAACTACCTACAGCACTTTTAAATCAATTGTATCAATATCTTCTCTCCTAAAATAAGTATAAATTGCTATATTGTTAAAGCAAAAATGTGCTAAAAGAGTGGCAATAGGGATAGTAAAGATGCTATGCACCAGTGCAGCAACAAAAACCTCAATCAAATAGAGACATTATTGACTCGCTATGGATTCGAGATTAAAGAAATCACCATTGGGGAGTTAATTGAGAAGTGGGTAGCATCTTACTCAGTTTACTGGATTCGTTTGGCCATTGTAGAAGCCCTTTATCAAGGGCGTTATAAAGCCATTTCTGTCGAACATATTCTTGCCCTTTGGAAGCGACTCGGACATCCTACCTATCATTTTACCTACGATTTTGAACGATTTATTACCCGTAATGTGTTTATCGAAGATATCACAAATCATAAAACAATTGAACCACAACAACTAGAAGAAAAGCTATTGAACCCAGACAACACCGTAGAAACTGTCTCTCAACATAATCTTACTTTAACTCCCATTCAAGAATTAGTGAAGAAAATAGCCATTCCCATTTCCATTGCTTCAAACAAGTTAAACGGTAAAACTGATAAAAAAGAGTTATTAAACGATGGGGTTTCCCACATAGTAGAACCAGAAAACCCATCAATAGAGCAACCAAAATTAGAGTCTCCAACCCTCTTAAATCAAGAGAAGACTACCGGGATCATTAATCAATTTGTTCCTCATTCTGATGGTTCAGACTTTTATGGAAAATTAAAGGCGGTTGCTTATCAACAACTAGAAGAAAATCAAGAGATTTAAACCCTAATCATTCTCTTGAAATTTTCTCCAGATCCCAGATCCTATCCTTACCTAAATGTTATTTTTCCAAAAATTCAGGGAATCCTATAAGCGTAACACTGTGATTAGTCACTTTATCAAAGATGCAATGATGACAGCTTCCTATCCTCCTCAAAATCCAATTTCCATACCAGAATTTACATCCTCAAGACAAGCAAGCTTTTTTGAAACCCTTAAACAACCTAGATTTAGTGGTCAACTGGTTCTCACTAATAGTAAAGGAGAAAAATGGTTTTTTTATTTGTACCTGGGACGAATTATGTACGCTACAGGGGGAACCCATCCCGTTAGACGGTGGCGCAGACATATTGCCCGTTATTTGCCTGAAATTGCTGCTCAATTATCCTCCTTACAACTAGATTTAGCCAGTTTAGGCAATCAAGACTTTCGCCTATGTTGGGAATATCAACTGCTGTGTTTGTGGGTAGAACAACAGAAAATTAGTCGAGAACAAGCAGCTAGAATGATTCGTTCGGTCATTATCGAAGTATTATTTGATATTACCCAAACCATGGAAGTCACTTGTGAACTCAGACAAGATAACTTACTCTCAACTCGATTGGTATTAATCGATGCCGATCAATTAATTAACGAAGCCCAAAAACAATGGCAAGCATGGCAAGGGGCAAAAGTGGCCGATCGCTCCCCTAACGCTGCCCCCATTATTCGCCAGGCCGACGAATTACAACAGCGTACCTCTCCCCAAGTCTATCAAACCTTAAAACAACTCCTAGACGGCAATCAAACCTTACGGGATCTCTCCATTCGCATGAAACGGGATGTGGTAACAGTTACCAGTTCCCTACTGCCCTATATACAGATGGGATTAGTAGAATTAATCGCCATCGAAGACTTATCCCCACCGGTTTCCACCCCTACCCCCACTCCCACCGTAGCAACCCCAGAAACCTCCGTTGGTCCATTGGTGGCCTGTGTGGATGATAGTCCCTTGATGTGTCAAACCCTAGAAAAAATTCTGGTAGGGGCTAATTATCAGTTTTTAGGCATTAACGACCCCTTGAGAGCGATCGCTATCTTATTGGCCCGTAAACCGGCTCTCATTTTCTTAGATTTAGTAATGCCCAATGCCAACGGTTATGAAATTTGTGGACAACTGAGAAAACTTTCCTTTTTCCGTCATACCCCGATCATTATTCTTACCGGCAATGATGGTATTGTGGACCGAGTTCGGGCGAAAATGGTGGGTTCTACGGATTTTATGAGTAAACCCGTCAATCCTGATTTAGTGTTAGATGCCATTCGCAAACATCTTATACAAGAAAACCTCGCTTAAGAAAAATTACCGCTTTTTTACCAGTGTAAATTTTACGCACCCGAAGCAGCAAAATGTTACTTTCCGTCGAATTTTAGGGAATGGTAAGACTATAGAACCAGCTTAATCAACCATTAACTGAGGTCAAAATTTATTATGGGAACTGTCCTTGTTATAGAAGATTCTTCAACAGAAAGAGAAATTATTACCCAATATTTAAAACTTGCAGGAATTACGGCCGCCATTGCCACCAGTGGAGAAGAAGGCCTCGAAAAATTGAACGGAGAACTACCGGATCTCATTGTTCTCGATGTGGTTTTACCGGGACTGAGTGGCTTTGAGATCTGTCGCGCCATCAAAGCCGAAGAACGTACCAGTAAAATTCCTGTGATCATTTGTTCTACGAAAGACACCGATATGGACAAATTTTGGGGGAAACGCCAGGGTGCAGACGCATACATCCCCAAACCCATCGATCAAGACATCTTTCTTAGCACCATTAAACAACTTATTGCCTAAATTGAATCAGCAAGCACAAGTATAGGAGTCATCCATTGTGGTTCAACCTGAATTTTCTCCCGTCCACTCTGCAACAACCTCCCTAGCAACCCAGGAACGTGATCAATTAGAACAATTTTTACGATTTCAGTTAGTTCCAGACACCACCTTACTTTTATCCGTTAGCCAACTAACCGAGGTGATTACCATTCCCCTTGGTCAAATCGTTCCCATTCCCCAAATGCCCGCTTGGGTTATGGGGGTCTATAACTGGCGTGGCGAAATTCTCTGGATGATCGATTTAGGGGCATTATTAGGGTTAACCCCTTGGCATCAACAGCCCCAAATTACCCCTATTTATCGTTCTATTGTTCTTCATGCAGGCACCAGTTCTCAAAAAGTCTCTAAAACCCGTCGTCAACAGATCGGGGCAGTGGTGAGTCGAGTCGATGATATTGAATGGTGTCATCCCAATGCAATTCAATCCCCTCCTGCGTCAGCCGTTAACTCTAGTTTAGCCCCTTTTCTAAGAGGCTATTGGTTGCCACCTGGTGGAGAGATGTTGGTGGTGTTGGACGGAGAAGCTATCCTGGCAGCTATGCCTAAATCTTAATATCACTTACTTTCTATATTTTCCAGATTACCTCTGGCTGAGTACCTTACTTTTGCCTTTTGCGTAGCAGTATCCCCGTTTATAAATTCACTCTTTGCTTAACGTTATGACTCAGACTTCTCCTAACCCCAATTCCCACAGCAATAACGAAAACAACAGTGTTGTTCATCAACCCGTGTCCACAGAACCCCATGAAACCCTTGATAGTGACGATCCTGCTCCTCAGAGCGAAGAATCATCAATTTTAGCCATCGAAACCGAAGTTACTTTACCCCCAACCCCCAATAGAGAAAGCACTCTCGCCCCTTCTCCCCCGTGGAAAACATTTCCGCTCGTTCAATGGTGGCAAAATTTAACCCTACGCTCCAAAAGTATTATCGCTGCTACAGCCATTGGCATTACTCCGGTTATTGCCGTGGGTTCTTTAGCCTATGGTATCTCTAACCAGATTTTATACTCTCAAACCCAAGAGACAGAAATCTCTCATGCAGTAGGGTTAACCCAGTACGTCTCTCGTTTTATGAACGATCGCTATCTTGATATTCAGACTTTAGCCACCTCAGACATCTTTACCAAGGCTGAGTTAAGAAATAATGCTTCTGCTGAAGATAAACAAAAAGTTTTAGACCGTTATATTAATATTTATCAATTGTATGACAGTATTGCTGTCTTTGATTTAGAAGGAGAGGTTATTGGTCAATCTCAAGGAACACCCCTAAAAAATCATAAAGATCGGAGCTATTTTCAAGCCGTTCTCAATACCAAATCTGCCACCATTACCCAACCCCTCATTTCCACCACAGAAGGAACGTTTAACGTTTATTTCGCTGCTCCGGTACGGGATAGTGAGACGGGGGATATTGTGGCTGTCATTCGCTCCAGAATGCCCATTAAACACCTGGAAAACTTAGTCAAACAGGAGATGAACCGAGGAGAAGATATTTACTTGGTCAATCAGAATGATGAAGTGTTTCTTGCCCCCGATGGTATCCAAGTAACCCAAGTTAATAGTGCTGGCAAAATAGATGAAAGAAGCCAGACGTTTGAACACCAAGCAGTCGAAGCTTCCTCTTTGTTTTCTGTTTATTCTGCTCTCAGTAGTTTGCAACAACCATCCGTAATGATGGATGCAGACCAACTGGTGGCTTTCGCTCGTTTTAGTAGCGTTGATAACCTACCCAACTTAGGTTGGAATGCGGTGGTTACGCTGGATAAAGCAGTGGCCTTTGCCCCTCAGAGAAGACTGCTCTCTGCCTTCTTTATAGGAACTTTAGCCACTGCCGGCTTAGCTGCGGTTGCAGCCATTCTGCTGTCTGAACAAGTTACCCTTCCCCTGCGCCGTGTCACTAAAGCCATCAAGAAAATTGGTAAAGGGGACTTGACCGTAGCACTAGAGGTTTCAGGGCATGATGAGTTCGCCAGTTTAGCTGAAAACGTCAACACCATGACCCAACGGATTAATGGTTTAGTGGAAAAACAAACCCTATCCACTCAACAAGCGAACTTCTTAGCTGAAATTGCCAGTAGTATTATTGCTGATCGCAAAGCCTTACAAGACATTTTAGACTATACGTTAGAAGGGTTACGAGGGGTTTTGAGAGTGGATCGGGTGGTGATTTATGAATTTAATTTAGAAGGCCATGCCTTTATTTCCCATGAATCCAATGATCCAACCTATCCTAGTGCCAAAGAACTCGAAATTGGCGATCGCTGCATTCCTTCAGAAATTATTGACCAATACTGTAAAGGACGAGTCGTCCCCACCAACAATGTCCATGAAGCCGGCTTCCATCCTGAACACTATCACCTCATGGAACAGTTGCACATTGATGCGAATTTAGTGGTTCCCATCATGAGACAAGGGGAACTGTTTGGTTTATTAATTGTCCACCATTGCCAAGGGCCTCATCAATGGCAAGAGGATGAAATCAGCTTTATGAAACGGGTAGCCGAACAGTTAACCATTACCCTTGATCGTATTAGCTTACAACAACAACAACAGCAAGACGCAAAACTGTCCCAAAGCTTACGTGATATTACCGTAAAAATTGCAACCGCTCTTGACACAGAGGAGGTAATGCAAATAGCGGTTCAAGAAATGCGTCGCTCCTTGAAAACGGATCGGGTTATTGTTTACACCTTTGACGAAGAATGGATGGGAACCATTGTGGCTGAAGATGTAGCCGAAGGTTATCCCAAGGCGTTAAACGCCCAAATTATGGATCCCTGTTTTGCCACCAAATTCGTCAATAAATACCTCAATGGTCGGGTTCATGCGACTCCAGACATTTATAAGGCAGGATTGACTGAATGTCATCTTAATGAACTAGCCCCTTTTAAAGTTCGTGCTAATTTGGTTGCACCTGTTGTTCGCAAAGGACAACTGTTAGGGTTGTATATTGCCCATGAATGTTCAGGTCCGAGAAACTGGAATGCCTCAGAAATGAGCTTTTTCTCCCAAGTAGCTGCTCAGATCGGTTTTGCCCTAGAACGGGCTGATCTTGTCGAACAACAGAAAATTTCCGAGCAAGAACAAAGAACAGCCAAAGAAGAATTACAACGACGAGCATTAGAATTGTTAATGGAAGTGGATCCCGTTTCCCAAGGGGATCTTACCATTCGAGCCAGGGTCACAGAAGATGAAATTGGTACCATTGCTGACTCCTATAACGCTACCATTGAAAACCTAAGAAAAATCGTTAACCAGGTACAAAACGCCACCGGGCAACTCTCAGACACGAGCCATCAAAACGAGTTTGCCATTCGTTCTTTATCTCAAGAAGCCTTTGAACAGGCAAAGGATGTCTCTGCGGCCTTAGATAAACTACAGGCCATGAACGACTCCATTCGCGCCGTTGCTGCCAACGCGGAATTAGCTGAAGCCACCGTCCAACAAGCGGCTGAAACCGTAGAACAGGGAGAAGATGCCATGAACCGTACGGTAGATGGAATTATGGCCATTCGTCAGACAGTAGCAGAAACCGCCAAAAAAGTGAAACGGTTAGGGGAGTCCTCCCAGAAAATTTCTAAAGTGGTGAACTTAATTAGTAGTTTTGCCGATCAGACCAACTTACTTGCTTTAAATGCCTCCATTGAAGCAGCCCACGCAGGGGAAGAAGGACGGGGTTTTGCGGTGGTTGCTGAGGAAGTGCGATCGCTTGCCCGTCAGTCAGCAGCAGCTACGGCTGAAATTGAATCTTTGGTGGCTAGTATTCAAGCGGAAACTAACGACGTAGTAGCGGCGATGGAAGCAGGGACAGAACAGGTGGTCAGTGGAACGAAATTAGTGGATGAAACCCGTAAGAGTCTCAATCAAATTACGGCAGCTAGTATTCAAATTAGTGAATTAGTTGAAGCTATCACCCGATCTGCTATTGAGCAGTCTCAAACCAGTCAAACGGTGACGCAAACCATGACGCAAGTAGCAGCTATCTCTGATAAAACCTCCAGCGAAGCAACCCAAGTCTCTGACTCTTTCGGAGAACTCTTAGCCATTGCTCAATCCTTACAGGAAAGCGTCCAACAGTTCAAAGTTAAGTAGTTATACTTTGTCGGTTGTGAACATGGTTACTGTCTATCTGGAGTGGGAGACTAGGAGTTTTTGGAGACAAAGGAGATGGGGGAGCAGAGGGAGCGGAGGGAGCAGGGGGAGCAGGGGGAGCAGGGGGAGGAAAATACTGATATTCTTTCTAGTCTCCTCACACTCCCCACACTCCCCACCCTTCCCACACACTCTTTCACCCCGTCACCCCGTCACCCCATCACTCCCCACCCTTCCCACACACTCTTTCACCCTCTCACCCCCTTAAACCCCATTGTCCTATCACCCAAAGAACGATGATACAGACATTAATCCAATATTGCCAACGAATAAAACTGCCCCTGCGCCCGATCGCTTTAATCATGTTGGGAGTGGCCAGTTGGTTTTTAGTGGTCTCTTGTACCACCCTTGACGCTCAGCAGATGAAAGGGAAATTACCCCCTGATTTAGTTACTGATTATATTTACCGCATTATTAAGTCAGAACGAACGATTTACGGTAAATATGTGGTGCAACGACTTAAAGATGAAAATATTGTTAGAGCCTCTGAACATTGGCAACAGGATAAAGCTTTACCCTTGCCAGCACAAATGTTTCGCATGAGTTCAGAGTTGGCCTCAGAAAATAGCCCTTTTAGTTATGGTGCAATTTCTCCTTGGAGTCTCAATGATAATAATATTCCTAACACTGAATTTGAACAAAAAGCCATGGAGAACGTTTTAACCACTGGCTTACCTTATAAAGATTATCAAATTAAAGATGGTAAAAAATACTTTTCAGCCCTTTATCCTGATAAAGCGGTTTCTGCTGCTTGTATTGACTGCCATAACCAACATCCTACCCATAAACAACGTTATCCCGAAAAAGTGTTCAAGGTTGGGGATGTCATGGGAGGTATTTTAATTAATTTGCCTTTAGATCCCTAATATATCGTCTTCGATTATCCATTATTAATTATCCCTGAGCCGTTACCATGCAAACCCCTGTCAAACCAGTTCCTAATTCTTCTCATGCGAGAGTTTCTCCGTCCCTCTCCTCTGATCCATCTCCCCAGACCATACCGAATTCTAAACAACTATCACCCCCCATCTTACCCCTAATTGAGCCGTTTTATAACTTGCCCATCAGTCGCAAAACTCAAATGATTACTGCCTTAATTTTTCTAGCTTTGGGGGGATTAATTGGGTTAGGATCCACCTCATTGGTGGGTAGTTTGCGTTCTCATTTACTTTATCAAACCAAGTCCCAATTAGCTGTTACCGAACTTAATTATAATAGCGATTTAGAAAAAATGGCCTTAGGCTTCGCTTCTGAAGCGGAACACCCCACTATTATTGAAGCCACTAAAACCGTCAGTCAAGGACAATCTTTATCCCCTGAAATTCGCGCTCAATTACAATCTATTTTAAAAAATGAACAAAAAATCTACGATCTAGAATTTGCTACCTTAGTCGGTAAAGATTTACGAATTATTGCCAATGCCAATGGCCAACGTCAGGGAGAAACATTTGATCCCCAAGGGTTAGTAACTGAGGCTATCAAACAACAAAAACAGATTCGCAGTAGTGAATTGGTTAGTTGGGAAGAACTTCTCAAAGAACAAGCCCCCTTACCTCCAGGGTTAACCAGCCAAGATGCTTTGATGCGCTACACTGTAACTCCTGTTAAATTACCAGGAACACAAACGGTAATCGGTGCGTTGGTTTCTGGGGATATGGTCAACGGTAATTTAGCTATTGTCAAGAAAACCGTTGATACCTTTCAAGGGTTGGGTTATAGTGCAGTCTATCTTTACCATCCCGAAAATGAATCCTTTTCCCTAGCCACTACTTTTGAAAAAACCGAATTACGACAGGCTAATTTTAATACGCCTCTGCCTGATAAATCCATTTTAGAAGAAGCGGTACAGGCTCAAGGGAAAGCGGTGACCAAAAGAAGTTATCTGGATAATCATAGCTATACCCTAGCAGCCAAAGCCATTCCTAACTATAAAGGTCAGGAGATTGCCATTTTAGTTTACGGCGATCCAGAAGTGGGATTGAATGAAATTCTCAAACAAAGTTTAATGTTGCAACTGGGTCTATCTGTGGCAGTTTTGGGTGTGGTGGTGATGGTTGCAGCGGTTATTGCTTCAGCCATTACCCAACCGATTAAACGTTTAAAACAAGTGACTCAGGAGTTTGCCAAGGGAAACTACGATGCTCGAGTCCATCTCCCCTCTCACGATGAGATGGGACAGTTGGGGGACTGTTTCAATGAGATGGCCAATCATATTGCAGTCCATGAACAGGGGTTACAACAAAAAACTGAGATGTTTCGCTTTTTAGCCGAACTTTCTTCCCCCACAACCCTTGATACTTCAAGATTAGATAATTGGTTTTCTCAAGCTTTAGAAGGGGCTAGAAACCTGATTAACTTAGAGCGTCTCTTTATCTATCATCTGAGTGAGGATCATCGTGGTCAAGTCATCCATGAAGCCTTGCTTCCTGGTTATGTTTCTGTGTTAGATTGCGATGCTCATAGTGAAATTGTTCCCTCAAACTTATTAGAACAATTACAAAAAACCCCCTCCTCAGATAGTTGGACTTTAGAGCAACTAGAAACTATTATTGAAAATCCTCAATATCAAGAGCTTTTAGAGCGTTTTCAGGTCGAAGATCAGTTAATGATTCCCATCTTCAATCAAAACACCCTTTATGGCTTCTTAGTAGCTCATCGTTGTATTGATGCTCAGGGGTGGCCAGAAACGGAAATTAATTTCCTCAAACAATTTGTTACTCAACTCGAAGTAACCATTAATCGTATCATGATAGCCCGAATGGAATCTTTAGAATCAGGGTTAGCCCGTGAACTCAAAGAGATGACTTTACAAATTTCCGCGGAATTCAACGCTGATAATCTTTTTGATATCGTGGTTGAAAAGAGTCGTCACGGCTTAAAAACGGATCGGGTGGTTATCTATAGTTTTGATGAGGTTTGGGATGGAACAATTATTGCTGAATCCGTTAACCCGTCTTATCCTCAAGCCTTAGGACAAGAGATTCCCGATCCTTGTTTTGCTGAATCTTTTGTGGATCAATACCGTCAAGGACGGGTTAACGCCCTTTCTAATATTTATACGGCAAAACTAAATCCTTGTTATCGCAAACAACTGGAAAGTTTAGAGGTTCAAGCTAACTTAGTTGTCCCCATTGTTGTTGCGGGAGAGTTATTAGGATTATTAATTGCCCATCATTGCCAGAGTCCTCGTCATTGGCAACAGTGCGAAATTGACTTTTTAACCCAAGTCGCCTTACAAACTGGGGTAGCCTTAGAACGCTCCAATCTTTTAGATAAGCAAACCTTGGCCTCTCAACAGCAACGGATCGCCAAAGAGCAACTGCAACAGAGAGCATTAGAACTGCTAACGGAAGTTCAACCCATTAGTCAAGGAGATCTTACCGTTCGCGCTAGAGTCACTCAAGACGAAATTGGCACCATTGCTGATTCTTATAATGCTATGGTTGAAAGCTTACGCTCTTTGGTAACTCAAGTGAAAACCGTAGCGCAACAGTTTTCTGAGACAACGGAAAATAATGAACATTTAATTGAAGCCTTGGCCAATGAAGCTCTGAAACAAGTTGAACAAATTACAGTAGCCGGCGATCGCCTCACGGCTATGAATCATTCGATTCATCTGGTAGCCGAAAATGCCCAAACAACCTTAATGGCCTTTCAAGAAGCGTCTGAAACGGTTATGACGGGAGAAAACGCCATGAATGAAACCGTCAAAGGAATGATGGCGATTCAAGATACGGTATCAGAAACGGCTAAAAAGATCCAGCATTTAGGGGAATCTTCTGAAAAGATTTCTAAGGTGGTCAGTTTGATCGGTCGTTTTGCTGCACAAACCCACTTACTGGCACTCAAAGCCTCCATTGAAGCAGCCCGTGCTGGAGAAGGGGGAAGGGGTTTTGCCGTCATTGCTGATGAAGTACGAAGCCTAGCCACCAGTTCGGCTGAAGCCACCGCAGAAATTGAAACCCTGGTTAACAGTATTCAAACGGAAACCAAAGAAGTGACCCAAACCATGAAAACGGGAACAGAACAAGTTTTGCGGGGAACGGAATTAGTTGAACAAACCCGCCATAGTCTTCATGGGATAAGCGTAGCCTCTCAACAGATTAATGAGTTGGTCAGAGCTATTTCTGAAGCAGCTAAAGAACAATCTTTGACCTCTGAAGCGATGAATACAGTAATGAACGATGTTTCTGCTATTGCTGAAAATACCTCCGTTTCTGCGACCCATCTGACTGACTCTTTCCAAGAAGTGCTTACCCTTGCACAACAGTTACAAACTAATGTTGAACAGTTCAAAGTTAATTAGGGTGAGGGGGTGAAAGGGAGGGAAGAGGGGGGTGTGTGGGAAGGGTGGGGTGTGTGGGGAGTGTGGGGAGTGTGGGGAGTGATGGGGTGACGGGGTGAAAGAGTGTGTGGGAAGGGTGGGGAGTGTGAGGAGACTAGAAAGAATATCAGTATTTTCCTCCCCCTGCTCCCCCTGCTCCCTCCGCTCCCTCTGCTCCCCCATCTCCCCCATCTCCCTTGTCTCCAAAAACTCCCAGTCCCCCAGTCTCCCCCATCTCCCTTGTTTCCCCCATCTCCCCAGTCTCCGAGTCCCCCAACCTCCCAGTCTCTCTCAAAAACCATGATGAACCCCGACATCCGCGATCAAGCCTATCAATTTTTTATTGAAGAAGTCCCTGAACTTCTGCAAATCATTGAAACTGGCCTACTCACCCTCAAAGAAAAGCGTGATAAATCAACTGTTCACGAAATTATGCGGGCTGCTCACTCCATTAAAGGTGGGGCTGCTAGTGTGGAACTCAATACCATTAAAATTATTTCCCATCGCTTAGAGGACATTTTTAAAGCTCTCTACGATGAAACGGTGATCATTGATGATAGTTTAGAAAGCTTGTTATTAGAGGCTTATGATCACTTACGGGATCCCCTAGAAGAGCAAATTGATACAGGAAGTTTTGATGAAGAAAAAGCCATTGAAACAGCTATCCCTTTATTTGAGGCCATTGAAGCCGTTTTAGGGGATAGTATGGCTCAAGGGGAACAATATATCCCGTCTTCTGCTGATTTAGGCATTGATATTGTTTCTTCCCTATTTGAAGTGGATGTGACTCAAGGGTTGGAAGTCATTGAACGGGCGATCGCTTCTGAAGACAAGGAACAAATTACTCAAGTTTTGCGCGATCAAGGGGAAGTGTTTAATGGATTTGCTGAACTCCTTGCTCTACCAGGGTTTGGGGAAATTGTTCAAACAACCATACAAGCTCTTGAACAGTCTCCTGCGGAAGCTTTAACCATTGCTCAAGTAGCTTTACGGGATTTTAAACAAAGTCAGCATTTAGTCTTGGTGGAAGGCGATCGCACGTCAGGAGGCCAGCCGTCTCCAGAGTTATTAAGTCTAGCCACGGGAACTCCCTTAGAAACAACCTCATCGTCTTCAGAACCTTCGGGTGAAGAAAATTCGGTTCTCTCTCAAGATATAGAAGAAAAGGAAGCACTACCCTTAGTCTTCTCTGATGACTCTTCAGAGGATAGTGCTGCTAAGACTATCGATTTTAGCAATGCACCCCCATTAGATGATATTTTTGGCTCAACAGAAGAACCAAACTGGAACGAAGTACCTGCTTTGGATGATGTTTTTGGAGAACCGTTGAGTGATCAAGATGAGTCAGTCCAAGATGTTCCTTTTGCAGCTTCTTTAGATGACTTGTTTGGTGAAGTAGAAACTCCAACAGAAGAACCCTCATCGTTAGACATTGATGAAGAGAAAATTCAAGAAAATTTGGACAGTTTTGTCGAGTCTGTAGAAAATATTTTTGACACCTTACCAACTGTTGAAGAAGAGACGAATGTATCCGTTGCGAAAAACTCCTTATCTTCTGAAACCGTTAAACAATCTTTCCGTGAGACTCGTGCAACCCGTTCGACTCGTTCCTCTAACAGTCGCCCAGGAACTAGGAGTTCTGGTCAAACAGAGGGGTCAGAGAAGCAAAAAGCTGCTGCTTCACTCTCAGTGCGGGTTGATTTTAATCGATTGGAAAAAATGAATAATTTAGTAGGGGAATTAGTCATTAATCGCAATAGTTTATCCCTACAAAATGAACAATTACAAAATAAAGTAAAAGACTTACTCAATCGGTTTTCTTACTTTCAAAACATTACCGCTACCCTAAAACAATTATCGGATCAAATGGTGGTTGCTCCTGAACGCTACACTGGAACAAAACTGTCTGAAAATATTCTTACAGGGGATAATTCTTCTTGGCAAAACCGAGACAATCTTTTTGCTCGTTCTTCCCCATCTCTTGCTTCGGAGGTAGCTGATTTTGATTCTTTGGAAATGGATTCCTATGGCACCGTTTATTCTATAGTACAGAGTTTACTAGAAGAAATGATGCAATTAGAGGAATCTGTAGATGATATTGTTCTATTTGCTCGCTCTTCTAATCAAACGTTAGAGCAACAAAGACAAATGCTCACAAATCTTCGGGACGAATTAATGTGGGCAAGGATGTTACCCTTAGGAGAAGTCTTAAACCGTTTTCCTAGAGTCTTACGGGACTTATCGAATAAGTATCATAAACCAGTCAAATTAAAGCTAACCGGCACCTCAGTTTTAGTGGATAAAGCAGCCTTAGAAAAATTATATGATCCCCTACAACATCTCCTAAGAAACGGCTTCGATCACGGCATTGAACCACCAGAAATTCGTCGCAAATTAGGCAAACCAGAACAAGGACAAATAGAAATTCTAGCTTATCACCAAGGCAACCAAACCATCATTGAAATGCACGATGACGGTGCTGGCTTAAATTTGGAGAAAATTGCCAAAAAAGCGGTTGAAGCAGGGTTAGTAACCCCAGAACAGGTGGCTGTGATGACAAAAGAAGCCTTAGAGCATCTTATCTTTGAGCCTGGTTTTTCTACGGCTGCTCAAGTCAGTGAACTGTCAGGCCGTGGCGTTGGGTTAGATGTAGTTAGAGAACAATTAAGTGCTTTAAAAGGCACGGTTTCTGTGAGTTCTATTTCTGGCAAAGGAACGACCTTTATCCTCCGTTTACCCCTAACCCTAACCATTGCTAAATTGTTAGTCTGTTTGGTTCAACAGGATAACCATCAGCAAACCACAACTATTGCCCTACCCTCTGATAGCATCGAAGAAATTATCATGCCAGAACCAAAACAGATTAAAACCTCAGGAGAACAAAGGTTTTTAACGTGGCAAAAACAGATTATTCCCATTTATCCAGTACAGCATCTTCTTGACTATCGAAGTCCTTTTCCTGAAGGGTTTGCCTCTCAGTTCCTTCAAGGAATTCCTACTCCGACTCATTGGGGTTCTCCGTTACTAATTTTACGGCGAAGTGGGGGTTTATATGCCCTAGAAGTCAGCCGTTTGGTCACAGAACAAGAATTAGTGATTAAACCGTTTGGTAAGGCTATAGCAGCCCCCCCTTACACTTATGGTTGTACCATTTTAGGGGATGGCACGTTAATTCCTGTGGTCAATGGTATCACTTTACTCGAAGAATGTATTGATTCCTATGAATCCTCAGGACAAGCAGCCGGTGTTACCGTAGAAGATTCCAGGGATAATGCTTCGACTCCCATGACTATAGCCCAAAATCCCACTATTTTAGTAGTAGATGACTCGGCAGCCGTACGGCGAACCCTAGCTTTAACCTTACAAAAATCAGGATATCGAGTCATACAAGCTAAAGATGGTCGAGAGGCCTTAGAAAAACTCCAACAAACCACAGGGATAAAACTGGTGATTTGTGATGTAGAAATGCCCAATATGAATGGATTTGAATTTTTAGGCCAACGTCGTCGTGATTCTGAATTAATGAAGATTCCTGTGGCCATGTTAACCTCTCGTAGCAGTGAAAAACATCGTCAGTTAGCCACCCATTTAGGGGCAAATGCTTACTTTACGAAACCCTATATTGAACAACAATTTCTTGAAACGATTAAAAATATGATTAGCAATTAATGACCGATGAAGTAACTGATATAGCACTACGTGCTAGGGAATGGGGAATGGGCAATAGGTAATAGTCCACTCTACAAAGGTTTCAGCTTGTAGAAATGTCCTAACAGTAATGCGTAGTGCTATAAGTGATCACCTACATTATCTATTATTAAAAAACCGATGAATACTAAGACAACTTCCTATTACACCAACGTCGTCGACTCCTATACAGGGCAAGCAGACACCAGTCATCGTAAATTATTGCTTTTCCAAACAGGCACTCTTCATTTAGCTTTACCGGTAGAATCAGTAAAAAAGATTACACATTACACTCCGCTGCAAGGGAGTGGTACAACTGCGGTGGGACTCATTCACGTAGAAGAAATGGAAATTACTGCCATTGATCTTCATAAACGTCTGTTTAAAGTTCCCCAACCTTCTATAGAGGGACGACAATTCCTGATTTTAGCTAAGAATAGTCTTGATGAATTGTTGGGCATTTTAGTGTCTGAAACCCCTTCTTTAATGGAGTTACCCCTCAGTCAGATTCGTACCTTACCTGAGTCCTATCGTCGTGGGGATACCTTAGAAATAGCAAGCCATGTAACGAGAGTGCAACAAAATGATCGATTACTCACTGTATTTATCTTAGATGTGGATCGCTTAGTTCCATCAATGGCGATGGGAGACTTTGTCTTTTAACCAATAAAGACGAATTTGATCTATCCTAAAATCTAAAGAATCTGTGTGTGGTGTGAGGAAAACGATGGTAAAGCGTCAAAAGGGACTTAAGCAACCCCGAAAAACCCCATTAAACTTATCCTTGTTGGCTTCAATTTTTTACAGTTGTTCTCAAGGAATCGTGGGTTGGAGCTTAATTGAAGGGTTATGGACAGCTCCGAGTATGGCTCAAGAAGTTAACGAACAAACTCTTGAGATTCCTCCGTCTCCCCCAACTCCTTTCTCCGAAGGGGACATTCCCCCAGGAAATAATCAACCGCCTTTGTTTGATGTGAGAACCTCAGAACAGTTTAATCTCTATCGTTTAGCTATTGGAGATGCTGTTACGGTTACGGTTCTTGATTTTGCTGAATTTAATTTTGCAGGGGCGATCGATCCTGAAGGTCAAATTCGTGTTCCCTTTTTAGGAGAAATTTCGATTGTTGGACTGACTCTCGATGAAGTAGAGACAAAGGTAGCTTATGAATTGGGACAGCGTTATTTACAAGAACCCCCAGAGGTGATTGCTGTCTTGGCCGCTCCGCGTCCAGTCCAATTGACTATTTTAGGGGAGGTAAGTCGCCCTGGTTATTACTTTTTTGAGTCAGGAATTACTCTCAATAATGTGATCACAGGGGTAGGAGGCAGTACCCCTGAAGCTGACTTACGATCCGTTATCGTGCGTCGTCCCTTGGTGGATGGAACGGTACTCGAAGAACGAGTTGATTTATATACCCCGTTAATCGAAGGAACTCGCTTGCCGGAATTCCGTTTACAGGGGGGAGATACAATCATTGTCTCTAAACTGGATGTAGGACAAAAAGATTATGATCGAACCTTAATTTCTAAGACTAATTTAGCACAACCGACCATTATCGTCCGCGTCTTAGTACCAACCAACCCCATTGGTTTAGCGGTTCGTAACTTGACACTTCCTAATGGTAGTACGTTTATAGACGCAGTGGCTGCTTTACCCCCTAATCTTCCCTTAATCACCAAAGAAGAAGTCACCTTACTGAGATTTGATCCTGAACAGGGTAAAGTGGTAACTCAGGGATTAAATCCTATTCAAACGGTAGAAAACCTGGACGTGACTCAATATGTTACCCTACAAAATGAAGATGTTATTGTTGTGAGTCGCACCCTCTTGGGTAAAGTATTGGCAGCTTTCCGCGTGATTACTCAACCTATTAGAGATCTATTAGGTTTTAGTAACTTTATCATTGGGCTACCTAATAGAAACTTTGGTGGTGGTGGTGGTGGTAACAATAATAACTTTAGATTTTAGATAATCAGAAATCGATGGAAACAACCGAACTGAAACGGGAAATTGAATTAGTTGGTTCGCGCCTGGGGCAAACCCAGGACTACCTTTGACTTGCCAGCCCTCAAAGCAGCGATTAAAAACCTAGAAAATACCGCAGCACAACCGCAGTTTTGGGATGACCCCGAAACGGCGCAAACGACTCTGCAAGAATTAAATGATCTCAAATCCCGGTTAGAACAATATCAACAATGGTGTCATCAATTGGATGATACCAAAGCGATCGCTGAATTATTGGAGTTGGAAGACGATACCACTCTACGTCAAGAGGCTCAAGCTAATATTATTGAACTTAACCATAATCTTGATCGCTGGGAATTACAGCAGTTATTATCAGGGATTTATGATACCAAAGGGGCTGTTTTAACCATTAATGCTGGTGCTGGGGGTACAGATGCTCAAGACTGGGCGCAAATGCTACTGAGAATGTACACCCGTTGGGGGGAACAACAGGGCTATAAAGTCCATTTAGCAGAATTATCTGAAGGGGATGAAGCGGGTATTAAATCAGCAACCCTAGAAATAGAAGGCCGTTATGCGTTTGGTTACTTAAAAGGGGAAAAAGGAACCCATCGACTGGTGAGAATTTCCCCCTTTAATGCCAATGGGAAACGTCAAACCAGTTTCGCTGGTGTCGAAATAATGCCGGCGTTAGAAGAGGATGATCTTAAGGTTGACATTCCCGATAAAGATTTAGACATTAGCACCTCTCGTTCTGGGGGTAAGGGGGGACAAAATGTTAATAAGGTGGAAACAGCAGTGCGTATTGTCCATCTTCCCACAGGTATTGCGGTTCGTTGTACCCAGGAACGTTCCCAACTGCAAAATAAAGAAAAAGCCTTGGCATTATTAAAGGCTAAATTATTAATTGTTGCCCAAGAACAACGGGCCCAAGAAATTGCAGAAATTCGAGGGGATATGGTGGAAGCAGCTTGGGGGAATCAAATTCGTAATTATGTGTTTCATCCTTATCAAATGGTAAAAGATTTACGAACTAATGTAGAAACTACTGATATTAATGGGGTGATGGATGGAAATTTAGACGGGTTTATCGAAGCTTATTTGCGTTATGATACTGCTTCGAGTTGACTTTTTCCTTAATTCTTGGGGTGGTGAAGTACATCCCAGTTGTAAATAGCTCCAAAATGGATTGGAATTTATGGCTCTTGCTTACATCGAACTCAGGTTATTAGGAGATACAAATAAAGTAATCTGGAAAAAGCTTACTAAAAAAGATTTATTAGATTATTGGTAGAAAAGATGGGAAATCCTAGGACCAATTAAATACTAATTCAGAGCTATTTTAAGTAGTTTCAATCCACTTAAAACATAGTTTAGCATAAAGGATTAGCTGGTTCTTCGGGATCAGGATATTTCAAGGAATTAGGATAAGGCGATTCTAAATTCGTTTCCCTTAATTCATCTACTTTTAAGAGGATTAAATATTCGTAAAAAGCTTGTAAGGTACACCAAGCAAACCCTGCTTTGCCGTCTAAAATTCCTCCTAATATAAAATACATATAAAACCAACGAACAACGGGACGCAAGGGCATTCTTAACGATAAATCTTTTAGGGCCCGTCTGCGTTCAACTTCTGTAGAACCGAAAAACAATTTTTTCCAATTAACACCCCCTTGTTCTAGTTGATAAAGAGTTTCTTTCGCTTCATCAGTAGAATAACGATTATGTTTTTCGATCCAACGGGTTAATCCTTTGCCACAGGTATAGTGAGGATAGGTTTCTTGGAGAAAACCCACCGGTCCGTGACAAATTTCCCGTTCCGTGTGACCATAATCTCCAAACCACACTTGGCCTTTTTCAAACAAACGCATTTGATAGCGGGGATATTGGGTACTGCGACGAATCCATTGACCCATAAAAATGACCCGTTCTGCCACATAATAACCGATCGCTTCCTTCCTTTGACTGGCTGCAACACATTCGGTAAATAATTCTGGGGTCATGCGTTCATCTGCTTCTAAAATATAGACCCATTTATGTTTAGTTGGGATGTTTTTTAACATCCAAGTCCGTTGTTTTCCGTGACTTTCAAATTCGTGTTGAACAACTTTTACGGGGTAACGAGACGCTATTTCGATGGTGCGATCGCTACTGTAGGAGTCCACTACAATTACGTCGTCGGATAAGTGAAGTACCGACTCAATACATTCGGCAATATCGACTTGTTCGTTATATGTGAGAATATAGACGGAGATCATTAATCTTTAATACTATTGTAAGTTTACGGTCAAAATTTAAAGCAATTTGTTCTATCAGTTAAGTTTATCAAGGGAATTTAAGTTTGTCTTTCATGTTTCCTAATTTGTAACATTCTCTTCGCAATCGCTATAAAATAAATCTTAATATACAGTACCAGGAGGTTTTTGTGGCACTATACGCGGACTTACATCGTCATCTGGGGGGATCAGTGGTTCCTCGAATTCTCTGGCGATATTTCAAGCGTCATAACCCGGATATGGCGCAACGGTTCCCTGAATATCCTACATTTGAGGAGTTTTATACTCGCGAACGGAACACCCTGGACGAATATTTAGAACTCCATACGCTAGTCGAAAGTGTACAAACGGAACAAACCCTTCCTTATTTTATTTATCGTTTAATTCGTGGGGCTTATATTTTTGAGAATTTGGCTTATTTAGAGTTACGTTACACTCCTTATCTTCGGACTCCAGAACATCTTAATCAGTCTCAAAGAATTGAGGCTATGACTAACATTGTAGAGATAGTTGGTCAAGCGAGTCAAGTCAAAGAATATCCCATTATTATTAGTCAAATTCTCTGTATGCACTCCCGTTTACCCTATGAGGTAAATAAAGCCATTGTTGATTTAGCTGCACAAAGGCGAGACTATGTATGTGCGATTGATGTGGCGGGTGGCGATTCTCATTATAGGGAACGACTAGGTGAGTTTGTTGATCTGTATAAATACGCTCGATCTTTGGGGTTAAAAACCACTGGTCATGTTTACGAAACCCCTGACGGTTGTTATCCTGAATTATTACCCTATTTAATGAGAATTGGTCATGGTATCCAAATTCCTTTAAAATATCCTGAATTATTACCCGAATTAGCTCAAGCTAATCAATGTTTAGAGGTTTGTCCAACCACTTATTTAAAAACAGGAACATTAGAGAATTTGTATGAGTTAAAAATTGTTTTTGATCGCTGTTTTGAAGCAGGGGTTGATATTGCGATTTGTACGGATAATGCAGGACTTCATAATGTTCGTTTACCGTTTGAATTTGAAAATCTTTTGACTCAAGATGTGATTGATTTTCATCAGTTACAAGCTTGTCAAGATGCAGCGTTTCGTCATGCGTTTGCTTGGCCTTATAAAGAACCGCCAGCTTCTTTGTTAATTGGTTTACTAGAAGATAATTCTTCGGAAGAAGAACAAGAATTATTATCGGTGTAGTTCCTTCTGTAGAGATGTTTTATTAAACGTCTCTACACATCTATGAAATCCTTGGATGTTTGGGTTACTCAAACCCAGAAAAAAATGTTCATAATTTAATTACTAGGTTCGACTACAAGGGATAACTGAAAAAGGGTTTGAGGGTTTGTACTCAAACTTTAAATACCAAGTTGAAATTTAAAACAGCTTAGTATATCTTTAGTTAGATTGCTATAATATGGACATTTATACTCTAAATAGTTTTGAACAATGAATAATTTCCTGCATAAAGTCAATGGTAAGTTAAACTATGAAATCCGAAAATTAAAAATAGTTTGGATGTACCTAAAAAATTCTCTATCACCCCATTCTACATACGCTCAGCTTCAAGAAGATGTCGTTGTCGAGCTTATTGTTGGGAATGTTCGCAAATTTATTGATATCGGAGCTTATGATGGAATTAGAAGTTCTAATACTTTTTTGTTCGCTCTTAAAGGAGCAAGCGGAATTTGTTTTGAACCCTGTTATTCAAATTTCTCACAACTGAAACAGCTTTATTTATTAAATCGAAAAGTTAAATGTATTCCTGAAGGAATTTCTGATCGCGAGCAAACGTTAACTTTAAAAAGTTTTGGTCCTTTTTCCTCTATTGAGGAAACCAAAAATATTGAACATCGAGAAATAATCAAAACAAAACATAAAGTAGATTTATCAAAAGCTTCTCAAGAAGAAATCTCAGTTCATTCTCTTGATTATTGGCTCAATCAATATCAAGATTTTTGGGAAATAGACTTAATGAGTATTGATGTTGAAGGCCATGAATTAGCGGTTCTAAAAGGAATTGATTTTTCTCGATTCAAGACTCAATGTTTTGTCATAGAAAATAATCAGAAACACCGAAATAAAATCAATAGTATTCTCCAAGAAGCTGGCTATAGTGCTGTGCTAAAAAATAGCATAAACACCTTTTGGATCAACAACGAGATTATTAATCAAGAAATTATTAATCAGATTATTATTACTTTTGAGGGATATACCAAAATATAAAAGTTTATGGGACAAAAAGAAAGCACCAAACAGTTGCTAGAAGTAACATTTCTAGCAACTGTTTGGTGCTATGGATTTAACTAAGCTACAATATAAGTAGTGCTTAAATTATCTAGTAAACCTTGAAAAGAATGAAATTCCCTTTACAGTTTATTTATGATTGGTATCGTAGCGCAATTCGTCATCCTCAGTATCGTTGGTGGGTTATTTTGGGGACGTTAGTTTATTTTATTAGTCCCTTAGATATTTCTCCTGATATCTTTCCCATTGCTGGACAAATGGATGATTTTGTGTTATTGACGCTACTGATAACTGAATTATTTCAGATGATAGTTGAAAGGGTTCAAAACCCTGATCAAGTGATTGTAGAAGATGCTCCAGAAGGTGAGACAATAGAAGTTAATGCGGTTTCTGTAGATGACACTTCAAATTAGAATAAATCAATAACAATCATGAGTGATTCTGGGACAATTTTATTAGTGGATGATGAACCGAGTGTTAGAGAATCGGTACAAGCTTATTTAGAATATAGTGGCGATTTAACGGTTAAAGTTGCTAGTAATGCAGCAGATGCTTGGAAAATATTAGAACAATCAATTCCTGATGTCATTATTTCTGATATTATGATGCCAGAAATAGACGGTTATCAGTTCTTAGAAAATTTACGAAATGACTCTCGTTTTGAGGGTATTCCTGTGATTTTTTTAACCGCTAGGGGAATGACTTCTGATCGGATTAAAGGGTATAATTCTGGTTGTGATGCTTATTTACCTAAACCGTTTGATCCTGAAGAATTAGAAGCAATTGTTAAGAATTTATTAGAACGTCGAAAAGTTAATGAAAAAGCCTCTACCGATTCAGCAAAATTAGAAGAAATAGCCCAAGAAATTCGAGAACTAAAACAACAATTAGGACAACAACAAAACACTTTAACGACGACACCGCCACCGATGAAAATTGACTTAACTCCAAGAGAACAGAGTGTTTTAGACTTAGTGGCAGAGGGCTTAATGAATAAAGAAATTGCGGGTAGGTTAGAGACAAGTGTGAGAAATGTAGAAAAATATGTCAGTCGTTTGTTTAGTAAAACAGGAACTAATAGTCGGACAGAGTTAGTTCGTTTTGCCCTAAAACATGGGTTAACGGAGTGATTTTATGAGTAAATTAGGATTGATATTTTATTGATAAAAAATGATTCTTGCAATTATTCTTTTTACTATCAGCTTAGATAAGAACAAAAATACTAAATAATTATAAGCAAGAGTCAAAAGGCAAAAAAAGACAAGAAAACTAAAATATGGTTATTTTTAAGTTTTAGATAGAAAGCCTTTAGATAATAAGGTTGGAGGCAAAAAAATGAACAATAAGGAATCTGAAGAAAGCTCATTGTCCAAATTGCAATTTTCGCCAACTACAATTTATAATTTTATTTTTGCTGCTTATAATTCTATACTTTTGGTTATAGTCTTACATCAATTTAAAGAAGATATTAATAATGTTCTGGAATTTGTCTTAATTCGGTTCACCATTTCTTTTACAATAATTTTCGTTTTATTGTTATTGTATGAAGTTGGGTTAGAAAAATGTAATCAAGATAATTAAAATCTGATATTAGTTTTTCTTAAGTACAAAGAAAGATTAGGACATTACTGTAAGGTGGGGAGTGCATCGCCCTACGAGGTTTTGCAATTTTATAAATGTTCTAACCATAATGCGTAATGCGATACTTTTTCCCATTAATGAGCAACCGGACAACCAGAGGTCAACTTTTTGAGGAAGGTACTATTATCAAAATAATGTTCAACAGATATAATCTTGAGATCATCGGTGAGTTTAGCCACACTCATCCCTCTAATTTCAATGGTTTCTCCTGTGGGTTGATGGTCTTTATAGGGACCGCTAAAGGTTCCCCAGTGTCGCCATTTAAAGGTAACATTAGGAGGCCCAGATAAGACTTCAATGAGTTCCCATAAAAAACCATTGGGAAAGGCTTTATGAAACAGTTCAAAGGAGGATTCAAAGTCTTCTGAGGTTGGATCGTAACCTGGGGTTTTGTCAATAAAAAGGTTATAGGTTCCTTGATCACTCACATCCTGTGCGCTGTAAATAGGTCCACCGTTGCTACTCATTTGGAATTTATCGACGACGATGGATAACCATTGTTGGGGATCAGCCTTATGGGAAGCTTCCATTTCAAAGGTTCTCACTAAATTTTGAGCGATCGCCTCTAGAGATCCAGGTGCATGATTATATTTGCTTTCTTGGTGTAAATATTGATCCGTGTGGGAGTAGTCTGGCTTTTCTCCGTTGCGCCATTTCACCCCTTCATCATGATTTAAGACGGTATTACGATCTTGTACCCAGAGGGGTAATTCTGTATGCTGATCACTACTCATTAGATAAGTTCCTGTGGCGAGGCTAGGTTATTCATCATATTCATTATAAAAAATAACAACACCCATTTGAGACGATAAACCTAAAATTTTTCTTTATTTTCTGATAATTATCTCTAACCTTTTAGGAGGGTTTCAACTCATTTTTACCTCCTTAAAAGTTCCTAAATTTTAGGGGAGAAATTCCCTTCTCCCCTTCGTTTAAAAATTATCTTTCTTCGATGGGACACCATGATTGTTCACCAGGGCCAGTATAAACAGAACTAGGACGAATAATGCGATCGAGTTCTAACTGTTCTAAACAATGAGCTAACCATCCTACCACCCGACTGACGGTAAAGGTTGAGGTAAACAAAGCAGACGGTAGTCCTAATCCATGCAATACTAAGGCTGTGTAATATTCTACATTGGTTTCTATGCTACGATTGGGTTTATATTCTTTGAGTAATCGCAGGGCGGTGGTTTCTACGTCAACGGCTAAACCCCAAAATTCCTTGTCTTCTCTGCGTTTCCAGAGATCGGCGGACACTTTTGAGAGTAAAATAGCTCGAGGATCCTTAACCCGATACACCCGATGACCAAATCCCATCAACCGTTCTCGGTTTTCAAACTTATGGCGTAAATAGCCTTCGATATCTCCAGATTTCTGCATCTCTAACAACATCTCTAGTACCGGCCCTGGCGCACCTCCGTGGAGGACTCCTTTCATGGCACCAATGGCTGCTGTTACCGCAGAAACAAAATCGGAGCGAGTAGACATCACAACCCGTGCAGCAAAGGTAGAGGCATTCATCCCATGTTCGATGACGGTATTCAGATAAATCTCTAGGGTTTTGACATCTTCGGGACTCGGTTTTTCTCCCGTCAACATATAGAGATAGTTAGCTGCATGACCTAAGTCGAGGTGGGGTTTTACTATGGGTTGATGATTGAGCAACCGCCAATAGGAAGCTGTAATAATGGGAACTGAAGCAATAATTTTCAACGCTCCATTAATTCCTTCTCTGTCAATACGATGGGATTGCATATCCATCGTTAGACAGCTAACCCCTATTCTTACCCCTTCGATAAGTTCAATATCATTAGCTGCTGCGTTTTTAAGAACATCTAATATTTTTTCGTCAAGATACCGATGGGATAAGAGTTTTTTGGTGACGTTATCTAGTTCGTTTTTATTAGGAAGATGATTGTGTAAAAATAAGAAAACCATCTCTTCAAAAGAGGCATTAACAGCAAGCTCTTCAAAGGGAAATCCTAATATGATTAACTTTCCTAACTGCCCATCAATTTTACTGAGGTGATTGGGTATATTTTCCATATATTTCAAATTACCTAAATCGTTGAGGCTAATACCAGCTTATGCACTCTGCTTAATTATAGCATAGTGCTTTGGTTGCATAATGTTTGTCATCAAGGGATTAAACTTAAACTTTTATCCCTCAAAGAGTCCCTTTTTTGATACACAAATTCAAGTTAATAACCTCGCCAAACACCTATTAAGATTCCTTGAACTTCTATTTGATTAGCTTTGACTTCTATGGGTTGATAGTTAAGATTTGAAGGCTTTAACATGACTATTTCTCCTTCTTGATAAAATCGTTTTAGGGTGGTGCCGACTCCGTCTACTCTGGCTGCAACAATTTCACCATTTTTTAAGGTTTCATTGGGATCCAGCGATCGCATAATGGCTAAATCTCCCTCGGTGATTAAATCTTCAATCATGCTGTCTCCTGTCACCCTTAAGCCCCAATAATTGCTACCCTGGAGAAGATGGGACAGATCTAAGCGTTCCTGTTCATCGGTGAAGGGTTCGACTAATCCCCCGGCTGCGATCGCTCCTAAAATGGGGATTCCTTTAGGTTGATGGTGTAAAATCCTTAGGGTACGCGCTTTCCCTTCGATCCAGTCAATATAACCTTTGTTTCTTAGCCTTTCTAAGCGACTTTGCACCGGTGCTGGCGATCGCAGATTCATGGCTTTCATCATCTGACGAATGGAAGGAGCGTGTTGATTTTCGTGAATATACTTAATTAACCAGTCGTATAATTCTTTTTGAGCGGGGGTTAAAGGTTCCATAGGTTTTCCCTAATTTCCAGAACATAGGTACTATCATAAACCTTTTTCGGCCCTTTGAATCAACAATTTAGCATTCGTTATAATTCTAGAACAGTTTGGAGCCTTTGGCGATCTTCTGGTTTAGCACAAAAACGACCATTTTCGAGATCTCGAATCCAACTTTGACTTTTTCCGATTTGTTTGGCTAAGGCTCGTTGACTTAATCCTTTGCGTTTTCTTGCGTCTAAGATTTGCTGAGCAGATAACTCAGGGGTTGTTTTTGTACGAGTTTTGCGATGATTTTTCCGTTGTTTTTTTTGCTCAAATTTAATTAATTGTTCTTCCCATTCTAGAGGAAGTTCAAAGTTAAGAATTCTTGCTTTCATTAACCAATTCCATTTTCCCCTAGGACTTGAGTCGGTTAAACGATGTTCTTGAGAACCATCATTAATCCAAAAGTCTAATGCTTCTTCTGCATCATCGGGGAGTTGATCTAATTTTACCCATAGGGGTTGTATGGTTTCTGGGTAGGAAACGGGGTCAAATACGGGTTTTAATCCATAATGATTTAAAACCTCTAAATCACTTTCAAAGGTGCGTAGGAGCCGTTTTCGTTGCTCTCGTTGAATATCTGCTTGGGCAATCCGTCCTTGACCATAAGCGACTCGCATTAAGGTGGGAACGGTAATACATTGTTTCCGTCCCATTTTACTTTTAAATAGTAACCAGATCATGATTCTAACTGCCCCAGGATGCTGTTGCCAAATACTCATGACACTACTCAAAATAAATTGGGGTAAGGAACCATATTGATAAAAGGCAACTCTTTGACTATAGCCTTGCTTATTTAAGAAGTATTTTGCCCATATTCCTGGTTGTAAGGTAAAGGTTAACCCAATTAAATGTTGACACCCTAAATCATCTTCTTGGAAGTGATGTTGGATGTCTAATAAGTTCCAAATAGGACTTTCTGGGACAGTAAATCCTTTAACTTTCCCTTGTTGGGGCCAGTCAATGGTTGCTAATAATTGACAGGTTTGTTGAATTAGTAGTTTAATCAGGCTCAACTTTGAAGCTTTACTGATATCTTTGCGTTTATCTAATCCTAAATATTGTTCGATTTGTTGATCGCTAATAATGAATTTTTCTTGCCAAGGTTTCTCTAGTATTGTTGCATATCCAGCAAATAAAAGATGTAAGCATACTGCTCGAATATCAATATTTTCTAGTTTAGTTGTATCTGATAAATAAGTAACTGGTTCCGATAGTTGTGCGTCTAAAGTATCATGTAATCGAAAGATAATTGTTCCTCTTCCTTGTTTAACTGACCGTTCATAATAAAGGTTCCCTTCTCTATCTTTTTCCCAAGAAAGCACTGAGGCGCGAGTTAGCACTGTGCAAGCTTCCCAAATAATCATGGATGAAGCAAATGGAGTATTTTTTCCATTGATAAATAGTTCGGGAGATGTGGGTATTCTTGTGACATTTTTGTAGCGTCCTTTTTTAGCTTGAGTCGGAGTTGGACTACTAATAGGACATTGCACAATGCACTGAGGTTCTTGATAATAACCCTCGCAATTATTACATTTTTTTTGATCAATCCAATATTCACCATTTTCTGTTTTAATGGCATCCGTTGGACAGTCAATTCGACAATTATTACAACTTGGACAACTCTCAGAAATTATATAAGACATAGTGGTTTATGAAGAGTGACAAATGAAGCAAAATATGATCCTATCGTTCAATTACTAGATCAATAATTAATCTAATAAATGTTCCATAATACAGTATTTTTAGCACAATATCTGATGGCTTTATCTCTCACACAAGGAAGATGCTATCCTGATATTATCTATCAATGTTTTGGATAGTAAAAATTCTATACAGTTACTATAATTTCACTGTTATTGTGCCAGTCTCTGATGTAACACTTCTCACTATTGTCATGGTATTTAATAACTGTTTTAGCTTATGTTTATTATGAACATTCTACTATAGTTGTGTCTTTCCTTTCCTGTTTCTGTTATGGAGTTGTTGAGAGAGTTTATCCTAATAATGCAACCATTAATGATTTTTCTGAATAATAATTAAGACAATCATCTGTGTCATATTTATTTATTAAAAAAATTGTAAAGCATCATACAGACAAAATGGAATTCTATCAGAATGAATCGTTATTCTATTGACTTTTATTTACTTTTGTAATTCTCTTTATAGTTTTATAACAAATTTATAAATATTTTATAAATTACTGATCAGTCACTAGGTTATGATTAAGAACAGAAAATATCTTGAAAAAATACAACGATTGTGATACCTTCTTTATTAATTATAGATCCATTATTAACTGCTTGGTTGCAAGAAGATATAGGACGAGGCGATCGCACAACGGATGGCTTAAGACTGGGGAAAATGGGTTCAGGCCAGTGGGTTGCTAAAGCTGAAGGGGTAATAGCAGGTTTACCTATAGCGGGAAGGGTCTTTCAATTATTAAATACTCAAGTTGAATTTACGGCAATGGTAGCAGAGGGAGAAACGGTCAAAACGGGTCAAGTTTTGGCTACCCTAAACGGGCCTTTAAATGCTTTATTAACAGGGGAAAGAGTCGCTTTAAATTTAGCAATGCGGTTAAGTGGTATTGCTACTATGACTAGGCAGTATACAGAAAAAATAGCAGATTTATCTACCCACTTGGTAGATACTCGCAAAACGACTCCAGGATTAAGGATACTAGAAAAGTATGCCACTCAGGTAGGAGGAGCAAAAAATCATCGTATGGGCTTAGATGATGGAGTAATGATTAAGGACAATCATATCAAAGCTGCGGGCAATATTCAAGCAGCCATCGAGTCCATTCGTCACACTATTCCCTATCCCCTTACCATTGAAGTAGAAACAACGACGTTTGAAGAAGTAAAAGAAGCCTTAAAATATGGTGCAGATATTATTATGTTAGATAACATGAATATAGCGTTAATGAAAGAAGCTGTTACTTATATTCAGGGTAAAAATAAGCAGATAAAAATTGAAGCATCAGGGAATATCACCCTAGATAATATTCGAGAGGTTGCTTTAACAGGAGTTGATTATATTTCTAGTAGCGCGCCTATTACTCGTTCTAGTTGGTTAGATTTAAGTATGAGACTAAAATAATAATGACTTGTAAAAATTCTTGACTTAAAAATGTGGACACCTCTTCATGCTAGGGTACATCAAACCTTAAAAGATAGTTTGATTTTGCCTTACAAAAGTAAAATATTAATTGCAGTTTCTGGAGGACAAGATTCTGTTTGTCTGCTAAAGTTAATGATAGATTTACGATCAAAATGGGATTGGACAATGGCTATTGCTCACTGTGATCATGGTTGGGCTTCTGATGTAGGAATTGCTGATCATGTGAGAGAATTAGCTCATAATTGGAGTATTCCTCTTTATTTAAAAGTAGCTAAATCCATGAAAGAAACAGAAGCAGCAGCAAGAGAATGGAGATATAAAAGTTTGATTCACATAGCAGAAGAAAACCAGTTTACTGAAGTAGTAACTGGTCATACGTTAAGCGATCGCGCTGAAACATTATTATATAATTTAATTAGGGGAGCCGGTAGTGATGGACTGGGTGCATTAACTTGGAAACGTCCCCTCACTAATAAAATTAATTTACTGCGTCCTTTATTAAAGGTTTCTCGTGCTGAAACTTTGGAATTTTGTCAACAGTTTAATCTACCCATTTGGGAAGATGCAGTTAATGCTAATTTAGATTATGCTCGTAACCGTATTCGTCAGGAATTATTACCTTATTTAAAAGAAAAATTTAACCCAAATGTAGAAACCACTTTATCACAAACATCAGAAGTTTTAAAAGTGGAATCTGACTATTTAGAAGCAGAAGCAAACAAGATTTTAGAAGTAGCATTTAATAACAATAATTCTAAATTAAATAGAGATGTTTTAAAAAGTATACCTCTAGCTTTGCAAAGACGAGTCATCCGTCAGTTTTTACAAAAAATTATGATAACAAAACCTAATTTTGAGCAAATAGAAGCAGCGGTAAATTTAATCAATGCACCCAGGCGATCGCGGACTTCATCTTTTCCTGGGAAGATAATCTTAGAAGTGGAAGAAAATTATATAGTCAAAAAGCAATTAGTCATTTGAGATAACCTGAATGATCATAATAACAAAACGGCCTAAGTTCATTAAAAAGAACTCTATTTGAATTAAGTAAAGCTGCAAGAGTCCCTCAAAGAACTAAAGAGGAGAACAGAAAAGAATTGAACAAACAAAGAAAAAGGGGAAAAGGTTAAACATTTGTGGATTGCTAAGTAAGTAGGTATAATTAAACATAAAACATTTGTAGGGTGGGCAATGCCTAGAACCACCTGTATATATTGGTTTTAGCTTTAATTAGGAGTGCATCGCATTATGCGTTTATTTATGCTCACCTACTTATCAATCCTTTTCCTGGCATGACTTCAACCCATCCCCATGATAGTTTTAGAATTAGTTTTGCTCCTCTATCTTTGGAAGAGGTTTATGGATTAGCGGATGATCCGAGCAATGGAGCGATCGCTTTAATGAGTGGAACGGTGCGACAACAAACCGAAGGTAAAGCGGTTCGATATCTAGAATATCAAGCCTATGAACCGATGGCTTTAGTCATTTTTCGAGAAATTGCAGCTCATATTCGTCAACAATGGCCTCAAACGAACCGAGTGGTCATTCATCATCGGATTGGGAAGTTAGAAATTGGAGAAATTAGTGTTTTAATTGCGGTAGGATGTCCTCATCGGGCTGAAGCATTTGCTGCTTGTCGTTATGGCATTGATACTTTAAAGCATAATGCTCCCATCTGGAAAAAAGAATTTTGGGCTGATGGTTCAAGTACCTGGGTAAGTATTGGGAGTTGTGAAGACCAAGAAAAATAGTTCTCAGTCTTAATACACATAAATCACTAAAAATCTAGTTAATTTCATGCAAAAAAAATGCTCTAAAGTCGTTTTTCTATGTATTTTTTCTGAGTATTTTGCTTAATAGTTGGGTAACTTAATGTTAAGTTTATCTAATCTTTAAAACAAAAAAGGATTTTAATAAATTCTGGATAAACTCTTTCTATTTTTTAAAAAGCTGTGCCAATATAGGAATATAGAGTTGATGTTTTAAGTAATTAGACGATTTATAAAAAATCAATCAACTTTCAGTAAAAATACTAATTCATCATGAAAAAATATACTTTAATTTCTAAGGGATTATTAGGAGCAACTGGCGTGGTTTCCATTGTAGGCTCTAGTCTGATAGCTAATGCTGCTGAATTAACCTCTGTTTCTCTTGAATTACTTCTTGCTATTGATGCTTCTGATAGTATTTCAGATCAGCATTTCGATGCTCAAATTCATGCTCTAAATAATATTTTTAATGATGCTAATTTCTATAATGACTTTATTTCGCCCCTCAAAGATAATCCCAGTTTAAACATTGATAATCCGAGTTTAGCGGTTAGCATTTTTCAATTTGGGTCTGAAACCACTGGCGATAGAGCAGGAGATGCTATTTTTGAGCCAATTTTAGATTGGACTGTATTTAATGAACAACATCAATCAGGAATAGGACAACTTGATCCAAATACCATCAATAAAATTGGTGGTTTTACGCCTATTGGAGATGCCCTTGGTCTAATGGTCGATGAGTTATCAAATAATGATTATGATGGACATAGGGTAGTCAATTTATCCAGTGACGGATTTGAAACATTTTCATCCGTTAAACTCCCTGTGGCTACAAGAGATGCTTTTACGAGTCGTGTGACGTTTAATGTATTGGCGATCCCTGCTATTGATGGCCAAATAGAGAAAAACATCTCTAGCTCTGAACAAGAAAATTACAATCTTAATGTATTACAAAGTATTGTTGATCGTTATCCTACTTTACCTCCCCAGTATAAAAATAAAAATTTAGCAGGTAATCCTGCTTTTCTCATGCTTGATTATGTAACAGGAGAAAAAACCATAGAAGAGGCATTCCGTTTAAAATTGGGCTTAGAAACCATCGGATATGCTCCTCCTCTTAGACCGAGTGTAGATGAACCTAGTACAGATGATACAAATACAACAGGGAGTGATTCAACTAATACGGATTCTACGGGGACAGGTTCTACAGATTCTACGGGTTCTATAGGGGCTGGTTCTATAGGAACAGGGACAGACACAATTGGAGAATCGGCTGCTGAGAACATTCCTGAACCTAGTTCCTTATTAGGCTTACTAACCATTAGCCTATTAGGATTATTACGTTATAAGAAAAAAGCGTGACATACCCACAAACTGCGCTACGCTTCGTTTGGGGCTTCCTCTTTCAATAGCCGAAGCCTCCACAAGACAAGTCTTGTTTTGGTCTTACGCAGCCTCCGCAGGTTGTGCTACGCAAAAGCGGCACTAACTGACGTACAGCTTTCACTATACCGAGGCAGACTCCCTGTGTCCCAAGGAGTATAAACCTCACGGGGTGACAACCAGCATCAAGTCGAGATAGGGTGTAGGGTGTAGGGTGTGGGCTCTCGGTAAAAATTAGAAGATAAGACCCCGCCGTTAACGGCGGGGTCTTATCCACCAACTCCCATCCTACCCTCGCGAAGCGTGATGTTCTTTAATGTCCACTCAAAGTAAGGAGCGATCATCA
>JAAUYD010026982.1_pt1 | contig 49518 bp, 36 predicted proteins | sample 7278101 | NCBI WGS metagenome assembly JAAUYD01 (sample SAMN14350128, study PRJNA611818) | marine sediment metagenome | isolation source: surface marine sediment (0.6m) | place: French Polynesia: Moorea | collected 2018-08
ATCGCGATCGAGCGCGACGCCGAAACCGAATACCAGCAGGATGGGGATCATGAATGCTCCGCCTTCCTGGAAAAAACGCACTACAGTGCTCATTTGTCTGCTCCTCTAAAACAGATTTGATTAACGCGGGCTAAACTCGCGACTACTCTTCGTTTCCGTACAGGTCGTCGTAGTACTCGACCTGTCGAATGAACTCTTCGCGATCGACGGGTGCCAGAACTTCGTCGAGCAGCGTGTTGACGGGCTTGCCCATCAGGTCGCCAGGATCCGACTTCTGCCACGGCACGATGTACAGTACTTTCGGCAGTTCCTGGTTGCCGGTCACTTCGGTACGACTCAGTTCCAGTGTGTCCATGACACGGTCTCCGCTGGTCGTCCGCTGGATATCCGGTGACGGTGTGACTTCTTCGTCCTCCTCGGGAACAGCCGCCGACGTATCGACCGCCGGCATCAGCTCATCATCTTCAACCGTTTCCTGGGCAAAAGAGGCAAACGCTGCCAACAACATGGCGAGCATGAATCCGGTGCCGAATACTCCTCTTCGATAAGTACTCATGTCCTTCATTCCGCCACGTTTGCCGTCCGCTGATTCGCCGCTACGCGACGCCTCAGATCCGCAATCCATTTCTCGACCTGCTTGTCCTCAACGACCAGCGTCTGGTAGGTCTCGAAATGTTGCAGCGCCGCTTCCAGTCGCTGCAGGTACAACTCGTTGAGAACGCCCAGGTTGTAGTGTGCCAAGGCGTAATCAGGCGAAACTGTGACAGCCTTCAAATAAGCAGCCTCTGCCTCGAGGAAATTCCCGTTTCTGCGAAGTAGCATCCCCATTTGGTTGAGCGCCGGCGCATAATCGGCGTCCAGGGTGAGCGCCTGGTCAAGGGCCGCACGCGCGCTCTCATCGTCCTCATTGTGCGCGTGGATGATCGCGAGGTTGACGAAAGCGCCCGGATAGTCGGGGTACAGCAGAACAAACTCCTTGAAACGGAGCTCGGCATCGACGAAGTCGCCGGACGCCATCACCGCCGCGGCCTGCTCGAAAAGCGTCATCACCGCTGCGGGCACTTCGGGGATGGCAGCATTACCTTCTGTCGATTCTGCATTGCCTGCTCGCTCCGTCGGCGCGCCTGCGTCGCGGACGCCGCCCGTACCGCCGCAGCCGGCGACGATCAGCAGCGCCAGAATGCACGCCACACACCGCGATTTATCAGTAAAGCGCCGTAACCACATCTTCGCCGCGCTCCTTCTTTGCGTACCTCGCCGGCATCAATCCTGCGAGCCTTTCAAAACTGTTGCGAACCCATTCGTCGTACACGCCGTCGGCAGCACGGTCGGTGTTCGCCTTGTAAAGATCGATCGCTTTTTCCTCGAACGGATAGGCTTGCTCCTCGAGCAGAATCTCGTATTGCTCGAGCGCATCGGCCGCGAGCTCGGTCGGGCGATCGGACGTCATCAAATCTGACGAGAACTTCTCGTAGACCTCGCCAAGCCGGAAGGTCGCGGCCGTCGTGACTTCCGCCACGCCATAGTCCGAGGCACTCGTGTAAGCCTCAATCACGTCTTCCATAAGCTGTTTCTTCAGTTTCAGACTGTCAGCGAGCGGCTGACTCAGCTTTACGACCTCGAATCGTTTGCGCACCGGCTCCGCAAGCTCGAGCGACGCTGTCGCTGCGAGGTAACGTGTACGATCACTGCGCTGCGAGCCGGCAGTCGCGTCGACGCGGACCATTTCCTCGAGGCGCGCCAGAACTGCCTGCTCATTGCCGGCCTGCCTGTCGATTTCGAGCAATCGGACACGGGCTTCAATCGATTCGGACAGCGGATTCGGGTAGCGTTGAATGATGTTGTTCAGTACGCGCTGCTCCGCGGCCAGCGTGCCGGTCTGTTCGTAGAGCTCTGATGCCTTCCAAAGCGCTTCGCGACGTACGTCGTCGCTGCTCGAGTCGGCATCGGCAATACGCTCGAACTCAGACGCAGCTTGTCCCGCCTGGCCCGACTCGAGATACGTCACCGCGAGCTTCTGCGTCACATCGTCCGTGAACTCGCTGTCAGGGTACTCGCGTCGGAACTGCTCGAGCACGACCGACGCCCGGTCCCACGACTGCAGATTGATCAGAGCCGCAGCCGCGTCGTACTCGGCCGTCGCTCGGATCGGAGAGTCCGGCACTGCCTGGCCGAGACGACGGAAGTGCGTTACCGCAGTCTCGAGATCGCCGAGGTCGCGGGCCTGTTCACCCTGTTTATAGATTGTCGACGCGATGCGTTCCTTGATGTCGGCATTGGCCGCAGCGTCGTCCGCCGGCGTGAAGCTCCGCAGGCTGTAGTAAGCGCTCTCGGCCTCGTCGAAATTCCCGAGGTCGAACTGCGAGTGCGCGATGACCGTCCACGCCGTACGCGCGAGCTCGGGCTTGACCGGCGGCTGTTTCGCAACGACAGCCTGTCCGACAGCGAGCGCCAGGTCGAACTGGTTCTGCTGAAAGAGATCCTCGGCAACGGTCGTCAGCACCGCACCCGATTCGGGATGTTCCGGGTAGGTGTCGGCGAACTTGAGACCGCTGTCGAGATAAGCCTGATGCCACTGATCTTTCGCGGCGCCTTCGAGCATCTTCTCGTGTTCTCGATACGCGAGAATCGCGGCATAGCCGGCTTCCGCCGACTTCTCGTGAAACGGATACCCGTAGGCAGTACGCTCGTACTCTGCCGTGGCATCACCGAACGCCTCGCTCTCGAACAGGATTTCGGCAAGCAGGAAGTTCGTGTTCGCCGTGTCGGCCTCGCCCGGGAAGTACGCGAGAAATTTGCGATACCAGTTGGCCGCTTCGCGATAATCGCTCTTCTCGCCGTCTTTTTGCGCCTCGGCGTGGTAGTACTGCGCAAGGTCGGTCAGATTGGCTTTGAGATGATCGGCAACCGCCTCGTTCTCGGCACGCGGATTCCGCACCCAGAAGTCGCCGTCCATGCCGTAGCGCTCGACAAAGTCCTTCTTGCCGTCGAGGACCAGGCTCGGAAATCCGCCCTGCTTGTAGGCTTCGATGACCTGCACCTGCAGAACCGGCGCTTTCGGGTGATACGGATCCCGGCCGACAAAGGCTTCATAGGTTTGCGCTGCGTCCTGAAAGCGCTCCTGTTCCAGATACAGGTCGCCGAGGTTCGCGTAAATCACGTAACCGTAGGTCGGCATGTCGCGCTTCGAGAGGAAATCGTCGATGCTTTCGGCGCCCTGCATGTAAGAGAAACTGATGCTGAGTACGCGAAACGTATCCTCGATGAGCTCGCGTTCGGCGCGTTTCATCGCCGCCAGGCGCTGGTCTCCGTCACCAATATCGATGCCCGCAATCTTGCGATCGAGTAATTCGAAGAACGGAGTCAGACTGTCTTCATGCCACGCAAGCTTGAACTGCGACCAGCCGAGCTTGTACAGGGATTGCTCGTAAAAGCGAGACGCTTCACCGTAGCGGACTACATCCTGGTAAGCCATCTCGGCATCATTATAGTTCTTGCGCAGGAACAGCATCTCGCCGCGCCGGAACTGGACTTCGTCGATGAGTTGGGTGTCCGGATACCGTTGAACCAGATCGTTGAGCACGACGAGGGCTTCGTCCGTGCGACCGCCGACTTCGTAGGCCCGCGCGAGCTGGTAGAGAACCGTATCGTTGCGCCGGTAGCCGGGGTAAGCCTCGAGCAGTCGCTGATACAGATCCACGGCATTGTCGAAACCGCCCGCACCGAGCGCATCGATATTCTCGGCAAGTTGATCGGCCTCGGATGCGTCGAGCTCGAGATCCCCAAGCCGGCGCATGGCTTCGGCACGCAATTCGGGATCATCCGAAACGAGATCGAGAAAGTCGCGATAGCCCTGTCTTGCCAACTCGGAACTGTCGAGTATGATCTTGCCGGGGCGGACTTCGACCGTCTTGTTCTCGAGGCTCTTGATCGTGTCCTTTTCCTTCACACGCGCGTCGGAAGGCGACGACGCTACCGCGGCGACAAGCAAGAGCACGAGGGAGTGACGAATCTTCATTCCGACGCATCCCCGACCGTGGCCGCGATGTCGTAGATCGCGGCAAGCGCGAAGCGCGCCTGAATTGTGTAAACGTCGAGGCGGCCCTTCTGAGCCTGCAATTCGCCGACCGCGATTTGCTGCAGGAAGGCCCGCTGGCGAGCAAGGGCATCTTCCACCCGCATCTTCTGCCCCTCGATGCGAGGACCGAGGCCATAGACGCGACTACTCAGTTCCTCGAAAAGAAGCGGTTCGGTACGCATGGTCTCATCGATCTGGCGGCGCGAGCGTTGCGTCTCGACCAGTACCTCGCCGGCCTGGTGCAGATTACGGCGGATGCGCCACAGCCTTTCCTTGAAGTCGCGCTCGAGGTCCCACTGCAAGACGCCCTTTAGCAAGGCAATCTTGTCGCGCACTTCCTCGGCTTCGGGGATGTCGGCGCTGAGCGCCGGCGTGCTCTCGAGTCCTGTGATTTCGCCCCAAAGGTCGAACTCGGATTTCGTCGCAAGCGCGAGCCAGTCGTTGCTCTCCTCAATGTTATTGAGTACCGAGTCGAATTCGAGCTTGCGCGCAACCATGTCATCGAGATCGGCGCGGGCGAGCGATTCCTGGACCACAGGCAAGCGTTGCTGGTACGCCTCCTTGCGTGTCTCGAGCATGTTCGCATAGACATCGACATTCTGTTGCCAGGTATCGAGGTTGCGATGCAGATAGCTGAGATCGCGATAATTCTTGAGGCCTTCCTGGAACTCGTGCGTCGCGAGCAGATGGAAGAGGTAGCGGGCCTCAGGCCCATCCGGCAGTTCCTCGAGTCTCCAGTACCAGCCGGTGCTGTCCAGCGGATCGTCGTCGATGAAGTCATCGAAGAACTGGCCAGACTCGATGTGCGCAATCGTGCGATCGAGGCGATTGGTTTCCTCGTAGAACGCCTCGATCGCATTGAGATAGTGGTCGGCCGCCTGGCTGATAGAATCGAGCTGCGCCATCGCGTAAGGAATCGCCAGCATGGACTCCTGCACCGCCGAGTCCAGAAGGTCGCGCCCGCGCAGCTCCATCCATGGCACCAACGCGCGGTTGTAATTGTCCATCTCGGCATCTGCCCAGCCAACGCCGAGCAGCGCCTTGTTCGAGAACGGGCCCTCGAGGCGAACGCGCTGCAACGGGACCTTGGCGGCATAGGCCTGGCCATCCTGCAACAGCGCATAGCCGAGCGCGAGGTTGGCCTTGTCGCGCAACGACGTCAGCTCCTCATTGAAGGGATCCATGTCGCCGAGGTCGTCGAGCAGCTCAGCGGCCTCGTCGACGCGGCCACTGCGAACGAGCGCTACGCCGATATTGAACTTGGCATAGCTGGCCCATTCCGTGCGGCCCTTCCAGTCCTGTAGCCTTGCGATCGCCGCATCGTACTCGCCGGCGTCGATCATGATCTGCGCATCCAGCATCAATGCTTCGCGCTGCAGGTTCTTCGGCAGTTCTCCCTCGATCGTCGCGAGCGCCTCGCGTGCTTTGTCGAGATATCCTCGCTGGTACCAGATCTTCGCGAGGAAAAACCACGTGCGATCGCGAATCTCGGTGTCGACGTTTGCCGCCAGTAGACGTTCGAAGATCTGGGCTGCCTCGAGGTGGTGCCCGTACGACAGGTACATACCACCCAGCAGCAACTCTGCCTCTTCGGCGTGATCGCTCAGCTGCTCCTGCTCCTTGGCGGCGAGCAGACGCACGATCGCCGGGAAGTAATCGTCCTGGTAAAAGTAGAACAGGACCTCGCCGTATTGCGGGTCCTGTACGACGATCGGCTCGCGATCGCCTTTAGCAGCCTGTGCGGTCGGTATCAGGAATGCAAACAGCAGGCACAGGCAACGAATGATGGGGCGACCTGAAGGCAAGAATCACTCCCATTCCTTGATAACGAACTCGGGTTGCTGTTTCTTGACGCGGTCCGTGATCTCGAGCTCGAGGTATTTTGCGCCGATACCCTTGTCGAAGTTTATCGTCGCACCACGCCGGTAGTCGCGAACGTGTGGGCCCTTGCCGGTGAAGATCGCGATCAGCTCGTGATCGCCGGTCTTCAGGTTCGCCATGTGCACGCGGTGCACGCCACCTCGGATCAGGGCATCTGCTTCACGCGCCGTGTAGAGGTAGTTGGCCACTTCCTTACCGTCGATCTTGATCTGGACGGAATCGAGCTCGAAGTACTCGCCGACATCCATCGAGACAAAGAAGGCAACCTGGGAATTGGCCGGGAACAGCAGCTCTTCCTCCAGCAAAAACAGGTCGCGATTGAGGTCCAGAACCTCTTTCTTCAGCGCCTGCACGTCCTGGTCGAGATTTCGAAACTCGTTGCGCGATGCAGTCTCGGCCGCTTCCGCCGACCGTGCTTCCGCCACCATGGCGTCCGCATCGAGAGTTGCGGTCTCCTGAGCGGCAACGACGATGCTGAAACTCAGCATCGCCGCGGCAGCCAGCGTAATGATTGCTTTGTTCACGTTACTCTCTCAAAAGGGAACGGATCTGGGTCAGGTATTTGTCCTCGTAGCCGGGCTTGTAGCCCTGGTGAACGTAACGAACCGTGCCTTCGCGATCGATGATGACCGTGACGGGCATGGCGTCGACATCGTAGAGCTCGCTGACCTGTTTGCTGGCGTCGAACAGCACCGGGAAATTGACCCCGAGTTCGTCGATCATCTGCATCGCCCGGCGGGAATCGTCGTCGATGTTGACGCCGAGCAGGTTGAAACCAACGCGCGAGTAGCGCTGGTACAACTCGTCGAGCAGCGGCATTTCCTGCCGGCAGGGCCCGCACCAGGTGGCCCAGAAATTGACCATGACGACATCGCCACGGTGCTCGGACAGACGCATGTTCTCGCCGGTCGAGCTCTTCAATGCGAAATCGGGTGCGGTCTGACCTTCAAGCCCCGACGACGCGAGGCTGGTAGCTGCGAAAACGCTGAATATCAGCGCAACGATTGCGTTCTTGAGTTTCATTCATCCATTCCTTGTGTTGCTGGCCCGTTTCCTTCCGTTGGAAAGCGCCCCGGACGGCACTATTCAAGTGTGAATGTTGACAGTCAGGGCTCGCCTGGGCCGTGATAATCGTCACAAATGCCCAGAATTCCTGAACATAATGACGCCCTCTCGATGGGACGGCGGGGCCCGAAAATCGCCGCAGATAAGCTTGCTCTGGCGTCGGGCCCGACGATCTTCTTGTGCACGGAATTCAAGATCTATGATAGGCCTATCAATATGAATTTGAAGTGAAAATCCGTCGCCTTTCGGCGACATCAAGGACTTTTTTCCGACTCTGTGGACGGCGTCTCGGGTTGCATCAGCCCGTCCGAATAGAAGACCTTGCCGGACGCGTCGATGACGATGCTCTCGTAATCCGGCAGCGTACTGATCAACGTCAGTCCGCGGTCCACGCCCATGACGAAAACGGATGTCGATAGCGCGTCGGTCAGCACTGCGTCCGGGCCGAAGACAGTAGCGCTGCGCACACCGGCAGCCGGTTCGCCCGTAGCCGGGCTGATGATGTGATGGTAGCGGACACCGTCCTCGTCGAAGAATCGTTCATAGTCGCCCGAGGTCGAGATCGCTTCGTCTTCGAGCGGCACCGAGATCGCTACTTCACCGTCCTGGCGCGGGTCACGGATACCCACGACGAACGGCCGGCCGCGGCGATCGCCCAGCAGCCTCGTATCGCCACCGGCTGTTACGGCTGCATGTTCAATTCCGTGCCGGCGAAGGATGTCGACTCCGCGTTCGACAACGTAACCTTTGGCGATACCGCCGAGGTTGATGCGAACACCGGGCTTTGCGAAGAATATGGTGCCTGCGGTCCTGTCGAGTTCGACCAGCCGATAGTCGATCGTCTCGCGCGCCGCGGCAATCGTCTCGCGATCGGGTCGCTGTCGCTCTCGAAAGTCGTAGTGCTGCCCGACACTGTCATAGGTGATATCGAATGCGCCGCGTGTCAGGACCGAGATATCGAGCGCCCGGCGCACCAAACCGAACAGCTCCTCGCCGGCCGAGATCGGTCTGTCGGCCGCTTCCCGGTTGATTTTCGAGATTTCGCTCTCATCTTTGTACGTACTCATGAGGCGATCGATGCGCGACGCCTCGTCAAATACCTCGTCGAGCGCCCGGCGACCTGCTTCGGGGTCGTCGCTCCAGAGGTAGACGCTCACCTCGGTGCCCATCAGCGGTCGGGCATCGCCGAGCCACTCGGCCTGGGCCGTCATAACGGGCAGGCACAGGAGGAGTGCTGCTAGTCTTGGTCCAAGACCGGAGTTATGCTTGGCAAAACAACGAGTAAGCGAGGAGCGAGACAGTGACTTCATTCCTGATCTTCTTGGGGCTGATCGCAGCAATTGTGTTCTGGGCGATCAGCATTTACAACCGACTCATTAACGAACGCAACCGCGTGCGAAACGCGTTTGCACAGATTGACGTTCAGCTAACCCGGCGCCACGACCTGATTCCGAATCTCGTCGAAGCGGTCAAAGGGTACATGAAGCACGAACGCGAGACTCTCGAGGCCGTCATCAAGGCCCGTAATGTCGCGGTATCCGCGCTCGAAGCGGCCAAGGCCGACCCGGCGAACGCGACTGCGATTCGCGAACTCGGCGGCGCCGAAGGCGCGCTCGGCAGCATCCTCGGACGACTCTTTGCGCTTTCCGAGGCCTACCCGGACCTGAAGGCAAGCGAGAACATGATGCAGTTCCAGGAGGAGCTCGCCAGCACCGAGAACAAGGTCGCGTTCTCGAGGCAGGCCTTCAACGACGCCGTGATGACGTACAACAATACGGCGGAGAACTTTCCGAACAACATCATCGCCAGCATGTTCACTTTCGAGCTCGCCACGTTCCTCGAGATCGAGTCCGAGGAAGTCCGCGAGGTGCCGGAAGTATCGTTTACCTGATCGACGTTCACGGCGTTAACTCGTGAATTTCTTTTCTGCGCAGGACCAGGCTCGCCGCACATCGCGGCGCCTGGTCTTCGCGTACGGCCTGGCGACGCTGCTGATCGTTGCGGGTGTCACGGCCATCGTTGGCTTCGCAATTTTCGTGACGACCAGCGAGGGGCTGGCCAGCTATTCGGCGACGGAATTCGCCAGCAACAACGCGGGCCTTCTGGTCGCCGTCGCGATCCTCACGACCGTTCTGATTCTCGGCGCGAGTCTTTACAAGACCTCGGTCCTGTCGACGGGTGGCGGCCAGGTTGCGGCACAGATGGGCGGCACCCTCGTTCCCGCCGACGTCAGCGATCCACTACGACGTCGGCTGCGCAATGTTGTCGAGGAGATGGCGATCGCCTCCGGCGTGCCGGTTCCCGACATCTATGTCCTCGAACAGGAGAGCGGCATCAATGCGTTCGCCGCCGGCTATTCGCCGAGCGACGCGGCCGTTGCCGTAACGCGGGGCACACTCGAGTTGCTTGACCGGGAGGAGCTGCAGGGCGTGATCGCCCACGAGTTCAGCCATATTCTCAATGGCGACATGCGCATCAACATCCGTCTCATGGGTGTTTTGTTCGGAATCATGGTACTCGGCCTGATCGGGCGCCTGATCGTGCGTGGCGGACGCCACACGAGTTTCGTTTCCAGTCGCCGCAATCGCGGCGCGCCGGTCGTGCTCATTGTCGGGCTCGGTCTCGCCGTTCTCGGCGGCATCGGCATGTTTTTCGCGCGCGTCATCAAGGCCGGCGTTTCTCGCCAGCGCGAGTATCTTGCCGATGCCTCTGCCGTGCAGTTTACGCGGCAGAGTTCGGGCATTGCGAATGCGCTGAAGAAGATCGGCGGTTATGCGGAAGGTTCGGCTATAAAGGAGGCCGATCCCGAGGAAGTCAGTCATATGCTGTTCGGTACGGGGTCGCGTCTTGCGGGGGTCTTCGCCACTCACCCGCCATTGACCAAGCGCATCCAGGCGCTCGATCCGAACTTCAGGGATTCGGATTACCCTCGCGTCGAGCGGCAGCGGTTCCGCGGCGACGAACGGGAGCGTGTGCCAGGCGCGTCGGAATTTGCTGGAGACATGACCACCGCGCTCGCTACGGGCGGCGCGCAGGCGCTTGCCGACTCGATTGCGGACACCGTAGGACGCCCCGACAGCGAGCACGTCGAATATGCAGAGCAGCTGCGGCCCGCAATTCCTGAATCGCTTTACAGCGCAGCGCACTCGGCGGAATTCGCCTATCTGCTTGCGATCGCACTGATTCTGGACCGATCCGGAAGAATCCTCGAGCGCCAGCTTGCCCTGGCCCGCGATCAGCTCGGTGCGGAGCGCGCCGAGCTGCTCAGGCGCTACTACGACGAATTGTCGCAAACCGGCGCGGAGTTTCGTCTGCCCTTGCTCGAGATCGCTTTTCCCGCGCTGAAACTTCGGCCACGCCAGGAGCTGAGCTATCTCGTCTCCCTGACGACGCGACTGATCGAACTCGATGGCGAGATCGATCTCTATGAGTATTGCTTCTATCGAATCCTGATGAGCAATCTCGGCAAAGCCGTCGACCCGACCGGAGGACGTAGCCCGACGCGCGCGAACCGCCGGGATCTGCGATCGTCGGCGATCGACCTGCTGCGCATTCTCGCCGACTACGGTCACGACGATGAGTCCAGGAGCCGCGCCGCGTTCGCAACCGGCATCAAGACGCTCGGTAGCTGGGCAGGACAGTACGACTACGAATCGGACCGCGATTACACGGTCAAGATCCTTGGCCAGAGCCTCGACGTTCTCCTCGGGCTCAACAGCAAGGGCAAGGAGTCGCTGCTGCGCGCGATCAGCGCAACGGCGGGCTACGACGGCAAGCTGTCCGTCACCGAGGCCGAGCTCATCCGGGCGGTCTGCGCTACGCTCGACTATCCGCTTCCGCCCATCCTCGTACATCGCAGCGCCCATTCATAAACCGCGGACCGAATTCGCGTATCATCGAGCCCAAGAGCGATACTTTTGTCGGATCACATCATGAATAGCACACGCCTACTGGCCGCACTCACCGTGCTGGCCCTAGCCTTCACGCCTGTTGCTGATGCGGCGACTCGTGAGGAAAAACGCGTCGCTGACGCGGCCGACGTGGTCGATCAGCTTTCCCGAATCCCGGAATCGTCGATTCCGCCAAGCCTGTTGTCCCGCGCCTACGCGGTGGCGGTCGTTCCAAACGTCGTACGGGCCGCGTTCGGTCTCGGTGCGCGCCGCGGCAAGGGCGTCATCGTCGTCCGCCAGGACGACAATTCCTGGAGCAATCCGGCCTTCGTTACGCTGACCGGCGGCAGCGTTGGCTGGCAGATCGGCGCCAAGTCCACGGACATCATCCTCGTATTCAAGACTCGCAAGAGCGTCGACGGCATCGCCAACGGCAAACTGACGCTCGGGGCGAACGCATCTGTCGCCGCGGGGCCGCTTGGCCGCCACACGAGCGCGGCGACCGATATCGAATTCCAGGCGGAGGTGTATTCCTATTCGCGGAGTCGCGGTCTGTTCGCGGGAATCGCGCTCGAAGGTGCCGGTGTTACGATGGATCGCAAGGCCAACGCGGCGTTCTACGGTTCGACCAGCATGACACCGGAGACGATCTTCGCCAGCTCGCCGAACATCGCACCGGACGTCGCCAACACGTTTATCCAGGTTCTGACCGCGCAGACGGCTCGCCTGCCCGTTTCCCCGGCTATGCAGGCCGGTACCGGCCCGACGGCTGACGAGGCCGAAGAGGAATCGAGTGTGCAGACGTTCGGGTTGCCGGAGCCTGGCGACGACGACGACGAAACAGAGTACGACCCCAATTACTAGCCGTCTGTTGAATTAGTATTGGGAGCACGCCCTTGGAAAACCTGAAGCAGCAGGTGCTTGAGCTTGCCGAGCTGATTGGCCCGAATATCTATCTGCAGGCGGCCATCATCGCCGCTGCCTTCGTGCTGCTCGGCAAGATCGCCGACTGGATCATCTCCGGGGTCGTCGGCCGCGTCGCGAAACGTTCGACGAACGACTTCGACGACAGCCTGATCGAGCTCGTTCACCGGCCGGTATTCCTGAGCTTTGTCCTTATTGGCCTCGGTATTGCCACCGGCCACCTCGGCCTGCCCGAAACACCCACTACCGTAACGATAAGCATCCTTCAGACGATCGCTATCGTAATCTGGTACAACGCACTCGGCGCGCTGGCAACCCTCGTCATACGGACCCTGCGCAGGACGCCTGGCGGCAAGTTCGCACAGAGCGGCATGCTGACGCTGCTGCAGAACGTGCTCAAGGTCGTGCTGGTCGCGCTTGCGATTTACTTCTTCTTCCTGGCGTGGGATATCAACGTCACGGCCTGGCTGGCTTCGGCCGGTATCGTCGGTCTCGCGCTCAGCTTCGCGGCAAGAGATACGTTGTCAAACCTGTTCGCCGGCGTGTCGATCATCATGGATGCGCCCTACAAGCGAGGCGATTACATCATTCTCGACTCGGGCGAACGGGGTGTCGTGACCGAGATCGGGCTGCGGAGCACTCGCCTGCTCACGCGCGACGACATCGAGATCACGGTGCCGAACGGTATCATCGGCAACAGCAGGATCACGAACGAGGCAGGCGGCCCTTCCGAGAAGCACCGTATCCGCGTGGGTGTCGGCGTAGCCTATGGCAGCGACGTCGACCACATCATCGACATCCTCGAGCGAATCGCCAAAGATCATGGGGAAATTCTCGAAAATCCCGCGCCACGCGTGCGTTTCCGCGAGTTTGGCGAGTCGAGTCTCGACTTCGAATTGCTCGGCTGGATCGCGCGCCCGGTCGACCGGGGGCGTTTGCGTCACGAACTGAATTGCGCAATCTACAAGGGCTTCATCGAAGAGGGCGTCGAGATTCCGTTTCCGCAGCGCGACCTGCACGTCCGGACGATGCCCGTCAACGACTAGGGGATAATCAAGTCTCGTCGTCCGCGCGGCGGCGAAGCTCCTCGCGAACGGCTTCGAGGTCCGTGGCCGAAGTCTCGTCGGCAGGCTCTTCGGCGTCCGGATCGGGATCAGCCTGGACAGGCGGCGTCTGCTGCGGCGCCTGTTCCACGGGAACGGACTGCTGCTCTGGCTGAGGCGCAGGTTCCGTCTGTATCGTCGGCGCGTTGCCGCCGTCCGAGGCGGGCAACGTGTCACTGTAGCCCTGCCCGGGCTCACTTTCGTCCTGCGCCTCCGGAATGACGGCGACCGGCAGATTGCCTTCGGGCAGCGTATCGTCCTGCCCTTCGTCGGCCGGCGGCAAGACCCCGAACTGCGCGAGGTAGTCGGCTTCTTCGCGTCGACGCTGGGCGTCAGCCGCGCGCCGCCGTGCTTCGGCCTGTGCTTCCTGCGTGCGCCGCAGCGCGCGGCGCTTGGCTTCGGAACGCGCCTCGAGTTCGTGACGCCGAGCCTCTTCTTCCTTGGCCTGGATGCGCTTCACTGCCTCTCTCGCGTTGATGCATTCCTCGTTGTACTTATTGCCTGCGCGATCCTTATTGCAGCGCACCATGGCGGCCTCGAGAAGAATCGGGTTCTCGAGGAATTCGGTGACCGTGCGCGGCGGCGGCTCTGTCTGGCCGCAGCCCGCCAGCAGGCCCAATCCGATCAGCAACGATGTCAGACGCTTGGTCATAGCTCCCGCTTTTGCCAGAAAAGTTGATTAAATGGTAGAAAATTCAGCGCCGTGCAGCGAAGATCATAACAAAGGTTAAATAGCGCAGGCGGGCAGAGTTCGCAGTTTTGGGATGAATCACACGGTTTTCAGGCTATAGTCCAGCGATGTCGGCATCGAACCAGTTTTCCCTGCTCGGCCAACGGCGCTTCGCGCCGTTTTTTTCGACGCAGTTCCTCGGAGCGCTCAACGACAATATCTTCCGAAACGGACTCGTGATCCTGATCACGTTTCAGGGCGTCGTGATTCTGGGTATGGATCATCGCTCGCTTGCGAACGTCGCTGCAGGCCTGTTCATCGTGCCCTTCTTCCTGTTCTCGGCCACCGCCGGCCAGCTTGCCGACAAATACGAGAAGTCCATGCTGTTCCGGCGCATCAAGATGCTCGAGATAGGGCTGATGCTGTTGGCCGGCGCGGCGCTGGTCACCGAGAGCTATCCCATGCTCCTGGTCGTGCTGTTTCTGATGGGGTGCCAGTCGACGATGTTCGGACCGGTCAAGTACGCTTATCTCCCGCAGCAGCTTGCCGACGACGAACTGATTGGCGGCAATGCGCTCGTCGAGTCCGGCACCTATATCGCCATAATCCTCGGCCTGATCGTAGGCGGCATTGCGGTAGGCGATGAAATAGCGAACGCGGTTGGTGTCAGCAAACAGACGATCCTGGCCGTCTGCCTCGTCGCTGTCGCGATATCGGGGTACCTTGCGAGCCAGCGCATACCGCAGACGCGCGCCGTGGATCCACAACTCTCGATCAACTGGAACGTCTGGCAGGAGACCTGGCGTATCGTTCGATTTGCCCGCGAGGAGCGCAGCGTGTTCCTGTCAATCCTCGGTATTTCCTGGTTCTGGTTCTTCGGCTCGGCGCTGACGATACAGATTCCGGCGTACACCTACGATGTCCTCAACGGCAATGAGGCGGTCACAACGTTTTTGCTCGCCGCTTTCGCCGTAGGTGTCGGCATCGGCGCCCTGTTTTGTGAGCGAATGTCGGGCCATCGCATCGAACTGGGGCTTGTGCCGTTCGGCAGCATCGGGCTCACGCTCTTCGCCGTCGACCTGTACTTCGCACAGCCCGTGCCCTACCCGGAAACGGCAAACAGTATTTCTGAATTCCTGTCGCGGGCCGGCGGTCTGCGGGTGTGGTTCGACCTCGCGATGATCGGTGCTTTCGGCGGCTTCTACAGCGTGCCTTTGTACGCGTTGATCCAGCAACGCTCGGAACGCAGCCGCCTGTCTCGCATCATCGCCGCAAACAACATCATCAATTCACTGCTGATGGTCGGTGCTGCACTCATGTCGATGGCCCTGCTCGGCGCAGGCTTTTCGATTCCTGAGCTGTTCCTGTGCATTGCGGCACTGAACCTCCTCGTGGCCATCTATATCTTCTCGTTGCTGCCCGAATTCCTCGCGCGATTCGTCGCGTGGATCGTCATGAGCATCGTCTACCGTTTGCGTCCGACAGGGGTCGAGAACATACCGCGAGAGGGTCCGGCAATCGTCGTCTGCAATCACGTCAGCTATATCGACCCACTCATTCTTTCGGCCTGTATTCGACGACCCATGCGCTTTGTGATGTGGTACAGGATCTTTCAGATACCTGGACTCAAGTTTCTCTTTCGCACGATGAAAGCGATACCGATTGCAGGCGCACGGGAGGACAAGGCCATCATGGACGAGGCATTCGAACTCGTCGACGCGGAGCTGGCCGACGGCAACATTGTCTGCATTTTTCCCGAAGGCGGGATCACCCGCGACGGTGAGGTTGCGCGTTTCAGGCCGGGCATCGAGAAGATCATCGCGCGCAGGCCGGTGCCCGTCGTTCCGGCCGCGCTCGGGCACATGTACGGCAGCTGGTTCAGTCGCAAGAAGTCCGGCGCACTGCGCAAGATCCCCGGCCGTCTGTTCGCTCGTGTGTCCGTAACATTCGGTGAGCCGGTGCGGCCATCGGACGTCACGGCAGCCGCCCTGGAACTACTGGTCCGCACACTGCGAGGTGACCGGCGCTAGTCCGCGGATGAGCTCTCGAAATTCCGTCCGAGTCGCATCTTCCACTCGGCCAGAAGCTCGTCCTTGTTGCCGAACAAAGCGGCAGTGGATGCCCCTGGAAAAGGGAGTTCGACGAGTTCGATGAAGCCACCACGCGCGGCGGGAAGATACGCGCGATTGGCCGTGTCTGAACCGTCGGGTCCGAACACAACGCCGGCACCATTGAGCGGCTTCGGCGAAAATACGGCATCCACCCAGCCAAGCCCGTTGGCCGAGAGCGACAATCGATGCGTCCAGCGTGAGGTCCTGACGTAAGCACGCGACCCGCTGCGATTGAATACGATCTCCTGGACGTCAGGCGGGAAGGTCAGTGTTTCGTCACCGATTCGACCGTCGCCGAGAAGCAAAAGGCTTGCAAGCCCATCGGCGTCAATCATCATCAGCCGTTGGCCGCGCGGTGCTGCCGCAATATGGCGGATGGGTGTCGAACCCTGTAACGGCTGCTGCATCGACCAATTGCCGTCGGTATCGCGGGCCAACAGCCGCAATGCCCCACTTTCCCCAGCGAGGTAGAGACGGTCGACTCCGGCAAACGCCAGATCATTGTGCACGCCGCCGAGATCGAGTTCGGCCACTCGGGTCCCAACGGCGACGTCCAGCAGCGTGACGCGCGCAGGCTGCAGCACCGCGAGAATCGTGCTGTCCGGCGAGAACGCGAGATCCTTGATCGGCTCATTACCGACTTCCGCGAACCATGGCAGCGGCTGTCCCGTCGACGTGTTCCAGACTCTGACTGTGTTGTCGACGGCCGCGCTGCCGAGCAATCCCCCGTTTCGGTTCGCGCCGAGCACCACGATTTCGGCATTGTGGCCCAGGAAGCTGACGTCCTCACTCATCGCCTGAACCTCGGCCAGCCCGGCCCCGGCAGGGAGCATGTGAAGGTTGCCGTCGGGATCGCCGATGGCTATGCGTTGTCCGCCCGGCAAAGCAATCGCCATGTGATCTGCCGACGGCTGCCACAGTGGATGCTCGGCGCCCTGACCGTCGGCTTCAGCGACGGGCGGCAATTCGGTTACGCGCCAAAAACGCGACCCGTGCTCGGGATTCCCCGTGACGACGATCTGCTCGTCTTCGCTGAATGCGAGAATCGTGTTCGATTCCGCGGCATTGCCAACAGCCAACGGTGGACCGGCGATGCGTCCGTCCCGGCTCGCATAGATCTGGAATCCGCTCGCAGCCCGCCCGGCGAGGACGCTTGCGCCTGACGGTGAGAACACGAGTCGCCAGTCGCCGGCAGCCAGCTCCTCCAGCAGGGGACTACTGGGCCGCGCCAAGCTCCACAGTGAGACGCCGGATTGGCCATGGACCGCGCCAAGTGTCTCGCCGCCGGCCGCCAGGTGGATCTCGCTGGGTTGCATCGCCAGGTCGATCTGCGCGAGAAGCTCGCCACTTTGCAGGTCCCAGACGCGAACGGCACGGTCATAGTCGGCGACCGCAACGCGGCTGCCCGTCGGGTCAATCGCGATCAGTGAGGGTACGCCAGCCACGGCGAGTTCTGAGACAACCGATTCCTGCTCGAGCGACCAGAGCTCGATTCGGGTCTCGATGTCGCCGCGCTGGGTTACGAACAGATGACTGCCGCCGTCAGTCAGGCTGGTGGTCATGCTTGCGGCACCCACCGGCAATGACGCGATACGACCGCCGGTTGCCGTATCCCAGACGTTCACACTGTCCTGGGTCGACGTAATCAGGCGTCGCGCACCTGCATCGACGCCGATCAGGACCTCGTTCTCATTGACGGCAATTGCGCGTACGGGCTCGGCAAAGGCAAGGTCCCATATCCGCGCGCTGTCACTTTGCATCGCGCGCGCGACAGCATAGCGGCCACCGGGATCGAACCACGTGTTCTCTGTTTCCTTCTCGACAGGATCGGGAACGTTGAGTCCACGCTGGAAGGCTTCGACCGCGCCTTGCGAGTTGAGCTTCAGATTCCAGCCAACAAACTGGCCGGCCACGCCAAGGCGCTCGTCGCGCACACTGATCGACCAGGTGCCGTTAAGCGGTTCGCCGACGAGGTCCCTCAACTGGCCGGACGGAATCCGGATATCGTCACCACTGGCGGCGCGCTCGAGGCCGGGGTCGACCTCGACTGCACGGCCCGACGGGGCAATGATCTTGATGCGCAAGTCGGCAAGACGCGCATGGCTGAGGTTCAACGTAAGGCCGATGCGATCGACGGTCCCTTCCCGGCCAACGATGACGCGACGGACGAGCGGAACGATTTCGAGCGCAGTTATCGACCAGTCGTCGCGCCGCTGCAGGTCCTGGGCCGCGTACGACCATTGCGAGATCCGCGCCCCTTCCTTGGACGTCAACAGCTGACTGCCCGGGTCGAACACGGCCGCTTCACCGGGTTGCGGCGGCAGCGTTGCCAGTAGCAGCGGATAGTCGTCCGAAATGAGACTCGCAGCGCGCTGGCGGCGCCGCGGCGTCGACATGTCGAGCGACTGCAATGTGGCGATCAATGCGTCGTCGCGACGCTGCTCGCGGAGCGCTGCGAATGCCTGCCGGTCCCAGTACGCCGCACGCAGCGTCTCCGGCATGCGCCCGGGCTCGGGAAGCGCATTCGCCAGCGCTGCGACGGCATCCACCTCGTCCGGTGTGCTCGCGGCCAGCGCACGTTGTTCGACGAAACTGCGGAAAAAGCGATCTGCCGTGTCTGCATGCCCCGGAAAAGAGCGAAAGTTCTCATACGCCATCCGGGCTTCATCGAGTTCGACCGTGGATGACGTGAGAACACTCGTGTAGATGCCGGGGAACCATTGCGTGTACCAAAACGGAACCAGTGCGAACAACACGAGGAGACCGGCCGCCAGGGCAGGCACACGCATCCGCAAAGGAAGATTCTCGTTTGCCCAGCGTGCTGTGAATACGAGCTCATAGAGTCGGTTGCGGACCCGCAGGTTGCCGTCGTGGTCGATCTCGATCAGGCCAACGGCCATGAGGCGGCGTTGCGCTGCAGAGCCTAGATCCGCCGAAACCTCGATGCCCTTTCGTACCCGACCGTACAGGTTCAACATCGCTTCCTTGCGCTCCGCGTCATTGACGACGACGCGGTGGATGTGACTCATGTGCGGTTCGCTGTGCAACGCTGCACGACCTGCGAGCTGCGTCGTGGCAAGTTTGTCGATGCGGTCGGCGAGATCACCATCGGAGTGATCGCGTGAAACCCAGCGCGCGAGCTTCTGTGTCAGGTACGGCTGGCCTCGTGTCCAGTGAAAAATCCGGTCAAGTGCGACTTTCGCGTCACCGGCAGCGAGGTTTAACTCCGTCGCAAAGAGATCGATCTGCTTCCGGGAAAAGTCCTCGAGCTGAACCTGCTGAGTCACGTTGAAGGGCGACAGCTCAGGCTCGGCAACGAGGCTGACCGGATCGCATTCGCCGAGGAGTATGAAGGTCAGCCGGGAGAAGTCCGGGTCCGTCGTGCGGGCGTTGTGCGCCGCCCTGAAACTGGCCAGCAATTGTTCGGCAAACGGCAGGTCCTCGATGCACTGGATTTCATCGACGAACACGGCGATGCGCTCCGGCACGAACTGCAGGACGATCTCCGAGTAAAATTCGACCAGGCGCTGACGGTTGCTCAGGACGGACTTGTCATGCCACCAGGACTGCAGGTCGTAACGAATGCGCAGCTGTCGCAGCAGGCGATATGCAACATTGTAGTACCAGCGCCCGGGGTCGCCGCCACCGTCCCGAACGCCGATCTGCTGCAGGTCGAGTATCGCAACCTTGTGGCCATGTGCCTCGAGCCGCGCGGCGGTCGCCGCGACGAGGCTGGACTTGCCGCTGCGCTCGGGCGCCAGGACATGCGCATACCGTCCGCCGACGACGGTTTCGTAAAGATGGTCGTCGGCGTCACGACGAACGTAACCGGCGCGCACCGCGTGCAACGGCGCGCCGACACTGAAAAACTCGCCCGTCGCGTCCGTCTGGGCGCGTTCGTCCTGCACCTGTTTGTTGCCCGAATCTTCGGCCATGCCTGTTCCGAGTTGCGACGGCGACTCATTTTCGCATTATTCTTGACAAAATGAACGAAGAGCGCGTGCTAAAACAGGACCTGTTCGGCAAAGTCACGCTTCGCCCGGAGGGCAACGGGACGGCCATCGTGCGGGACGTAACCCCTGCGCACTGGTCCCTGCGATGGCTGGCAAGGCGTCTGATGCGCAGGGAGGCCAGCGTGCTCGCCCGCCTTGAGCATGTCGACGGTGTTCCGCGCGTGCTGCAGTTCGGCAAAGATACGCTCACGCGCAGCTATATCGACGGCGATCCGATGCACGTCGCGAAGCCCACCGATGCCGCCTGGTTCAACGCCGCGTCCGCATTGCTGCGACGGCTCCACAGGGCCGGGGTCGTGCACAATGATCTTGCCAAGGAGCCGAATATCCTAGTCCGAAAAGACGGCAGACCCGCCTTCGTGGATTTTCAGATTGCCTCGTACAGCCGGCGCCGAAGCCGGCTTTTCCGCATCGCCGGCCGCGAGGATATCCGGCATCTTCTGAAGCACAAACGCACTTACTGCGCCGATTGCCTGACGCAGCGTGAACGCGCCATTCTTGCAAATCCCTCGCCCCTGTCCCGCGTCTGGATGGGCACCTTCAAACCGGTCTACCTTCTCATAACGCGAAAGTGGCTTGGCTGGTCGGACCGTGAAGGCGCCTCCGACCGCGGCGCGGCCGGTTGATTCAGGGACAGGAGTATCCGCTATACTTCGGCTGCGCGGGCGAAAAGCGAAAAGGAACCCCTGCTTGGACTACTGTCACCCACATAATCTCATTGCGCCGGAGACCGCCGGCCGCGATCGCAAGTTCGGTATTCGCGTCACGCTGCCGGCCGACGATACGTTGCGGAATATCGTCGGCGACGACTGGGAGCAGTTCCGCTGGTACGCCTCCGAGGAAGAACGCGACGCGGCGTTCGAGAACATGGCCGAACGCCACGGCTACTACCGCAAGACCGATTCGCCGACGCAGATTCTCGAGAAGGTCTCGCGTTGATCAGCGCGGCGGCGCTCCGATGAACAGGTAGAAGTTCGATTCGCCTTGTTCAGCGAAGCCGGCAGCCAGGTAGACCGGCCCGAAAAACGTATCGAAGCCCGCGAATGCGCTGCCATTCCATTGCATCGTGTCGAAGCTCATATCCGAGCGGTTCTGCCATACGTTGCCCGCTTCGGCTGATACGCCAAGGTAGATCGGCGTATCCAGAATTCCCCTCGAATTGCCGATTCTGCGGTAGTAGACCAGTCTGGCGAGCGCCGCATGCGGTCCACTGATCTCGCCGCGCTCGAGTCCGGACAACCGCAGGAACCCCCCCAGCGGAAAGAAGTCCTGAACCGCACCGTCTGACTCGAGCGTCGTGGCATAACCCAGACCGAGTTGCACGCTGTTCTTGCCGCGCGACCACGTCTGCGTGACCTCGCCCTCGATCGTATCGAACTTCGAGTCGGCACCGAATCCCGGACGTGACAGCGTCCAGCGCAGATCGGCTCGCGTACCTTTGCGCGGAAACCGGGTGTTGTCGAGCGTATCGAACCGGAGCCGCGCAAACGCGCCGCCGGTTTCGAAATCGATATTGGGCAAAGCCGGGTCGCCTATCTTCACGCGCGCCTCGCCTACACCGGTGAACACACCCATTCGGAGTTCGCCGACGCGGCCGAGTTCCCGTCCGAAGTCGATTCCGCCCTCCGCCTCGGAGAGCCGCAACCTCGCGATCGTCGAGTTGTCAACGAACGCATTGATATTCGACTGGCGCAGACTGATGTGCGGTGCAACGAACAACCTCGAATCGAAACTCAACGGCTGGTAGAACTCGGAAAACAGCTTCGGATCCGTGCCGAGCCGCAAGTCGCTGCGCCACTCCGCGCCAAGGCGGTTGATGCCGGCGCGCGTCAGCCTTGAGGACAGGTTGAATCCGGTCGAACCCTCGAAATCATCCTCAAGCGAGACCCCGAATTGAAGGAAGTTCGGGCCCCAGCTCTTGGTACTGGCGCGATACTCGACGCCCGTGCCCCCGTCTTCCTCGACGAGGCGGTAGCTGACCTGCTCATAGAGCTGCAGGCCGTACAGGCGATCCGCATTGTGCGCGAGTACATCGTGCTCGATCGGATCGCCCGCCTTGACCGACAGTTTCGACTCGAGTACGGCAGGCGCAAGCTCGCCGTCGTGCACAACGCGCACGAACGCGAGGTGCGACGCGGGCTGGACTGGCTGTTCGCGGCTCGCAAGGTACTCCTGCCATTCCGGTTCACCGAGGGCGATGTCCCGGAGCCGTTCGGAGGCTTGATGTGTTGCAGCCTCGCCGGGTTTGACGGTCTCGACAATGTTGCCGAAGTCCGTCGAGGCGAAAACACCGAGCTCGGGACGGATGAGGACGTCGCGCTCACCCAGTCTGTCGATCTGCCGCAGTGTTTCCTTGCGGATCAGGATCGTCAGCATCTGTTCCGAGATAGCAAGCGCCGAATCGAGTTCGTCGGCGGCATAGAGCGGAAATTCGACGTCGACCGCAATGATGACATCGACGTCCATCGCCTGCATCACGTCGATTGGGAGATTGCCGACCAGGCCTCCGTCGACGAGAAGTCGCTCGTCGAAGCGAACGGGTGCGAATACACCTGGCACGGACATGCTGGCACGAATTGCCTTTGCCAGATCGCCTTGACTCATTACCCAGGGTTCGCCTCGCTCGATGTCGGACGCGATAGCGCGGAACGGAATCGGCAGCCGATCGAAATCGGCAATGTGAGAGACGTGGAGCGTCAGTTCACGCAACAGGAGATCGAGCGTCTGTCCCTGGATGACGCCCTGCGGCATCACCAGTTCCGTACCGCGGACACCGAGCTCGAAGTCGATCGGGTACTCGAGCTCATCCTGCTTGCGACGGAAACTCAGGTCCTCACGCAGCGGCTGGTCGCTCAACGCGGCGGCCCAGTCGAGCGAAGCGATGAGCGCCTCGAGTTCGGTTGCGCTCATTCCCGTTGCGTACAATCCGCCGACAATTGCGCCCATGCTCGTGCCGGCGATGGCATCGACGGGAATACGTTGGCGCTCGAGCTCCTTGAGCACGCCGATGTGGGCAGCACCGCGTGCCCCGCCCCCGCCGAGTACCAGACCGACACGCGGTCGATCCGTCATGGCGTCGTTGGCAAATACCTGCGCTGCCATCAGGCACAGCAGTGTGCCCGACAGCCAACGCCGTCGTCCCGGGTTCTTCATACGTTACTCCACGCGCAGGGAGTCAGCGTAGGCGACGAGATCGCCGAGCTCCTGCGCTAGTCGTTGCGGGTCCCAGCCCGCCTCCGCGGCCGCCAGTTCGGCAACAGCATCGTACATCGGCCGTCCCTGGTCGGCATCGAAGCCCACCATCGTGCGCCGGAAGACGATGTCCTCGAGGGTTCGTGCAAACTCTTCGCGGATTGTGAACACGACCTCGGCGGCGAGCACCCGCCCGTGTTCGTCGAGCAACCGCAACAACGACGGGTCTTCGCTGCAGAGGTCTGCGATCGCTGCCGCCCGGCCACCGTATACGCTCAGAAGCCGGTCGACGCATTGTTCCGACAGCGCATCCAGCGCTTCGAGCGAAATGCGGGCCCGATCGAGACCGAACGCACCCGGAAGGTCGGTATCCCGGGTACGGCATTCGGGCAAGTCCAGTCGCTGCAGCTTTGCAAGCTTGTCGACCGTCTGCTCGGCGAGATTCCGGTAGGTCGTCAGCTTGCCGCCAACGATGGAGATCAGCCCTTTTGCCACGTCCTTATTGGCCTTGATGATGTGCCGCCGCGTAATCGCAGACTCCGGACCCGCTTCCTTGTACGGCAACGGCCGAACGCCTGCGTAGGCATAGTGAATATCAGCGCGGCTGAGTTGAGCCTGAGGAAAGACCCTGTTGGTCTCGGACAGCAGGTAATCGACCTCCGGGCCGCTGGCACGAACCTGGTCGAGATCGTCATCGTAGCGGATGTCGGTCGTGCCGATCAGGTACTGGCCGTACCAGGGAATGATGAAGAACGGTCGACCGTCGGCCGCGGCTTCGACGTAAAAGGCATCGCGAGGCGCGCCCTCAAACGATCCGACAACGATGTGGCTCCCCTTCGTCCCGCCCATCAGGCGCTTCGTCGCGACCGGCGCTGTGTCCAGGACCGCATCGACCCAGGGGCCCGCAGCATTGACGACCGCCCCGACCTGAACCGTACGCGTCGTGCCATCCGCATCGATGTAATCGAGGGTATCGACGGCACCGTCGGCAACCCCGATACGCGTGACTTCGGCATACGTCCTGATGTCGGCGCCTGCAGCACGCGCGGCGAGCAGATTCTCGAGGACCAGTCGCTCGGCGAACTCGACCTGGGCATCGTAGTAGCAGGCCGCAGCTCGCAAGCCGCTACGCTCGAGGCCCGGCGCTTCGGCCGTCATTTCCGCTGCGCTGAGCATGTCGTGTCTCGGGACGGTCTTGCCGATCGAGAGCAGGTCATAGAGGATCATGCCGAGCCGGATCAGCAACGGACCGCGCCGTGCACCTTCGTAGATGGGTATGCAGATACGCAGGGCTTCGACGAGATGCGGTGCCGTCAGTCGCAGGCAAATACGCTCGTGCAACGATTCGTACACGAGTGGAATCTCACCGTACTCGAGGTAGCGCAGGCCACCGTGGATCAGGCGGCTCGAGATCGCCGAGCAACCGCTGCACATGTCGTTCTTGTCGAGGACGATGACCTTGAGGCCACGCATTGCGGCATCGCGCGCAATGCCGGCGCCATTGACGCCCGCGCCGATAATGGCCACGTCGAACCGTTGCGCGTCGACGGCCATCACGGCCGCACCTGACCGCTGCCCCGGACCACATACTTGTAACTCGTGAGCTGCTCCGCACCGACCGGTCCGCGTGCGTGGATACGACCGGTCGCAATCCCGATCTCAGCGCCCATACCGAATTCGCCCCCGTCGGCGAATTGCGTCGATGCGTTCCTGAGCACGATAGCGCTGTCTACATCGCAGAGGAATCGCTCTGCCACAGCGTCGTCCGCGGTTACGATGCTCTCCGTATGGCCCGAGCCGTACTTGCGGATATGCAGAGCGGCAGCCTCGACGCCATCGACGACGCGCATCGAGATGATCGCATCAAGGTACTCGGTCGACCAGTCGTCTTCGGTCGCCGCAGTAGCGCCGGGAAGCAGATCGAGGACGGTGTCGTCGCCGCGCACCTCGCAACCCGCTTCCTGCAATGCGGCGCCGACGGCCGGCACCAAAACGTCAGCAGCAGCTCGATCGACGAGCACGGTTTCCGCAGCGCCGCAGATTCCGGTCCGCCGCATCTTGGCATTGAGGACGATCTCCCGGGCCATGTCCGGATCCGCGGCCCGGTGCAGGAAAACGTGGCAAATACCCTCCAGGTGGCCAATGACCGGCACACGCGCTTCGTCCTGAACACGCTTGATCAGGTTCTTACCGCCGCGCGGCACGACAACATCGATCCATTCCGCCATCGACGACAGCAGGAAACCGACCGCGGCGCGATCAGTGGTCGGCACCATTTGCACCGCGTGGCGCGGCAGACCGCCGGTCTCGAATCCTGTCCGAAGGCATTCGAAAATCGCGTGGCTCGAATGAAAGCTCTCGGAGCCGCCGCGCAGAATTACGGCATTGCCCGATTTGACGCACAGTGCCGCCGCGTCGGCCGTCACATTGGGCCGACTTTCGTAGATGATGCCTATGACTCCCAACGGTACCGCCACGCGCTCGATCGCCAGTCCGTTGGGTCGCTGCCAGTCGGCAAGAACTCGCCCGACGGGGTCGGGCAATTCGATGATCGTCTCGATACCCGACGCCATGCCTTCAACCCGGCTCTCGTCGAGCATGAGCCGGTCGAGCATCGCGGCGCTCAAACCGCGATCGCGGGCCGCTGCCATGTCCCGTGCATTTTGCTCGATGATGACGCCAGCATGCTCGCGCAGCGATACGGCGGCGGCGACAAGCGCGGCATTGCGCTGTTCGCCGGTCGACGTTGCGAGATCCGCGGCGGCAGCCCTGGCAGCCACGCCCAGTCTCGTCATGATGGTTGCGATATCGCTATTCGTCGCTGTCATTGCCAAAAAGTACCAGTTCGTCGCGATGCACCATGACCGAACGGCCACGATAGCCCAGTTTGTCCTCAATCTGCCCGGACTGGCATCCAATCAACCGGCTTGCCTCCGAATCGGCATATTCTGCCAACCCGCGACCTAGTTCCTCGCCGGCGGGCCCGGTTATATTGACGACGTCGCCGCGCCGGAAGTTGCCAACGACGTCGACAACGCCGACCGGCAACAGGCTCTTGCCGTTGCGCAGGGCATTGACCGCACCTTCGTCGACACAGAGTTCGCCCTGCACCTCCAGCACTCCGGCCAACCACTGTTTGCGCGCCGCGGCCGGTGTGCCCTCGGCGCGAAAGACAGTGTGCCTCGCACCGGACAGCAGGGCACTGATCGGATGATCGATAGTGCCACTCGCGATGATGGTCGAGCACCCCGCGTGCGTGGCAATCCGCGCAGCCTGCACCTTGGTTGCCATTCCCCCGCTACCGACGTCCGACCGCGCCTCTCCGGCCATGCCGAGCACGTCATTCGTGATGCGCTTGACCACCTGCACGTGCTCTGCATCAGCATTCGTCCCGGGATCCGCCGTGTAGAAGCCGTCGACGTCGGACAGCAGGATGAGTGCGTCGGCCATCACGAGCTGGGCGACGCGCGCCGCGAGGCGATCGTTATCGCCGTAGCGAATCTCCTCGGTCGCCACGGTGTCATTCTCGTTGATGATCGGAATGACCCCGCGCCCGAGCAGCCGGTTCAGTGTTCCCCGAGCATTGAGAAAACGGCGACGGTTCTCGGTATCGTCGGGCGTCAGCAGTACCTGTGCCGCAGCGATACCGTAAAGTCCCAGCATGTCCTGGTAGGCGTGCACGAGCTGTACCTGCCCGGCGGCGGCGGCCGCCTGCAGATCTTCCAGCCGCGCGCGCCCCTTGTTGATACCGAGCACCGAACTGCCGATCGCGATCGCGCCCGAGGACACGATCAGGATTTCGTGCCCGTCTTTGGCGAGGCGACTGACGTCGTCTGAGAGCGTCTCGAGCCAATGGCGGTTCAGCTCGCCGGCGGTGTCGATCAGAAGCGACGAACCAACCTTGACGACCAGGCGCCGGTAATCTGAAAGCGCCAGCCCGGCCATATTCAGCCGACGAGCAGATGTTGCCGGTCGAAGGACGTGAGCGTGACTTCTCCTTTCGAGACGGCGACCGTGCCGCTGCGGGCAACGGCAGATATCTCGCCGACCTCGGCCGCCGCATCGATGAACTCATCGATCTCGGAAACCCGACCGGTCAACTGCATCGTGCAGCTGCTGGCCTCCTCATCGAGCATTTCCGCACCGAATTTCTTCGCAACGCCGAGCGCCCTGGCGAGCCCCCCCGTACCCAATTTGACCTTGACGATGGCAAGCTCACGTTCGAAATGTTCACCCAATGTCATGTCGTGAATATTGACGACGTCGACTAGCTTGGCGAGCTGGGCGTTGAGCTGCGCGATCGCCGCGTCGGACCCAGTGACGACCAGTGTCACCCGCGAGACCCTGGGGTCGTACGTGGGCGCCACGTTCAGCGTCTCGATGTTGTAGCCGCGCGTCGAGAACATGCCGGTCATCCGCGTCAGGGCGCCGACCTCGTTCTGCAGGAGGACTGAGATTGCATGTCGCATGATGAATTACAAATGAAACCGCTTATTGCCGTACGCCAGCGAGGATGGTCGCGCAGATTTTCCGGTATTGCAATGCACCTGAAATTCGTAAACACTCGCGGGAAATCCGTTAGTTATCGCACGGCTCGCAGTCCATGAACGACCAGGCCAATACCGCTGCCAGCGACCAGCATCCGCTGGCCGGTCAGATCCTCTCCGGCGCCGACACTGTCATCCAGGTGCTCGCCGATGAAGGCGTCGATACAGTCTTCGGCTATTCGGGCGGAGCGATACTGCCGATCTACGACGCGGTATTCCGATTCAACGACCACCACATGTCGCCGGACAAGAAAGCGGCGATACAACTCGTCGTCCCGGCCAACGAACAGGGCGCGGCGTTCATGGCCGCAGGCTACGCGCGCGCGAGCGGCAAGGTCGGTGTGGTCATGGTGACCTCCGGCCCCGGGGCGACCAACACGGTCACACCGGTCCGTGACAGCATGGCCGACTCGGTCCCGATGGTCGTCATTACCGGTCAGGTACCGACCGCCGCAATCGGCACCGACGCGTTCCAGGAAGCGCCTGTCGCGGCGATCATGGGCGCTGTTGCAAAGCACGTCTTTCTCGTCACCGATCCGGAAACGCTGGAGGAGACCGTCCGCAGCGCTTTCGAACTGGCACGCACAGGTCGGCCCGGGCCCGTCGTCGTCGATATTCCGAAAGATGTACAGAACTGGAGCGGCGCATTCAGGGGTCACGGCACCCTGCCGTTGCACGGCTATCGTCGTCGACTCGCTAAAGTCGAGGCGAACAACCTCAGCGACAATGCTTGCGAGCGCTTCTTCACGTTGCTGTCGGAATCCGAGCGCCCGCTGATTTACGCCGGCGGCGGCGTCATCAATGCCAACGCCACGAAGGCGATGCGTCGCCTCGCCAATGAATACGGCATTCCGGTGACGACGACGCTGATGGCGCTGGGCGCAAGCGACACGACGCATCCGCTGGCGCTGCACATGCTCGGCATGCACGGCATAGCGTCGGCAAACTATGCAGTTGAGGATTGCGACTTCCTGATCGCGATCGGCGCACGCTTTGACGATCGCGTGGCGGGCAACCCGGGGCAATTCGCGCCACGTGCCAAGAACATCGCCCATTTCGACGTCGACTTTGCCGAGATCGGCAAGGTTAAACGCGCCGACTGGCATCACGTCGGCATGCTCGAACGGGACCTCATGGACATGCTCGACTACGGCCGGCGCATCGGGTTCGCCAAGGATTTCGAGACCTGGCACGAGGAGATCGCGCACCTCAAGAAGGAGTACTGCCTGAACTACAATCGCGATTCCGACCTCGTCCAGCCTTACGCAGTCATCGAAGAGATTAACCGCCACACCAAGGGCGAGGCGATCATCTCGACCGGCGTCGGTCAACATCAGATGTGGGCCGCGCAGTATTTCGATTTTCGCGGGCCGCGCCTGTGGCTGACCTCGGGCAGCATGGGAACGATGGGTTTTGGCCTGCCCGCGGCAATCGGCGCACAATTCGCCTGTCCGGACCGCACGGTCATCGACATTGATGGCGACGGCAGTATTCGCATGAATATCGGCGAACTGGAGACCGCGACAACCTATGACCTGCCAATCAAGGTCATTGTCCTGAACAACTTCGGGGACGGCATGGTGCGGCAATGGCAGCACCTCTACTTCGAGGGCCGCATGTCCGGCAGCGACAAGTCGTTGCACAGCAAGGACTTCGTCAAGGCTGCCGAAGCCGACGGCTTCGAGTTCGCGCGCCGCCTCGACAACAATGCCGACCTGAAGAAGACCATTCGCGAATTCATGGAGTTCGACGGCCCGGCCTTTCTCGAGGTCATCGTCGATCGGGACGCTGGCGTTTACCCGATGGTCGGCCCCGGCCTCTCCTACGACAACATGATCACCGGCGACTGGATCAAGAGCCGCGAGAAGCCTGCCCACGACACGCTGGACCCGAGCGAAATGTTCTGACGAAAAAAAGCCCCGGACGGCTGAGCCGTCCGAGGCATTCTTATTTCAGGACCTCAGTTGCCCCTACAAGCCGCCCGGCCCGCAGCGCTCGGCGAGATACTCCTCGACCGAACTCAGTATCGCAAGATGATGCTGTGGAAACCATGGAAAGCTGTGCCAGAGATCAACGATTTCCTCGTACTCGACATCCTTTTCGGCTTTCTTCAACGCAGAAACGAACTTCCTCGACTGCTCGATTGGCACGCGCTGATCACGGTCACCGTGAAATATATAGATCGGAATCGAAGCATCCCTGGCTACATCGAGGGGAGACAGGCCCTTGATTGTCGGATTCTGGAACTCCCGGCCGAAATTACCTTCGAAAGTCACCTTGTCGAAATAACGCAACTCCGATAGTCCGGCGCCCGCAATTGCACATTGATAGGGCGTATCGGGACGAACGATAGCCGCCATCGCCGCGTATCCGCCGTAGGAGTAACCGAAGATCGCGAGACGATCCGGGTCCGCCAGTCCTTCTTCGACTAGCCACATAGCCCCGTCATCCTTGTCGTCCTGCATTGTGCCGCCCCACTCTCGGTCACCGGCGCGCCACAATTCCTGGCCCCAGCCCATGGAGCCGCGGTACTGCGGCTGCAGCACGAGGTATCCGCGATTGGCGAGGAATTGCGCCCACAAGTCAAACCTCAGGGAGTCTCGCGCCCAGGGTCCGCCGTGCGGTACGACGACAGTGGGGTACGGTGGCTCGCCAACATTTGGCACCGTCAGATAGCCGGGAATTTCAAGACCGTCGCGGGACTCGTACCTGACAAAGCGCATCTCCGCCAGCTTGTCCGGTTCGAGGAATGGAAAACTTCGGCCAAGGGAAATCAACTGCTCGCCATTGACAAACAGATAGTATGCGGCAGGTTCCCGCGGGCCACTCGAGTTGACTACTGCGACGCTGAAGTCTCGCGAAATCGACGTGATCGTGTTGTAGTTGTCTGCAGGCAGCGCGTCATCGATACGTCTCTGAATCCGTGCCCATTCGTCGCTGATGTATTCGCGGTACGGTCCAACCCCTTGGCCGGCATAGCCAATTATCTGGCCAAAGTCCTCAGGCTGATTGCTCTGCAACACCGTGGTGGCTTCGACGGCCCCTTCGTCGAAAACCGGCTCGCCCAGCTGACGGGTCAGCAGGTCGTACGGACGAATCACCGACAGATCGCGACCTGTATTGTCAACCATGTAAACGGTTCGACCGTCAGGATCGAATCCAACAGGCTGCATGCCTTCGCGCTTTCCGGCGTACAGCGCGTGATGCTCTTCCCAATCGTTGGTGTTGGGATTCCGATAGGCGAACGTGATTCGAGCGTCATCCCCTCGACCAACAATCTTCGACCGGCCGCGAATGGTTCCCTCATGATCACCGAAGAATGACTCGCCAGTGGCGCCTCGGAAGATGCGCTTCGACAAGAAATTCTTCAGATTGACCTCATAAATGTCCTCGGCAAACTCGGTGTTGGTGACGCTTACCAGGATCTTGTTTTCGTGATTGGGCAGGCTATCGAACAAAGAGACGCCGATACTCTCCTTATTCGACAGAATCTCTCTGAATCGGTCTCCTTCCGCGTCAACTATGTACGCCCGGTCACGGAACCAGCGCGTAACCTTGCCGCCGATGCGAAAATCGAATTTCTGGCGGCCCACCACAAACAGCCGATCATTGCTCAGCCATCCAACCAGCAACGCCTTGGTGGATTTCGGCGCGAAGGTCACCGGCGCTTTGCTGAGGTCGCGGGTGTCCCAGACTGTGATTTTGGGTGCGTCGTTTACGTCAACCAGAGTCAATGCAGCAAGGCGATTGCCGTCCGGGCTCACAGATACGCTGGAAATGACGGGGTCGTGAATCCAGGCCTGCATCGGAATCAGCTGGTCCGCCAGCTCATCCGACGATGCCACCGGAGCAACCACCAAGGACGCAAGAAGGCAAAAGACACCAGCACTAACGATGCGAAACATATTCCGTTCCTCTATGAAACATCGACAAATGTCACAAAATCGGGCAACGGATGCCCCAGTTGCACGAACCGGAGCACCTGCGCGCAGGTGCTCCGGCGTGTGTTAGACATCCGAAAGCCGCGGTTTAGATGTCGAATCCTTTCGACAGCTGAACCACAAACGCGCGACCCAGAAGATCATAGCCACCACCTGGAAGCGTATTCAGGAAGCGGTTTGCGGTCTGAGAGCCGCAACCATCCGAGACGATCGGCGGCTTGTTGTTCGTGATATTCCTGATCGTACCGATGACTTCCCAGTCCGCTCCTCTGTAACGAGCGGACGCCGACTGATAGGTCTCTGAATCCGTCTTGCAGATTCGGTTTGCGACCGGTGTTTCAGCGGTTTCATCGATCCAGGCGAGGCTGTAGAAGAATGTCCAGTCGCGCCAGTCCGCACGAATATCCAGCTCGGCACTCCACTGCGGGAATCCCCATTTGCCTTCGAAATCGTCGAGCTCACCGAGCAGCTCACGTTCCTGCTCATCGACGTACGTCGCTGTCAGATCGACCTGCAAGTCAAACGTAGAGAATTCCTGCTCCCACAGTATATCGACGTCGTAACCCTCTGACGTCAGACGGCCGACGTTGAGCAGCGACGCGTCAACATCAGTCAGGAAACCCATCGAATCGCGCGGCCCGATTCGCGAACAAAACGGGCTACTGAAATTGGGCGACGTGTAGCAGTCGGATACGACGAACGCGATCGACGGAGAGGCGACCGTATTCTTGAGTTCGATATCGAAAAAGCTAACCGCGAGCGATATCGGCATGAATTCCGGCTGCAGAACGATTCCGTAGGTATTGGAGTCGGACGTCTCGGCTTCGAGATCCTGGTTGCCACCCGTTACCGTTTGAATAGCTGGTGTGCCGTCGGTGCCGAAATCTTCCGGCAATCCCAGCGAAGCGCAGTTCTGGTAAACGTTCGTGCTCGGGTCGAAATTCGTGCCGTAATCGATGCAAACGTCTCGGCCAAGTGCCGCAAGGAAACCGGTCTCGTTGCCCAGGAATTGCTCAAACAGGTCCGGGGCGCGGAACGACGTACCGCGAGTAGCACGCAGACGTATTGCGGGAATCACCTGATAGTTCAGCGCAACCCGATACGTGTCGTCACCACCGTAGGAATTGTAATCCGTGTAACGGAAAGAGCCACTGAAAGTCAGCTCCTCCGCAAACGGCTGCCCGGCAAGCAGCGGAAGTTCAATCTCAGTGAACAGTTCGCGAACGACATCGCTGCCAGCGGTTATGCCTGCTGCTGAACTACCCCAGAGGTTGCCATTCTGTGCATCAATGTCCGGTGTATCGTCAATTTCCTCGCGACGAACCTCATAGCCGAATACTGACTGGACCTCGCCGGCCGGAAGGTTGAACAACGGGCCGGTCACGTAGCCGACAAACTGTTCGCTGGTGTACTCGGTGTTGCCCACCGTGGTCTTCGAGATGAAGTTCAGATAGTCCTGCGGCAGTATGCCTCGCAGCAACGCGTCTTCGGTGAACAGGTTTCCGGCAACACAATCAGGATACATCGCCAACGACGCGGCGCTGCAGACGAGATTGCCGCCGCCATCGATTACGGCATCAAGCGATGCGTTGACCTGATCGTCCAGCCAGTTTGCCTCTACGTACTTGCCGTCTGACCAGCTATGACCGATGTAAGCGTCATACGACCAGCTCTCCGTTATGTCGCCACGCAATCCGACGAACGTATTGGTGCGATCGATCTCGATCTCGCTGCCGGTGCCACCGATTTCATAGGACGGCAATACTGCCAGAGCACTGAACCCGCCGAAGCCGGCGAGGGGGCCCGGCGTAACGCCATCAGACTCGAACAGGCCCATGATGTTGGTCGGGTTGGTCGCCGGTACCGATGGGAAGAACTGACGGTAGCCGCCGCCGACGTCGGTTTCACGTCGGTTGTAGTAGAACTCGTAGTACGCCGTTGCGCTGCGGTCCGCGATCGCGAAGTCGTAGTCGCCAAACGACGTGAGCGAGTACGTCTTCCCTTCGGGCTGCACTTCGTTTATTGACGGTTCACGCGTGTCGCGGTAGAACGCGCCCTGGTTCGGATCGTCGTTCAACGGCACCGTCGTCCAGAACGGAATGCCGAAGCCTTGGATACCGGGATCGTAGAACGGGTTGGCCGTGTCCGCCGGGTCAGTCAGACTCGGCTCGTAACGCGCGAATCCGAATGGACCGACTTGCAGCCCGTAGATGAATCCGAAGCAGAATTCTTCGCCGGTAGCCGGATCCACGTTTGCGCCATCAGCTCGCGGGCGCGTCGGGCACTGCGCGTAGTCGAGATCTGTGGCAACCGTCTCCTCGATCTCACCGTAAATCGCCGCGACATTGAAGGACCAGTTGTCGCCGACGCGACCAAACGCACCATCAAGTGAGTACGCCGTGCCGCCATTCTCAGGCGTGAATACCTGGGCGTTCATCTGCGCACCGTCAAGGCGTTCACGCGTGATTGCGTTCACAACGCCGGCTACAGCGTCGGCACCGTAAACCGATGACGCGCCATCCTTCAGAATCTCGTAGCGTGCAATCATCGACGTCGGTATTGCAGTGAGGTCAACCGAGTTTGTCGAGCCTCGGACACCTGACGGTCCCCAGCGCTTGCCGTTGACCAATACGAGCGTTCGTTGAGCGCCAAGACCGCGAAGCGAAATCGAATTCGCACCGACACCGCCATCTGTAACGAAGCCAGAGAACGTATCGTTAACCTGCTGGCCCGCCGCTACGGTCGAGTTTTGCAGGATCTCTGACGTATCCAGGAGGCCGGCCAACTGCGAACGCTCGTTCGTAATGATGGTTACGGGCGCAGTCGTACTGAACTCGCTACGTTTGATGCGCGAACCCGTGACGGTGATTTCATCGACCACCTCTTCCCGCGGCGTTGCTGCACCGTCTGTCGCATCATCTTCATCGGCTACGTCCTGAGCAGAAACTGTCGGCGCTGCCAAGAGCATTCCACTGACAAAGACGGCCATAATCGGACCAATCATTCGCGCGAGAAGAGCGCGATCTATGACTACTCTCATTTCTAACCCCTTATGCTGAGTGTGCTGACGCTATGCCGTTTCCGGTTTCGCGTCTGGCTACCGGTTCATTGCCGGCTTTACCAAGCGCACATGATGCGAAATCGCTACAGATTTGTAAATCCCAAATACCAATAAATTCCAGACGTTCTCGCTATATGTTGCATTTATGCTACATAAATCCGGCTCTCCGGGAGGCAGATAGTTTCAAATGCACTCTTTGTCCAGCACAAGAACGGTCGAGGCGTTGGCGGGACACGGGGGGAAACCGGCGAAAACAGTAGCGTCAGAAGTCCGGTGCCGACGATGAAAAGGGCATCCTGGCAGGCCGCGTGAATGAGCGGCAGTTTCGCAACGATCGCGGGCTTGCTCGGGCTGGCGGTGGGCACGTCTGCCGGACGAGCCCGCTAAAACTGTTTTGTCAACGAATCCGAGGTATTATGTGAACTGGCTCAAGGAATTTCGACAGGAATTCCGCGAGATTGTTTGACGACCTCAACGACCTTTGCACCATGCTGATTACACCGCGACGCGACAACCTGAACAAGATTGTCATCCTCAACCCGAAGGGTGGTTGCGGCAAATCGACGCTCGCGACCAATCTCGCGGCCAGCTACGCGCAGAGCGGGGCGACGCCCGCCATCATGGACTATGATCCGCAGGGCTCGACCACGGCCTGGCTCGAGCGACGGCCCGATGACCTGCCTCGAATCCACGGCATTGCTGCGTTCAAGAAGACCATGCAGGCGACGCGCAGCTGGCAGCTGCGCGTGCCAAACGACACGGTCAACCTGCTCGTCGACTCGCCGGCGAGCCTCAACCACGACGACCTGCGCGAGCTCACACGAGACTCTACGAGTATTCTGGTGCCGGTTCTGCCCTCGTCGATGGATATTCATGCCGCTTCGCGCTGCATCGCCGACCTCCTGCTCGTCGCCAAGGTCGACCGCCGCGATCGGAAGCTTGCGGTCGTTGCGAATCGAACCCGCAAAAACACGAAGAGCTTCGCCAAGCTGATGCGCTTCCTGGACTCGCTCGGCATTCCGATCATCGCGGTCCTGCGCGACAGCCAGAACTTCGTAAGATCGGCCGAGGAAGGTATTGGCCTTAGTGAAATGGCGCCATCGCGTGTCAAGCTCGACGTCGCGGAATTGAACAAAATCATCGAGTGGCTCGACGCATGGCCGCAACGCCGACGCGATCCCGCGGCTACCCGGGCTTTCAACAAGCGGCCGACCGTCCGGCGCTCCCTTTTGCGTCGTCCTCGCTTTAGCTCAGCCTGACTCGTCTCGCTGGATCTCACCGAATAGCGCGGCATCGACATTGCCGCCACTCAGCACGACGACTGTCGTCTTGCCGGCTGTCTCGATCTTGCCGGACAGTAACGCGGCCAGAGCAACTGCCCCTCCCGGTTCGACAACGAGCTTCAGGTTCTGAAACGCGAAACGCATGGCCTCACGGACTTCGTCATCACTGACGACCAGGCCGCGGTCGAGCAGGCGGCGGTTGATTGCAAACGTCAATTCGCCAGGGGAATGCGCCTGGAGGGCGTCGCAAATCGAGCGCGCGGATGGAGAGATTCGCTCGAGCTTGCCCGAAACCAGCGACCGGGCAGTATCGTCGAAACCTTCGGGCTCGACCGGATGCACGCTGACTTTATCGAAGCGGCTCGTCAAAGCGGTCGCGCTGCCGGCAATCAACCCGCCGCCGCCACAACATACGAGGACCGCGTCCGGATGCAGCTCGAGTCCGGCGCACTGTTCGGCGATCTCGAGACCGACAGTCCCCTGCCCTGCAATGATGAACTCGTGATCGTAGGAGGGAACCACCACTGCGCCGCGCTTCGCAGCGATGTCACGCGCAATCGCTTCGCGATCCCCGCTGTAGCGATCGTAGGCAATGACCTCCCCGCCGAGTCGCCGCGTATTGTCGAGCTTCGCGCGCGGCGCATCTTCCGGCATCACGATCGCGGTCCGGATGCCGAGGATTGCACCGGCGGCTGCAATACCCTGAGCGTGATTGCCCGACGAGAATGCGACGACGCCGGCACGCGCCTGTTCCGGCGTGAGCTGGCTCAGGAAGTTGTACGCACCGCGGATCTTGAACGAACCCGCCAATTGCAGGCATTCGGGTTTTATGAGCACCGTGCCGCCCGCAGCTTCGTCCAGGACATGATTTTTCAGCAGCGGCGTTCGAACGGCGATGCCCTTCAGCCGCCGGGCAGCGGCTTCGACGTCGGCGCTATCGATCATCCACCAGATGACTCGACAAGCCGGTCCGTCCTGGCCGCGCAAATGAAATCGTTGTCGGACAGCCCGTTGATTGAATGCGTTGTGTAGCTCACCGTGCAACGACCGTACTCGACGGTCAGCACCGGATGATGGCCCTCGCTGATCGCGATCCAGGCGGCCGCGTTCGCGAAACCGAGCGAGCGGCTGTAAGCCGGGAATTCGAAGATGCGTTGGATGCTCAGACCATCCTCGCTCAGCGACCAGTCGCCGTGCAACGCGGCGAGCAGCTGCGCACTTTGCTCTCTCGACAGTGGCTCGACGCCGCCCTCGCAGGGCTTGCAGTGTCGATTCGCCAGGTCTTCGCTCATATCAGGCTCCAGCCGCTCCAGCCCAGACATTAGCAATGCAACCTGACTCGCGCCACAAAAAAGGCCGGCCCCGGGGCGGGCCGGCCAGGCGGAGACTCTCGAAGAGTCACAGGGAAGGGGTCGCCGCTACCGCTAGCGTGTCATCGATGTAGAGCGTGACGCTGACGCGGCGTTCAAGTGCGTAGCTGTCCAGTGTTGCATCGGTGGCCGCGGACTCGCCGTGCGCCGTCACGTTAATACGGTCCGGGTCGATGCCGGCGGCAACAAACTGGTCGCGGATGTACCCAACGCGGCGCTCGGACAATGCCAGGTTGTAGTCTTCATCGCCGCGCTCGTCGGCGAAGCCATCGAGCTGGATATAGATGTCCGGCATTTCGGCCAGTGTCTGCGCGAGCTGCGCCAGCCGACTTCCTGTTCCGTCCGAAAGCACCGCTTCGTCGGTGCGAAACAACAGGTCCATGGCGATTCCGGCCTGCATCAGGGCGACGAGTTCGGGACGCGCCACGTTCTGCAGGCGCTCGACTTCGCCGGTCAGCGTATCGACGTCGCCTGCCAATTGCGCAAGCCTGTCGTTCGACGCCGTCAGTGAGCCCTGCAGCGTTTCGATGCGTTCACTCTTCTCATGCATCGTGTCGCCCACCTTGGCGCCGATGGCCGCACCGATGATAAAGCCTGGGGGTCCGCCGGCGATCGCGCCGATGACGGCGCCGGATCCGACTCCGATCGCCTCGTGCTTGTTCGTGCGCGTTTCGGCAAGGGAAGGCATGGCGGCGAGCATGGCCACCGTTGCTGTAATGGCAATACTGGTCGTTCTCATGTGATGATCTCCTCGTTCGTTTGTGGCCTGCCGGCCGTGTTCGAGTTTCATTACACGAGCGAATAGCGCGCCGCTTGCGGCGTCATCGTGGAAAGCTGGCGATCAATTGTGGCGAATAGTGGCGCCCGGAATCGGTAGGTATACCGTCCCTTTGTTTTGCTAGCGGTTTTCGTCGGTCAGCGCGACGAAGGTGCCTCCGTTGCGGTCGCAAAGCACGCGCATCAACGTCGCGAAGCGTTGCGCCGTTCGCGGAATCTCGCCGCCGCTGCGGAAACCGCGCGGGAATCCGACGCCATGGATACGTACCCGGCGTTTGCCGTCGGCACCCGCGCGATTGCGGCGATCGATCGTCGAGACAACCTGGTCGATGTTGTAGTCGCCGGCAAAGTCGTCGCCGAATACGTAGATACTGATCTTCTTGTCGGGCTCCCAGTAGGTCTCGATGGCCGCCTGGATACCGTCGACGGGGTTCGAATTACTCTGCGCATACCAGGTCCGCATTCGATTGATGACCGCCTGGCGACGCCCCGGCGTGTCCGGGATCCAGCGGCCGGTGAATTCGGGGAACATATAGAACCCGTCGTCGTTCATGACCTGCAAACCCTTGACCGTCGGGTACGCGTCGAGCGCCTCGCGCAACTTGCGCTGCACGAGACCCCAGTTGTAGTTGATCATACTGTTCGAGGTGTCGATGACGAAGATGATGTACTCGCTGTCCACAGGGATACCCGCAACCGCATCCTGGTCGCTTCGCTTGTAGTACGGCAGCAGTCGTTTCATTTCCTCCGTCAGGCGTTGTCGTGCCGAACGCAGTTCGCCCTCGTCGATTGTCGCCTCTTCTTCTTTGCGACTCGCCTCGTATTGACCGCGAATTCGATTGAGGTCGCCCTGCTTTTCTGCGAGCTCCGTTCGCGTCGACGCCGCGTCCTCGCTAACTGCCTTCAGCTCGCGATCGAGCACCGTCGTCTGCCCGCGAATATTGAAGAGCTCCTCCTGCAGCAAAGCGATCAGCTGCTCCAGGTTTTCTTCCGCCTCTTCGACAACGACGGGCTCGTAGATCTTACTGAGGACGAGCAACAGGATGATCGCGCCGAATCCACAGCAAATGCAGTCGAGGAACGACAGGCTGAATGCTTCGACATTGCGACGACGACGTGCCATTGACCCCCCTACGGCCAGTCCCGGCTGACGGTCATGAACGAGCCCCGCGTCTGCAATGCGAGGGACCAGAACGAGATGGGCGCACCGAAATCGCCCTCCATCGGGAACAGCATGACGTTGATCGGAATTCCGGACGGCAGCTCACGCGTCGCGCTGCGAAAGATATTGAGACGCTCGACCGCACCGACTACGCGCTGGTTGGTCGTAGCGGCGGACATCGTCGGCATGCCGTCGACGATGAGGATGATGTTGTCGGGTCGCGGCGACAACGACTTGGCAACCGCGAAGGCCGAGTGCATGTTGGTGCCGTTCTTTGGCGGCGTGCGGCGCAACACCCGGACCGCCTCATCAAGCTGCACACCATCGCCTGCCGTCAGCCAGACCCCCTCGGTGCCCTTGATGACAGGCTCCGTAACGTTGTTGAACATATAGATCTGGTAGAGGTCATCCTCGCCGAACTGCGCCGTCAGCCAGTCGACCGTCGCAATGACCTGCCGCCACTTGCGAGAGCGCAGCTGTTCCGACTCGGGAAGATTGCGGCGCCGCAGCACGTTGACGAGCTTGTCGCTGAGCATGCTCGCGGACCGATCGATGAGAATCAATGTGCGCTCGCCGCCAAGCCGGAGCCCGGTCAGGTATTGCCGGTCGCCGTCGCCCTTGAACTCGCGAATCTGCTCGCCCGCCTCGTCCTCTTCCTGCTTGATCGCAAGGAGCCGCTTGACCTCGTCCTCCAGCGATTTTATGTCCGACTGTAACTTCTCGACGCGCTCTATTTTCGCCAGGGTGTCCTGATCGTACTTGTCGAGTTCGGCCTGCAGCTCCTGGATCAGCGCAATAATCTGCGCAATCTTGCTGTCGGCATCGTCCTTCTCCGTCTCGAGCTTTTGCATCGTGTTACGCATCAGCGCGAGATTCTTGCGGCCTTCGAGCACTTCGAACTCGAGTCGATTCGTCTCAGCCATCAGCTCGCTGTTCTCGTTTTCGCTCGTCGCGTTGACATGCGAGTTGATGATCATGAAGAACAGAATGACGGCACCGAACCCGCAGCTCATGCAATCGAGGAACGACATGCTGAAGACCTCGCTCTGCCTGCGCTTACGGGGCATCGTGTCGCTCCACGAAGATCATGCGAAGTTCGATCCCGGGCGTTCCGACGCGCAGGACGTCACCAGACTGCAACGAAGCCGAACCGTCAATTCGGTATCCATTGAGGTAGGTCCCGTAACGGCTGTGGTCGGTAACGACGCACTGACCGTCCATGGTTGCAATCTCACAGTGGCGGCGCGATACGCCCGCCACGTCCTGACCAAGATCGAGCCAGCGCTCGCCATCGACGGACTGTGAGCCGAGTACGAGCGATTCGCCATTGATCGAGACAGCACGGTGGCCGAGAAGAACGTGTGTTGGTCGTTCGCCCTGCCCGCTCTCGACCGGCACCACCTCGATCGGCGACTGGTCCCAGGCGAGGTGCCGGACAAGCGTAACGGCGGCCCCCGGGCGGGCTTCGACGCTGCGTCGCGCGAGACCTCGCGCCGTGGCCCCGGGCTCGAGCAGGTAGACCTCGCCACCGACGCGCGCTTTCAATGTATCGGCCAGACCGGGCATGCGCGCGGCACGATCCGACAACTGCAATGCCGGCGTCTCGCCTGCCCGAACCAGCGCGCGCAGGTTGCTGACAATCGACTGATAGACCGGACCGGCTGCCGCGACGAGTTCGACCGACGCGATCTCCGCCTGGTGCGCGATACCGCGGTACTCGACCTCCATCGATACACTGTCCTGTGTTGCTGCCGTTCCGAGCCAGCCAAGTATGCTGTCCTGCAGGGCCTGTTCCGTTTCCGCCGTGTGCAGTGGATCGAAGCGCGACTGTTGCACGAACGTCTCGGCAATCGTCCGCAGCCACAGGTCGTAAAGGTCGAGCATTCCGCACTCATCGACGACGACATTGCGCTCGAGTTGCGCCTGGCCTTCCTGAGACAGGCGACTCAGCATGGCGGTGTGCAGGCTCAGGTCGACGTTGATTGGCACGCCGTGCGCGTACTGCCGGCGGGTTGCGGAGACCGCGGCGTCGACGAGCGCGACGACCGGGATGTCGAGATCAAGAGCGATGCCGAGAAGCAGGCCGAGGTGTTCATTGCCCATGTAGGCCGGTACCGCCAGGGCCAGTCGGTCTCCCGGCTTGGCCGCTCGTTGCCACATGTCCTCGAGCTGGCGGCTGACCAGGTCTGCCGTCGTCAGGTGGCGATACTGCGGATCAGCCAGCGGTTGCGTGTCGAGATGCGCGAAATAGCCATGGTGAATACGGCGCGGCTTCAGACTCGCACTTGCCCAGGCTGTTCGCCCCGTCGTAATGGCGTCATCCTCGAGCAACGCGAAGCCGGGCTCGCGGTAGAGAATACGACTCCCGTCCGAGAGCAGTATCCCCGCGTCGTTCAAATGTGCGGCCAGCAGGGTCATCGCCCGGCCGTCAGTCTGCCTTCAGGTGACGAATGACCTTGTCGTCACAGTAGTTTTCGCTGTCGAACACGAGCCGCTCCTGCAAGAGCTGCAACTGGTGGACCAGGAACATCAGGAAGATGCTGATCAGCAACGCAATAAAGGTTGAGTTGAACGCAACACCGAGGCTTTGTGTCACGCCGGCGATGTCGCCCTGAACGGCCTTGTCGGCCTGAGCGAGTGCCTCACCGATACCGCGCACCGTGCCAATGAAGCCGATCGACGGGATCGCCCACGAAATGTAGCGGATCATCGCAAGCTCTGACTCGAGGCGCTCGGCTTCGGACTCGCAGATGGTGTGCGTGCTGCTCGAGACGTCCTGAATACTGCGCGTCGATGCGAATCGACGCAACGCATTGAGCAGCGCGCGCGGCAACAACATCTGCTGCCGATCGTCGGGCAGAGCCTGCACCTGCCGTGCGAATTCTCGCGTGTCCTCGGGGAGTATTCGCATGCCCTCCGGTACCTGAACCAGGTCGACGTCGAGCAACTTTCGCTCGGCCATCATCTTGCGCGCCTTGTAGCCCATGATCGCGAGCGCCCAAAACATCAGAATGAAGCAGGCTTCCTGCTCGAGGTCTTTCACGAGTACCCAGACGCTGCGTTCGCGAACATAGTCGGGATTCGCTTCGGCCAGCATGTTCTGCTCCTCGATGACCGCCGCGGCGTTCGGCCGAACGACCGAAACGTAGAACGCGTGGACGATGATGATGGCAATGATCAGGGCGAAGAGCTGGTAGACAAATTCGACCGGGATGTTCTTCTTGTTCATGAATTGGAACTCAGTATGGCTACGACTCAGATGTCGACAGGAAACGCGATGTTCTGTTCGAAGCGCACTTCCTCGGTGGGATTGAAGTCATCGTCTTCGGCCTCGGACCAGTCTTCGTCGAGCTCGAGCAGCTCGTCGATCTCCTCGTCAGTGACGTCGTCGCCGGGCGCCGGCGATTCCTCGACCGCGGGCGACTCGGCATCCTGTTCGTCAGTCTCGGCATCCTGCGCCCAGCTCGCCGTCACGACAAAAAACGCGATCGGAATCGTCAGGTACAGTCGGAACACGCGCTTCCCTCCTCAAAAATCCTAAGAGTTTTGACCATGCCCGACGTCGATTGTCTCACGTTTTTTTAATCGGCAAACCGCGCGATGCGGAAACCGACATCGGGCCGCGCGTCGGCGCCGAAATCGCGGTAGCTGAGTCGCAACTCACTCACAGCGGCCTGCCGCCAGCTGGAACCGCGTATGACATGGTTCGTGCCCCGGTCGGGACCGACGGGATCGACAACCGGGGTCGACAACCCGGGTGTCGGCACCGTGTAGTAGTCATTGATCCACTCCGCGACGTTTCCGGCACCGTCGTAGATGCCGAGGGCATTCGGCTTGAAACTGCCGACCGGGGCGGTCGAGGCAAACCCGTCGTCGTAGGCCGGCAAAATCGATGGCACGAGCTCGATCGCCGAGCGGTCGGCGAAATTGCCGGTCTCTTCCGGCGGCGGCCACTTCGAGCCCCAGGCGAACTTGCGCGGTCGCGACTGGCCTGAATACCGGATCGCGAGGGCCCATTCGGCTTCGGTCGGCAAGCGGTACCCGTCCGACAGCGGGTACACGGGCACCCACTTGCCGAACTCGTTCTTGTAGGCGGGTGTTCGCCCTTCCTTTTGGCTCAGCCAGTTGCAGTACTGCGCGGCTTCGTCCCACGTCACGTTCGTTACCGGGTTGTTGTCTGCTGACAGCGAGACATGGACGCTGCTACCGGAATCATGGTTGGACCGAAATTCCGCGAATTCCCTGTTCGTGACTTCATTCACCCCGATCAGGAATGGCCGGGTCACCGTCACCGGGACGATGACCTCATTGGCGCGGCGCCCGACCTCGGCACGGGATGCGCCCATCGAGAACGTCGCCGGCTCGACGCGGCGCATGGTCTGACCCGCCGGAGATTCCAGCGTTTTCGCGACACGCGCATCGGCGACTGCTTGCTCGCTCACCAGCCTGGCGGTCAGCGTCTGAGGGTAACCCGGCCGCGGCGTCACCGTGCGCGACCAGTTCACGTAGCCCTGGCGCCGCACTTCGACCGTATGCGGCGCGGAACTCAGGCGCACCGTGGTCTTGCCTTGGCCGCGCGCGCGACCGTTAACGTAGACCGTCGCGTCTTCGGGCTGGACAACGACGGTAACCGTGCCGAGCCGCGCGGACAGGTCGACCGTGATCGACTCGGACGCATTCGACTCGAGCCGCAAGTTACGTCGCGTCACGCCGTAGCCCGCCTTCGAAAAGCCGAGCTCGTAGTCGACGTCGGGCGTCAGTGACAGTGTCAGCGGTGACTGACCGCGGTAGCGTCCGTTGACGGTGACGTTCGCGCCTCTTGGTATCGTATTGACGATGAGCCTCGCATCGGCGGGCTGCAGCTGAATGACGGGCAGCGCCTGCGCAACGTTAGGCTCGGCCACGACACTGCCGTCCCAGGCGCTGAATCCGTCCTTCGATACCGTGATGTCGTGGGTGCCTTCAAGCAACTCTATCGTGGCGGGCGTCACGCCGACCTGCTCGTCCCCTGCGAATACCGTCGCCCCGGACGGCTCGGACTCGACCGTGACGTTCGCCCACCGGGGGACCAGCTGGACATGAAAGTCCTCGCGCTGGTCCAGTCCCTCCATTTCGACGATGCCGTAGAACGGCAGGAACCGTTCGGACTCGACACGTATCGAGTGCTCGCCAGGCTCGAGCTCGAGCGGGCCAAACGGCGCCTTGCCTACCTGGCCTTCGTCCACCGTCACGACGGCATCCACGGCAGGCTCGACCTGCACGAGCAACTGGCCGGGCTTCCTGCGCATGCGGAGGCTGACCGTCATGGACTGTTCGTCGCCGACGACGAAACTCTGTTTGACGTCGTAGTAACCCTGTTTCCCGATATTGACCGTGTAATTGCCCTCGCGCAGCAAGATGCGATCGCCGACGGGGAGGCGAAACCAGCCGCCGTCGATATCGAAACTATCGGGACCCGGAGGCTCGATTTCGAACTGCACCGACTTGGCGCTGAACAACAGGTACGATGCCAGCAACAGAAACGCCAGACCTGCACCAATGATCACGCGCAACGGGCTGCTGCGGTCTTTCTCGACGCGCGCGGCCGTGTCCACGGCCCGCTTGAAGGCCGTCGGTGCAATCGCTTCCTCGTCGAGAATACCGTCGTCGGCGTCGACGTCCGGCGGCCGCGTCACATAGGCGCTGTCCTCGAGACGCACGTCGAATACAAGGCGCCCACCGGCATCGGCAACGACGATACGACTCCCATAGAAACCGAGCTCGTCTCCGTCGCGCAGGCGACGGCTGGTCTCGAGCGTTTCGCCATTCAGTGCGAGCGACGCGCTGCGACCGACCGGCTGCACGAACGGCGTCCCGTCGAGCAGGTCGATGAGCGCAACGGGCTCACCGCCCGGTCCGGGCAGACGGACGTCGCAGTCGCTGCTCGTGCCGACACGTACGGGCAGGTCGCCCTCGCCCAGGCGTCGCTCGCCTTCGACGTCCCTGATGAATAAGTGCTCGAACCTCAAATCGGCTCCTCGCAGCGGATGACGACGGGTTGCATATCAATCTCGGGCGCCACCCGGAATTCCTCCCGAACGTCGCGGAATCCGGGCCGGCTCCCCACTGCCACGTAGATGCCGGGGCGCAAATCGAGGGCCGTGGTGGCGAAACTGCCGAGCACGCCGACCTTGTAGATCGTTACCGACGTCTGATTGTCCGATACGAGCTCCACGCGAACCGGGGTCGCGGCTCGCTTGAGCAATTGCGAGAGTTCGTCGCGCTGGCCTGCCAGACGAGGACCGATATCGGGCATTCGAGTGATGTCGACGACGAGCGTCGTTGCCTGCTGCATGACGGACGGATTCGACAGGCGATCCGGGTCGCGGATGTAGTCGTCGAGGCGCTTGTGCAGGGCGCTCATCTGCTGCGCTCTCGACAGTCCATCGATGGCAAACGACAGGTTTGCGTCGACCTCGAGGATACCCTCATACGTTTTCGCCGCCGCATCCCAGTGCTCGGAGTTCTCGAGCGACACGGCCTCCTGCTCGAGCGTCGCGATATCGGACAGGCGCAGTCCCTGGTCAACCTGCATGAGTCCGTCCGCCGGCTCTTTCGAGGACGGAATCAACTGCTGCGCCGTGCGAAACGCGGCGCGTGCCGTCAAGTAGTCGCCGGCAGCAAGGGCCTCCAGACCTTCGCTCATGCGTGAGTCGAACAATAGCTCGGTTCGCGTCGTCCTGACTCGCTCGAGGCCTTCTTCGGCCGGCAGCCAGTTCGGGTCGAGATCGAATGCCTGCGCAAAACTCGTTTCGGCGGCGTCGAGCTCGAGCTGCTCTTCGTACTCCAGCCCCTGGTCGACGAGCCGCAATACGGTTTCGAGGTTTCTCGCCCGCTCGAGACCCTCGCGCGCCTCTGGATGGTTCGGCGTAATGGCCACCGCCAATTCATACAGTCGCAGCGACTCGGTACGATCGCCAGCCTCGAACGCGGCTTTCGCGCCCTCCAGTGCCTTCTGGAACTCCGGCTCGACCCGATCGAACAGTGGCTCCAGCACGGTCAGCGCATCGAGGTAGTGAATCTCGGCCGTCGCGAAGTCGCGGCGCAGATAGGCTTCATCGCCGGATTTGTAGAACTCCTGCGCGCGCCGATACTCGACCGGTGCCCAGCGTTGCACGCTGCGCCGCTCCAGCGTCTCGAAGTCCGACAGAAGCTCACCGAGAATACTCTCTACGTTGAAGCGGAGCTTGCCGTCTTCATCCAAACCGCTGTAGTCCGCTTCGTTCTCGTTGAATTCGATCGTCTCGCCTTCGAGCGCAGTGTTCTCCGGGACGTACTCCCGCACCACGCGATTACCATCAGGAGGCCCGTCATCGGCCACATCGGCGGCAGCCGGGTCCTCGCTGGCAGGCGCCGGGATCGACGTTTCCGTCGTTGGCTCGAGACGATCCGACGACGCCGGCCCGACGTCGTTCACCGCGTCGGGCAACAGGAAGACCACACCGATCAGCATCGCAACAAGGACGGCAAGACCCGCACCGACCAGCCCCGCATTCAGTCCGCGGCTAGCTGGCGGCCGCGGCGTCGCTTCTGTCGCCTCCGCGGACGGTCGGCGTACCGCGGCAACGGTCTCGATGTGCTCGTCTTCAGCGACCGGGCGGGCCGCCCTGACGCGACGCGCGGCCCCGGGACGGAAACCTGCCGTTCGCAGGGTATCGGCAACGCTCTCGGCCGTGGGACGATCTTCCGCGGCCACGCTGAGCATGCCGGTCACGAGTTCAAGGACCGATGGCGGCACGTCCTCACCCGACGCGGCAACCATCGGCGCCGGGGTCGTTGCATGGATACTCTCCACCGACACACCGGGCGGCCACGGCGGACGGCCAGAGACGAGTTCGTAGACAAGACACCCGAGTGCAAAGACGTCATCGGCCGGACTCGCAGGGGCACCGGCATGCACTTGCGGGCTCGATCCGATCAGTGAGCCGCCCGAACGGGTGGTACCGTCCGCCACCGCGACACCGAAATCAGTCAGATACGGGGCGCCGTTGTAATCGAGAAGGACGTTCGACGCTTTGAGGTCGCGATGCACGATGCCCTTGGCGTGCACGTAGCGCAGGGCATCGACGACGAGCCCGATCGGACACAGCACGTCCTCGAGCGTCTGTCCGGTCAGCGCGCCCAGGTTCGGACCGTCGACGTACTGCATGCTGTAGAACGCAAGGCCCGCGTCTTCGTGGAACTCGAAGACACGCAGGATATGGGCGTGCATGAGCCGCAAGCTGGCCTGCCACTCGTCGCGCAGTCGCCCGGACGCCCGTTGCGAGCCCGAAACAACTTTGAGCGCAACGCGCGCATTCGTCATGCGATCCCGCGCCAGCCAGGTCTCCGCCTCACCGCCCTGGCCGAGCCGGTGCTCCAGTGTATACCGCTCGGCGAGCCGGGTCCCTTTGGTGAGGTCGTGCATGGCAGGCTAGTTGTCGGATGCGCTCTCGGTTGTGCGCGACGGCGCACCAACTTCGATCGACTGGGAGAAACCGGTTTCCGCCTGGTAGATCTCCTTGAGCAGGCGCCGCCATCCTTCGTACTGAGCCTCGGCCGTTCCGGTCAGGCGGCGTTCCTGGCCTTCGACCGACACCACCATGGGCGCTGCCTGTGCGCCGAACGACTGCGACAGCTCGGCGATCGTGTTGAGGTGCTCCTCGGCCCCGCTGGCCCGGCGGACGCCGGCTACGATGCGATTGAATCCCTCCGAGATTCCGATGTTCTGCAACGCGCGGTTGGTGCGGCGCGTGCGGCTGCTGCTCGAATTGTTCGTGTCCACGGCCAGCGATCCGGCAAGCACGACGACGCCGACGAGCGTCTGCATCCGTGCCGAACGCTTGACCTGCCGGTAGTTGACCAGCTCTTCGCGCGACGTCTTGCGCCAGTTGCGGTAGGGAATCGCGATACCGTAGTAGAAATTCGCGTAGTGTTCGTTCAGCGTGTCCACGACGAGTCGGTCACGCTCGCGAATCTGCCGCAGGCGCGAGACGGTCGGATCGTTCTCTGCCGGAAGCCTGACGATACTGACAGTGCCTTCCTCGTTCTCGGACAGATGCTCGCCGTAGGCGAGCGGCGACATGTCGGCGAAAAACTTCAGCTCGGAAATCTGTCGGGTCTGCTGCAGCTGCTTTGGCGGTATCTGGACCGCGAATTCGCGCAGGTCGTTGGCGATGTCGTTGAATACCTTCTGGTAGGGATCCAAGCGGCGGTCCCTGCGCTCCGAGTACGACGTGATGCCGGTCTGTGTCTCGTAGGTCTTGTCGTACCAGTGCCGTCCCGCGGCATCGACGACGGACACCGTAATCTCGATGAATTCTCCGTCGGATCGCTTGATGCTCCCGGAGACGACGAGATCGGTAAATGCCTCGCGCGAGGGAATGACCCGCACGGCACCCCAGTAACCCGTGCCCTGAAGCGTCGTTTTGAGGTGGTAGGCAAGATACTTGGTCTCCGCGAGCCGGATTTCTTCGTGCACGCCGGTCTTGCGCGGATCGTTGTTGTCGCGCATGCCGTGCGCGAATTCGATGATGCCGACGTCGAGCAAGGACGCCTCATCCACCTGCGCCCGCGCAACCTCCAGCTCCGTCTCCTCTGCGACGATGACCTCGTTGACCGTACAGCCCGTGCCCAGCAGGCACAGCGCCAGGAGTAGCAGCGAAAACCTCAGCATGGTGCGGGACAGATCTCCTTACATTCCCTTGTATTTACGGTATTCCTCCCAAAGCCGCTCGCGCAATTCGGGGTCTTCCTCAGCCAGCGCGGCTTCGCGCAGCTGCTTTGCGACGATATCATCGTCAATGATCGCCTCGATATCGTCCGGCGTGCGCGCCGCAACTTCCTGCGGGTCCATGGCTCCGGCTGACTCTCGTGCGCCGACACCACCGGCGGAGTCACCGCCACCGCCGGCGCCGCCACTGCTACTGCCGGCGGCGCTGCCCATGGCGCCCGCGGCCTGTTCGCCGAGGCTGATGGATCCGCCGCGCGTGCCGCCCGACCCGGTGTCGAACCCTTCGGTATTGCGGGTCGTCGACGAGATCTCGCGCTGCTCCTCACCGAGCGCTTCGTCAAAATCGCCCATCGACTTGTCCAGTTCCTTGCCGAGTTCGTCTGCCCGGTCCGGGTCACCTCCCGGAAATTGGCCGACGCCACCGGCACCACCGGCACCACCGTTGTCGCCATCGCATCCGCCAAGGCCGCCGCCGAAGCCGCCGCCCGAAATGCCGCCGTCGTTGCAATCGTCACCGCCGGTCTGGACGCTGCCCATGCCGTCGGTTCCGCCCATCGAGCCGCCGGACGAGCCACCACCGGAGGCGCCGCCGCCCATCGAGCCGCCGCCCCTTGAGCCGCCGCCCCGGCAGCCGCCGCCCCCCGAACCGCCGCCCCTCGAGCCCCCGCCCAGCGAGCCACCGCCCCGCGCGCCGCCGCC
>JAAUYD010052893.1_pt1 | contig 49497 bp, 37 predicted proteins | sample 7278101 | NCBI WGS metagenome assembly JAAUYD01 (sample SAMN14350128, study PRJNA611818) | marine sediment metagenome | isolation source: surface marine sediment (0.6m) | place: French Polynesia: Moorea | collected 2018-08
AATCTCGGAAACCAGAGGAACTAAATGCAAAAAAAACAAACCAAATATTCTAATATTTTTCAACCCTTATCAAAATGAAACCATTATTGGCCGGTTAAGATGGAAACGATTCAGGCGATTGGTCGATACGTAGGACATGAAACCTCAGCACATTATTTTTTGGGCGACATCTGCCGTGTGCGGATGTCTGGACGTAAACCTGCTCGATGAGATGCAGCCGGCCACGTCAGCATTGGACGGTGGGAATGAACCAGGCGATGGGAGCGATACTGAAAATCCAATAGATACATCTGACGAAGACGAGCCTGAGGCAGATACCGCTGATAGCGAGGCGCCAAATCCCCAGGAAATGCAGTGCGATGCGGCCGAACGAAGAGATCGCTATTTTTGCATCGCCGAAGGATCCACGTCAGCATCCCTGAGATTCAAAACAGATGAGCCTGCGGTTGTTTCGGTAATCGTCGCGGGCAATGAACGGCCAGGTATCTTTTCAGAAGCCTGGTCAGAGGTGCATCACGTCATCGTGGGCAATCTAGCTATTGGGGTCGAGACATCTATTGCAGTTGAGATAGAGGATGTGAATACCAACACGCGCAGTTTGGACGTGACCGTCGCAGGTCTCGGTGGTCCAACAGTGGTCATCACGGAAATCCTCGCCAACCCATTGGGACCAGAGCCATCCCAAGAGTTTGTCGAAATCGCAAATCTCAGCAGGACCGAGGCGGTCGACATCTCCAATTGGATGATCGATGACAATGGGGATGCAGACGGAGATCTTCTTCCGCCAAACACGCATCTTATGCCATGCCAGGTGGCTTTGCTGGTATCTCCGGATTACAGTCCCAATGAGGGGTCAGACCCGGAAGCAGCACCGGGTACCCTCATCATCACCCTGGATACAAGTATTGGTTCAAATGGACTCAAGAACTCAGAGGCAGAGTCTGTTGAACTCTACAATGCATCTGGTGTGCTGATGAGTCAATATAGAGGGAATGCCCGTGCACCTGCAGACGGATGCGGGACTGTTCGGATCACAGCAGAAGCGCCAGATGGCGATCCCGATGCCTTTGCACCTGAGCCAAACAGGAGTGCAACCCCAGGTAACGTGCCGACACTAATAAGAAAAATACACCTCTGAAAGCGATTTATGCTCGCATCCCACCCAACAGAGAAAACAGGGATATGATACCCTCGTTCGAACGATATCCGGTCGTCGAGCACCCTCCTGGGTCGCGATTGTCGAAATCTGCATCTGAGTCGCTGTCCGAATCTGAATCGCTGTCTGAGTCTGAATCACTGTCTGCATCTGAGTCGCTGTCCGAATCTGAATCACTGTCTGAGTCTGAGTCTGAATCTGTGTCCGTATCGCTATCTGTGTCCGTATCAGTATCAGTATCCGTGTCCGTATCAGTATCTGTGTCAGTATCCGCATCCGTATCTGTGTCAGTGTCAGTATCCGTATCTGTGTCTGTATCCACTGCGCCGCATTCAGACGTGTCGAATTTGCAAAGATCAGTGGTGCACTTCAAGGTACCCGATGGTTCACCGAGTGACTCGCAGGTTTGACCGTTCAAATCGTCCCCATCACATTCTTCCCACAATAAATCGTCGATGCGTCCATTGCCGCAGGCAGATGCGAGTTGCATGGTGGTACAGTGGACAGATCCGCCCTGGTTGATAATGTCCCTTGATGGGATGCCTACCACTGTATATTCCGATCCGAGGATATCCCGATATGCCTGTAGCGCGGATTCGTCATAGCTGCTGTTATAGGTCGGTACTAAGACCATCTTATTTACCATCAATGAATTTGAATAGGTGTAAGTGCCAGACATTTGAACCCGGTGCACGACAAAGGACTCACCGTCTAAATTAGTCGCATTTTCCATTATTTGTTCATTTGCGTCAGCCGTGGATTCCCAATTCGATCCCTCCATGATGATGATGTCCAAAGGGGTCACCAATTTTTGGAGCAAATCTACGTGCCCGGTGCCGAATCCACCTGAATTAGGCGGTGTTCGAAGCCAGATGAATTTCTCACAGCCCAGGTATTTTTGGCAGATGGTCTCTACCTCTTCCTGAGTGTCTGCATCTGGGTTGTTCCAGCCCTGATTGTCATCCCAGACATCATCGGACATGATGCACGTTCCCTTGCCATCGGTCATGTAATTGCCGCCTTCGAAGTTGAACTCGTATTCATCGCTGCCGCCTTCGAGGCCATAGCTGGTAACGCCGATATCATTTGCTAGGATTGTCGGTGCTCTGTTGGCGCCCGGATATTGATTATTGTAATAATTTACATCAACAATTGATAGATAACCTTCTCCATCTGCTTCATAAATGCTGAGCGGGCCAAAGTCGCGGGTCCATTTCCTGTTTAGGTTATCGACACGCAGGCACCGGCCGCGATCCGCATCAACGCCCATTTGTTGCAGGGAGCTCTCACAACTGCTGACGTTGTTGCCAGTGAGCACGATTACTGGAGCGCCACCCTCTGATGTCCCGGCTTCTACCATATCCCGCAGCATGGTGGAGAATCCCCATTCACCGGTTGACACGAGAAACGCCGCAGAAGGATCGAATTCAGCTGGCGCGCGATATCCCGGATCAGGCGGGGGTAACAATCGGTCATAGGCCATTGTGACACGAGGCCAGTAGGCCCGCTGTTTGCGTGCATGGTCCTTTAGGGCTTTGGTAGCGGCCTTTGGCAGGACCCCATAGGGCAGGCCGGTCTCCTCGGCAATGGCTTTGAGCAGCTCGGGATCCATATCATCAGCTGCATTCAGCTGGGCGCCTGCGGTGGTGGCAAAAAACATGCTGATGAGCAGTACCAGCAGTGCTCCTGTACCCCACATCAATCTCTGATTGGTAAAGTCGTTCGTCGCGCTAACTGTCTGTTTGTTTTGCATCTTTTGATAATTCTCTCTGTTAGATATGTTTCGTAGTTTTGAATATTTTCATCGTTTCTCTGATTTTATAGTTTTTCACAGATAAAAGCAATGGATAGCCAGGGATAAAATGGCATATTGTTAGTCCAGCGTGACTTTATTTAATTATTCCAAATGGACAGGGCCCAATGAATCGCAGTATGCAAAGGCATGACGTTTACCCGTTACAAAGAGGCGGAATATCAACTGAACCAGGGACTGATTCGCCGTGGGCTTTCCCTGAGTCGCTGTGAGGTCAAGCCCAAAGACCCGGCTGCCAGGATGGCAGAAATGCACAGTTTTCTCGATGCATGTGGCAATCCCCAGCAGGGGATCCCGGCTGTTCACGTGGGTGGCACATCGGGCAAGGGATCAACAGCGGCTGCGGTGGCTGGGATCCTGACTGAAGCAGGGCTCAAGGTAGGCCTCCACATATCGCCCTATCTCCAGTCAGCTACTGAAAAAATATGGATTGCCGATAAATTCGTATCGTCGGATGACTTTGCAGATCTGGTGAACTGGGTCATGCCGATTGCCATGCCCCGGGTGCATCCAGATACGCCTGCGTCTATCCACGGTATGGCATCTGTGGCGATCGCACTGGAGGCGTTTCGACGAGAAAAGGTCGACGTCATGGTGTTCGAAGTGGGGTGTGGTGGTCGATATGACCTGACCTCTTTTGTCGACACGCGCGTGGCGATCATTACTAATGTAGGGTTGGATCACACCATCAGTTTGGGGCCCACCCTGATGGATATCGCTTGGCACAAGGCCGGCATTGCCAGATCCGGGGCACCGCTGATTACTGGCGCACGCGGCCCAGCACTCGAACCCATCAGAGCCGAGGCATCGACTGTTGGTGCACCGCTTATCGAAATACCCGATCCAGGAGATGCCTTATCCCATAATCGAGACATTGCCATCCGCGCTGCGACCGAGATGGCAAATGTTATGAATGTAGCATTGACAGTTAGGTGTGTCGATCGCGGCATATTGCGCGTACGAATGGCAGGCCGAACCGAGGTGATGCCCAAAAATGGGCCTGGGCCTAAGGTGATTTTGGATGGGGCCCACAATGCAGAAAAACTGGCAGTGGCCATCAATGCCGCGCTCGACCTTGCAGAACCAGGGCCTAAAGTCGGCATCTTTGGCTTCTTGGGAACCAAAGCAAAACCAGAGATCCTGACATCTATAAACGGGCGATTTGACCACGTGATTGCAACCGAACCCCATGTCTATGCAAAGACCCCATGTCCTGCGGAAAAGACAGCAGAGATGCTTACCGAACTCGGCTATTGCCCGACAATCGAGCCCAACGTGTCTAAAGCCCTTGATAGTGCCATGACCCAGGCTGGACCAGACGGGACAGTGTTAATCACCGGATCCTTCTATCTCGTGGGTGAGGTGCGAGAGCGCTGGTATCCCAAAAAATCAGTGGTTGAACAGCGCAGTTCTTGGCCTAGCTGATACCTACCTCAGAAACCTCTCCGCCAATCATTCTCTGCACTGGAAAAGGGGTTGGGATATCTCTGGGGCAGGGGGCACAAAGGACCATGCCGGGGTTGCGATTTCGGGCGTAGCAACAGTTGCAAAAATATGATACATGTTATAAATATACACACTGTTTTATATGTTTGCATTTTGTTTTAATTTCAACACTTTGCTTGAAATTGCTTGACTTTTTCCATGTTACAGTGATTTGTTTAGCGTTGGCATAACACTAGCCCAATATGGAGGACAACATGAAAAGTAAATATCTCGGCCCCCTGGTATTGTTTACTATTATAATAGGCCCTTTTGGGCTGAGCAGTTGCGGCGATGATGACGATGATGGCGCAGATAACACGGATTCCGATACCAGTACAGTTTTGGACACGGATTCCGATACCAGTACGGATCTGGACACGGATACAGACACCGATACAGATACGGATACAGACACAGATACAGACAATGCTGCGCCCACAGCGACTATCCTTCAGCCCCAGGACAACGCCCAGGTCATGGCTGGGTCGCCCCTGGACTTTGTCGGCACTGGCACTGACCCTGAGGATGGAGCACTAACCGGCGCTTCCCTTGTGTGGACGAGCGATCTGGATGGCCAGATCGGCGTTGGTGCCAGTGTGAGCACCGGACTGGTCACTGTGGGTACCCACACCATCACCTTGACTGCTACTGACTCGGGCGGTCGGACCGGAACAGCTTCGATTTCACTGGAGGTGGTAGATAAGTTTTCGCCAGTCGTATCGATCTCCTCTCCAGAAGCCGGCAACACCTTTTTTCAAGGCGCGACCATCGATTTTGTTTGTCAGGCCACTGACGTGGAAGACGGCACCATTCCGAACGCCAAGATCGCTTGGACGAGCGACCTGGATGGCCAGATCGGCGTAGGCGCGTCCGTGAGCAATGCGCTGATAACGATCGGAACCCACACGATCACCTGCACGGCCACGGATTCTGACGGCATGACCGGCAGCGACGCAGTTGACATCAATGTGCTGAGCAATCAGGCGCCAGTCGTGGATATTACCTCACCGGGCGACGGCGACTTCTTAAAAACAAACACCACTATCCAGTTCACCGGCACTGCGACTGACCCACAGGAGGGCGCCCTCAGCGGCGCGAGTCTGATCTGGTTTGCCAACGGGAATCAGATCGGCATCGGCGCCGGCGTGCAGACCGTGCTGCTCAAAGACGATTACGAGATTCGCCTTGAAGCCACTGATACCGATGGCAATGTGGGGAGCCAGGCCATCAACATCCATGTGGTGGACAACCTGCCCCCCGAATGCACTATCCTAACGCCAGAGGAGGGGGATGCGCTCATCCAGAACGCGAGCACGAACTTCCAAGTATCTTGCGAAGATCCAGATGGCAGTGAAATCGGCAATGAGCAAATCCGCTGGTCCAGCAATGTGGACGGGGATATCGGCATTGGCGCAACGGTTACCAATACCCTGGTCACCCTGGGTGCGCACCAGATCACGGTCTGCGCCAAGGATAGCACTGACCCGGCACTAGAGGGATGTGAGACCATCAATGTAGCAGTGATAGAGGAGCCTGTCTGCGAAGGGCTGATTATGGGTGGATTCTGCTGGTACTTTGGCGATCAAGGACTGTCTTGCGATGCGGTGTGCGCTGACCACGGTGGATATCACGAGGCCACGCGGACGTATGCGGGCAGTCACGGCACCAATGAGCAGTGCAACGACCTGTTGACCGCGTTTGGAGCTGCCGCCACGTTCACTTGGGACGGCACTAACCCGTCGGGCCTCGGCTGTGCCGAATGGAACACTGCTGAGCGCTGGCGCATCATCGACGCCCCCACTGTTTCTAGCTCAGCCGGGATGTGGTACAGGCGCGTGTGCGCGTGCAATGGGTAGGCGCGCTCTGATCGCCTGTCGATAGATACAACCCGCCCCCATTTTTTAATTTATTACTTTTGTTGTGATTTTGTTTTATAAAGGATGGTTTGCGTTGCTATTTATAATAATTAATTACATAAAATAAACATAATGTTCATATTTTTTATAATTGATGTTTTTTTATAGATAGTGCTTGACCATTAACTCCCTGAGCAGTCTCATTTCACAATGAAATAAAACGGCAAAAAAGGAGGACCCAATGAAAGGACAGTTTCGCCTAACCCAACTGTTGTTTACCTTTATCATCTGCCAACTAGGGCTGAATGGCTGCGGCCCTGACGGAGACGGGGACGCGTTTGCCTCGGATTCCGATAGCAGTGCGGATCTGGACACAGATACGGATACTGGTATGGATGCAGATACGGACACTGATACCGATACGGATACCGATACGGACACTGATACCGATACGGACACTGATACCGATACGGACACTGATACCGATACGGACACTGATACCGATACGGACACTGATACCGATACCGATACAGACAACACTGCACCCACAGCGACCATTTCTCAACCCCAGGATAGCGCCCAGGTCATGGCTGGTTCGCCCCTGGACTTTGTTGGCACTGGAACCGACCTCGAGGACGGATCATTGACCGGCGCTTCACTTGTCTGGACGAGTGACCTGGATGGCCAGCTCGGTACAGGGGACAGTGTGAGCACCGGGCTCGCCACAGTGGGTGTGCACACCATTACCTTGACGGCGACTGACTCGGGTGGCTTGAGCGGAACTGCTGCGATTTCACTGAAGGTGGTAGATACGTTTCCGCCAGAGGCATCGATCACCTCTCCTGAAGCCGGAGATGCCTTTTTGCAGGGCGTGTCGATCGGTTTTACATGCGAGGCCACTGACGTGGAGGACGGCACCATTCCAAACAGCAGTATCGTCTGGACGAGCGACCTGGATGGCCAGTTAGGTATTGGCGCCAGCGTGACCAATGCATTGATCACGTTAGGAACCCACACGATTACCTGCACGGCCACGGATTCTGACGGCATGATCGGTAACGACTCAATCGACATAAATATTGTAGATCAATACCTGCCAGTGGTGGATATCACGTCACCAGAGGATGAAGATCTGATCAAGGCGAACACTTCCATTGTGTTCACTGGTACTGCGGTGGACGAGGAGGATGGCCAGATCAGTGGTGAGCAGCTGGTTTGGTATGCCAACGGCGATCAGCTCGGTACGGGTGCTAGCATTCAAACCGCACTGCCTCTAGGCAACTACGAGATCCGTCTAGAAGCCACTGATTCTGATGGCGGGGTGGGGGTTGGCACTATTGACATTCAGGTGGTGGACAACCTGCCGCCCGAGTGCACCATTTTGAAACCGAGTGATGGAGACACGCTCCTTCAGAACGAGAGCACGGACTTCGAGGTGTTTTGCGAGGATCCGGACGGCAGTGCCATCGGCAACGGGAAAATCCGCTGGTTCAGCGATGTGGACGGGACCCTAGGCATCGGCGCATCTGTCACCAACACCCTGACCACGCTGGGTGTGCACCAGATCACGGTCTGCGCAAAGGACAGCACGGATCCGACACTCGAAGGCTGTGCATCCATAAACATAACGGTTGCTGAGGAACTAGACTGCGCCGGTCTGGAGATGGGTGGATTCTGCTGGTATTTTGGCGAAGACGGCCAGTCTTGCGACGCGGTGTGTGAGGACCACGGTGGATATCACGAAGCCACGCGGACCTATGCTGGCAGCGACGGCACCAACGCCCAGTGCAACGACCTATTGACCGCGTTTGGGGCTGCCTCCACCTTCACCTCGGATGGCGACAACACAAGGGGCGTTGGCTGTACTGAAGTTGCTGCGTTTACTAACTGGGAGCGCTGGCGCATCACCAACATCCCCACGGATGCGAGCGCATTCCTAGAGAATCACAGGCGCGTGTGCGCGTGTAATAAGTAGGTTAGGAATTCATCCAATGTCGTCATTCCCGTGCAGACTGGAATCTAGATAAATATAAGAAGTTACTTGGGGCCCCGCCTGCGCAGGGACGACGAAACAGTCGATAAACCCACCTTCCTCCAAATATTCAAATATCCTACATTTGGTTACAAAATTTGACATGTAGGATAAAACCCTACAATAGTGGACATAATAAGGGAGGTTGTTTCATGAGGCTGAGGCAAGATGATGCATTATTTAGGTTTTTTACCGCACTCTTTTTTGCACTGACCACGTGGGCGATCGGCTTATCTGCTTGGGCCGCAGGTCCGGTTGCCTCATCAGCCAAAACCCAGAAAGACCGCATCGAGGCGTACGAGATCAAGCCAGGGGATACCCTGCGGGGTATTGCTTTCGAACATGGGGTCGATGTGAACGAATTGATGGCCCTCAATGAAATTACAAATGCGGATAGTATTTTTGCAGGACATCTGCTGAAGCTGCCCCATGCATCAGAACACGGAAAGCTCACCAAGAACGGGGTCGTTCTGAATGTACCAAAGGGATTTACCCTATCGAGGATCGGGTCTGCGTATGGCGTTTCAGTGAGTGCTATTGTTCGGGCCAATCGACTCGAGAACCCGGATCGCTTGCGAGAGGGTCAACAACTCCTGATTCCAGGTGCAAAGAAGGTCGTTGTGCTCGTACCACCACCGCCGTGCTTTCAGGATCCTGTGACTTTGTACCGGATTCGGAATGATAAATCCGTAACGGTGCCTCTATGTTTCTGCAGTGGCAAGCCAAACCCGGCTGCTTTAGATGCCCTGTCCAAATTGTCCGGACCGGTGGGAAAGAAAACCACTACCCGCCTGAACGCTCGCCTTTTGCTCTTACTTCAGAGAATCGCTAAAAAGTATCCTGGCAAAAGGATTGAAATCGTCTCTGGATATCGACCCAAAAGGCAGGTGGGCAATGAATCCTACCACACCAAGGCCCGGGCTCTTGACTTCCGGGTCGAGGGGATCTCGAACCGGACGCTTGTTTCCTATTTGCGAACATTCGACAGGGTGGGCGTGGGCTATTATCCCAACTCTGTTTTCATCCACCTGGATACGCGCGATAAGAAAGCCTATTGGATAGACTATTCTCGGCCAGGAGAGAAGGCCATTTACGGCCGTGCGTCCATGACAAAGAAAGACATCGAAGCCATTCGAAAGCACCGCCAGGAAAAACAATACAGCAAGCTCAAGGCCCAAGCCCGAGCTGCTGTATCCAAAACCATTGCTTCCCTTTCCACCAGAAAGGGATAGTTGGGTGCATTGAAACAATGGACTGGGATTGTTGGCCTTTTTTTATTAATGATATCAATAGCATTCATCTCTAAATTCATATTCTTTATTAATAAATATTCGCACGGATATCCGGCGCTGATTTTGGTCGATCGCATTTGAGAGCCCCTCCCCAGCCCTCTCCCGGTGGACAATTGGACGTTGGGGGAGGGGATCCAAAAGAAGCTGCATCAGAACCGGTGAATACACTGGGGTAGATGCCTCGAGTATGATACAGTCCCAGCAAAAAAGGAGGCGCCCATGGATTTTGAATACCTTTTAAAAATGACGTGGAAGCAATATATCAGTGGCATCATTAAGCTCGTGTTGTTTTTCCTGGTCGGCGCAGTCCTTTGCATTACCATCGTTCTCATTCCTACTGTTGCAGCTGGCTGGACGCGCGGTGTACTGGCGTATATACGCACGGGCACTTTTCCGGAAATGAACGAACTTTGGAAATTTGACAACTATTTTCAGACAGCCGTCCTCATTGTCGTGGGCGGCATTCTTATCGCCATTGGCTGGGCCCTGTTGATCGTTCCTGGAGTGATTCTCAGCGTGTGGTGGCTGTATGCGATATTTTTCATCGTCGATAGAAAAATGGAATTTTTTGAGGCACTTGGTGCGAGCAAGGCTGCGGTCAGTGAAAGTGGTTTCTTTGCCCATTTTGTGTTGCTGTTGATCCTTCTTTTCTTAAACGGCGTGGCAAGTGCCCTGGGCGGGGTCGGCACCATCCTCACGATGCCCTTTACCTACATTTTAGTGGCCCTGGCCTATCTGGAACTCGTAGAGCCCCACCGGTTGGTCGAAAAAAATCCAGCATAGTAATAGATATGCCAAACGAAATCTGTCGGGTGAAGTTAGCAAATTCCCCCTTGGAAAAGGGGGGAAGGGGGATTTTGTCATCTCGCAATGCCAGTGGAAAAGACGAAATCCCCCCCCTTTGGTAAAGGGGGAGGCTTTTAGGGACTTCCAAATATCCATGAAAATCGTCTGCACCAATGACCAGGTATTTCCACTTCACGATACAGATACCGAACAGGTCATTTCAATGGTGGATGCCCTTGGACGGGTAGGGGCTGATGTCACCCTGCTGCTTCCCGCTAAATGGGGCCAAAAACCCGCCACTGTGGCTGAACTCGCCAGGTATTATGAAGTCGATGCGGGCTTCTCGGTAACCTCGGTTAAAAGTGTGTTTCCGTCAACACGTGGCGTTGAAAAGCTCGGTCACGGGGTTTCGTGCCTTTCTGCTGACGTCTACAAAAACGCGGATGTGATCTACACGAGAAATCTGCCGACAGTTTTTTTTAGCCTGGCACTCAGCGATAAGCCGGTCGTATATGAAACATACCGCCCATGGCCCAGACAGGTGAAGGCCCTTGTCCCGTTCCTGATGTGGATGATCGATCACCGGCAATTCCTCGGGGCCATCACACACTCCCAGCTGGCCGGCCAGAGCTTTGTCGATATTGGCCTATCTCGAGATAAGCTGCTCGTGGCCTATAACGGCTATCACCCGGATCGAATGAAACCCGCGCTTAGTAGACGCAATGCAAGAAAGAAACTGGGCCTGCCCAATTCCGGTCGCATTGTGCTCTATGCTGGCCATGTCAATCAGGCCAAAGGCCTGGGTCTCATGCTCGACCTGGCAGTGCGGCGTCCCAATACGCACTTTGTCATCGTGGGTTCTCGGGAGCAGGGCGATTTAGAACGGCGGGCGCATGCCATTCCCAACGTGGCGGTGGTGCCCTGGCAGCCGTTTGGTCGCACAGTGCAATACCTCTATGCAGCGGATGTGCTTTTCATTCCCCCCAGCGCCGGCCCCCTCGAGAAGGCCGGAACGACCGTGCTCCCGATAAAGACGTTTTTGTACATGGCAGCAGGCCGCGCCATTATCGGCCCATCCACGCCGGATTTAATAGAGGTATTAGAAGACGGCCGAAATGCTGTACTCGTTGAGCCAGACAACCCAGATGCTGCATACTCGGGACTCTGCGCCTTGCTGGACAACCCTCAAAAGTTAAAAATGCTGGGACGTCAGGCAGCGCGAGATGCCGCATCGTTAACCTGGGAAAACCGGGCCACAGAGGTTTTGACCTTTATCGAACGTCGGTTGGAATATTTTTTAATGCCTGCTCAATGACAAGGGGATCGGCGGGTTGCGTTAAGGCGCCGACCGCGTCTACATGCCGGACAATATCAAAAATCCATCGTCGATGTGCTCCAACTCGAGTCGGTTGTCCGTGGTTTTGTTGACCCACTTTGTTTTACCACTAATCTCGTACTGAAAATGGGTCGTCCAAGTGTACTCGACATATGTGATCCCAGCCTGTTCACGGATATCACGATATTTAACCTCGTGGCGTACATTTTGAACTGCCTTGAATCGTTCCTTCAAGACAGCTTCTAGACCTGTTCGGTCCATGTCGTCGTCGCCGGTGGTCGTCCCGCCATTATCAAAGTATTTCGGGGATGCGAGGGACAAGAGGAGGCCGATATTCATATCTTCCACTGCGCGTCGATATCGCTCGCAAAATGCAATCACCGCCCGGTTTCGCTCTGTATCTTCAATCTCTGTGTTGGGAATGAACTTTTTGGTGCAACTCGATGTGAACAGCGCAATACTCAAGATACCTATCGCGCCAATGAGGCATGTTTTCATGTTTCCGTTGCCTTTCCACCCGCAGTGTCTCAACACCCGGTACAACGCCCGCGAGTGCGCATGTTATTCCCAAGTCACCCCAATGAACAAGAAAAACATTCGTTTTATCAGCTCAATATCCCATTGCTCTTCGAAGGACATCGAACCAGCCAGCGCGCCGGGTGCCAATACCCCCTGCACAAGCACACCCCTGGGTAAGACGTGCGTTGGAAAGGGCGATTTTGGATCGGGCCTGACATGTGCGGCCCTGCCAATCCAAGCCCACTGCTTTGACATCTACTTGGTCGGAATAAATAAACCGATGCCTCACCGTCAAGCCCATGCCATGCGCACCATCGCCAAAATCCCATAATGTGCTGATCGGCTCAACGTCACCTGAGCGAAACGCGAGGCCGCGCCAGGCCATGGGGCCAATGTCGGTGTGCCCATCAACCCATTTGATGGTTGCGCGGCAGGGGGCCTCAGGGACCGGAGAAAAGGTTAGGACGCGCTTCCCCGGTCCAGCGGGGCCTTTCCCTGGGATGGGGATAGTAAATTGCAGTACCCGTCGGCCCCTGGATTGGGATATCTCTGGATCGGCCCAGGTGACCCAGTCGGGTCGTGTCACTGCGCCATCCAGTCGTACCTGGTAGCCTGGGATATCCCTGGGCACAATCAGGTTGAAATCCCGTTTGACCAAAGATGGGGTGTCATTTATGAGCGTCACCTCAGAGGGGCCGGTCCACGCTATCCCAACAGCCCCCCTGGCATCAGCAGGCTGAACAGATACTGCCACTGCCTCCCGTGCCATAGCGCGCATCCCTGGGCCGCGCAGTATTAAGTCGTAGGTCCCTGGCAACATCCACGGCACAGTTTTAATATGCACTCTATAAACATCCACGCGATCTTCGGGCCGAATGCGGAACACTGTTGCTGGATAGCGAATAACAGCATCTATGCCGTTAGGGGCGATAGCATCAGATCTGACAAAGGTACCTTCCCAACCCTCTCGGGCCGCGACTTGTTGGACACCAGGGGGCGGCGTGAGCGGTAGCTTGAGACGCACCCAAGCGTTCAACGGGTCACCGGGCGCGATGTGAACCGGGGTCTGGGTAGTTGGAGCAAGTATGGCGTTCGAAGCATCTCGTGCAATAGCGGTGGGTTGCATCGACAACACCGCGAACCAAGAGATAAGAAAACAAAATAACTGAACCATCGTTGGTGATTATCAACTCAGTTGTCAGTGCCGGTCTTCTGCTTTGCAGTGCCTGTTCCATCCCGGCGAATAAACACAGGTAGGGCTGACATTGTCTTATCGTCGTACCTCGCCACAATGGTTACGAAGTTAGCGCCCTCTTCGAGCGGGACGTCCACTGAAAAAACCAACTGACCTTTAGGTTTGCCATCTTGGCTAGGCTGATACAGGAGCTTGCGATCGCCGACAAAAACCATGACATCTCGGATACGGTCTGGGTGCTCGGCCCGGCCTCGGATATTGACCGTTTCTTTCTGGACCCGCCGCACTACCTCACCGTCTACGGATAAGAGCGGGGGTTGGCGCAAGTCGGCTTTGTATTTCGGTCGAGCCGCACCGCCGGGAATGGTATCGGATTTTTGGATCCACGCATGTCGCTGCTTGGTCAGTGCAACGCGAAAAAAATCGGCTTTTGCGCCATTCACGGCAAACGAAGCCTTTGGTACTGCAACGGCGACCTGACGGCCCTTAATTGATGGACTTTCCCTGAGGATCGCCCCATCTTCCTTTTTCACAGTAATAGTGCCAGATGCGGGCTCTGGCCTGGGAGAGGGTGGTGATACAGGAAGGTCGATTTCCCGGTTCAGCAATGTCTGAAAGGTGAGCAGGCGATCTCGAAAAAAGTTTGAAACCGTTAGATTGAGTTCAGCCTGTTTCTGGAGAAACCTTTCGGAGACTCGCAAGAGGAATACGCCGTCGACACTATCTCCGGGTTTCAGCTGGCCCAGGTCAAATCGGCCGCGCACAATATCCACACCCGGCTTTGCCGAAAGATCGGCGTGGGCTTCAACGGTTGTGCCAGGGCCCATGTTTTTAACCGTCACGTGCATCATCACATCTTCGCCAGGTTCGATAAAGCCGTTTTTATTTGTCAGGTCCTCGAACTGCCAGGTGTATGCGAGCCTGGATATCGGGGTTTTCGGCACTTGCACGGTCACGTCAATGGGCTTTGGCACTGGGCCAGCGTCGCCAGTGAAGGTAACGGTAACGGTATCGATACGGGCTGACGCTGCAGACGGAAGCTCTATCTCTGAGACCCAGGATCGTCGGCGGCCGGGTTTGATCTCCCCAAAAATAAAATCGAGTTGATCCAGGAGGTGATTGTCGCTCTTTGTCACTGCCTTAAGGCGCGTTATCGGTTCAGGAGATCCATTTTTTACAGTGACTTTAATTTTAAAGCTTTTGCCCGGTCGGATCGGGCCGATCAGCTTTGCTGCGGCCGTGACGCGCGGATCTGGCTTTGGCACGGGTACTTCATTCTTGGCACTCGGCTGGGCCGATCCCCATCGCACCCCGAGCTTTTGCAGTTCCCGGCGGATGGTCTGCTGGTGCTTTTGATTATCCGCTGCGATGAGTTGGGATGCATGACCCAGCAGGGTTTCTGATGGCTTTCCATTAAAACTGGCAATGATGCGGCGTGCTAGTTCCAATTCATATCGATCTTGGAATGAATACTGATCCTCGTCATCGATAAAGCAGCGTTCGAATCGTTCCTGATCCACTCTCCGATCAGCCGGAGGAATGACCAATGTAGCAGATAGGGTGTCTTTTTTGTCGCTCCGAATTCGGGTAGTGGGGCGATCCAGATGGCCTTCGAGGTCAGCCTCAGAAAAACTCGGACCCACGCGCCCAAAGTCCAATTCCTTTTTATCAATGGTATACGAAACAAATGAAACATCAGGCGATACCCCCACGGCTTGAATGGAGATGTCACCTGGCGTGAGGTACTGCGCGCTGGTGAGTTTGAGCGCACCACCGCCCGGCAGGGGTTGAACCATTTGGACAGACCCCTTGCCAAACGTGGTCTCACCGATCAGCAGGGCACGGCCGTGGTTGCCCAGGGCACCGGCCACAATTTCTGCGGCTGAGGCAGATGTCGAATCAATGAGTACGGCCAGCGGATAGGGTGCCTCGGTATTGTTGGCCGTGGCATTGCGGATCGATGCCTTATTTTTCCCCTGCCGTCCTGCTGTTGCCACGATTGTGCCTGAATCGAGAAACTTGTCTGTAATTTTAATTGCCACATCGAGCAGGCCCCCTGGATTGTTCCTCAAATCGAGCACCAGGCCCTTCATCCCCGCCTTGTTAAGCCCGGCCAGCGCTGCTGCCACTTCATCGGCACTATTATTTTGAAATTGATTAAGTGAGATGTATCCCACCTTATCCTTTAGCAATTTCCACGTTACGCTCTTGATCGGGATGGTTTCGCGCCGGACGTTTATCTTTCTGGTTTGACCATCGGGACGCCGTATCTCCAGGCGCAATGAAGACCCAGGGCGACCGCGCAGCCGCTTGGCCGCCTCGGACGTGGTGATATTCACCGTGGATTCCCCGTCAATGCGCATGATCTGATCCCCTTTGCGAATGCCGGCGCGCGCCGCGGGTGTATCATCAAAAACATCCACAACAGTCAGCCGACCGAGACACGGGGGGCGCCGATCTGTTGTAATCCGAATACCGAGTCCCCCGAATTCGCCAGCTGTATCCATTCGCAGATTTTCATACAAATCCGGTGGCAAGGCATTGGAATGGGGATCGAGGCGAGAGAGCATCCCGTTTGCCGCAGCATATGTTAGGTCACTCAAATCGTACTCTTTCCTCGGTAAATTCTCAGCGAGAAACCGAAAGACCGTTTGAATCGAGCGCGACAACTGCCACGGACTCGTGAGCGACTCAATATCGATTGCCAATTGTTTCCCCAGGATATCCACAGTCGCTTTTTTGTTATCCTCATCGTATAAAATGCGCATCTCAGCGACGGCCTTTTGCAGGGTATCCAGAACGGCCTTGAACATACTTAATGAGTCGATGCGCGTCGGATCGTAGTAATTTTCTAGCACCGATAAAATAACGTGATCCACGACGGCGCTCTTATCGATGTCGTTTCCCCGTGTCCTGGGTCTCGCAGCAAGGGCATTAAGACACCCCAAAAGCGCGATGAATCCCAAACAACCCACATGAAGCCTGGCACAATGTTTCATTTTCAAGTAATCCTTCCTCAACTGAGGAGTTTGAACAAGAGATTACTTGACGTCAACTTCAAGTCGATATTACTTACCTCAGTTCTCGCGGTATGGGCCACGAGAGTGGATTTGATAGGGCAGGGTGCTAAAATTGCGAGGATGGCGGAATTTGGCAGACGCGCTGGATTTAGGTTCCAGTACCCATGGGTGTGGGGGTTCGAGTCCCCCTCCTCGCACAATAATATTGAGGTCAATCGAGTGGCTAGCACACACAACTTGATACTATCTGGGATATTGATGTGTCTGTGTTGTTGGGGGTGCGATAGGACAGCATCGTCCGCAGAAAGTGGTCATGAGCTGGTAGCGCGGGATCAAGCGAAACAATCCCGGGTATCTGTTGAGACAGCAGCGGTGGTACCTGTCTCGGACAGTGGGGCGCCGTTAAAGGTTTCGGGCACGGTCACGCCGTTTCGCCGAGCACCGATGGCGTTTCTCGTCGGGGGACCTGTGGATGCGGTGCGGGTGAATGTGGGGGACGTCGTGGCCAAGGGGGATGTACTGGCCCGCCTCGTGCGCCGCGACTTTCGCATTGCCATAGAAGAGGCGAGCGCAGGCGTGCTGGCGGCCAAGGCCCAACTCAACGCGGCAAAGAACGCCGGCGTCGGGTTGGCAGATCGGGAGCTCAACCGGGCCAAGCAACTGGCTGGTGCAGGTGCGGCCAGTCAGGCCCTCATCGACCGGGCGGAGACGCAAAAGCAGCAGGCAGATGCGACGTTGCAACAGGCAGAGGCAGGGCTTGCGCGTGCCAAGGCATTGAGGAAGAAAGCAGCTGCGGCAATGCAGGATGCCGTGCTAAAGGCACCGTTTAGCGGCATTGTGGTGGCGCGAACAGCAGAGAAGGGTCAAATTGTAGGACCCGGGATCCCGATAGTGGTGCTGGAGCAGTTGGACCGGGTTCGGGTGGTCGGTTCGGTAGCAGCAGGTGATCTGAACCGGATAGACCGTTCTGAGCCGGTCAAGGTAACGGTTTTGGAGCGTGAGGGGGCCTCGTACACAGGGACTATTCGTGCGTTGGGATGGGCCGGCGATGTGGCAACGGGCACGTTTCCCCTAGAGATCGTGGTTGAGAATCCGGATTATCTTCTGCGGTCTGGCATGACCGCATTTATCGTGCTCAACACGGCAAAGCACCGCGATCAAAAAGGCGGGCTCTATAAGGTGCCCTTGCCCGCGGTAGTGAGCCGAGGTGATGGTGCACATGTCTTTACGGTGACTGGGTCGCCTCCTGAGACGCGCGCGCGTCGGTTGCCTGTGACACTGGCCGGGTTCGAAGACAACTGGGCCCTCATCAGTGGTGCGCTTGACTCCAATATAAAAGTGGTCGTCCGCGGGCAACACGATTTGAACGACGGAATGGTCGTCGCCGAGGTGGCAAGCGGCGGTAAGGGCGAATAATGAAGTTCGTTCTCAGGGCCGCGCTTGGCAATCCCGCGGTGGTCACTGCTTTTTTCGGCGCCTTTATCGTGGCCGGGCTGTTTTCGTTTTTCAATATGCCGCGCAAGGAGGATCCCGAGGTAAACCCACCGTTCGGCGTGGTGATCACACCCCTGCCTGGCGCAAGTGCGGCCACGGTGGAGCGGCTGGTCACCGAGCCATTGGAAACAGCCATTGGCGAATTGCCAGATTTAAAAACGTTGGTTTCCGGCTCTAGGACCGGTGTATCGGTCATTACGATTGAGCTGTTCCATGAAGCAGACGTGCTGGATCGATTTCGCACCCTACGGCGATTGGTGAGCGAGGGGGCGAGTGAACTGCCGAGCGATGCCTTGCCATCTGACATTAGAGCTGAGAACCTCTTGGATGTGGGGATCATGACCATGGCGGTCTCCGCTACAGGGGAAGGGACCGACAGCACCGTCAACCAAAAATTGACAGCCCTGGCTGAATCCCTGGAGAGCAGGGTGAAAAAGCTCTCCGGTATCAGCCGCGTGGCGATCCAAGGGACCATTGAAAAAGAGGTCCGCGTTGAAACCGACTTGCACGCCCTTGCTGTGCGCCGGGTACCGTTCACCCGGCTGTTGGGGGCCCTGCAAAGCGCGAACAATCGGCTGCCCGGCGGTGATATTGCCATACAAGGGAGCCGATTTCCCGTAGAGACATCTGGCGCGTTTGAGCGCTTGTCAGAAGTTGCCGCGACGACCATCGACGTTTCTCCGACCGGGACACCAGTAAAAGTAGCAGATGTCGCGACAGTGGCCCTTGGTGAAGAGGACGCACGGGTTCGGGCGCGATATATGGGCCGACCAGCAGTGCTCGTGACGCCGTACATGCAGGACGGTGCCAAGATTACAGCCCTTGGTGAACGGTTATCAGCGTTGGTCGATGACTTTCGATCGTCCCTTGCGCCTGGTTTTCACGTCGATATTGCTTCGAACCAGTCTGCCCGCGTCGATCGGCGCATTTCCAAATTTGTTGTCAATCTACTGCAAGGGCTTGGCCTGGTGATCGGTATCACGGCAATCGCGCTTGGCCTTGGCGGCATGATCCCCATTGCCGCTGCCTTGCCCCTGGCCATGCTGATGGGCCTGGCCCTGATGGATGCGGTGGGCATCGAGCTGCAGCAGATGAGCCTGTATGCCTTGGTCCTGGTTATTGGCATGCTGGTTGATAATTCCATTGTCATCACTGAAAACGTAGAGCGACACATGCGGTTTGGCAAATCGTCCCGAGACGCTGCCCTGGACGGGACATATGAGGTTGCCGGATCAGTGTTGTCGTCCACGCTCACGACGATAGTTGCTTTTATCCCCTTGGCATTCATGAGTGATAACGCGGGTGAGTTCATCCGGTCCATGCCGATTGTGGTGAGCCTCACCCTTGCGAGCTCGTACGTGGTCGCCATGGTGGTGACCCCGGCGCTGGCAACGCGGCTCTACCGACCACAGGAGACCATCGCGACCCGGCTCGAGCGGTGGGCGCAGCCCAAGTTCGATCGGTTTTTATGGGGGGCTTTGCGCCACCCGTGGGTAACCCTGGGTATTTCCGGTATGTTCCTGGCCGGTACAATCTGGGTCATTGTCGGGACGTTGAACGGAAATCTCGCCCTCGTGGGATTGGAGTACTTTCCCAAATCCGAGTCTCGGGAGTGCCACATCGATATCACGACCCCAGTGGGGTCTCACATAACAACGACCGAGCAGGCAGTGAAAAAGGTCGAAACAGCCCTTGCTCAAGTGCCGGAGATCGCGTCGTATACAGCAACTGTTGGCGAGGGGTTTCCCAGGTTTTTTTACAATGTCTTCCCCAGGAGTTCGGACGAATCCCACGCCCAGATTCACCTTCGACTAACCAAAGATGGGCGCCCCACACCTCAGATCCTCGCAGCTATCAAGGCATTGGTGGGACCGATGCCTGGAACGCGGGTCGAGTATCGGGAGATGGAGCAAGGGCCACCCGTGGGTGCGCCCGTAGTGGTGCGGATTAGCGGAGAGGAAATCCCCACTATCCGCAAAGCAGCGGTTGCGGTTATCGGGCGGCTAAAAGGCAGCCCCATCATTGAAGATGTGTACGATGATTTTGGTCCAGATATTCCCCGGGTATCGGTTGACGTGGACCGGGACCGGGCAGCCCGGGTTGGGCTTAGCGAGGGTGAGATCGCAGCGGCCGTGCGAATGGCCATCACCGGTGTCCAAGCGACTACCTTGCGCCAGGGGGATGAGGAGATCCCGATTGTGGTATCTGCCAAAGAAGATGAACGGCAGGACATCGGCGATTTAAACGCCCTGTTTGTAGATGCCCGGGCAACCGGAAAGACAGTGCCCATCCGGCAGGTGGCTGAGGTGGTCCCGGATTTCACGCCTGGCCAGATACGGCACCGAGACTTTGAGCGCACCATCTCTGTCAGGGTCTGGGGTGCAGAGGACGTGCCAACTACTGACTTGGAGCGGGTTGTTCGCAGTGTGCTCGCAGACTATACAGCGCCGAGTGGGGTGACATTGACATTTGGTGGCGAGACCGAACACCGAACGCGCTCGTTTGCCTCCCTGGGGCAACTGGGCCTGGTGGCCCTGATGGCAGTGTTCATCATTCTGGTAATACAGTACCGATCCCTATCAAAGCCATTTGCCATCCTGGCGGCCTTGCCCTTGTCCATTATCGGTGCCGTGGTGGGGCTGATGGTACTAAAGACGACAATGGGATTCATGTCCATTGTGGGCATGGTGTCCCTTATCGGTGTCGTAGTGAACGACTCTATCGTTCTCGTGGAATTTATCGAGCAACAGCGCAGGCAAGGGGAGGGCCTGGATGCGGCTATACGGGAAGGGGTTCGCATTCGCCTACGGCCCATATTCATGACCACCGTCACGACTATCTTCGGCATGATTCCCCTGACCTTTTTTGGCGGTGTACTTTGGCGACCCCTGGGCGCGGTCATCATCTTTGGTCTGTTGTTTGCGACCCTCCTCACCCTCGTGGTCATTCCGGTCTTGTATCGCCAGATTGAAAAGGCCAACGAATTGATTACCAAGGCGTTTTAAATTAACCCTTACAACCATATGGTTGACATGTTTGGCATGGATGCATATCCTTAGGATGTTGGATTTTGATTAGATAAGGATAGGGCAATGCAGGACATCACAGCAGACTATCTGAGAAAACACCTCGGCGAGGTACTTGACCGCGCCTATTACACAGGTGCTGAGGTCAGGATAAACAGGAAGGGCAAAGCCATGGGCGTGTTTGTCCCCATTGCATTGTATGAAAAAAGAAAGAACGTATACCGCAATGCCTTTTTAAAATTCATGGAGGAACAGCGAGCCACAGGAAGAGGGGACAACCTGTCAGATGAAGAAGCAATGGACATTGCGACCCAGACTGTGAATGAGGTGCGAGCAATAAATTCCAAGCAGAATGATTAAAGCTGTTTTCGATACAAATATATTTGTCAGCGCTCTTATCAAGCCTAAAAGCACACCGGCAAAGCTTCTTGATATGGCAGCAAAAGCGGCATTTGAGCTGGTTGTTTCCAGCCAGATTATTGCCGAGCTTGATACTGTTCTTTCGTATCCCAAAATCAGCAAGCATCAGAATATAGATGATAAGAGCGCAGAGGTCTTTCTTGGTCTGATCCTTAAGACGTACACAAATATTGGTAATGTACCGCAATTTTTTATAGTTCCCAATGATCCCAGGGATAATCATGTAATAAGTACTGCAATTACCTGCAGGGCTGATTACCTTGTTTCTGGGGATAAGGCGCACATCCTGCCACTCGGAAGCGTGGAGGGGACTAAAATCGTAACAGCAAATGAGTTTTTTGAGCTTATTTCTAGCGGAGAATATAGCTGCCTTTAAAATCCGAGCGACTTTAAACTTTAAATCTACACCCGCACACGCTCATTTTGCCCTCGACAACGGTCTTCCACTGACCATTCCATTCTCCGCCATAGGATGCACATGCAATAGGGCACTTTTCCTTTGCATCATCGTTGTTCCAAATCGGCCCGGCAATGATATCAATTGTGAATTCTGATGAACCGGCTGGAGTGGCGCTGAGCGTACAGCCACATACGCTCATTTTGCCCTCGACAACCGTCTTCCATTGACCGGTCCACTCTCCCATGTGGGCAGCGCACGCAATAGGACACTTCTTCTTTGCATCATCGTTGTTCCAAATCGGCCCCACTGGAATGTCGATTGTAAACGTTGCCATCTTCTCCTCCTCACGTCACTTGGTTGTTGGGGAAGTGTTAACCTTTTGTTGCCCGCCTCCCCCAAAGCCGCGGGCACCGATTGCTGACGATATTCAATAAACACGCCAACAGCACAGGCCGACATTCGTGGGGATGATTACCCCATGCATGGCGCAAAATTGGAAAAAACTGTCCAACAGGGGCAGCAACATTGGACGAAATCGTCCGCTAGATCGACCTGGTTGAGAGATTGATCGATCCCATGGCAAGTTACTTGTCGCGCTACCTGGGAGAAGCTATACATATAGCATCATGTCAGGGGATCTCATCGGTAAGGAGCTGCTCGGTCAATTCCGCATCACAGAGCGGATCGGACGCGGGGGCATGGGCGAGGTCTACAAGGCCGAGCAACCAGCCATGGATCGAATGGTCGCGATTAAGATTCTCCACGCCAGGCTGGCCTCCAGACCAGATCTCGTCTCCAGGTTCCGAAGAGAGGCGCGGGCGATGAGTCGCCTGTCCCATCCCAACACAGCCCGCGTTTTTCTCTACGGCCATATCGAGGCGTCAGAACAACTCTACATTGTTATGGAGTACCTTAAAGGTGTGGATCTCGCGCGATGGGTGCGCCGCGAAGGGCCGATGCCAATGGAACGGGCACTCAAAGTCATGATTCAGGTACTCGGTGCCTTGGAAGAGGCGCATTCCGTCGGTGTGATTCACAGAGATCTAAAGCCAGAGAATATACTGCTTACGACCCAAGGCGGTATCGCAGATTTTCCCAAAGTTCTCGATTTCGGTCTTGCAAAAGTGCGAGAGACGCGGCTCCGTCCTGGCTCAGTGGCGCTCACCCGGGAGGGCATGGTTTTTGGCACCCCTGAGTTCATGTCTCCAGAGCAAGCACGCGGCGAAACCTTGGATGCCAAGTCCGATATCTACTCTGCAGGCCTTATTCTGTACGAGCTCCTGACCGGTCGGTTGCCCTATCCAAAATGCAAGCCCATGGAATACATCTCCCATCAAATCTACACCCAGCCCATGCCGGTTACAGAGCGCGTACCAGAACTGAACCTGCCTGTTATCCTGGATCCTATTATTGCCAAGGCCCTAGAAAAAGAACCTGAAAAGCGCTTCGCCTCGGCCCTTGCTTTTGGCGAGGCCCTAAGGGATGCACTGCCTAGATCAGATCCCACTGATCCAATACAAATCCACTCTGGTGATGCAACCGGCGCCATTGGAATGACGCACAGTAGAGCAGGGCAGTTGGATGAAAAATCCCGGGTCGGGGGCAGGGGATTTGTGATCGGACTGCTAGCCGTTATTGTCGTCCTGTTAGGGTTGGTGATCTGGCTATTTGCCACGCGAAAGTAATGAGGGACAATATTGTCCTAGGCCTTTAGTAATTATCCTAGGCCTTTAGTAGTAGAATATAATTTGAATAATTATCCATTATATTTTCTATATTAGACATAATTGAATATAGTCTAGAATTATAATAATCGATATCATTGATGTCCAAAACAGCTCAGAAATCAACATGCGTCCTTTGAAATCATTGAAGAAAACGGTCATTCCCGCGAATGCGGGAATCCAGGCTCCCCTTCACATAGATTCCCGCATTCGCGGGAATGACGTGGGTTTCATGAGTTCCTCTATCGTTGTTTTGGACAGTATTGAATCGATATACAATAGTGCACGTCGATAAAGGTTATTTATGGTATTTATTTGGCTCTTAAAGTAACGCTATTTCAACAATTATGTCTGGATTATGATAAAAATCATTCAGCTTGTTTGTCCCATTCTATTATGTAAGGTGCCCAAGATGCGGCGTTCAATGGCAGGAGCCGCGTTTTGGTAGGAAGGACGAAAGGCTCGCTGAAGATCACCACATTCTGTCTAAAATAAATCATCACTCCAATTGAATTTCAGAAAGGAAAAACGATGTCGTCAGACAAAGTAATGAACCGGTGGCTTGTTGTCGTGGGGGCAATTTTAATTCAGCTTGCATTGGGCGCTATATATGCCTGGTCGGTTTTCACCCCGTCGTTGGTAAAAGACGGTTGGTCTAAGGCAGATACCCAGGATGTTTTTGCAGCTGGCCTGGCATTTTTCGCCATTGTTATGGTGATCGCAGGTAGGCTGATGCCCAAGGTAGGCCCTCGCAAACTCGCCATCTCGGGCGGTATCGTTCTGGGCTTGGGGTACGCCTTGGCAGGCTTGATGGGAACCACGAGTTATTGGGCCCTGCTCCTTCTCGTCGGGGTCGTCGGCGGCAGTGGTATCGGCCTGGCCTACGTGGTGCCCATCGCCGTGGGGACCCGCTGGTTTCCAGATAAGAAAGGCCTGATCATGGGGCTGGCTGTGGCCGGCTTTGGCTTCGGCGCCATGGGGTGGGTCAAACTGGCCGGCGCATGGGGACATCTCATTGAAACCATTGGTCTTTCGGGAACATTCTTGGTTTACGGCATTGCGTTCTTCGTTATGGTGGTCATCGGCGGGGCGTTCATGATCTTTCCGCCAGACGGTTGGCAACCCGAGGGCTGGACCCCACCCACACCTGCAAGCGGTGGCGCAGCGACCGGCGCAGTGGATTTTACTAGCGGAGAAATGCTTCGCACCCCCCAATTCTACATGATTTTTCTGTGCTTTGTCGCTGGCGGCGGCGCAGGCCTGATGAGCATCGGTTTGATGAAGCTCTTTCCAATGGAAGCACTCCAGGCAAATGGTTTGGACGCTGCATCGGCGAGCGCTATCGCAGGTACGGCCATGGCCGTGTTTTTCTCCCTGGGCAACGGCTTTGGTCGCATCGTCTGGGGTGCCTTGAGCGATAAGCTGGGCAGAAAGCTCTCCGTGATTATCATGCTCGCCACCCAAGGGGCGATGGTTCTTGCGTTCCCGTACATGGCCGGTACTGAAAACCTCTTGTATCTCGGCGCGGCCATCATCGGGTTCAATTTTGGCGGTAACTTTGCACTCTTCCCGTCAATTACGGCTGATACCTTTGGCAACAAATTTGTGGGTCAAAACTATCCTTGGGTATTTCTCGCATACGGCGTGGGCGGTATTGCAGGCCCGAAAATGGGTGGCATGCTTGGGGATATGGGCAACTTCCCCTTGGCCTTTACCATCTGCGGTGTTGCCGTGCTCATCGCCGCTGGTATCGCGGCCATGGTGAAGCCGCCGAAGCAAGCGTAATAGAATAGTGACTGCCGTGGGAGATCACGGCTTGATAGTGGAAAACACTTTTAGAAACGGACCGAAATAAAAAGGAGCTAGAAAAATGGCAGACAGAAGATTCGAGCCAAACCAAAAGTTCCGGGAGAAGGCCTGGATTAAATCGATGGATGAGTACAAGAAAATGTACGACCGCTCCATCGCAGACCCAGAAGGGTTTTGGGCTGAAATCGCGGAGAACTTCTTTTGGTACAAAAAATGGGATAAGGTGTGGGACTACAACTACGACATGACCAAAGGCAAGGTCAAGATCGAGTGGTTCCGGGGCGCCAAGACCAACATTACCTACAATTGCCTGGACCGTCATCTGGAAAAACGCGGCGACCAAGTCGCCATCATCTGGGAAGGCAACGATCCCGGCACTGATAAGAAAATCACATACAAAGAGCTGTTCGCAGACGTGTGCAAATTCGCAAACGTGCTCAAGGCCAATGGGGTCAAAAAGGGCGATCGGGTGAGCATCTACATGCAGATGATCCCTGAGTTGGCCGTGGCCATGCTCGCCTGCGCGCGCATCGGCGCGATTCACTCCATTGTCTTTGGCGCATTCTCACCAGACGCCCTGGCAGATCGGTGCAACGATTCCAATTGCAAGATCATCATCACCCAGGACACTGGCCTGCGGGGCAACAAGAACAGCGTACCCATGAAGACCAACGCGGACAAAGCCGCTGCAAAGGCCTCGAGCGTGGAGAAAATTCTCGTGGTTAAGCGCACGGGCAACGAGGTTCCCATGCAATCCGGCCGCGACTTGTGGTGGCACGAAGAGATGGCCAAAGCCGATGCCAATTGCGAACCCGAGCAAATGGATGCGGAAGATCCCCTGTTCATCCTCTATACCTCTGGCTCTACTGGCAAGCCCAAGGGCGTGCAACATACTGTGGGTGGCTACATGGTCTACACGGCGACCACTCACAAGTACATTTTCGACTATCAAGACGGCGATATCTACTGGTGTACGGCTGACATCGGCTGGGTGACTGGCCACAGCTACATTGTTTACGGTCCCTTGCAGAACGGCGCCACCACCATTATGTTCGAGGGTGTACCCACCTATCCCAAACCGGATCGGTTCTGGGAAGTGGTCGATAAGTTCAAAGTCAACCAGTTCTACACCGCGCCGACCGCGATCCGCGCCCTGATGGCCCAGGGTCCTGACTGGCCGGCCAAGCACGACCTGAGCTCCCTCAAGCTGCTCGGCTCCGTGGGTGAGCCTATTAATCCCGAAGCGTGGATGTGGTATCACAAGCACGTGGGCCACGAGAATTGCCCCATCGTCGACACCTGGTGGCAGACCGAGACCGGCGGCATTCTGATTACCCCGCTGCCCGGTGCCTGGGCCACCAAGCCGGGGTCGGCAACACTGCCCTTCTTTGGCGTCAAGCCCTGCATTTTGAACGACCAGGGCGAAGAGCTCGACGGTGCCTGCTCTGGCGTGCTCGCTATCAAGCAGCCATGGCCAGGCCAGATGCGTACTGTCTACGGCGACCATGATCGCTTTGAGCAGACCTACTTTGAGATGTTCAAGGGCTATTATTTCTCAGGTGATGGCGCGCGTCGCGACGAGGATGGATTTTACTGGATCACCGGTCGTGTGGACGACGTCATCAATGTGTCTGGACACAGAATGGGCACTGCCGAGGTCGAGAGCGCACTCGTATCCCATCCCAAGGTGGCCGAGGCCGCAGTGGTGGGCTTCCCTCACGACATCAAGGGCCAGGGCATCTACGCCTATGTGACCTTGAACGTGGGCGAGGAATACACCGACGCACTCAAAAAAGAGTTGGTCGGCCACGTGCGAACCGAAATCGGTCCCATTGCGAGCCCGGATATCATCCACTGGGCACCAGGTCTGCCCAAGACCCGCTCGGGTAAGATCATGCGCCGCATCCTTCGCAAAATTGCCGAAAAAGACACATCCACCATCGGCGACACATCCACCCTGGCCGATCCCAGCGTGGTAGAAGACCTCATCAAGCGCGACCCCCGCTAGGTACCAGAACGCCTCCTTACATATCTCCCAATACACCGCTAAATCGGGTATACTGCCAATCGTTATGCGCCGATTTGTCTTAACGATTGCACTGACCTGCATTGTCCTGATCTCATCTAATCAATCCCTGCGAGCCGATAGGTCGTCCGCACCATTCATTGTCCCACCTGGCAAATTCCAGGCTTTGGCCGCGGCCGGGCCTTTGATCATTGATCGTTCGGTCTACCTGGGGCTCGAAGGGTCTTTTGAGATCGGTCTCTTTCCCGGGTTCGAGCTCGCAGGCCCGCTGGCCCTGACCCTGCGGATCATCGAACCTGCACCTGGCTCCGGGGTATACCTGTGCGGCGGTATCGTCGACATGTGGTTCCGGCCCAAGACAGATGTCTTTTTTGCCCCGGCCGTTATTTTGGGCGGCCAGGCCAGGGTTGGGCCGGCCGCGGCGGTTCGCGCTGCCATGGACGTAACCTGGGTTACCCATGGGGTAGACGACTGGCAGAGTGATGCCTGGCTTCGGGGCAGCTTTGCCGTTGTCATCGATTTTGGCCGATTTGCCACGGTAACTGCAGGGGTTTCATATCAGCGCATCATTTCTGGCCAAGACCAGCCGTCTGATCAGGCCTATCAGACCGGCTGGGTTGGCAATTCACGGGTGTCAGTGGGTTCGGTTCGCGCAGCCCCCTTTCACGATAGTCCCATCCTTTCCATACACGTTGCCCGATTTCTCGATGTTATCGTCATCTCCAGGTTTGATATTAATATGGAGAGAAATACAAACGATATAAGACTCCTGGCCGGCATCGAGGTGCACTAAAGGTTAGACCGCGGCCCACGTGGTGGCGGCGTATTGCAGTGGATAGGCCACGAATCTCGTACAGACTTTTGGCTTTATTTATTCAAACGGAATATAATTCTATTTATCAGTTTTGAATTGAATTTGGTAACTTTTTTATTGACAAATATTTCTTTTTGCAGAATAACATTCGAATGGATTGGTCGAGAAAATCCTGTCTCTCCATGGCGATGCCAAGGCCCCGGTTCGAAACCGCGGGCGATTTGGCTTTGGCATTGGCCTAAATCCTTCGGTTTCTCATCGGGGCCCTTTTCAGTGACAGTGTAATGGCGCATTTAGCAGGGTTGGATGAGGGATTGGTGTATGTACGAGAAGCGATTTTATAGAGATTGGACCGGGAGCGACGGCCTCGAGACATTTGAGGTGGCAATTGATCAGAGCGATCTGCTCATATCAGCAGATCGCGACTTGAAAAACACTGCCCTTGGGGCACTCAAGCGCGTGCGACAGGAAATCCAAGATTATATCGCATCAGATGGGGCATTTGCCCGGGCCCTGAAACCGCATCCGGTGCCATTGGACGCGCCAAGCGTGATAACGGCAATGGCCGGGTCAGCTGCCCACTGGCAGGTCGGACCCATGGCCGCGGTCGCAGGTGCAGTGGCCCAGGCGGTTGCGCTGGATCTTCTAAATGAGACCGATGCGGTAATCGTAGAGAACGGCGGGGATGTATTTGCCAAAACAAAAAACCCCCTGCGGTTTGCAGTGTATGCAGGTGAGGCGTCTCCGTTTTCAGATAAGTTGAGATTTGTGGTGAACGCGCAGGACGGTATTGGCGTGTGCACGTCCAGTAAAACAGTCGGGCCGTCCCTGTCGCTTGGCAACGCAGATGCGGTTGTCGCCATTGCAGACGACGCTGCATTTGCCGATGCAGCAGCAACTGCCATTGCCAATCAGATTGCCTGTTCGGCAGACGTGGATCGGGTATTGAGCGAGCATGAAGCCCGCGGTGATCTCAAGGGGCTTATTGCATGCCAGGGCAATAGACTGGGCCTTTGGGGAGACATCGAACTCGTTAAATCGTAACAAACCAGCTCTTGGCGCCCCTTTTTCGGGGCACTGCGAGGCATATTAAACGTAGATGAGGAGAAGAAAATGATTCAAAAGAGTGCGATATTGAACTTTCCCAAGTCACTCCTGGATAGACCGGTCATATCCCGTATCATCAAGGAGTTTGACGTTGAAGTGAATATTCTACAAGCATCGATCACACCTGAAGAGGACGGGCGCATGTTTGCTATCTTTCGGGGTCAGGGGCAACAGGTCAACAGTGCCCTTTCATACCTTAAAGAGAGCGGCATAAAGGTATTTTTACCGGTAAAAAACCTGGTCTGGGATGAAGATCGATGTGTCCATTGCACGGCGTGTGTGGGTCAATGCCCTTCGAGTGCGTTTACAGTGGAACAGGAAACATACCAGGTTACGTATGACGCAGCGCGGTGCATTGCGTGTGAACTCTGTATTCCAGCTTGCTCCTACGGTGCAGTGGCTTCGGTTAGCGATAATTTGAGAATTAGAGGAGATGTGTGATGGCAAAGACCTTTGAAGAAATAAACGAAAAAATTCGCCAGAAAAAAGCAGTGGTGGTGACAGCCGAGGAGATGATCGGGATCGTTGCGGATAAAGGCGCAAAAGGAGCAGCTGACCAGGTCGACGTGGTCACAACTGGAACCTTTGGTCCGATGTGCTCTTCAGGTGCCCTACTCAGCGTTGGTCACACAACCCCGAGGATGAAGATGCAGCGCGCCTGGGTGAATGACGTGCCGGCCTATTGCGGTGTGGCAGCCGTTGATCTCTATATCGGCGCGACAGAACTCGCTCAGAACGATCCTGAAAACAAGGTTTTCCCAGGTGAGTTCAAGTATGGCGGTGCACACGTGATAGAAGATCTGGTGCGGGGTGCAGATGTCACCCTCAGGGCCGAAGCATATGGCACGGATTGCTATCCCAGGAAAGAGCTTGAAACCCTGATCAACCTTAAGGACATGAACAACGCGGTCCTGCTCAATCCCAGAAATGCCTATCAAAATTACAATGTTGCTGTGAACGCCACTGCCTCCCGTCCCATTTATACATACTTGGGTGTGCTCAGACCCCGGTTGGCAAACGCCAACTACTGCAGCGCTGGCCAACTATCGCCGTTGCTCAACGATCCCCTATACCGCACTATCGGTATTGGTACGCGCATTTTCCTGGGTGGCGGCGTGGGCTATGTTTACTATCATGGCACCCAGCACGATCCTTCGGGCCCGCGCACGGACGCTGGTGTGCCCCTGGGCGGCGCTGGCACCCTTGCTGTCACCGGTGAACTCGACGGTATGAATGCGGATTTCCTAAGAGCAGTGTCCATTACCGGGTATGGGGTGTCCATATCTGTGGGCATTGGCGTTCCCATCCCCATCCTGGATGAAGAAATGGCCCAATTCACCGCTGTCAAAGACAGCGACATTAAGGCCCCGGTGGTGGACTACGCGGAAGACTACTCCAACAATGCGGGCAAACCACTGGCCCATGTTACCTATGCAGAACTCAAGTCAGGTACCATTGAAATTGGAGACAAAAAGATCCGTACGGCATCCCTTTCGAGCTATGCCAAAGCTAGAAAAATCGCCACAGTGCTCAAGCAATGGATCCAGAACGGTACGTTTACATTGGGGCAACCCGTGGCATTGTTGCCAGGCAAGGAATCAGGGGTTTCAACAGGCCTGCTCACCCATCGCCCTGCGAATAAATAGGAATAACGAGTTTAATGTCAAACGGACGTTGTTGGGTGAAGATAGCATTTTTCAAGGGGGAGACATGTTACCCGACATTGAAGGCTTGATGGAGGCAATACATTCATGATTGTGATGAAATTCGGCGGTAGCTCGCTTGCAACGCCTGAAAAGATACGTCAATGCGCCGAACTGGTTGCCAGCCGGATCGGGCGGCGCCCCCTAGTCGTTCTATCTGCGTGCGGCAAGACTACCGACAATCTGATCGCAGCGGCAGAAGCTGCCATGCAGGGCAGGGTGGATACGGATCGCATTGAGCAATACCACATCGAGCTCGTTGACGCACTCGGCCTTGACCGTCGGGTTGTAGAGCCGCTGCTGTACCAGCTCACCATATTGCTCCACGGGGTTAGCTTATTGCGGGAGCTCACTCCAAAAACACTGGATCACATCGTGTCTTTTGGCGAGCGCATGTCAACGCGCATTGTCGCGTCTGCCATGGCAGGGGAGGGGGTGCCAGCTGCTGCATACAATGCGTACGACCTGGGCCTCGTGACCGATTCGAAACACCAAAGCGCAGCGCCCCTTGACGGCATTGAGGCAGGCATCGCCAAGGAAATCGATAAAATTAAACTAGTGCCGGTGGTAACCGGGTTTTTAGGCAAGGACAAGAACGGAAACATAACCACGCTCGGTCGAGGAGGGTCGGATTTTTCCGCTTCTATCTTTGGCGCGGCCATCCATGCTGAAGAAGTGCAAATTTGGACAGATGTAAACGGCATCATGACCTGCGATCCCTCGGTCGATCAGAATGCCCAGAGCCTGCCCATTGTTTCGTTTGATGAGGCGAGCGAGCTCGCCTACTACGGCGCAGAGGTGCTGCATCCCAACACGCTTGTGCCTGCCATTCGCAATAACATCCCGGTGCGGGTGCTCAATACAACGAACCCAGAGGATCCTGGCACAGAGATTCTGACCACACCTGTTAGAACAGAAAGAATTGCAAAGTCAGTCGTGTACAAGGAAAATGTCTGCCTCATTAATATCTCCTCGCCCAGGCTCTTATCTGCTGTTCAGATACTGAGCACAGCGTTCGAAGCCCTAATGGAGAACCATATCGAGGTGCATATGGCCACTACCTCAGAGGCTACGGTATCGTTTGTGACAAATCGCCATTACGAAGAAGAACAGCTCGAACCAGCGATAGCGCAGATTGAAAAATTAGGCCGCGTGGTCGTGGAGCGAAACAAAGCGATCATTTGTCTAGTGGGCGAGGAACTAAGGGGCCGGGTCGGGGTGTTGAGCAAGATATTCGGCGCCTTGGCTGCGCAGGGGGTAAAGGCAAAAATGGTTTCCCAGAGTGCTTCGGAGATCAACGTGGCCTTCCTGGTGGATAACACTGAGGTCGCACCTGCAGTCAAAGCGATACACAGATTGCTATTGGATGGAGCCAGTTAGATTGATCAAAATGTAGCTGCGGGGTTTATCCCCGCAGATAAAACGGCCTAGAATTACATAGCTTTTCACCGTGGGGATAAACCCCACGGCTACAACTGCATTCACCCTCCCCCAGCGTCCAATTATCCATCGGGGGAGGGCCGTGGTGGGGGCAAAATTTTGAGCTTAGGGGATCGATATGGTTGGACAGTCGAGCTCGGCTGTGATCTCGTCTACATTCCCGGCCTTGAGCTGCATGCAGGCGGCGTGGCAGAATTCCACCCTGCTGGTGTCGCCTTCGGCCCAGGTCCATCCGGTGTTATGCGCGCAGTTATCGTCCCATCCCACCAAGTCACCGTCGAAAAAGAAATTTACCTCGTCCATAACAATGGGGTCATTGGAAAGGTTGTCGATGTGATAGACGCAGTCAGCAACAGCAGCATACACAATATCCAGGGCATGTTCGAACTCGAACTGATGCTGCGCAGCAATGTATTCATCAAATTCAGTGCCCCCAGCAGCAGCAATTGCGTTCAACTGATATGGATTGACACCGCTGCCATATCCAATGACAAACGTGGCTGTGCCTGTGCTCTCCAGTACTGATGAGGTCACTTCTGCCAACTCTTCGGCGCTTGCGCCGTGAGGGTCGATCGGACCGCCTGCACCACAGCTATCTGCACCATCTGAAATGAGGAGTAAATATCTGCGCCTATCTTGTGCTGTGCAGTTGGGGGCATAGCCGGTCTTGGTAAAATTTTTCAGACCAAGGTAAAGGGGCGTACTTCGAAACAGGTCCAAGGAGTCGATCTCATCGATGATAATTTGCGCATTTTGAGGGTCGCAATCTAAATAGGGGGGTCTGGAGACCACACAATTCGTTGCGTTGGGAAATCCGTCAAAGCCGAACGCTATTTGTTTTTTGTATTTTTCGAGGGTTGCCTTAATTGCCTGTTTGGCTTGATGCCAGTTGCTTGATGCGTTGCTATTCATCGAAAACGACAGGTCCTGCAGCAGCATTAACCGCGGCAGCAACACGTCGAGTCGCATGTCCCATGCCGGACAAAGCTCATCGCTACTAGTGCTTGTATCTGTATCGGCAGTATCGGTATCGATTTCTATTTCTTCAGTATTTGTGTCGACTTCGATGTCTTCAGAATCAGTGTCGACCTCTATATCTTCTGTGTCAGTATCGGTTGTCACTTCGTCAAATGGGTAGAGCCTCCCATCGCCGCACGACAGACCAATTAACATCGAGGTAACGACAGGCAAGTGCCTAATTTGGTAACTCAGCGCCATTGCAATACAATCTTCGCAACGGTATTCTAACCGATCTTTCCATTTTTTATTATCATTATTTTTTACCCCTTTTTTTCTATTTCCATCTATAATTTGAATGTGGAAAAACCGCATATTAAAAAAATATGAAAAAGGAGAAATCAGCGTGGGAGATCAGGTTCTTATCAACCGGTGCTCCTTCATCCTAGCAAGTCTACTTTTAGGTTTGCTTATCGGCCTACCCGGCCTGGGTAACGTGGGTAGATTACCAGCAGTACGATTTTTCGGTTTTCAACGCGGTGGTCGAGTGGCTAGAGGACAGGGGTATCGAGCAGATGGCCCACCTGCTAGTTGGGCCGAACATTTATTACCCGGAGTGGTTTGTGGCGGGTACCTATTCGAACGAACAGCTAGACGAGACTCTGGAGGATTTCATTCGTGCCATTATGCAGAGCAACGATAACGGTCAGAAGGTCGAGGTGTGGAACGTGGTTAACGAGTCCTTGGACTTTGACGGCTCAGGGAAATACCACGTGGGCGATGACTGCAAGTGGGCGCAGCTCGGGTTTGAAGACGATGCTTCCGGATTGACCGGGGACGAAAAGATAAATGAACAGCATCCGGTGTACCTACGGAAGGCGTTCGAGTATGCGAGGAAGTATACGAACAACAAGCTGGAACTGCGCGATACAACAATCGAGTTCCCATCCGATCCCAAGCATAAGGCCTTCTACCAGCTGGTCAAACACTTGCTCAATCAGGGCGTGCCACTTGATGCGGTTGGTATCCAAAGCCACTACGATCTGAATCGTACCTACGATTGGGCCGAGGTCGCCCAAGCTATCGAAAAGTTTACTGCACTCGGTGTGGAAGTGTACATCACCGAGTTGGATATCGGAGATACTGAGTTGGCATGGGATGTGGACAAGGCACAGCGCCAGAAGGAAATGTATTACGAGTTTACCAAAGCCGTTATACCTGCGGGTATCGAAAAGTTTCACTTCTGGGGAGTAAGGGATGACAACGACTTGGGGTGGCGGTTCGGGGAACATCCTCTGCTGTATTACGAGGATTATACGGTTAAACCAGCTTATTCAGGGGTTTTGCAAGCGATCAAAGAGTGCTGGTTTCCCACGGATCCGCGGGAAACCACTACCTAGGGACAACTTAAATTTGGCTCTTCCCAGCAAATGTCCACCTGGTTGCCGCTGGCTTCGATAGCCAGGGGCTCGTAGGTTAGCAGATCCAGTAGGTTGCACACCTGGCAGTAAGGCAGGGTTTGGTTTTCGATTACCAAAAGGGTTTGGGTCACGGTTCGGAGTGTCGTCAGATCCGCTAGGGTCTGAAGGGAAGGGTTATTTTGGATGATGAGGCCCACCTCCACTGTGGCTAGGCTGTATAGCCCAGCCAGGGATTGGAGTGCTGGATTTTCAGCAATGACCAGGTTGCCAGTAACGGTCGTGAGGGCCCCGAAACCCTGCAGATTTGCCAGTAGTGCGTTGCGTTTAATCTCAACCCGGCCATCGACTTGGCTAATTCCCTCGAAATTGGCCAGGCGTGCCAGGACAGGGTTGTCTCGTATTGAGATGGCCCCGTGGAAAGTGGAGATCCCACTCAGCCCGTCGATGTTCTCGAGTACCGGGTTGTCGCGAATAGATAGCCCATCTCCCACCGCGCTTAGGTTGACCAAATCGTCTAGGTCGACGATCGCTGGATTGCTCCACAGGAATAGCCCACCGCCAACAGCGGTTACTTGGCTGAGCCCAGCGATATCGACCAACAGGTCGTTATTTTGAATCCACAGGGTGCTGCCCACAGTGGTGATGCTGTCCAGGCCAACCGTGTTTTCAAGCGCTGAATTGTCGTGAATCCACAAGGCGCCCGGCACTGCTTCCAGACTTGCTAGACCGGCGATGTTCTCCAGGGCGCGGTTTGCCTGAATCTTTACGTTGCGGCCCACTTCTGTCAGTTCCCCGAATGCGTTCAGATCGGATATCTCAGGGAGGTAGCCAACTGCCAGATCCCGACCCACGCTCGCAATGCTGTCCAATCCAGAGAGATCTGAAAGCACCTTGTTGTGTTTCACGATCAGATCGAATCCCAGATGTTCGATCTGACTCAAACTGTTCAGGTTCGTAAGGAGATCATTCCCTTCTATCACCAGGCTGATGTCGATAGAGGTCAGGCCACTCAAATGATCTATGTTTTCTAGCCCGGTATTGCCGCGGATGATCAGAGACCCGCCAATTGAAACGACGTTACCGAGTCCATCTAGATCGGCCAGGCTGGGATTGTCAATAATGATCAAGCTGTCCGGTATGACCTCGAGGCCGTCCAGGCCCTTGAGGCTTTCTAGCCGGTCGTTCTGACGCACCGTGCAATACCCGCCGATCGTGCTCAAATTAGACAAAGCCTGCAGGCTTTCGATTTTGGGATTGTAGGAGATGCTGATCCCACCCGCTGCAGACGTCACAGCTGAGAGTCCCTCAATATTTGCCAGCTGGTCGTTGCGTTCCACAGTTAGATCACCGAGCACCTCAGTCAGGCGGCCGAGGCTGTCAATGTCTTGGATTTTCGAGTTGCCGGTAATGCTCAGGTGACCCCCAAACGTCTCAATCTCGGATAACCCGTCTATCTGTTCTAACACCGGGTTGCGGTCGAGCAGCAGGTCTCGGCCCACTGTTGTGAGTTGGCTCAGGTGATCCAGATGCTTCAATGCGGCATTGTCGCTGATCACCAGGTTGACCCCCACCTTTCTCAATTTGTTCATACCATTGAACGACGTGAGATTCGGATTGTCTGCAATGGCCATGTTGTGGGCCACTTTCCAAACCTCCCCCAAACCGGTGAGATCTTTCAATGCATCATTTTCCCGAACCACCAGCTGACCCGCGATCTCAGTAAGTCCATCTAGCCCGCTGAGGTCAACGAGCCTGTCGTTGTTGCGTATGTACACATCATCGCCCACGTGCGTCAATTGGGCCAAAGCCCTGATCTCGATGATCCCATTGTCGCTCAGATAGAGTTTCTGATCGATCTCCTCGAGCTGCTCGAGGCCCTTCAGGCTTTTTAGTGCTGGGTTCCCGTTTACCTGCAAATCACCTGCGATGCGCTTCAACCCGGACAGGCCGTCCAACTCCTGCAGCGCTTGATTCATTGAAATATTGAGCTGATCTCCCAATGTCTGCACTCTGTTCAGCCCGCCGAGGCGCGTCAACCCTTGATTCTCCCATATCTTGAGGCCACCATCGATGGTCGTCACTGCGCTCAATCCCTCCAGGTGATACAGCTGCTCATTGCCGTCGATGACAACATTGCCACCTATCAGATTCAGAAGCGGTAGATTGAGGGCGGACAGATCGGGATTTTCTTGTACGGTGAGATCTCCAGATATTTCTCGCAAGTTCGGCAGGCTGAGCTTAGTCAGGTCCGATGACACCACAGCTAAACTTCCCGTGATGCAGGCATATCCCAAGATACCTGCCATATCGTCCGCAGTTTGGATAATCACATCCACGGGATAACAATCTTCCTCTGTGTCAAGCGCGGTATCCGTGCCCGTATCCGTATCTGAATCAGTTTCATCTTCGCTATCAGAATCGTTCCCGGCATCTGTTTCGGAGTCACTGTCCAAATCAAATCCCCCGTCCAGGGGATCTGATCCATTGTCGGCGCTGGCATCGTTCGATTCACAAGCACCACCCAGCATCAGCATGAAGAGCAAATAGATAAAGGGAGGAACAGAAAAGCTTATTTTATATATTTTGTCCATGAATTCTACTATATACCTATAGGATAATGAAAAAAATAGAAAGCGAGTACCCTGTTGAATAGAGTTCCAATCCTCATAGGGCCACATTTCCTGATTGCAGCCTTGGCTTTGGCACTCCCTGGCTGCAATGGCGCATCAAATAGCGACAGCAATGAGGACGCCAATAGCAGTGACAGCGTCGACACAGGCCAAGATACGAACATCAGCTCTGATTCGGACGTGGATACAAACACTGAACTCGATTCAGACCTGGACACAAATACTGAATCTGAATCCGATTCAGCCGTAGACACGGAAACTGAGAGCAACACAGACATAGATACTGAAACAGAGACAGGGACAGACACCTACGAGTTGGACACGGACTGGGAGCTGCCCTGTGATCCTTACCCGGATGGGCCCTATAACTGGAGCCTCGAGACCACTGTCAGCCACACCGCGTTTCCAGCCATGTGGGGGCCAGAAGGAGCGTTGACCAACCTCGATATGTGCGAGGTCCATAAGAATCATAATACCTTGAAATCACTCATCTTCGCTTTAGAGCAACCCGGGTGCGGCTGTCTAGCAGAGCAACTGCGGGCCCTGGCAGACAATTACGACAAGGTGCTCGAGTACAACAGCGATATCGTGGCGGTCTCCTATTCAGATCTCACCAATGGGGTTAGTCTGCCCCCTGAAGCTGTGAGCCCCATTGTCAACAGCTTGGGCTGGACTGGAGGTTGGCGCATTCAGGATTCAGAACAACAGATCTGGATAGGTGGATGCTACGACCAATGTCTGTTCCAGACCGCTGGCGTGCTGTTTGTGCTTGATACCGCCACCATGAGCATCGCCTCGTACAGCCCGCTAGATTTTGCCGCTGTGTTGGAGGTTATCAAGCAAATCGATACAGAGAACCCTTAGCTCAACGAAGCCATCGGTTTAAGACAACAGCAGCATCAATATCTGGGTCAGGCGTGTTGTTGTATCAGCGGTCATTTGCTTACCAACCAGAGCGCAACCACAACCATCGTCTGATCCTTGTAAAGCATCCCCATCTGAATCCGAGTCGCTATCGCTGTCTGAGTCACTGTCGCTATCCGAATCACTATCGCTGTCTGAGTCGCTATCGCTATCCGAGTCGCTATCGCTATCCGAATCACTGTCGCTATCCGAGTCACTGTCGGTATCAGTATCTGAGTCGCTATCGCTATCTGAATCACCGTCTGTATCAGTGTCTGTATCAGTATCGGTGTCGGTATCAGTGTCTGTATCAGTATCAGTGTCAGTATCAGTGTCGGTATCGGTGTCAGTATCAGTGTCGGTATCGGTATCTACAGCACCGGTCACAGTACCTGAAATGCCGAAATAGCCGACAGAGCTGTAGCGCGAGAACCCATCAGCAGGCGTGCCTTCCTCGCCACCGGCCACGCGTAGTGTGTATTCGCCGGATTCCAGGGGGGTCTGTAAGTTGGCATAGCGTGCGGCCTTAGGATTATGCTCAACCACCACATTGCCCGAGCTGTCGAGAATGGCCGCGTGAACATCCAGCATTGCCCCGCCAATGTGCTCGATTCTCTCGACCGTGATATCCAGCTCTCCGCTGCTGGCGATTTCAAAAGAGAAGTCGTCTTCGTCGTATCCCGTATCAAAGACGTTGATTTGTCCGAAGTTCTCTGCCCATTCGAGCGTGTCATTTACAATTACCAAGGGCTGGGCATCGATGATGTCATCGGATGCCAGGTCGACAACACTCGAAGCCACGGCATAAAAATCAGTGGTTACGTTTGCCCCGGCATATTCGCCTTTGCTCCACTGAAAAAGCGCTTCATCCCAGTTATTGCCGTACCAGTAGTTCCCCATGATAGGGACCCATTGGAACTCTGGAATTCCCGTAAAATACGTTTCCCCTGCAGTGGTTCCATAATCGTAGACCCCGAGCAAGTGGCCATACTCGTGCAACGCAGTGCGACCTGTGCCGTACCCGTCGGCATGGCGATAGACATGACATCCTTTGGATGACCCAAAGCAGTCTACGCAGCAATAGGATCTGCCTTCGCTATTGTCAAAATACGCGTATCCCCTGTTGTAGGCAGATGATGCATCGTAGAGCGCTTTGTTGGTGGTTACGTTGAGGTCGAACATGGAAAGCCCCGATGCGACAACCTGCCAGGTCACCCACATGTCTTCCCTGGTTAAAGTAATAGGATCTGCCCCATTCATCATGTCTCGAATATCCATCCAGAGCACCTTGGTAGATTCTGGTTTGCTTTGAAGATCGTTGAGATCTGCGTCATCTGGCAAGGGACCGAGGTGGGGCAGATCTGGGTATTCTTCTCTGGCGTATTCGGGCATGAATGGCCTGGGGCCCGTATCTGGTTGAGGTATATCGTCGATGCTGTAGATCTCGGAGACCAGGACCTGCTTTACCGAGACGACCTTGTTTGCATCTGTTGCGTACTTGTAAACAAGGTTGGTATCAGCGAAATAGACCCAGCCATAGACCTTTTGAACGTCGCCTTTCAGCATGAACGCTGTGTGCGGGACCCCTCGCACTGAACCACCCATGGATAAATACCCGTCCTCGTAGTCATAGACATGAATTAAAACCTGGATATCCGCACCAGATGTAGAAGATACCGCCACAAAATCGCCATTCCGTGTGTATTGGCTCACGAGATCCTGGATGAACGATGCGGTCTTGTCCAAGGGGAGCGCTGCGTTGGTATCTGGAACAGTTGCATAGAGCTGGGAGTTGCTGATGAGCAAAGCGGCGAAGGCCAGTGAGGCGGTGTATATCTTGCCAAGATTTGAAGTAACATAGCTCTTTTCAAAAGATTTTGTCTCTTTGCCGTACATCATATTCACAACTCCTTATCTGTTTAGCAAAACTTGATATTTGATCGAATCACCGGACCAAGCCCCTTTTTCTAGCCACCCCAGTCTAGCATTTTCTGCAGAGAATTTATACCCACGTTTCTTTGTTTTTTGTGTTTTCCAATGACGCTTAAACGGCCCGCTACAACATCTTGTTTTCGATTAAATCAGTGATCTCGTCCACGAAATCAGTGTAGACGTTGTCTGTTGCTGGGCCGTTGAAACCAGTATGAAGCTTGAGGAGGTTGCCTTGTTTGTCGAAAAAGAGGGTGGTTGGATAAGACTTGATGTGGTTGAGCATGGGCAATGATTTTACAGCTTCTTCTTTATCCGAGTTCCCAGCAAATAGAATTTCGTAGTCAACATTCATGTCTGCTTTGAACCTGTCAATATATCCAACAGCTGCTTCAAACGTATCTACTGGCTCAAATGCCAGAGCAACAATCTCGAGTCCATTGCTTCTATATTTTTCGTAGAGCACGTTTAACAACACCGTCTCATCCATACAGTTGGGACACCAGGTACCAGTGATCTGAACGATGGTGGGCTTGCCAGCAAAATCTGAAAATTTGATTATCTCGCCCTTTGTGTTTGGAAATGCGAAGTCAAATTTTTCTCCGTCTTTGATGTGGGTCAGCGTATCTGGATCTGGAAGTTCGTATGCCGCTACTTTGACGGCCGTCCAAGGTTCGCTCCAATGATTACCAGAGTAGAACATGCCCGCTAATACATTGCCTTGTTTCAGTTTTGCCTCAAACAAAAAGGCATGGGACCCATCAAAACAAGAAATCCGCAACATGTCTCGATCAAGCACGCCTTCTACATATCGATAGTCTCCAGTAGTCGTGCGAAACGTGCCCGTAACTTTGGAACCGTTTTGTTTAAACACGCCCTTAGCGATGTATTCGCCCTCGCTTCCCTGAGAGAACGTCGCCTTCCAATTCCCCGACACATCATTGGATGAAGACCCACTGAACCGCTTTGTCCCTGGTACCAGCGTTACTGGAATGGTGCAGTGATCTCCCTTGGCGTAGTTATGCCAATGGCCTGCAAACCCATTTCCATCTGCCGTTAAAAAGAACCTGTTGTTGAACGCCGGCATCCTGAATTCGAGTGAGTTGCCTCCAATTGCCACATCAACAGCTTCGATCTTTTCTTCAGCATTTAAGATGAAGATCTTTCCGCCTTCCATAATGACGTTGGTAGGCAAGTAGCGCGCTTCGCCGATCTCAAATGTTAAAATGTAGGCGCCATCTGTAGATTGATGCACAGGTGTTTCAAGCTTTGTATCTTTAACGCACCCAAGTGCAAAAAAAGCAACCGCTGTGCTAACTAGGACGCTGAGTTTCATACTTACTCCTCTGACTTTTTAAACCACCTATTACTCTCACAAATCTCAACACCGTGTCCATGGACTTGAGATCTTGCCCGATATGTCTTGCGATTTTGAGCAGGCTGGGTCTGTTGAACTCTAAAGCAACGCCTAGCAAACGACAAAAACATTCGACGAATCGCTGAACTATTGATACACAGGTAGGCGGACTATTTCTGGGAGGTAAACCAATGGAAAGACGAACACTGGGTTTTGTCGGAATAATAACCCTGATGGTCGGGTGTGGCGGAGCGAGCACGCCAGCATCGACAGAACCGGTGGAGGCGATTGAGATCGAAACCACAAGTGAGGAGCGAGTAGTGACCCCACAGCAACGCGCCGAAGCATTTCAAACCCAGTACATCGGGCAGCTCATTGCCTTGTACAGATACCAAACCAATGCCTATTGGAAAGCTGCCAACACGGGTGAGATAGAGGACTTCGAAACCTTTGCCAAGGCAGATTTCGAGTTAAAAAAGCTCCACAGCGACAAAGACGCCTACCGGGAATTGTTGGATATCCTCGCGCACAAAGACCAACTCGATCCCCTCACGAAACGGTCCTTGGAAGTGGCTGAGCTGAACTATCGAGGCAATCAAATGCCCGAAGACAAACTAGAGGCCATCTCCAAGGCTTCAGCTGAAATAGAGCAGATCTTCGCTTCGTTTAGAGGGGAACTGGACGGGGAGAAGTTTTCCGACAACGACCTCCAGGAGATGCTCGCCGAAGAAAAGAAGAGCAAGAAGCGCCAGGCCATTTGGGAAACCATGAAGCAAGTGGGCGCTGCAGCAGCGCCAAACCTGGTGGAACTGGTCAAATTGCGCAACGAAGCAGCCAAGTCCATGGGCTACAAAAACTTCTGGGAAATGGCGATCCTGCTCCAGGAGCACGATCCTGCGCATCTCATGGCCATTTTTGCCGAACTCGAAACAGTTACCGACGCGCCGTTTGAAAAGATGAAGGCAAAACTCGATCAGGAAATAGCCAAAAAACTCAAGGTGAAACGCGCCAAGATGATGCCCTGGCACTACGACAATCCATTCTTCCAGGCCCCGCCCCCGTCAGCAGAGGTGAACCTAGACGATTTTTTTGAAAAGAGAAAGAAAGAAGAAATCGTCGCTTTGGGAGACAAGTTCTTCACCGATATTGGTCTCCCCCTGGGAACCATCGTGGAGAAATCAGACTTTTACGAACGGGAGGGCAAAAACCAGCACGCATTTTGTATCGATATGGACAAAGAGGGAGATGTCCGAACCCTGCTCAATATCAAGCCCACGGCCAATTGGATGGAGGTCATGCTCCACGAGCAGGGTCATGCAGTGTACTCCAAGTTCATCGATCGGGAGTTGCCTTACAACCTCAGGGATGCGGCGCACATATTCACCACCGAGGCGGTGGCCATGCTCTTCGGCGCTCTGGTGTCCAACCCCACCTGGCTACGACAGTACGCCGGCGTGGACGCGACAACCCTCGTGAAAAAGACCGCCGCCATCCTGGAACAGCGGAAGCGGGAACAGCTCATTTTCTCCCGTTGGACCATGGTGATGTTTCACTTTGAAAAATCGCTGTACGAGAACCCGGACCAGGACCTGAACAAGCTCTGGTGGGACTATGTGGAGCGGTTCCAAGGCCTTACCCGTCCAGCGGATAGGGATCAACCGGACTGGGCTGCCAAGATCCACTTTGCCATCGCACCGGTGTACTACCACAACTATATGCTCGGCGAATTGATGGCCGCGCAGATGCGATCCACACTGGTCCGAATTTCCGGTCACCAAGGGGCGGCCACCACATTGGATTTCACGGCGCATAGCCAGTTCGAGAGCTACTTCAAGGAGAAAATTTTCGCCCCGGCCCAGTCCAAACCCTGGCCCGAATTCGTCAAAGACGCCACAGGAGAACCCCTTACTGCCAAACACTTTGCCGCTGAACTTCAGTAACCCCTTAAGGCGTATCTCCAACAGTTACTCATGAGCTCTCATAGCTCTTAGCATTTTTCGCAGGTGGTGTTAAGCTATAGGGAATCGGTGCTTCCTTGCGCCGGAGGTTGGTAGTGAAGACCCTGTGGCTTCTATTTCTTGTAGCGCTGATCAGCGCCTTGGTCGCTGGCTGTGGCGAATGCGAGACGTCGGCCGATTGCTCGTCAGGCATGGTATGTGCGAAAAAGGCTTGCATTCCCATGCTGGAAGAGGGTGCATCTCCGTTCTTCTCCCCAGACGGCGGGCCAGTGAATGGCATTAATATCACCGGCGGCTCAGCTGGTGGATCCGCTGGTGGAAACAGCCCCAATCAAGAATACGAATTTGGCTGAAAGACCTGTTGAGGCTGCCTGGTAGGTGGCCGCTATTGTAATTGCCAGGTCTTCTGCGTACGCTGTTCTACAATGCTTTTTAGCCACAAAAACGGTTCTGTGCGGCGTTGCGTGTCAGCGACTTATGCCCTTTGCGTACTTGTAGCAGCGCTGTTCTCCCCCGGCATCGCCCAGGGAGGCGATGCGCTTTCTTTGCGCAGCGAAAAGTCCCGTTACAACCTGGTCGACGTCTTCAAAATGCTGGAAGATCCAAACGGTGACCTGACCATTGACGATGTATCCTCAGAGGATTACGCGCACCGGTTCAGACCTGTGCCAGATGAGCGAAAGGACTTTGGCGGTCTTGACTTAGGCCTCAGCTCGTCTGCTTGGTGGTTGCGCTTTGATATGAGGACAGAAGACCCCGAAGTAGAAGGCCAGGCCTGGATGATGGTGCTGTCCAATCATCGGTTCGTGGGCCATATGGAAGTCTACACGTTGGCCCACCACCACCGGGCTGGACCGAGTGACAAGCGCTGGTTGGTGCAACAGCCCAACACCCACCGCTCTGATCGGCACGGCAAGAATCCGGTCTTTCAGTTACCAGACCTGGTAGGTGAGCCACGCCCCGTCTACCTCAGATTGCAAAGCGACTACCACCTCTACGTGACCCTGTTCCTTAGGGAGGTATCGGACTATATCGACCTCAAACAGGGCGGCTACTTTATCAACGGCATCTTCTACGGCATCCTCGGGGTCATCGCCCTGCTCAACTTGCTGATGGCCATTTTTCTACGGGACAGAAGTGCGCTTTGGTATTTTCTTTTTGTGGTGTTCGTGGGCCTGTTCTTCCTTGGACTGGCTGGCCAGATCACTTTTTTTACCAAGTTCCTCGGCCCCAATTTCTACGGCCACCAATACATGATCAGTATCTGCGCGATCATGGGGTTTGCCGTGCTGTTTTCCCGTTCGTTTTTACAGACGAGGTCGTTCATTCCCAAACTCGACAAGGTGTTACTGGCATTTCTGGTCTGTATCGCTGCCGTGCTTTTGGGCTACTCGTTTTTTATCGATGCTTCTCAGTCTGCACAAGAGGCATTAAAGTGGCTGTTAATCCTGTTGGGGGTGTTGGTGCCGGCAGGGATTATCGGCGCAGGTATCAAGCGGTTGCTCGATGGGTTCAACCCGGCACGTTTATACCTGGCGGCCTGGGGGGCGTTTTCCCTGGGCACCTTTCTCTTTGCCGTGCCAGTGATCGTAGAAATGGACAGCTGGAAGGCGTTCAAACTGGGGTGCATTGCCAATGTTCTCCTGCTCACCCTAGCTATCGTGGATCGCCTGCGCATATTGCGCTCTGAACGGGAGGCCATGTCTGCGGCCAAAGCGTCTGCTGAGTCCGCCCTCAGCGAGACCGAACAAAAGCTTCGATCCATCGCTGATGCCTCCACGGCTCAGATCGCCATTACTCAGGACAACCGTTTCATCTACGCCAACCAGGCGTTCATCAATCACTCAGAAATGCCCTGGGACCAGCTTCGTAGCACCCCAGTGACAGATTACTTTCCAAGCAAAACCATTGAGAGTCGTCTCAGGGCCCAGGCCGAGGCAGTGGAACAGGGAAAAAACACGTATCGTTTCGAGACGCAGGATCGGAATGGACGATGGTTCGAGGTGCACGACAGCTTGGTGGCGTTGGACGGCAGTGATGCCTTGATCACCTCCACATTCGACGTCACCGAGCGCAAGCTGGCTGAAGAGCAGATGTTCCGTGCCGAAAAGATGGCCTCATTGGGACAGATCATTGCCGGTGTGGCCCATGAGATCAACAACCCGAACAACTTTATCTACTTCAATCTACCCATCTTGGAGAAGTACATCGATGCGATGAAACCTTTCATGGATGAAAGCGCGGCAAAGAACCCAGGCCTCAAGCTGGTCAACATGCCCTATGAAATGTTCATCGAAGATATCTACAAACTTTTAGGCAACATGCAGCACGGTTCCAAGCGGATTACCAGCATTGTTGGGGACCTGAAGAACTACGTACGCTCAAGCGAGGCAGAGGACAAAAAGCCCGAAAGCCTGAACAGTGTCATCGATCAAGTCATGACCCTGGTGGGCAAGCAGGTGCGCAAGCGCGTCAAGACCTTCGAGGTCGAGGTTGAGCCCGATCTTCCGCTGGTTCTGATGAACGCCGGCAAGATCGAACAGGTGCTGATCAACCTGGTGATAAACGCCGGCCAGGCCGTGGACAAGGACGACGCCTGGGTGCGGGTGAACGCCGCTAGCCCGGACGACAACAGGAGATGGGTGGAAGTGTGCGTGTCAGACAACGGCAGTGGCATTTCAGAGGAGAATCAACACAAGATCTTCGAACCGTTTTTTACCACCAAATCAGAGGAAGCTGGCACAGGCCTCGGCCTGGCCATCTCGCAACAGATAATTGACGATCATGGTGGCGAAATTGAGTTGCAAAGCAAAAAGGGACAAGGAACCACGTTCATCCTACGCTTTCCGACTATTAACTAGCCACTAAATGGCCATTACAGCATCTTGTTGTAGCCGTGGGGTTTATCCCCACGGTGAAAAGATATGTAATTCCATGTCATTCCTTAGGGTTTGTTTTGCAATGCTATCTATCCTCGAGATACTTCAGAGCACATTGAGAGATACTTCAAAGCATCCCGAAGACTGAACCAAAGTATTCCGAGGATACTTTAAAGCATACTGAGAGATACTTCAGAGTATCCCAGAGACCGAACCGTTCTATTCCGAAGACCGAGCAGTTCCATGGTACAGACCGGATACATAGGTTTTACAGACCAGAGACAACGGGGTACAGCTCAGCTCGAAAAAGCATTGGAATTGAAATAAAATACCCGTATCAGGGGTTATGCCAGAACATTCCGGGAGGCCATAACATGAGCACAAACATTCGTTCGAACAGCCTGGCAGCTTACTTTGGCGTGGATCAGGCCATCGAGGGGTTCATCCCCGAGCTGTTGGCCGATTTTTTCGACCTGGGTGGTTTTCCCGAACAAATAGCGGCGCTGATGCGTCCCTTAAGCCTACCCGCGGGCAAGACCCGCGCCCTGGACCTGGGGTGCGGCAAGGGAGCGGTGTCCATGGCCCTGGCCAGAACCCTGGGGTTCCACATGGTCGGGATTGATCTCATGAAGCCGTTCGTGCAAGAGGCAACTGACCGGGCAGCCGAGCAAGGGCTGTTGGATCTATGCCAGTTCGACCACGGAGACATTCGCGAGGTTGTGGCTCAGATGCAGGGTTTTGACGTTGTGCTGCTCGTGTCTGTGGGCGATGTGCTCGGTCCCATGGACCAGACCGTCCAAAAGCTGCGTCAGACGATCCGCCCCGGGGGCTTCATGGTGATCGACGATGGGTATCTCAAACCGAACGCAGCCGGAAACCTACCGGGATACGAACAGTGCTGCTCCCATGGGGAGATGCTCGATCTTTTGAGTGCCTCAGGGGATCGGGTGGTCACCGAACACCTGATCCCTCTCGAAGAGACCAGGACCCAGAATCAAACGTTCATGGACTGGATCATCGCCCGGGTGGAGAAGCTCAAGGTCGAACACCCAGAGCACGCCGCCGCGTTTGACCGCTATGTACAAAAGGAGCGGGAAGAAGTCGCGTTCTTGGAAAACAGCTTTGTCTCTGCTACCTGGGTATTGGAAAAATCCAGGGGCTAGTCTGGGTAGGCCACCTGGTCTCCATTTGGCGCCCTGAGCACAGTTCGGCCGGGTTCTCGGGATACGATGTGGTTGGGTCCTAAGGGAATTTTGCCGATCCCACCGGGTAGATCCGCCACGAGCTGGGGAATGGCCAGCCCGCTCAGGCGGCCGCGCAGGTGGGCCATAATGTCAATGCCCGTCTGAATCGACGTCCTGAAGTGGCCGGTCCCCTGCCAGAGATCGCACATGAAGAGATAATAGGGGCGTACGCGGATGCGTATGAGGGACCGGCACAGGGTTTCGATAATGCCTGGGGCGTCATTGACCCCCTTTAGCAATACCGCCTGGTTAGCCACTTGGATCCCCTGATCGACGAGGTGCGCTACCGCAGCCTCTGCCTCTGGGGTAATTTCCCTGGGATGGTTAAACTGGGTATTGATATAAATGGGCTGAAACCGAGCTAAGACATCGGCCAGCGAGGCTGTCACCCGCATGGGCAGGGTCACTGGCACGCGCGTGCCAATGCGGATGATCTCCACCGATGGTACTGCTCGGATGGCTGACACCAGATTTTCAAGGTGCTGGTCTTTGAGCAACAACGGATCCCCGCCCGATAGGATAACATCCCTTATTTCTTTATTTTTTTTGAGGTATTGAACCGCGACATAAACATCGCCCTGGGTCATGGGTGTGACCTTGTTTTGCCCAAGATGTCGTCGCGTGCAATGCCTGCAGTTGACCGCGCACTGCCCAGAAACGAGAAAGACAGCCCGGTCTGGATATCGCCGTATCACACCCGGGATTGGACGATGGGTTTTTTCAGCAATGGGATCATCGAAGAGACCCTCGGTGTGCACCAGCTCCTCGGGCGTTGGCATTGCCATACGGCAAATGGGATCAGCAGGATCTTGTTGCTGAATGAGGGAAAAGTAATACGGCGTAATCACCAGGCCAAAACGCTGAACTGCCTCTGAGATAGATGCAATATCGCCGCTGCGCAGCTCAGGTGGTATTTGCTCTACCGTTCGAATGGCATGGGCGCACTGCCATCGCCAGTTGCCCCAGTCCTCTGGGGGAATCTTTCCACCTACTGGGAATGCCGACACAGAGACTACCAAACACCGGCATGTGGCGTGTCGCAGCCCTCCTTGCGGACCAGTCTAAAGACGCCAAAGAGGGCAGGGGCCTCAGTCTCGCCTGGGGCTCTGAGGATGCGCACCTCGACTTCGTCGTTTTCCATTAATGAAATGACAACCATGGCTGGCGGACCCAACTCAGGTGAGGCATATGCCAGGTAGTTTCGCACACGTCCCCCGGGAAATTGTAAAAGGGATAATGCGTCGTGAGAGAGCTGTTTATACGGCCTGACAAGTGCGTTTTGGAAAGTGGGGGGTGAATCGTGGGTTGATATCCGTGCCCCTTCCCGGCAAATATCTGGACCTGCGTCGTCTGCTGAACTGCCAATGTCGCACCTGCCCAGGCGATCGGCTTCGAGCGTGAGGGTCAGCTTTACATCTTCAGCAAATGCGTTGGATCTCAGATAATCTGCGGCGACGATGCCGCCTTCGTAGCATTCGCCCGTGTCCGTGGAGTAATCCCCAACGCTGGTGCAGCCAAGTACTACCCCAGCGCACCCGATCAAAACCGCAACAGTGTGGCCCAATGACTTCATGACTCAAACGTATCAACGAGTCCGAGTAGACACAAGCGCTATTTCCAGAGTGTCCATTCTGCTTCCCCTCCCCCAACGTCCCATTGTCCATCGGGGGAGGGCCAGGGTGGGGGCTCTCTAAGTAATAACAACGTCCAATTGTCCATCGGGGGAGGGCCAGGGTGGGGGCTCTCTAAGTAATAACAACGTCCAA